>Ga0058693_1001035_pt1 | contig 9981 bp, 15 predicted proteins | sample AgamicOrMarz_FD_55217 | JGI IMG/M metagenome (GOLD analysis project Ga0058693, IMG submission 55217) | Agave microbial communities from Guanajuato, Mexico - Or.Ma.rz | ecosystem: Host-associated > Plants > Phyllosphere > Phylloplane/Leaf | place: Guanajuato, Mexico | collected 2012-06-04 | reverse complement strand
TTCAAGCACACGGCGGGGGGCGCAGTCCTCGCGCCATTCGCTGTCCGGTGATCCTGCCCGCATAGTGGTTACCTCTGGGTGTCTATGTCCCGTTAGGGTGCCTTCTAGCGCATCTCGGCCTCTCAGCCTAGATCAGAGGCTGACGCAAAGGAGCAAACATGACGAAGAAAGCACTGATCGTTGGCGCGAGCGGTATTATCGGCAGCGCAACGGCGGATGTCCTGCACAATGACGGCTGGAAGGTTTGGGGTCTGGCTCGCAAGCCATCGCAGCAAGGGAATGCAGTTCCTGTCCCAGCAGATCTTCTGGATTCCGCTGGCTTGGTAAATGCGCTCGCTGGCCTCGATCCGACACACGTTTTTATCTCAAGCTGGCTGCGGCAGCCAACTGAGGCGGAAAACATCCGCGTCAATTCGGCGATGGTGCGAAACCTCCTCGATGCCCTGCGCCCCGTAGGATCAGTCCGCCACGTCGCGCTCGTCACCGGTCTGAAGCACTATCTCGGCCCATTCGAAGCTTACGGAAAAGGCGCGCTGCCGCAAACGCCATTTCGGGAAGAGCAGGGCAGGCTCGACGTCGACAATTTTTACTACGCCCAGGAAGACGAGGTTTTTGCTGCGGCCGAGAAGGATGGTTTCAACTGGAGTATCCATCGCCCCCATACGGTCGTTGGCAAAGCGGTTGGCAATGCCATGAACATGGGCACCACGTTGGCCGTCTACGCAACGATCTGCAAAGAGACAGGCCGGCCGTTCCGTTTCCCGGGAGTGGCAGCCCAATGGGACAGTCTTACCGACATGACAGACGCACGTCTGCTGGGTCGACATATGCTCTGGGCATCAACGACGTCGGATGCGACCAACAAGGACTTCAATGTCGTAAACGGCGATGTTTTTCGGTGGAGCTGGATGTGGACGCGGATCGCGAAGTGGTTCGGAATCGAGCCTATAGCATTCGATGGACAGATAAGACCATTGCAGGAGCAAATGGCCAATGACTCCGAAATCTGGCGCGATATCGCCGGCCGGTATGAGCTGGTGGAAAGCGATCTGTCCCGCCTAACCTCTCCCTGGCATACAGATGCGGACCTCGGGCGACCGATCGAGGTGTTGACGGATATGTCGAGGAGTCGGAAACTAGGCTTTCTCGATTACCAGGCAACAGACGACGCGTTTTTTGATCTGTTCGAGCGGCTGCGTTTTGATCGCATTATTCCGTAACGCAGGCGTAACGGGATAGTACACCCACTTGTCAGGCGAGGGCGTCCTATCCTCGTCGTGTTGGATTGGCAGTAGGCCTACCTACGATCGCCTGCAATCTCCGCTATCCGAAGGATGGCTGTTACTGCTACTATAAGGTAACTTCCTAGTCGAAGTCGCCTATCGTGCCTGATCGGAAGACGATTTCAGAATCACCTTCCTCTCCGACGACCGGATCTCCCTCCCGGTTCCAAAGGACGACGCCGGCATGCCGAGCAGCCAGATCCTCTGCTTCCTCAATAGCAAGCCAATCGGCGATACTAGCCATGCCGTTTCCTTTCGTCCGCAGTCGCAGGCGGACGCTGGAGGTTCAACATTGGTTTTCTCGTGGGGTCGTCAAGGCGCCAGACATTCGTCGCAAATGCCGCAGCCATCTTCGTCCATCATCGAGCGTAGGCGCTGGCGACAACAACAAGCGCAGATGGACGTTTCGCCTTCAGTGGTTTGCTCCGGCGCTAGGATTTCCAAGTCTGCGTCTGAATACGTGTGAATTGCTGAGCCGTCCATCTCGATGCTCCCAAGTCGAGGATTGAGCATCGAAATAGGATGAGATTTGCGACGAACAAGAGCCGTCAAATTCACTGGAAAAATTTTCCGATGAGGTCTTGAACGGAGAAATCCGAGAAACCAAATCGTTCGGCACCGACGGCCCAATGAGGGAGTCGGTTGACCAAGGAAGCGGACACATCGCCTCCTTCCATGTTGCTTTGCGGAGGATATGGTTATGAGAACTGAGCTTGATTTTGCACCGCTGTACCGCTCGAGCATTGGCTTCGACCGTGTGTTCAACCTGCTGAGCAATGGGCAGCGCCTCAATGCTATCGATACCTGGCCTGCCTACGACATCGTCAAGACCGGAGAAGACGACTATCGCATCACAATGGCCGTGGCCGGCTTTGGCGAGGGCGATCTGGATATCACCCAGGAGCGCAACGTCATGGTGATCAAAGGCGGCAAAGCTGAAGAGCTCCAGGGCGAATATCTGCACCGCGGCATTGCCGGTCGCTCGTTCGAGCGTAAGTTTGAGCTTGCGGATCACGTAAGGGTAGACGGTGCTGATCTCAGGCACGGCCTGCTGACGATTACTTTGAAGCGCGAGGTGCCGGAAGCTATGAAGCCCCGTAAGATCGAGATCGGTGTTGCACCGTCTAACGAACGGCTTCGCTTGGAAACTGACCGTCAAGTTGCCTGAACGAGAAGGCGGCAGCCCGCGGGGGCATTCGGTTGATAGGCCTCTGATCGTGATCGGGTCACATCCGACCGAAGGTCTCGTATAACCTACAGCTCGGCCGGCCTCATCGGGGCCGGCTTCCCCTTTCATGCAGAGCAAAGAAGGAGGTTCCGATGTTACTCGCTCTGTTCGATAAACCGCTCTATGCGCAGCGTCGGTATTTCGTGCAAGAAATCACCGGGCTGGATGATGTGTTCGATTTCCTCGACGAGTGGCCACACGAGAAGCGCAACCTCGCTTATGACACGCTTGTCCGTTATTGCCGCGAGGCGGCAAACGGTCGCTGGCCAATCGACGCGGTTCGCGAGAACTTTCGAGTGTTTCTTAAGCAGAATGGCAAACTTGCCGAACTCGAGGACGTCCCACCGCACCTCCGGCGCGACACCGGCGCCAAGATCGGCGGAATGTAAGTGCCGGCCTAGCTCCTTGGTGCCGGAATCAAACCGGCACCCTGATTATCATCTCCTAAAACGGACCTATCGCGGTGAAGCTCTTGTCTTTGGAGGAAAACGGTAGCGGAACCCTGTACGGCCGACGATCCCGAAACTCGTCTGGCGCTCTTCGACTTTGCCTTCGAGAACGCGCCGCTCGCACTCGTTGATCTTGAGGGCTGCATTATCCGCGGCAACGCTGCTTTCGCCAAGCGTCTTTCGCTTCCTATAAGGCTTGGAACACATTTCAGAGACTTCACTTATCCAGAGGATCTTGAAGCGGATCTGATCCACGGCGCCGCGATGCGCGATGCCGAGGGTATCGCAGGTGACCGATCCGCAGGTGAGGCGGCTGCAAGCATTATTCTCGAGCGGGTGCGGGAGCCGATTGCAATTGCTGGTCGAGTCGCTGACGTCCGTGCGAGCATTGGCGGAACCTGGACGAACGCAAAGCGCGATGTGACACAGCTCCTCGAGGAGGCCGCCGCGCTTCTTTATAATGCGAGGGCGGCCGGAAGAGACGCCGTCAGGTTTCAGTAGGCATTCCTGACGATGGGTTGATAGAACCACCATCGGCGTCAGGGATGTCGGTTGGTTTTGCATCGGGTACGTTCGGGTCCACTGCGCCAGCGACAGACCGCAGTCGTTGCGCCCGGCGGGCAGTTAGGTCGTTGTATCGAGAGCTTAAATCAGAAATGTCGTACTCGCCGCTGATCCATAGCACGACCCATCCCAGGAACTCGGGGGGCGTCGTCAATGGCCGTTCCCCGCAACGCCGCTTTGGTGCGAACCTGTTCGAAAATCATTCACCGTCTGTCGCTGTCGATCACCAGACCGTATCTCCCGTCATGAAGGCGTCTAAAGAAAGACCGCGAGACATTCCGTAATGACGACGTATATGAATTCTTCCCATGCTTCGCGCGCAGACGAGAAAGGATCCATTTCATTCGGTGACCTGGGCTTCTAGGCTTTTAACCTCCATCGCCAATCATCACCAACTGAGGGGCGGAAGATTTCCACAATGACGTTGATGGCGCCTTAGAGAAACAAGCGTAGCGAAGTTGCTTCGGCAAAGCTCAGTCTTTGAGTTAGTTGCTTTATGATTTCGAGCTCAACGGGTCGTGCATCAAAAATCTTGTTCTGGCAACCTAGTCGTCCTTGGCCTAAGGAAAGACCGATGCCAGAACAGGACGACCATATCCACCCAGACGCAACCGTCGCTCCCGGCTATCTTGCTAACCACGCTGCCCGGGTGTTCAACCGTTTGATAGATACTGCCCTTCGGCCGTACGGGCTGTCACTTTCTCTGATTGGTCCGATCATGCTCCTGTCGTGGAAAGGGCCGATGCTCCAGCGCGACCTCGTGCGTTCCTCTGCCGTCAAACAACCGGCGATGGTCGCGCTTCTGGACAAGCTGGAAGCAATGGCCCTGATCCGCAGATCACCTTCGTTTACCGATCGCAGGGCGGCAATGGTGGAGTTGACGAGCAAGGGGCAGGAGGCGGCCTTGCGCGGACGCGACGCGCTCTTGGCTGCGAATGCCAAAGGGCTTGAAGGCTTTTCGTCGAAAGATGCGGCGACGTTGATACAGCTCTTACAACGGCTGATCGACAATTTCGAAAGCTAACGACGGAACAAATATATCATCAGTGATGTTCTTTGCGAAAAGGAGATCGTTGTATGTCCCGTCGCATCCTCATCACCGGTGCAAGCGTCGCCGGCAACACCTCTGCCTGGTGGCTCGGCCGCTATGGCTTCGATGTGACCGTCGTCGAACGCAGCCCCGAATTTCGAGATGGCGGTCAGAACGTTGACATTCGAGGTGTCGGCCGTGAAGTGCTTCACCGGATGGGACTTGAACAGATGGCGATCGATCATGGGACAGGGGAAGAGGGAACCGTCTGGATCGATGAGCAGGGCGGAGAGGTTGCCAAATTTGTTACCTCCGAGCTCGGTAGTGACGGCCCAACAGCGGAGATGGAAATCCTGCGTGGAGATCTCGCTCGCTTACTCTACGAGCCAGCCCGTGAACGCGCGACGTTTCGCTTCGGCGATTCCATAGATCGGATTGAAGATGGTGCAGATGCTGCCTCTGTCACCTTCACCAGTGGGGAGACTGAACATTATGATGCGGTCGTCATAGCGGAGGGCGTAGGCTCATCGACACGCGAGCTCGTTTTCCCTCAAGAAAACGTGCCGCGATGGATGGACCTCACGACTGCATATTTCACCATACCGCGGCAGGCCGACGACGATCGGATGTGGCGCTGGTACCACGCGACAGATGGCCGGAGCATATCGCTGCGACCTGACACGCATGGAACGACGCGGGCCATGCTGACGCTGCAACAGCCACCAAATGGCGAGCAGGAATGGAGCGTCGAACGGCAGAAAGCCTATTTGCATGAACGCTTTTTGGACGCTGGCTGGGAGGCGCATAGGGTGTTGGCTGCCATGGAGGAAACCAAAGACTTCTACTTCGACGTGCTACGCCAGGTGCGAATGAAGCGATGGTCGAAGGGGCGCGTCGTTCTGACAGGCGACGCCGCCTGGTGCGCGACACCGCTTGCAGGCATAGGCGCTACGCTCGCGGTGACCGGCGGCTACGTGCTCGCCAGCGAATTGATGTGCAGCAGCGATATTGGGCAGTCTTTCTCGGCTTACGAGGAAGCCATGCGGCCAATGATCGAAAAGGGACAGGGCGTACCAAAGATTGCTCCTCGCCTGATGAACCCCCATACCAGACTTGGCATCAACCTCCTGCACAGCGTCCTCGACATCGCGAGCATGCCAGCTATCCGCGGCCTTGCTACTAAACTGTTTGCAAACGAACCGAAGACACCCGACCTTTCGCGTTATGATGAGCTAATGGTGCGCAACCAACAAATGGACTCAAACAATCAAGGCGTCGAAATTCTGTAGATTTCAAATGCGCTGATCGTTGGGCAAAGCGCCTGATAACTCTCCATCATCTATCGCGATCGAGTCAGGCGGCCTCCTCCTCGATCGCAAGTTCTCTCAGCAGGGCATGGATCTCGTCGCCACTCAGGCGAGAAGGGTCAAAACCACTCGAGGCGCCAATGCCGGCAAAGCGCTTGGCGAGGATGTCCGATGTGCCGATGAAGCCCATTACCCAATTCGGAAAAGACCGGGATCGATTGAATCCAAGGCAAGCAGCGACACATCTTTCGTTCGTCTTGCTGGATGCGCTCGAAGGCTGCCTCGACGGTTCTGTTGCGAATATTCCGGATGGCTTAGAAGGGGTTTTCGTACGCTTGAGTCACGCGGATTTGATGTCGCGATTCTGCTGGAGCATTGCCACCATTCCGGTAAGCGCGCTCGGCCCAATACCGATAGCGCGTTCAACGATGCGGGCCTCTTCGCGAATAGCCTTTCGATCACTGCTGCTTGGATCGAGGGATACAGATGCGGTGCTGAGCGATAGGTGGACTTGCAACAACTCATTTATGGCAATAACCATGAGCTATAGAAAGGCTGCCTATAGCTCATGAAATGGAACTGGCAGAATGCCAAATGGCCAAATTTAAGGTATGACGCAGCAAGCGTGATACCGTTGGAACAGAAATTCCTGCAGTCTGCCGGCGAGGTCATTGGTGCCGTCCGGCATTTCAATGAGGATGACAGCAATCAACTTCGCACGGATTTCCGCATTGTCTTCACAATGACAGCGGAATTCCGCATGATCTCTACTGTTTTTCAGTCATTGGGTGCACAACTCCTCGCCGTTCGGAAAAAGCGTAACTTGAGCCAACCGGCACTGGCTGAGCGACTTGGCCGAAATCGTGCCCGCATATCCGAACTGGAACGTAATCTTGCCAATAATCGTTTGGGCAGGGACCGTCTGACTCTGTTTGCCGAACTATTCGATACGCTCAACGTACGGAATTCCGTTCTGCCAAGCTGCAGGTCACTGGTATCTCAATGGCGAAATCTCTAGCCACCCGAAGCTATCCGACAACAGTTTATCAGAACCCGCCGAGCGTCACCCGCTGATGGGGCAGCTCGCTATAAGTTGAGGCGTCAAGCGACAGCGGAACATCGCCGGATGTCTATATCCGCTGTCTGGCCAATCTGCACAAGATGTTACAAAGTTTCAGATGTTTGGCCAAAGCGCTTGTGTGGGATTTAGGTTCAAATCCGTCCGCACAGCCTGAAAATAATGTGCGCGGTGCAGAAACTTTATCATTCGACGAACCGTCCTTGCTTCTATGTTGGAAACTTGAGCTCCACGTCAGCCGGAGGAAATATGGTATATCGCGACAAAGACATTGATGTCGTTCTTGCGGATTTCCTTTGGGCAACAGTTCTTTTCGGAGGAAGTTGTCTCGATAGTTTGCTTAATCGCAATGTGCGCATTTTGGGGCAGTGGCCCGGTGTCAGGACTATCCTGATAATCGACGATCGCCCGCTTAGGACCATCTCGTTTCGTCTTGATCGGTCGCTGCCAAGATTTATTGACCGAGCCTCCTTGTCTTTCCAACTCCACGATCTCTATAAAAGGTCGGCGACAAGGTTTTACCGGATGCAAACCAGTGACATCGCAGATTTGATCAATAGGGTCGCCATCGGAGATCGATCCGCATTTGCGTCTCTCTACCAGGCCACCAATCCGAGATTGTTCGCGATCTGCCTTCGGATCCTGAAGCACAGACCAGACGCGGAAGAAGCGCTACAGGAAGTCTATATCAAGGTCTGGCAACGAAGCAAAACCTTTGCCACCGGTTCGGGTTCGCCACTAACCTGGCTTTCCGCGATTGCCCGAAACCACGCGATCGACGTCATCCGTGCCCGTAAACCGGTAACCGATGATATCGATGAGGCATACGATCTCGCAGACGAGACTATCGCGACACCAGAGCAGCACATTCTGATTGCCGACGAGGGACGCCGCATCGACATCTGCATGCGCCAACTGGACGAAACCCATGCCAAAGCCGTCAGGCGTGCTTACGTGGAAGGGTTTAGCTATCTCGAATTGGCCGATCACCTGGATGTTCCCTTGAACACCGTTAGAACTTGGCTGCGCCGAAGCCTGTTGAAGCTCAGGGAGTGCATGCAGCGATGACACCAGGCGATCACATTCAAGACGGCGGCCGGGCGCAGGACGAAATCATTGCGGGCGAATATGTCTTGGGTGTGCTGTCCGAAGAAGCCCGCAGGCGCGTCGAGCAACGGATTTCGAGGGACTGGTCTTTCGCGCTGCTGGTCGAACGTTGGCAGTCGGACCTCTCCTCTTTCAACGAGGATTATCGGGAGGCAACGCCAGGAGCGGCAGTTTTTGCGCAGATCGAAGGACGACTGTTTGGTGCGCAATCGTCGCCTATTTCGGCCAGGCTTTGGAACGCCGCAAGCTTCTGGCGCTGGATGTCTCTCGGAACGTCAGCCATAGCTGTTGCAGCACTTGTCTACGCATCCGGCGTATTCCAGCCATCCTCGTCGCGCGCACTGGTGGTGGCGCAGCTTTCAGCCCCCGACAATCCCGTCAGTCTGCTGACTTCATTCGATGCGACCAGCGGTCGCTTGAGGATCGTCCCCGTCGCGGCCGGCGGAGCCCGAGAGAAATCCCTGCAGCTTTGGCTGGTGCCGGGAAGTGGCAATCCACAGTCGCTCGGCGTCGTTCAGCCGAATACAGAGGGTGAATTGCTGATCCCGGCGGATTTGCGCCAGACCATCGGCGCCGGTTCCACGCTTGCCGTCAGCGTGGAGCCATTCGGCGGTTCGCCGACCGGGCTGCCGACCGGTCCAATCGTTGCCAGCGGCATAGCGCGGCAACTTTAACCCATGCCGGTTCGATTTTTTTGTCTGATCGCCGCATTCCTGACCATAGGTTCCGTCGCTTTCGTGACGTCGCGCGCAGTTGCTGCGCCAAGCCATGACGACCGACCGGTCCGTATCGATGTCGGCGGCTTCAAGCTCAATAGCGTCTTGGTTGAGCCGAGCAGGAGGGCAGACCTTCCACCGATTATCTTCATCCATGGCGCCAGCGCCAGCCTCTACGACCCAATGTTTTCGTTTCGCGCGAAGCTGCAGGGTCGGGCAGAGCTGCTCTTCGTCGATCGTCCGGGCCATGGCAAATCCGACATCGGCGGCGACCAGAACATTTTGCCCGATGGTCAAGCAGACGCCATCGCCGTCCTGATGAAGAAGCGGGGTATCGCAAAAGCGATCTTCGTCGGCCATTCCTTTGGAGGGGCCATCGCTGCGTCCTTCGCGGTTCGCCATCCGGAAATGGTCTCTGGCCTCGTTTTCCTGTCTCCGGCCGTCTATCCATGGAACGGCGGGATCGCCTGGTACTACGAGGCTGCAAGTGCCCCGGTGACAGGGGCTTTATTTAGTACCCTGATCGTGCCACCCATCGGCATTGTAGCGATCGATCGCGCGACGAAAGGTGTCTTTGCGCCGAACCGGATTCCGCCCGGCTATGTCGAAAAGACCAAAGCAAGGCAGGCGCTACGACCAGTCGCGTTCCGGCACAATGCGAAAGAAGTAGCCGCCTTGAGCGATTGGGCCAGAGCCGCTTCCGTAGATTACCGCAAGATCACAGCGCCGACAGTTATCATCACTGGGGATAGGGACGGGGTTGTCTCACCAGAGGTTCATTCCAGGCACCTTGCTCGCGATATACCCGGTGCACGTCTCATCGTCGTACACAATCTCGGGCACAAATCCGATTTCGTCGCCAGCGATCTGGCAATTGCGGCGATCGAGACAGTCGCTGGCCGCAAGGTGAATCTGGCTGGCGCAAGGCGGGATGTCGAAGGGCGGATCGCGCGTGATGGAAAGAACTGATGTCTGGCAACGACGTTGCCGTTGGGGATTATACGCTTTTTACGGTCTCGCGGGCATTCTGCATATCGCCCTGCCCAAACCATTTGTTGGCATTACCGGTGCCTGGGTTCCCGATCCAGAAACCGTCATTTTCCTGACTGGGCTGCACTAGATCGCCGGTGCGGTTGCGCGTTTTGTGCCACGGCTGCGGAAAGCTGCCTGCATTGGCCTTGGCGCTCTATGCCGTCTGCGTATTTCCGGCCGATATCAA
>Ga0058693_1001034_pt1 | contig 9992 bp, 14 predicted proteins | sample AgamicOrMarz_FD_55217 | JGI IMG/M metagenome (GOLD analysis project Ga0058693, IMG submission 55217) | Agave microbial communities from Guanajuato, Mexico - Or.Ma.rz | ecosystem: Host-associated > Plants > Phyllosphere > Phylloplane/Leaf | place: Guanajuato, Mexico | collected 2012-06-04 | reverse complement strand
GAAAGCGATCGGAAGGCCCGTCAGCGAGATCGCATTCCCCAAGGATATCATGTGATCGAGATCGGCTGCCCGAACGATGGCATGATCGACGAGGCTGGAGGCACGATCCGCATCGCCCTGTAACCAGAGCAGGAATGCCTGAGACAGGCGAATGCCGACGGGCAGATCGACCTGGAACCGGGATAATCCATGCCCCTCTTCCAGATGACCCCAATCCTTCATCAGCGTCTCTAGATAGGCAGATGCCGAGTTGAACTCTCCTGCATAGATCTTGATATGCGCAAGCAGGCGCTTGCCGTCGGGCGCAATCGCCCAGTCCAGTCCCTTTGAGGCGGCAAAATCGTTCATGCTGCGCAATGCCGTGCGCGGCCGGCCGGAATAGGCCAGGAAAACCGCCTGTCCGCACACCGAACGGATCTGAAATTCGGCATCATGCGATCCGCCCGCGTGAAAAATGCTTTCGCGCCAAGCGTCATCGGTTTGCGGGTGCATGTGGCGCGCCAGCGTCATCGCCCAGGCTCTGGCGGTTGAGAGCTTGGCCCGGCTCAGGGGCGCCAGCCCTTGAAGGGCGGTGCTATTTTCGCCTGCAAGGTCGATCGCCGCCAGCATTTCCCGGAAGGCCGAAAGTTCCTGCCAGAGGGGCAAAGCTGCGACCACCAATTCCACGCCCAACGCCGCGTCACCGGCCGGATCGAACGCCCAGCCAATCGCAGCCCTTATATCATCGATCTGCCGCCGATATTTCCGCAGCCATTCGCGGGATGTCTGTGAAGACCATTCCCGTTCGGCAATCTGCAACCTGTCCCTTATCCGGATCGCAAACTGCCGCCTTGCCTTCTCTCGGTAACGTGACCCGAAGAGGCGCTGCGCGGCATAGGCGCCGGTGCTCTCGGCCAGCCGGTAATGCATGGTGCCGCCGTCATATTCCGCAGCGACGAGCGATTTCGCCACAAGCTGCGCCAGGGCATCGCGTCCCGCCATGGGCTCGAGAGCGCCAGCGGCATAGATCGCCTCGACATCATCGGCGCTGAACCGGCCCGAAAATACCGACACCAGACTGAGCAACACGGCCTCGCTTTCGGGAAGGAGCCGATAGCTCCAATCGAGCGTGGCTTCCAAAGTCTGGTGGCGCAAGGGCGCTTCCCTTGCTCCCCGGCTCATCGAGTCAAAACCGTCCTTGAAAAGATCGTCGAGTGCAGAGGGCGCAAGGACACCGGCGGTGCCGGCAGCCAGTTCGATCGCGAGCGCGAGGCCCTCCAGCCGTTTGCAGATCGAGACGACACTGCGGACATAGTCGTCCGTTGGATCGGCAAGACCGGACCCTTGCGACTTGGCGATGAAGAGCTGGATCGCCGGAAACTGTAGCGCATCGGCCGTGGACAGCGGCGTCGAATCGTCCGGATAAGCGAGCCCGGAGAGAAAATGGATTTGCTCGTGCCGTGTCCGCAGCGGCTCGCGGCTCGTTGCGAGGATACGGGCGGCAGGCACCTCCGATGATATCCGCTCCAGGATCATCGCTGCCATCGAGATGACATGCTCGCAATTGTCGATGATCAGACACAGCCTGCTGGTACGCAGCACGTCGATCACGGCTGCGATCGGATCGTCCAGTCCAAGCGAAATGCCAAAGGCCGAGGCGATCGCGGGCACTACGAACCGGGGATCGCTGACCGTCGAGAGATCCGCAAAGACGATCGCCTCGCCGGCGCCGCAGCAATGGCGTGCGACTGTGATCGCAATCGATGTCTTTCCGGCACCGCCCGGCCCGACGATGGCGACATAACCCGGTTGGTCGAGCTTTTCAGAAATTTGCCCGATCGCGTCGTCGCGGCCAAAAAGTTCTCGCACGTGGGGCGGGACGGCATAATGGCTCGGGATTGAAGGCGTGTGTCGCACCGCCGTTGGGCGATTGTTGTCTACCGCAGCGACGAATTTGTAGCCACGGCCGGCGACCGTCGCGATATACTCCGTCAGAGGATCGAGTTCGGCGAGCGAACGCCGAAGGTTACCGACATTGACCTTCAGATTGTGATCGTGGACGATATAGTCCGGCCAGACATGGGCAAAGAGGTCGGCCTTGCTGACCACCTCGCCAGCCCGCGTCACGAGCAGAGTGAGAATATCGAACCCGCGCCCGCCGAGCGCGACAGGTTGCCCCTTGTGCAGGAGAGCCTGCGCCTGCGGCAGCAACCGGAAATCGCCGAACTGGTAGGCGTTTTGCTTGGACAAGGCACGGAGATCGCCGTCGTTTGGCACTTTGCCCTCATAAATACATACAAGCCGGACGTTACACCGCACTCGCCCATTTGCAAGACGTCTGGAAAGACGGTTGCAAACGTATCGGCGCCATAGTGCAATTTATCGGCGCCAGGCATTTCGAAGTTGAAACATGGGCAGGAAATCGCAGCTGCGGTTGTCGCGTTATTAAGCAAATGATCCTCCTTATCCGGCAACCTCAGGTTTCCGACTCAGGAGTATTTTCTTGGATCTTTATCCTTCCGATGTTCCCCGCCCGGCGAATGAAGATGCCATCGAGGCCAAGGCTTTTATCGATCTGTATCAGGCCGCCCGTCAGCGATTGCCGGGTGAGGAGCAATTCGATTGTATTTCCATCCATGGCGGATGCGCGATCTCACTTCCGCGCGCGCCTGCCATCGGCCTCAACCGCATCCTCGGTGTCGGGGTGCCGGAAGAACTCGATGAAGCCTATGCCTGGATGAGCAACAAGGCCGGAAACAGGTTCCTGCAGATTAATATGGATGCCGCATCCGACGAGCTAAGACACTGGATCAAGGCGAAAGGATTGCGCGCCTATGGCCCCGGATGGGCAAAGCTGAGGCGAGATGCGTCTGCAGGCTCACTGCCGCCATCGGGAGATGTTAAAACGCGAAAAGTTCGGCGTGATGAAGCCGAATTGTTCGGAGCGATGATGTGCGCCGGGTTTGGCTTTCCGGAAAACCTCGCGGCTTTATGGTCCTCAATCGTCGCAAGAGACGGATGGTCATGTTTCTTCGCCCTGGACGGAGAGATACCGGTTGGAACCGGAGCGATGTTCGCTTCGGGATCCTTTGCCTGGCTCGGCGGGGGAACGACCGTTCCGAGCTTTCGAAACCGCGGTGCGCAGAAAGCGCTCATTCACGCGCGCCTGCAAGAAGGCGCGGTTCAGGGCGTGTCGAACATTGTGGTCGAGACCGAAGCCCCCTCGCCGGAAAAGCTGAACATCTCGAATGCCAACCTGGCGAAAATGGGCTTCGTGCATTGCTATAACCGCAGCAACTTCATTTTATGAAGGACCGGCTGACGGGCGCGCATCAACTTGTATCTCTACGAAGTAAACAGGCCTAAGGGCGGACTGCGCGATTGTCATCGTCTTGGTCTTGATGAGATGTGAACCGCTGACCCGACGGTGAGAATAAGCTAATCGGCTGAAACGTATCAACTTCGCAAGACAGGTGACGCCATTCAAGCTCTGCGTGGACGCACGCAGACTTCCTATCTCCGAAATTACAACGCCTGAAACGAAAAAGCCTGCCGCGGGAGGTGCGGCAGGCTTTTCGAATGAAGTGAACGACGACTGGGAGGAGGATGCCGCCATTCTGTCAGGAGCCCTTGGGAGGAGGAGTAGGCCACCTGAATGACGAAGCTTCGCGGGAGGAGGTGCGTCGCGTCGTTGGACATCATCTAACCCGCCCACGCTGCTTCGAAAATAGGCGATGCGACAGAACAGCTATGCCCGAAGCACATACCGAGCTAGCGGTGGTCAGGTTGCCGCCGGCCAGTCGTTCGCAGGCTCGTCAATCACACCGGGCTCATCCGCAGGATCTGGGTCCTCGTTATACGCGCGCCGCATATCTGCCAGTTCCTTCTCCATCGCCGCGATCACCTCGGGCGTTTTCGATCCGGCGGTTACGTAATAATCGACGAGCTGTTCTAGCTTAAGGCGAAGATCGCCTGCGATACTGGTCATGGTGCCACCCTCAATGTTTGGCCGGTCGATGATCGCCCTTATCGCCCTCGCCCGGTTTGGCCACGGTTTTGGCCTTCTGGCGCTTGTCGGCCGAAAGCGACCGCCCAACGTCGACGCTCTCCTTGAACTGGCCCTTCTCGTCACGGCGGACGTAGCGCTTGTCGGTCCCGGTATCGATCAGCTCTCTCTTCGACATCTGAAGTCTCCGTCGGTTGCGATATGCGAATAACTCGCGCGCGGCCGAAAAGATGCATCGAATCCAGAGGCTTGATTTGAATCTCATGGTTGTGGTGGAAAAATGAATCAAGCCATTGAAAATGATTCGTTTTTCGAATCGGAACCGAGTCGCGGATGACGCAGTTGAATCGCATAGGTTGCGTCCTGTGCGAGGAGTTCGATATGGCCGGTCAGCGTGCTCAGTGGAAAGGTTTTATCAAGTTCGGGGAGGTGTCGTGTGGCGTAGCGCTTTACACCGCCGCCTCGACCTCCGAGCGGATCACCTTCAACACGATCAACACCGCGACTGGAAACCGGGTCAACCGCGTGTTCATCGACAGTGACACGGAAGAGCCCGTGCCGAAAGAAGCACAGACCAAGGGTTTCGACATCGAGAATGGCCAATACATTATGATCGATCCGGATGAAGTGGCAGCCACCATTCCAGAAAGCAACAAGACGCTGGAGGTGGAAGCCTTTATTCCCTGCTCCGACGTCGACGATATCTACTTCGACAAGCCTTACTACCTTACACCGGATAAAATGGGCACGGATGCGTTCGCCGCTCTGAGGGACGGCATGCGCGAGTCCAAGGTTGCCGCAATTGCTAGGACCGTGCTCTTTCGGCGGATGCGGACCGTTCTCATCCGGCCGCACGGCAAGGGTCTGATCGCCACCACACTGAACTATGATTACGAGGTCCGCTCGTCGAAGAAGGCGTTTGAGGATATGCCGAAGATCAAGATCCAGGGCGAGATGCTTGATCTCGCCAAGCACATCATCTCGACGAAGAAAGGCGATTTCGATCCGGCGGCCTTTGATGACCGTTATGAGGCGGCACTCGCCGAGCTGGTGAAAGCCAAGATCGAAGGCAAGGCATTGCCAAAACGGAAGAAGGTCGAGGTGTCCAAGCCGAACGATCTGCTCGCGGCGCTACGCGAGAGCGCCGGTCTCGGCAAATCCAAGGACGACAAACCGAAACGCACTGCCGCCAATGCCAATAACGGTGCTGGTAGGCAGCGCGCCGCGCGCGGGGTGGCCAAGGGGTCCGCCGCTTCAAAAGCTGCCCCGCAGCGCAAGGCTGGATGAGGAGAAAAGTTCATGGCACTTCGGCCCTATTGGAAAGGCTATCTGAAACTTTCGCTCGTCACCTGCCCGGTCTCGATGATGCCGGCGACGTCGGAAGCAGAGAAAGTTCGGTTTCATACGCTGAACAAGGAGACTGGCAACCGCGTCGTCTCCCAGTACATCGACTCAGTCACCGGCAAGCCGGTCAAGGACGACAATGAGGCCAAGGGCTATGCCCGCGGCGAGAACGATTATATCATTCTGACCGACGACGATCTTGATGCGGTGGCGCTTGATACGGTGAAGACCATCGATATCGACAAGTTTGCACCCGCTGACAGCATCGAGTGGGTCTATCTGGAAAAACCGCATTACCTGATGCCGGACGATCCGGTCGGGCATGAAGCCTTTGCCGTGATCCGGGATGCAATGAAGGCAGACAAGGTCGTCGGTATTTCGAAGCTGGTGATCGGCCGCCGCGAGCGCGCGGTGGTGCTTGAGCCTCGCGACGATGGCATCGTGCTCTGGTCGCTTCGCTTCGGCGATGAGGTTCGGCCTGAAGAAAACTACTTTGAGGATATCGAGGCTGAGGCTGACAAAGATCTGATCCCCCTCGTCCAAAAGCTGATCAAGCAAAAGACCGCGCGCTGGTCACCTGACATGGTCAGCGATCCAATCCAGGAGAGCCTGCTCAAATTGATTGAGCAGAAGAAAAAGCAGCTTAAGGCAAAGAAGCCCTCCAAGGGCAAGAAAGCGGAAGCGGAGGCACCAGCTTCGAATATCGTGAACATCATGGACGCTCTACGGAAGAGCGTTGAGGCAGATCTCAAGAAGAAGAAAGCCAGCTGATATGCAGGAAGATACCGAGATCCGTCTGTGTGAACCCGCACCGTTCATTCATTTCGAGAACGGGCAGATCGCCGTCACCGATGGCTCATCCGTCTGGCTGGTCATCGTCACGTGCGAAGCGATGAAGGCAACAGCGGCTCCACCAGAGAAATCTTTGCGGCGGCTCATCCGCTACGCCGAATTTTATCGCGACTTGGCGGCGACTGGCATAAGACGCGGCGAAGATGTAGATGGGAAGGTATGGGTGCGCGAAAGCGACGTACTCGCCGCCCGAGCATCGCGTCGCGCGATAGCCCAGGATCCGCGGGCGTTGGATAGCGTTTGAGCAGCGAGCGTCCTTCATTCCCTCGCACGCCGGACGGTCGATATATGGTCGTGCGTAGTCGGCTTTGGCGGGTCAGCAATCCACATTTAGCAGATTCCGAACGACAAGCGCTCGTCTCGGAGCTGATGGCTGCACGTAGGGCTGTCAAAGATGCGAAGGGTGATGTCGAGAAGACGAAGATTGCTCGCCAGCGCGTGGAAGCCGCGAAAATCTGTCTCGGGGAACGTGGCCCCGTTTGGTGGAGCGATGGTGAGCCGGACTACAATCGAAAGTTTGCCAGGAACACGCCATATCGGGATTGGTTCGAAAGCTTGACGCGGTTGCCTTAAGGTCTAGACCCGCCCGACGGGTTAGAGGGAGCGCCGAGGTTTTCCGGCTCACCCTGGGCTGGCGCCGACACAGATGCGGTCGTTCGAGGATCTGTCGCGGGGCCGATCAGGTAACTTGCTGCAATCGCCGCGACGACAACGATCATAGCGGTTGCTCCGAGCCGGGCTATCCGCTTGTTCGTCCGGTTGGTATCACTCATCTCGCCTCCTCATACTCATACTCATACTCAAACTGCTCTTCCTTTGGACACAGCCTCAACTCCCCGGCGACGGTTCTGCCGCCTCTGCGCCAGCCTGCCCGGTGTTCGGTACATCTTCGCTGCGGGTTGTTTTATCCCCGCTCCCTCTCTCTTCCTGCCGCTTCAGATCGCGCTCGATGGTCTCGCGCGAGCCTTCAGCAGGATCCTGCTCAGGGTGGTCTTTCGGGTCGGTCATCTTCGTATCTCCTCTGTCTGTGCCGAACCCGATCCACGGCCGAAAAGTTCCGCCAGAAGACGCGGATTGATTTCGTCATCTTCAGTGCTTGACTGCGAACTGGCAGGCGAGATCTCGTGGTTATGAAACGGATATCCCCGCCCACGACCAACCAGCAGCCTGATCGATTCCTGCAACGTCAGGAAGCGATGGCGGGCGGGTTCACCAATGTCGCTATGGCCGCTGTTGAAGCCGGCTGGAAGCCTGAAGACGTTGCATCGGCTATGGTGGAGTTGGCCGATCATATGATGCTGGGCGTTATTGCCAACCGCGACCTCGACCAAGACCTTTCGATCCTCAGGAGACGATGACTCGATGTGCGGAAGTTTACGTTTGAGCATGAGTGGCCGGCCTTCCTTGATCTTTACCAGTTGCCCGCGGAAGAACGCGGTCGCAATACACAGGCTCGCGTCAACATTGCTCCGATACAGGATGTGCTAATCGTTCATAACGATACCGATGGCCGTCAGGAAGAAGAGACTGCTCGCTGGTGGCTGGTGCCGTTCTGGGCAAAAGAACTGCCAAAGGGCGCAATGTTTAACGCTCGGATTTAGACAATCGGGACGTCGCCAGCTTTTCGGGATACTGCGAATTCGACGACTGCAAGGAATGGGGATGCTACGGCTTTGAGAAAAGCCGTACCGTCACGCGCTGGTTCTGCTCCGAGCACCAGCCTCGCCTTTATCGCGGACTGCCTCGGCATGGTGAGGCAAGGCTCGCTGCAGCCGAGATCGCCGACATGCTGAAGTGAATTACCCACCAGGCCGGAGAATTGCGTGGACTGGGTTGTTTAAATGCAAGCGCATGTGCCAACTTAAACAATCGTCTAGGAGGAGGTGAACGGATGAAACCATGGATTTTGTCTGCGGCTTTGGTTGCCGCGTTGGGAACGTGCACGGTTGGAGCGGTCCACGCCGAACAGGTGGCGACGACATCGACAGCAGCCGTGAAGAGCGACCTCAACTACCTGATGTACACGCCGGATGGATATGAGGCTTCGAAGGACACCTACCCGCTCGTTGTATGGCTCCATGGAGGGGATCAGGGCGGAAACGACATCGAGAAGGTCAAATCGAGCGGCATCCCCAAGCTGATTGCAGGTGGAAAGCAATTGCCGTTCCTTGTCTTCTCGCCTCAGAACCCGAGCGAGGAACTGCTCTATCCAATAGAGAAGGTGGAAGCGGCGCTTCAAGAGGTTATCTCGAAATACCGGGTCGATAGCTCCCGCATCTATGTCATTGGCTATAGCCGGGGCGGTTTTGGGGCGTGGGCCTTGGCTGAGCAGTTCCCCGAAAGGTTTGCCGCCGTGGTTCCTATCGCAGGCGGTGGAAACCGCCACTATCTGAACAGGACGAACGAGAAGGCTGCCTTCTGGGTCTTCCACGGCACAAACGACGACGTCATTCCGCTGTCTGATTCGGTAATCATGTATGAGCGCCTCAAGTCCCTGAAACGTGATGCACGGCTCTCGGTCTTGGAAGGTGTAAGCCATTCTGACGTAGAAATGTCAGCGCTTAATGACCCGGAACTATGGGATTGGCTGCTGAAGCAACGTCTTGCGGTTGCCCCCAAGTAGTCTGCCCGCCGCTGTGTCCTCTCTACGTGGCTGGTAAAGTTCGATCTCGATGGTCTTCTCTGGTAGCAAATCCTACAAGGACGGTGCCAATTGCAGTCTCTACCCATGGGTTTCCGAGCAGTAGTGATCGGCGCAAGCGGAGGGATTGGTTCGGCTATCTGCAGCCATTTGAGCGCGCAGCTGAACGTTGGCGACGTCGTAGCGTTGTCTCGAAGCAGTGGCGGCCTTGACCTACTTGATGAGGGAACGGTTGCCGCTGCGGCTGAAAAGCTATCGGGGAAGGCATTGGATCTTATTGTCTGTGCGACTGGAGCCTTGACGATAGACGGCCGCGGGCCGGAGAAATCTCTTCGGGAAATAGACCCAGACGCAATGCTTCGTCAGTTTCATATCAACGCAGTTGGTCCGGCACTCGTCGCAAAGCACTTCTTGCCACGGCTCAATCGTCAGAGCCGATCCATCGCGATTTTCCTTTCGGCACGAGTAGGCTCGATCGGCGACAACCGACTTGGTGGCTGGATTTCGTACCGATCTTCAAAAGCCGCGCTCAATCAGATCGTAAGGACGGCCTCTATCGAGCTATCGCGGACTCATCCTCAGGCAGTGATAGCCGCCGTGCATCCAGGCACCGTGCAAACAAGGCTATCAGCCCCTTATTCTGACAAACACCCGACAGTCAGTTCGGATGAGGCCGCAACATCAATCCTTCAAGCTGCCGACCATCTTGATGAAACTGGCAAGTTCATCGCCTATGACGGGAGGAGCATCGAATGGTAACGATGACCATCGGAGACCTCATCGATCTGTACCGTCCACATTTACTCGATGAGACAGTGGGGGTGCAGAGGAGTTGGGAGGATACGTTCAAATACACGCTCAAAGTCTATCCGAAGGACACGCCGTTGGAGGCCTTTGATCTCAACCATCTGGCTGCTGAAATGAAGGCCTCGGGCGTGAATAACGCTTTCGTAAACGGCTATATCGAACGTTGGCGTCGCGTGATCGCGCACATCAGAGTTTGAAGGGTGATGTCACCTTAACTTGAATTCGGATGCGTGGGAGACTTCTGCCTTGAGGATCGATCTCAGGCCATGGCTCCGGCTGCAACTTTCCACTCTGCGATCGCCTGGATACGGTGAACGCGGTTTTGGAATGCGGAGCGTTGCGAAAGGGTTTGGACGAANNGNG
>Ga0058693_1001033_pt1 | contig 9997 bp, 4 predicted proteins | sample AgamicOrMarz_FD_55217 | JGI IMG/M metagenome (GOLD analysis project Ga0058693, IMG submission 55217) | Agave microbial communities from Guanajuato, Mexico - Or.Ma.rz | ecosystem: Host-associated > Plants > Phyllosphere > Phylloplane/Leaf | place: Guanajuato, Mexico | collected 2012-06-04 | reverse complement strand
GCCATTTCAATACCTAAACGTTTTTTCACTGATTTAGGGATAACACTTTCTTTGTACTCAGCAGATTGCTCTTCGAAACGATCCCATGCAGGCATACTTACAACTGATACATCAATTCCTTCTGCAGCTAGTGCTTTTTGTGCTTCAACTGCTAGGCTTACTTCAGAGCCTGTTGCAAGTAATAATGCATCCGCTTGGTCTTTACCGGCTTTCGATACAACGTATGCACCTTTAGATACGCCTTCGTATGCATTTTCTTTTGTACCTTCAAGCGTTGGCAAGTTTTGACGAGTTAGAACAAGCGCCGTTGGACGGTCAGTTGATTCTAATGCTAAGCGCCAAGCTGCTGCTGTTTCATTTGCATCTGCAGGGCGTACAACAGAAAGACCAGGCATTGCACGAAGTGATGGCAATTGTTCGATTGGTTCGTGTGTCGGGCCATCTTCTCCAACAGCAATACTATCGTGTGTAAATACATATGTTACAGGAAGTTTCATAAGTGCCGCTAAACGAATTGCAGGACGTAGATAATCTGAGAATACGAAGAATGTACCACCAAACACTTTCACACCTCCGTGTAGAGCCATCCCGTTTAATGCAGCACCCATTGCAAATTCACGTACACCAAACCAAATGTTGCGTCCGCTGTAATCAGCTGGAGTAAAGTCTTGAGAACCGTTAATCATCGTTTTGTTCGAACCAGCTAAGTCAGCAGATCCACCCAAGAATTGAGGTACTGCTTGCGCTACTGCGTTTAATACTTCTCCTGAAGAAACACGGCTAGCTAAACTTGAACCTGTTTCGTATGCTGGTAATTGCTCTTCCCAGCCTTCAGGTAATTTTCCTTCTACTGATAATTTAAATTGATGAGCAAGTTCAGGATATTTCTCTTTATATTGAGCAAATAGATTGTTCCACTCGTTTTCTTTCTTTTGGCCATTCTCAGCAATTGTTGCTTTGAAGTGAGCATATACTTCTTCCGGCACGTAGAAATCTTCCTCAATTGTCCATTCATATGCCTCTTTTGTTAACTGTATTTCCTCTTTTCCTAGTGGTGAACCATGCACATCAGATGTGCCTGCAAAGTTTGGTGATCCATATCCAATTGTTGTTTTGACTTCAATTAACGTTGGGCGTGTTAAATCACTTTTAGCTTCTTCAATTGCATTTGTAATAGCCGATAAGTTATTGCCGTCATCAACGCGAATTACTTGCCAACCATAAGCTTTGAAGCGATCTTCAACATTCTCAGAGAACGATCGATCTAGATCACCGTCTAAAGAGATATCATTTGAATCGTATAAAACAACTAAACGTCCTAGTTTTAAGTGGGCTGCTAATGAAGCAGCTTCAGCAGATACACCTTCCATTAAATCTCCGTCGCCGCATATACCATACGTGAAGTGGTCTACGATTTCTAAACCGTCTTTGTTATATGTTTCAGCTAAATGACGTTCAGCCATAGCCATCCCGGCTGCCATTACAATTCCTTGTCCAAGTGGTCCTGTGGTTGCTTCCACACCCGGAGTATGTCCAAATTCAGGATGTCCAGGTGTTTTACTACCCCATTGACGGAAGTTTTTAATATCTTCCATCGATAAATCATAACCTGATAAGTGTAATAAGCTATACAATAACATCGAACCATGACCAGCTGATAAAACAAAACGGTCTCTATTAAACCAAGTTGGATTATTTGGATTATGATTCATATGGTTAGTCCATAATTCATATGCCATAGGTGCAGCACCCATAGGTAAACCTGGATGTCCTGAGTTTGCCTTTTCGATAGCATCTATTGATAATGTACGAATCGTAGTAATTGCAAGTTCATCCATTTCATTAAAATTATTCATTATATGTCTACTCCTCTACCTATTAATTCATTCGAAGGCATTTTCTTTAACTAATGTTTCTCGAAATTTTCGAATATCCAACTAAACTTAGAATTTCTATCTCTCACATTTCCTCATTTCATAATGCCTTATAAAATGAGGAAACTGTTCAACTTCTTTCATCTCTTTGGTTATACCTTTTATCACCAATTTGATAATAGTCAATATTTCTATTATGCTAAGCCGAAAAGTTTCATAATACTTAAGATTAATATTCCAATTACTCCAAAGTCCGAATCACCAAATGTCGATCCTTCAAATCCAGCATTTCCTAACAATACTAATAAGATTGCCGGTATAAAACTAATGATAATTCCGTTAGCAAATGATCCAAACATAGCTCCACGTTGACCACCTGTAGCATTTCCGAATACTCCTGCTGCAGCACCTGTAAAGAAGTGTGGTACTAGACCTGCAACGATTACTTTTAACCCCACGACAGGAAGAATGAACATTGATAAAAGTCCCGCCATAAAGCTAAATAGAAATCCGATAATGACTGCATTTGGTGCAAATGGGAAGATAGTTGGACAATCTAACGCAGGCTTAGTATTTGGTGCAACTTTCTCAGCAATTCCCTTAAATGCAGGAACAATTTCTGCAATCAACATACGTACGCCAGCTAGAATAATGTACACCCCTGCGGCAAATGTGATCGCTTGCATCAAAGAGAATATAATAAAATTGGAGCCGCCCGATAGTTTTGATTCAATATATCCTTGACCAGTAAACAAAGCTACGACAACAAAGAATAATGCCATAGTAAGCGAGACAGCTACTGACGTATCTCGTAAAAAACCAAGAGATTTAGGAACTTTAATCTGTTCTGTTGTTTTTTCTTTATTTCCAAACCATTTCCCAACGTTTGCAGAAATAACATATCCAATTGTACCAAAGTGCCCGATTGCAAAATCATCGCTTCCTGTAATTTNCCGTACATATGGTTGTATGATAGCAGGGAAGATTACCATACATAGNCCCAAAATAATAGAACCAACTAGGATAAGTGGAGCTCCACTTAGCCCTCCAATAGACAATGTAACGGCAATTAAGCAAGCCATAAATAATGTGTGATGACCTGTTAAAAAGATATATTTAAACTTAGTAAAACGGGCAAGTATAATGTTAACAACCATTCCAAATACCATAATAAGTGCAGTTGAGGCTCCAAATTTGCTTTGTGCAGCAGCTACAATGGCTTCGTTATTTGGAATAACCCCTGCAACATGAAAGGCATGGTCAAACATTTTGCTAAATATATTGAGTGCACCAATCAGAACTGTTGCACCTGCTCCGATAATAATAAAGCCCATTACAGTTTTTAACGTACCGGATACAACATCTGCAGGGGCTTTACGTTGTAATAACAATCCGACAAGAGCGAAGATTCCTACTAAAATGGCAGGTGTTCCTAAAATATCTTTCATAATGAGTTCTAACATAATTTCCAACCCCTTTTCCTTTTTATTTTATGCTAGATGAGGTTCTATCTTAGATTTAATTTCAACAATACTCATCATATTTTCTAATGTAACAATAGTGCGAGTTCCGTCATCCAATTGTCCTACAATGTCAGCAGCACCAATGAAAAGATCTGCTTGTACGGTTCGTGCCGAAGCTAAATCCGTATGATCTACCTCAGCATTTTTTTTCATTTCNGTTAGCGCTTTCTTTACGTTCATTTCCATAATGAAACTACTTCCTAATCCGTTACCACATACAACCATGATTTTCATGTCGCTTCCTCCTTTTATTTTTTCTTATGCTAGATGAGGTTCTATCTTAGATTTAATTTCAACAATACTCATCATATTTTCTAATGTAACAATAGTGCGAGTTCCGTCATCCAATTGTCCTACAATGTCAGCAGCACCAATGAAAAGATCTGCTTGTACGGTTCGTGCCGAAGCTAAATCCGTATGATCTACCTCAGCATTTTTTTTCATTTCTGTTAGCGCTTTCTTTACGTTCATTTCCATAATGAAACTACTTCCTAATCCGTTACCACATACAACCATGATTTTCATGTCGCTTCCTCCTGCGAATATTTATTAATGTAATCTAATAATACTGATTTATCAGGGCTTTGTAGAATGTCATCAATATTAGAGGGATCATTAAGTAACTGCGTCAATTGTACTAGTGCACGTAAGTGAGACTCGCTATCCGCAGCAGCTAACACGATAATGAGTTGAACAGGCTTGTTCGGCGCAAAATCTACCGGTTTCTCTAGTTTGAGAAGGCTCATAGATAAGGAACGGACACCTTGTTCAGGGCGACCATGAGGAATAGCTACTCTTGGTGTAATGACTACATAAGCTCCATTAGTTTCAATAGACTGAATCATGGCATCTATATATCGTTCTTCTATTGTTCCTAATTCTACAAGGGGACGAGCTGCAACTCGAATTCCTTCTTTCCAATCATGAACACTTTTTAGTAATTGAATGGTTTGTGGTGTAAGTAATTCTTCTAACACTGGTTTTTCCACCTCTTTAATAGAATGTATGTTCGTTTTTTGCGTATAAAGATAAGATTCAAGCACTTTTTCAAGTTGAGTTTTTTGATGAATCGTAGCGTGTTGTGAGATAAGTTCTAATAAAGACGCAACATCCCAACTGTACGGTGTATATCCATACAACTCTTGCATCACTTGTTGACGTAACTTTTGTTTATCTTGTGGTTCCAGTATAGGTGGTACCACAAATAGACTTACTTCTGTTCGAAGATATACGGTTGAAAACACCAAATCATATGATAAGGGATAGTCTACTACATCTCGAATGGATAGTGCATCTAGGAATAAAATATCTGGGAATAATTCCCTTAAAGTGTAAACTAAGATACTACTAATACCAATACCATTTGGGCATACAACAATAGCCTTTTTTCGATCGTCCAATACAGTTCCTTGCCTACGAAGCCATCCTCCAAAATGAATAACAAAATAAGCTACTTCTTCTTCAGGTATTGAAAAACCGATTTTTTGTTCAACTGTAATCAAAGATTTTCTTGTCAGGTGATATAATTCAGGATAAACCCTTTGGATACGTTGGGTCATTGGATTTGCAAGAACAATACCGTACTGAATCCGATAGTATGCAGGTTTAAAATGAACATATAATTGTTGATAGAATGTTTCTTTGTCACATAAGTGTATGCACGCTAGTCTCTCAAACTCTTCTACAATTTCTTGTATGAATTCTTTTATGACCTTATCTTCTTGTAAAGGAGCTATATCTCTAGTCCGATTCATACTTAATAAATGTAAGGTAATATACAATTGTTCAGTTTGATTCCAGTTAGAATGAAAGCCTTCAGTCTTTGTAATTTGTCGAACCAATTCATACTCCATAGTAGAAGTTAACTGTTCCCGACTATGGACAAGGTTTAAGGTTTCTCCCTTGCTAATGAGAAGATCTGTACATAGGAACAAGTAAGTTAACTCCTTTAATCGCTCATCTGTAAAAGTAATTCCTAATTGTTCTTCTAATTTCTCTAGCTGTGACCGAATAGAACGGAGTTCGTTCTTTTGTTTTCCCCATATAAGTTCCGTGATGGGATTACTGCTTTTACCCTGTAATACCTCACGTAGGATTTGTTCTAAGACATATCTCTTTGTATTACTATCTCCTTTTAACAAATACCCATTCTGTTTCGAGTATTGAATCTCGAGTTGAAAAAACTTTGCCTTTTCCTTAAGACGTTGTAAATCTTTCAGAACCGTATTACGAGAAACCTCAGTATTATATTGAAAGTGATAGACAGACAATGGCTCTGTATCGAGTAGAAGCATAAGGAAAAAGATTTTTTCTCGGTCTTGCTCTGAAAATACGTAGGCACGTTTTGTGAGATTTTCTTGCAGATCTTCATCTTCAATTTTGTCAGGTAAATAATATCCCACTTTACGATCATAACAAATGGGTTGATACCCGCTAGCTTTGAGCCAGTCATTGGCTTTTTGTATGTCATACTGTAATTGCCGTCGAGTCAGACCGGTTTGTGTTTCAAGCTGATTCATCGTATGAATAGGCGTTTGTTGTAATAGTTGTATTAAGTTAGCACTTCGTTCATCTAAAAACATCCTATTGTCCTCCCCTACTTTTACAATACATCACTTTTTAAAAAAACTGTATTGTTTTTAAGTCCTTTTGTTGTTGTATGGTCTGCACAATAATATACTCTATATTTCGTAATAATGAATAGCTGTCCTTTTACTAGTAGAAGTTGATCAATTGAGAACAGAATGATTGCTTTAATTTACAAGCGCTGTGGACATTCATTTGTACGAGACCGTTTAACTCTCAAACATGACGAGGTGAACAAAATATTTTTATATAAAGAAATATGAAGTCTTCATACTGCTTTACAGCCAAAAAGAGTAGGATCTATTTGAATACCTTAAAAAATTTCAACTGATGATTTTCAAATAATAAAAACCATTGATGTTTTTTATAAGTGATAGTACCTTCTCTTTATCGTGAATTTAATCGATCTGTATGGTGATGTGAATCCACATAAAAATAAAGGATAATGGTTAAAATTAAGAAAGGAAACTTTATTTTCCTCTTATCAGGTATAGTTTTTTCTTCAAAATTAAATTAAAAATTCTATTCAATTAGGGAGTATGATTTTTTGAAGGTATTATTTATTTTTCTCCTGTTGTTTTCACTTATTCATCTTGTGGATTTTATTTTTCTGTTTTTGATTCGACGACGAATCATAATCGTGTTAAGGCGAATAGATTCAATAAAACATTCTTTGGAACCCCTTACCACTGCTTGTGTTGTAGGTTCTGATATAGACCTATAATCACTGCCTGTTGTACTAATATTTAAAGCATTATTATCATTATTAAACCTTATATATGAATTTTAAAACGCGACAAGCAGCCTTCTAGAAACTAAAATATTTGGCGTAGATACTTGATATGAAATATAGTATTATACAAACTGACATATAAAAAGGTACAATTTTAAATAAATCGACATGTCAAAGAGGTTTTTATGTGAAAAATATTATTTTCGCTTTCAAAGATGACTTACCTAAATACAAACAAATTTATGAGCAATTTAAATTATTAATTGAGCAAGGAAAATTGAACGCGAATGAACAATTACCTTCTATCCGTGAGTTAGCACACTCTCTTCAAGTGAGCCNAAATACGACATTAATGGCTTATGATCAACTTGTAGCTGAAGGATACATTCGGGGAGAAGGGAGAAAGGGTTATTTTATAAATGATTTAGAGATCCTGCCGTTTCAAGTAACGTTAAGTTCACCTAATAAAAAGCCATCAGAGTCATCAAACCCTATTCTTATTGATTTTCGACCAGGGGCCGTAGACCAAAAGCATTTTCCTTTGAAAACTTGGCGAAGGCTGTATAATCAGGCATTTACATTACCTGAGAGCTTTCAATATGGAGAACCGTTTTGGTGAAGTATGCCTTCGAGAACAAATTGCTACGTACTTGCTACAATCTAGAGGAGTAAAAACAGAGGCAGATTCTATTATCATCGGGAGTAGTACCCAACAAATGCTTATTAATCTTGGACATATACTGAAAGATGATTTTCCCAGTGTTATAGTAGAGAATCCTGGATACGATGGGGCTAGAGAAGCATTTCAATTCCATCAATTCTCGGTTGAAACCATAACAGTGCATGAAACAGGTGCTGACCTTTCACAATTAGAACGAATGAAATCAAGGTTAATCTATGTAACACCTTCTCATCACAGTCCATATGGAGTAAGCATGTCCATTCAACAACGGCATACACTGATTCAATGGGTTAATAAGATGGCGGGATATATCATTGAAGACGATTATGATAGTGAATTTCGTTATACACAACAGCCGTTTCCAGCCCTTTCTTCAATTGACTCAGCAAGAGTCATATATTTAGGGAATTTCTCAAAATCCTTTCTTCCAGGAATTCGGTTAAGTTATATGGTGTTACCACAGTCTCTTTTGAATGTATATAAAAAGCAGTTTTTATATTTTGAGAGTACTACTTCGATTCTTATCCAATTTACCATGGCTAAGTTTATGGAAAGTGGAGAATGGAGTCGTCATATTAAACGTATGCGTCTCGTTTACAAACAAAAAATGAACTATATAGTATCTGAGTTAAAAAAACAATTTAAGGATAATACCACGATTATTGGCGAGCAATCCGGTCTATACTTATTAGTCAAAGTTCACTTGGATTGTTCAGAAGAACAGTTAATTCAACAAGCTTCTTTTTATGGAGTAAAGGTGTATCCTACTTCTATCTATTTCGTCCACAAAAATACGGATAAACCTATTATTAAACTTGGCTTTACTAACCTTACTTTTGAGGATATCCAATCTGGTGTAACTCTTTTAAAGAAAGCTTGGTTAGAAAAAAGCCCCTGTAATTATTAGAAAGAACTAATAATTACAGGGGCTTTTTCTATTTTATAATACATACCATATAGGTGAGATCATTTGAAGTACAACAAACTATTTTCTTATTAGTTTTTATAAGATGGCGTAATACAGCGTGTGAGTAACAAATTGAATATTAGGTTTATTAAGCATAACCCTCAACAAACAATAAAATAGTCGTCGTAAGTATAATTAATAATAGTGCTCCTAGAACAATTAAAGATATATTTTTTAATAAACGATTCTCTTCGGACTCAATTTTACATAACGTTGCTCCTAATGCAACCCTAGAAGGACAAGCCATTGTGGCATGAGCAGAGCTTGCATTTTGAACACTAGCAACTAAGTTTAATGGCAATCCAGTTCTTGTAGCAGTTTGAACTTGTAATTGGGTAAACATTGCATTGGATCCTGTACTACTACCTGTAAGATAACCACCTATTCCACCAATAAAAGGAGAAACATATATATATAGGGTTCCAAATGTTAGCCCTGCAGCATTAGCAATAACAAACGTCATATTTGATGCAGCCATTAGCTGAGAAATTGCTACAAATGTTGTTGTAGAGATTACAAAAGGAACCCACTGTTTTACAGTCGTTTTAAGTGAGGTCCATATAACATTTTTAGAAATTTTAAAAACGAAGATAGTATATAAACAAGTAATAAAAAGCCAAAAACCTGGTGAATAAAATAAAGCTAGTGAAAAAGAAAAAGCAGGAAGATCAATAACAAAATTCGATTCCAGAAAATCTTTAAATACGGGTACAAGTCTTGTAGCAAAGATTGAGATAGTTAAAAATAAATACGGACTCATAACCTTAATAATACTAACGCTTTTATCAGTTGTTTTAGATATAGAAGTTTCATTAATAGTTTTATTAGCTGATTTGAGTTGAGAAGAACTTTTCATTTTGATTATAAGTAGACAAATACCACTACTTACCAAGGAGCTAAGAACGCCAGATAGCTCTACACTTACAAAAACGTTAAACAGAATCATAGTGAGCGAAAAAGCAATTGAAACTAATAAGGTTTCCTTCCATTTACGTCGTATTGCTTCTCTTCCTGCAGCTAAGTAAATAGCAATTATCAAGAAATAAATAAATATAGGGATACTTATAATAGCCGTACCTACACCCATTTCCTTAAGATCGATACCTCCAATTTGTGCCCCTATTACTGTTCCAGTAGATAAGGCTCCCCATGGAACTGCAAGTAAACTGACGAGTCCAATAGAAGCTGCTTTAATAGGAGGAAATCCTAAAGCAATCAGGATTGGTGCTGTAATCATAAAAGCTATCCCAAAGCCACTTGTTGATTCTAAAAGTGGTGAGAGTCCAATGACCAATAATATAACTTGTAAAAGATGATCCTTTGTCGCATTTGAGATAAAGGCAGCAATAGTTTGAATCCCGCCAATATTATTAATTAGGTGAAAAAAGAGCATCCCAAAGAATAAAACATAAGCTGCTATAAAGGAAATTAAAAAACCTTTGAAAGAAGCGTGTAAGATTTCTCCTAAGACTATATGATATTTAGGGTAAATCAATATTATAAGAAGAGTTGCAATGTAAGAGAGTATCCCTGATAGCAAAGATGTTTGCTTTAATACAAACAAGCATATAAAAACACTTATAAAGGGTAGTAAAGCTATTATTATATCCATAATTAAATCCCTTTCAAAAG
>Ga0058693_1001029_pt1 | contig 10002 bp, 6 predicted proteins | sample AgamicOrMarz_FD_55217 | JGI IMG/M metagenome (GOLD analysis project Ga0058693, IMG submission 55217) | Agave microbial communities from Guanajuato, Mexico - Or.Ma.rz | ecosystem: Host-associated > Plants > Phyllosphere > Phylloplane/Leaf | place: Guanajuato, Mexico | collected 2012-06-04 | reverse complement strand
AAGCACGGCCGCTTTGGCAACTTTTTAGAAAATATGGTGGACTGGAACATCAGCAGAAAACGCTACTGGGGAACGCCGCTGAACGTATGGGAATGCGGGGAATGTCAGCATCAAGTAGCGCCAAAAAGCATCAATGAGCTTCAGAAACATGCGTCTCATTCCGTGGATGACAGCATTGAACTGCATAAGCCTTATGTAGATGATGTACAGCTGACGTGTCCGGTCTGCAGCGGAGAAATGAAGCGCACGCCGGAAGTAATTGACGTTTGGTTTGACAGCGGCTCGATGCCTTTTGCGCAGTATCACTATCCGTTTGAAAACAGCGAATTGTTTCAAAAGCAGTTTCCAGCAGACGTAATCGCAGAAGGAATTGATCAAACGCGGGGCTGGTTTTATAGCTTGATGGCAGTTTCAACGCTATTTACAGGAAAAGCACCGTATAAGCGCGTTCTGTCTCTTGGCCACGTGTTAGATGAAAACGGTCAAAAGATGTCTAAAAGTAAAGGAAATGCGCTGGACCCTGTTGATCTTATTCATACATTTGGTGCAGATGCGCTTAGATGGGCGCTTTTAGCAGACAGTGCGCCTTGGAACCCGAAGAAATTTTCAGAGCGCGTGGTGCAAGAAGCGAAGTCAAAAGTTATTGATACTCTAGTGAACGTGTACGGCTTTTACGTGTTGTACGCAAAGCTGGACGGCTATGACCCGGAGCAAACGTATGAATTGAAAAAAACAAAATTGGATGAATGGATTCTTTCACGTTTGCACAGTACGGTCAAACGAGTAACGGCACATCTTGAAGATTACGGGTTTACAAGCGCGGCTCGTGAAATCGCAGTATTCATTGAAGAGCTAAGCAACTGGTATGTACGACGTTCCCGTGATCGTTTTTGGTCAGAAGGAATGGACGGAGAAAAAGCAGCGGCTTACGATACGCTTCATGAAGTGTTAGTGACGTTAAGTCAGCTGTTAGCACCGTTTACTCCATTTGTTGCGGATGATATTCATGAAAATCTGACGGGAAAAAGCGTTCATTTAGTAGACTATCCTGTTTATAATGAAGGCAAAGTGAATGAAAAGCTGGAAAGAGAAATGGCAGCGGTCTTGCAGGTAGTGGAACTAGGACGAAGCATCAGAAATACGCATTCGTTAAAGGTGAAGCAGCCTTTACGGAGTTTGTCTCTTGTCATGACGAATGAAGATATCGAGTGGAATGCGTACCGTGATGTCATCAAAGATGAGTTAAATGTAAAGAAATTTAACGTGGAGCAAGATGATGAAAATCTCGTCTCGTACGTGTTAAAACTTAATTTTAAACAGGCAGGGCCGAAGTTTGGAAAACAAGTTAATGCAGTGAATCAAACGTTGAAAAATCTTTCAGCAGATGAAACGAAAGATTTTGTTCAACAAGGTGAGCGGAGGGTCACGCTCCCATCAGGTGAAAAGCTAACGCTTGAAACAGCTGATGTGCTGGTTGAAAAAGTACCAAAAGAGGGTTTTGCGGTGGCATCAAACGGCATGTATACCGCCGTGTTAGATACCGCGTTAACAGAAGCACTGGTGCAGGAAGGGTTAGCTCGTGAAGTCATTCGAGCAGTACAGGACTATCGTAAAAAGTTGGATTTGCCGGTGAATTTACGCATTGATTTGGAACTTAGCGGCGATGCGGAAGTGAAGGAAGCTGTCACTAGCTTTGAAGGCCTGTTGCAAGAGAACTTACTGCTAAACAGTCTTTGTTTCACTGAAGATACAGAAGACGGCGAAAAACTGAAAGTAGGAACGAAACATGTAACGCTAAGGATGTTAAATCAATAAATAGTGAAAAAGCACTTATTCTCTAAAGGGTAAGTGCTTTTTTCTTATTCATTTATTTGTGCATATGATAAATAGAAACATAATTATCATGCAACCTTTTAGCTACTGCTTTATCAGTTTTTGCTATTTTAAAAGCCTTCTGAATAGTACTTCTACAACTTCTGTTGCAGAACTATTTTTCAAATAGTTCTCTTCCTTTAAAGCTCTCAAAGCTAGAAATCATTTAATTACATCTCAACAAATAAACCCATTGTTAATGCAGGAGGGTTTAACCCTTGTGTTGGCCCATTCTGTCTGCGACATAATGTCAGTAGAAAAAGATAGAAGCGTGCATTAGTATCTGTAAAAATAGTAAAGCTGGGATTACGGTCATTTTGGAAAGAGCAGCATTAAATCGTTTCGCTCGTCCAATGAACTATGCTTCTTTTCATGCATCGAGGTCAGGTATTAATTTTAAAAATGAATCAAAATAGGTATTTGAATCAGTAACAACACCCAAGCAGAGTTCATACTTTGTTGAGGGGAGTATTCGAAGTATTGTTTGAGCCTCTTATTATACAGTTGTTTTCATTCTGCTTCTCTTTTATGGTGTTAGCACACCTTGTTAATTTAAATACGGAGGTATGAAAAATGAATAATTTCCAAAATGAACTTCAAATGTTNGATGTTGGTGATTTCCAAGCGAATCAAGCCATTCCTTGGGATCCAAATAATATGGATCAAGATCGACAATTTGGGATTTTTTTCCGATGTTTTAGTTGTTTTAGCTGTTTTACTTGCTTTAATTGCTTTAATTGCTTTAATTGTTTTCGTTGCTCCAACTGCTTTCGTTGTGGTGGCAATTGCGGAGGCCGTTGTGGTGGCAATTGTGGCGGTCGTTGTGGCGGAGGTCGTTGCGGCGGCTGATAATTCTAGTTTTCAAATAAAAAACATCGTTATCTATGGAGGAAAGCCCCTGTATAAGTTGCAGGGGCTTTTTTCTAAAAGATTAGACATAAGAGACAAATTACAGTACATAGGATTATAGTGGAAATGGAAAATGGTGATATTAGAGTTGAGAACAGTTCACGGATAAGGAGGAGCGGAATGACAAATTTGAACCCTTCTATGCGTTTGAAAGTGAAAAGGGATACTTTTTTTCTCCCTGATCCAAACAGCGGTGTGTATTTTCGAAATAATATAAGTTCGTTCCATATGAAAGGCAGTATGATAGATCAATGGGTGAAAAAGCTGATACCAATGTTCAATGGAGAGTATACGTTGGAGAGTTTAACAAACGGATTGCCGGGTCCATATCGAGAACGTGTATATGAAATTGCAGAAGTACTGTATCAAAACGGGTTTGCTCGGGATGCAAGTCAAGACCGTCCGCATCAATTGGCGGATCCAGTCCTTAAAAAGTATGCTTCTCAAATTGAGTTTTTAGAAAGTTTTGGAGATTCAGCTGCGTACCGTTTTCAAGCCTACCGCCAGGCCAGAGTGTTGGCGATAGGCTCTGGCTCTTTTTTTGTTTCGTTGGTTTCTTCATTGATTGAGTCTGGATTGTCTAAATTCCATGTGATGATAACGGACTCTGTACCGACCAATCAGCTGCGGTTAGAAGAATTGGTAGGGCATGCCCGAAAAACGGACCCCGAGGTAGCAATAGAGGAAGTCATCCTGGAAAAGGACGGGGGAAATTCTTGGAGGGAGATTGTGCAACCGTTTGATTCAATTTTGTATGTGTCGCAGGAAGGCGATGTAGAGGAACTAAGAGCTCTTCATAAGATTTGTAGGGAAGAGAAAAAAGTGTTACTCCCTGCTATATTTCTGCACCAAGTGGGTTTGGCAGGTCCTTTGGTTCATCCAGGCTCTGAAGGATGTTGGGAGTCTGCATGGCGCAGCATACACGAATCTGTGTTTAGGAATGACGAGCAATTACCTAGCTTCACTTCCACGGCAGGAGCGATGTTGGCTAATGTGATCGTATTTGAATTGTTTAAAAACATTACGAGAGTTGCTGAATCAGAACAGAAGAATCAATTCTTCCTGCTTAATCTGGATACGTTAGAAGGAAATTGGCATTCGTTTATGCCTCATCCGCTAGTGACCGGACGTGTTACAGCTGAATGGGTTCAAGATTTTGATTTGCAGCTCAAGCAGAGTTCGAGCAGAGGGGAATCGAGCGGGTTGCTTCTGTACTTTAGTCAGTTAACATCAAAGGAATCAGGCATTTTTCATATTTTAGAAGAAGAGGATTTAAAGCAGTTACCGTTAGCGCAGTGCCACGTTCAGGTGGTTGATCCGTTGTCGAAGGGGCCTGCTGAGCTATTGCCAAGCATGGTCTGTACAGAACTGACACATGAGAAGGCACGGAAAGAAGCGGGTCTATCTGGAGTTGAAGCGTATGTATCAAGAATGGTTGATGCGTTCCTTACGACTCTTCCTTCACAACAGAAAGCAGAGAGGGTTATCGTAGAATCTGAGGAATTTGTTGGGATTGGAGCGGGAGAAACAATTGCAGAGGGCGTTTGCCGTGGATTGCAAAAGTGTTTAACAGAGGAACTGAGCAAACAGCTAATCGATCAGAAAAATATTGTCTCTCGGGTGCAGGTAAGTGATGTAGAAGATGAATATTGTCGGTATTGTTTACAGGCACTGACCGTGACGCAGGGTGCACCGATTATAGGTTTGGGAAAGGAAGTATCCGGCTTCCCTGTGGTATGGGCCGGTACGAATGATCGCTGGTATGGCAGTGTAGGTTTGAATACAACAATGGCGTTGCAAAAAGCATTACAACAAGCGCTTATGAATAAAGAAAATCAAGCGACACAAGTGCTGCCGAATTCGTCTGTGTTTCTGGTAGAGAAGGTACCAAAAAGCCTTGTAATCCAAAAGAGTGAAGAAATACCACATTCTGAAGTCTTGCGATCCGCGATGCAGGTTTTAGAACAGAATGGCAAGCGACTCTTGTTTTTCGAACTAGCACTGGAGCCCTTTTGCAAAAAAGAACTGGTAGGAGTGTATGGTATGTTGCTACGAGAGGAGGAATCCAAGTGAGTGCAGTCGTAGTGATTATTGGAGAAGGAATGCTAGCTGACCACGTGTATGAACAATTGTCAGACCAATACCAGGTAGTTCGTCATATTGATTTCGAGGCAGAATTACCTGAAGCGGCTGATTTAGTTTTAGTGTTGGATGATGCTTGGAATCCTTCTCTTCATCAAAAAGCAGAAGAGGTGTTGCGTTCAACCGGCATCCGATGGCTGCGAGGCTTCGTTTCATTTGGAGAAGGCGTGATCGGACCGCTAGTTGGTTCGGATACACCAGGGTGCTCCCGATGTGCGGACATACGACATCTCATGGCAGGACGTGACCGTAAAGAGATGTGGGAAATGCAACAGCAGCTGGCTGCGGACGGAGGAGTAACGCGTGACGCGTGGGCATCGAGCTTGGGGCTTTTGCAGATCGCCTGCCTGCTTGGGAGGGAGGTACAGAGGATCGTGCAAGGTGATGAGGTGCACTCGGAAGGACAGGTATGTTTAATTAATCTGAAAACATTAAAGAGTTCATGGCATACTTTTTTGTCTGATCCATTATGTCCTGGTTGCAGCCAATTACCTGACGATTCACCAGCTGCGGCCAGAATTTCGTTAAAATCAAGCCCAAAGATTACTGATAGTTACCGCTGCCGTTCGATGGACGATCTAAATAAAGTCCTGGTTAAAGACTATCTGGATCAACGGATGGGCATTTTGAATGGAAAAATGTATGACCTTGTCCCGCCTTTTGCTGATGTAGTTGTAAATTTGCCGTTATTCTCAGGAGACGAAGGAGTAGCAGGACGGACTCATTCATATGCGGTAAGCGAGTTAACTGCTATTTTGGAGGGATTGGAACGGTCTTGCGGTATGACACCTCGTGGAAAACGAACCGTCGTATATGATAGTTATCGTAATCTGAAAGATCAAGCGATCAATCCTATTGAAGTAGGAGTGCACGCGAAGGAACGGTATGCCGAGCCTGGTTTTCCATTTGAACAGTTTCACCCTGACCGTCCGATAAAATGGGTATGGGGCTATTCGTTTTTGCAAGAACGTCCAATTTTGGTTCCTGAGTTGCTTGCCTATTACAGTTTGGGATGTGGCCAAGGGTTTGTCTATGAAACTTCCAACGGATGCGCATTAGGGGGAAGTTTGGAAGAAGCCATTTTCTACGGTATTCTGGAAGTGGTAGAACGTGATTCGTTCTTAATGACTTGGTACGCAGAGTTGCCTCTCCCGCGTCTTGACCCTTATTCCGCTAACGATCAAGAATTAGAGCTGATGATCGATCGTGTACGGGCAATAGGGGGATATGATCTGCACTTTTATAATTCGACGATGGAGCACGGAATTCCAAGCGTTTGGGCGATGGCAAAAAACAGAAAGAAAAAGGGTTTGAATATCATCTGTGCAGCTGGAGCTCATCTTGATCCAGTACGGGCGGTAAAAAGCACGATTCACGAGCTGGCTGCCATGATGCTGACGCTTGATGAGAAATTAGAGACGAACCAGGAGGAGTTTGTGCGAATGCTGCAAGATTCTTCCTTGGTGCAGAAGATGGATGATCATGGCATGCTGTACGGTTTGCCGCAAGCGCAAGAGCGCCTACAGTTTTTGCTAGATGATAATCGTCCATTGCGATCGTTTGCTGAGGAATTCAAGTGGAAATCGAATTCTGCAGATCTGACTGATGATCTACAGGACATTCTTCAGAAGTTTCGTCGATTGAATCTCGATGTGATTGTGGTGGATCAGTCGACACCGGAAACTAAACGAAACGGACTGTATTGTGTTAAAGTGCTGATTCCGGGAATGTTGCCAATGACATTCGGACATCACCTTACGAGAGTAACAGGACTGGAGAGAGTGCTGCGGGTACCAATGGAACTTGGATATAAAAAGAAACCGCTGACATTTGAACAGCTTAATCCACATCCGCATCCGTTTCCATAAGCGGTAACTAGGAGGGTAAGAGGATGGGTCTCGAGACATTTCTGTACAATCTGCATTTTGACATTGATAAAGCAAGCCCAACGGACTGGGAAGTGGATTGGGAAGATGCCCCGCTTCCGTATAAGCTCTACCGTGACTTGCCCGTTTTCCCATTATCTCTGGAAGTACCGCTGTCGCTTGAACAATGGGCAGCGCCAGAACAGCCTAACCTTCAGAGAATGAGTCATTTTCTATGGTATGTATTTGGTCTTACTCAAATTTCCCAGTCAGCCTTTTCTACTACAGATCAAGAGCCGGAACTAATGCAGTCGTATCGGCGTTTTGTTCCTTCTGGCGGGGCGTTGTACCCAAACGAATTGTACGTATATCTGAAGACGGAGGATTTGCCGGTTGGGATGTACCATTATGATGTAGCACACCATCGCTTGGTACTGTTGAGAGAAGGTAACTTCGATTCATATATAGCCCAGGCTCTTGGCAATCGCTGTGATGTGTCCGCTTGTTTTGGTACGTTTTTTGTGTCGACAATGTTTTGGAAAAACTTCTATAAATACAATAACTTTGCTTATCGTCTACAAGGGCTAGATGCTGGCGTGCTGATTGGACAGTTACTGGAAGTAGCAAAACGGTTTGGTTTTGCTTCTGGGGTGTACTTTCAATATCTAGATCGGGCGATCAACCATCTGCTTGGACTAAACGAAGAAGAGGAGAGTGTATATGCAGTTATCCCTCTAACAGTGGAACCTACAAGTTGGTTTACTAATCGGGGTGGGAAAGAGCCTGTTTCTGCTATCGAACTGTGTCGAGAGTTGCCAGTCATTCAAAATAATCACTACGTCCGATCACAGAGGATCAAAGCGTTTCCGATGTTAAAGAAGATGAATGAAGCGTCCATGCTAGAATCAAAGCAATCGTTTCGGCAAATAAAGGTGAGGGAGAAGGTGAATTGTAAGAGTCAAGTGGTCACTCTTCCTCACATGAAGCGATTATCATATGATCTAGCTTCGGTTTGTCAAAAGAGATTTTCACCGGACATGGATTTCATTTTTGGAAAGGTAAGTCAATTGCAGTTGGCCACTTTACTGCAGGAAGCAACGTCGGCGTACTTGTATCGAAATGATCTGGATGAAGCACATAAGAAGAACGAGCCCCGTGTCTCACTGTATGTCTGTTTGAATAATATTGAAGGTATTCCCGATGGAGCCTATCATTATGATAGTGCTAATCATGCGTTACGACAGGTAGATCTCGGTGATCATCGACTCAGTTTGCAATATGGAATGCCTGTAGGGAATGTGAATTTATCCCAAGTGCCATTCTGCTTTCATGTGGCAGGGGATAAAGATCACTTCATATCGGAACTGGGATACAGAGGCTATCGTATTCAGCAAATGGAAGCAGGTATGCTCGTGCAACGATTACTGTTAGCGGCGTCGGCCATCGATATGGGAGGACACCCACTACTCGGATTTGATGCCAACCTGTGTGACGAGATCTACAAAATGGAGCAACAAGGAAAAACCAGTCTAATCCAAATTCCGACCGGCCCCTACCGACCTCGCCCTTGGTTAAAGGGGAGTTTGCAAAGCTAAGTAAGGAGGGAATGAAGCTATTTTCAACGGCTAAAATGTCCATTTAACGAATCCAGTTCTGTTTTCTGGTAGAAAAGAGAAGCCCTCGCTCATTTGAGTGATGGCTTTTTGGTTATAAATCTTTTAGTTTACAATTTGGCAATTCTGACTAATTGAAAAGAAGAACAAAAAACTTAAAGCCAGTCTTTTTATGTTACAGTGTAATTTCTCTAGCTATATTCTGTTTTTTTACTATAAAATCTTAGACTAATACTTATGTCAGTTATAGACGAATAAAAGAATTAAAGAAACGTGCAGTTTTGTCAATGGTGATGCTTGTCACACTGCCAATAAAGGCACTTCGGATGATATCAGAAGGATAATGATGTCCGACCCAAATCTTTGAGAACCCCGTTAACAAAGCCAGTCCCCACATAACTGACCCGATCACACGTTCATGAAGAAAGATAGAAGTAGATACCGCAAAAGTAAGCAGCGTATGTTTGCTTAGAAATGAAGAATCCATTTTTGAAGGAATAAGTATGCCGACACGGCGTTTTATAAATGGGCCAGGCTTAAAGTAAAAACATTTAATCAACGTGTTAATAAATAAAGTAAAGGCCGAAGATGTTACTGCATATATTGTCACTTTTTTTTGCGAATAGTTTCGAAACCACATAAAAATCAATACAAACATAAATACATAACGAACCTTTTTTGAAATCAATATCATCAGCATATCTATGGTAGAATAACGACCAGCCAGTTGATTGATTGTTCTAAACATTTTATAGTCCATAAAACTTGTCTCCTTACTTTTTAGATAGATGCAATATTTCCTCCTGAACGAGAAATATATTGTATTAACTTTGCTGTGACGGTAACTAAAAAAGTCGAACGTAAAATAATTATTATAATGTATATGGCATTCAATTGAGAAATAAACGCATATGAAACCTCCTTAATTTATAAGGAGGTTTCTCTTTGCTGGAACATAGTAGATTAACTTGCTGCGCTCAATCGCTCTTATTTAACGAGCATTAGGAAATACTCTTTGAACTGTTTCAGTAAACTCTTCAAATAATCCTTTTACTGGAGCACCTTCATTAATTCTTTTTTCATAATCTTTCATTCGGTTCACAAAATCAGGATTTGCTGATACATATACCTCCTGAATATCCGAGTCTGTCGCCCTTACTTGATCTGCAATCTTCTTTTCCAAACGGTCTGTTACCTTTCCATTTGTTCCATCTTGTAAAACAACTGCAACATAGGCATTCCGGTTTGTTACGATTACGTTTGCGCTGTCTACTTCGTCTAATTTGGCAATGCGATTTGCAGCCTCATCAGCTACTTCTAATTTTGTTTGGTTTTTATCATTATTCTCCTCATTAGGTTCAAATCCAACATTTCGTGGCCCATTGTTGTTACGGGCATTCTCTGCACGTTGTTCAGAAGGTTCTTCAGTTGGATCGGGTTCAGCTTCATCCTTTTTATCATTGCATCCAAAAAGGAATCCTACAGATAAAATCGTTGATAGGAGACCTAATAAATATTTTCTTTTCTTTATCTTGTTTTCACTCCTTGTAGTAGTCGTATAACTTTGGAATTCCAATTATTTCCAAAAAAATACAGGCAAT
>Ga0058693_1001025_pt1 | contig 10037 bp, 7 predicted proteins | sample AgamicOrMarz_FD_55217 | JGI IMG/M metagenome (GOLD analysis project Ga0058693, IMG submission 55217) | Agave microbial communities from Guanajuato, Mexico - Or.Ma.rz | ecosystem: Host-associated > Plants > Phyllosphere > Phylloplane/Leaf | place: Guanajuato, Mexico | collected 2012-06-04 | reverse complement strand
CGCTCACTCGACGGTGTATCAACCCATGCGCGCCAACGTGCAGGACTTCAAGATCAGCCCGTTTGGCTTGAACTCCTTCTACGGCGTCAGCGTCAGCAACTAACGCAACCTTGTGCCGAGGGAGTTCGCTCCCTCGGCACGTTGCTTTAGAGCCAAGACCCAGGAATTTGCCTACATCCAAAAGCACTGCGTATCACAGCAGCTGGTTTGGGACGTATCGCCTTTTCCCACAAGTCTTTCAGGCATTACGCATTTACCGCCTGGCCCACGGCTCATACCGTCGGGGCCTGGGCGACTTGCTGGCCTATCGGCATTGCAACGTATTGGATTGAGCTCAGTGCCCCGGCCGGTCCCCGGAAGGACACCGGTTCACTGTTAAAAACACCCCGAACGAAAAAGGGAACGTCATGCGTCATACCTTGGTTTTTTCCGCATTGCTGGCCGCCACTTCGCTGGCCCAGGCTGCTGATGGCAGCCTGGTGTTCTGTTCCGAAGGCAGCCCCGCCGGTTTCGATACCGCGCAATACACCACGGCCACCGACAACGATGCCGCCGAACCGCTGTATAACCGCCTGGCCGAGTTCGAGAAGGGCGCGACCAATGTCGTCCCAGGTCTGGCGACAAGCTGGGATATTTCCGAAGACGGCCTGACGTACACCTTTCACCTACGCGAAGGAGTGAAGTTTCACACCACCGATTACTTCAAGCCGACCCGGGACTTCAACGCCGACGACGTGCTGTTCACCTTCAATCGCATGCTTGACCCGCAGCATCCGTTCCGCAAGGCCTATCCCACCGAGTTCCCGTACTTCAATGGCATGAGCCTGAACAAGAACATTGCCAAGGTCGAGAAAACCGGGCCGCTGACGGTGGTCATGACCCTCAACAGCGTGGACGCCGCCTTCATCCAGAACATTGCCATGAGCTTTGCCGCGATCCTCTCGGCCGAATACGCCGATCAGTTGCTCAGCAGCGGCAAGCCCAGCGACATCAACCAGAAACCGATCGGCACCGGGCCGTTCGAGTTCAAGAGCTATCAGAAAGACTCCAACATCCGCTATGTCGCCAACCCTCAGTACTGGGCGCCAGAACGGGTCAAGCTCAAGAACCTGATCTTCTCCATCAACACCGATGCGTCGGTACGGGTGCAGAAACTCAAGGCCAACGAATGCCAGGTCACCTTGCATCCGCGCCCGGCCGACGTGCCGGCCTTGAAGAACGACCCCAAGCTGCAACTGATCGAAAAACCCGGCTTCAACCTCGGCTACATCGCCTACAACACCCGCCACAAACCGTTCGACCAGGTTGAGGTGCGCCGGGCGCTGGACATGGCGGTGAACAAGCAAGGCATCCTCAACGCCGTGTACCAGGGCGCGGGACAACTGGCGGTCAACGCCATGCCGCCTACCCAGTGGTCCTATGACGACACCATCAAAGACGCTGCCTACAACCCGGAAAAAGCCAAGGAGCTGCTCAAGGCCGCCGGGGTCAAGGAAGGCACCGAGATCACCCTCTGGGCGATGCCCGTGCAGCGTCCGTACAACCCCAACGCCAAGCTGATGGCCGAAATGCTCCAGGCCGACTGGGCGAAGATCGGCTTGAAAGTGAAGATCGTCAGCTACGAATGGGGCGAGTACATCAAGCGCACCAAGAACGGCGAGCACGACATCAGCCTGATTGGCTGGACCGGCGACAACGGCGACCCGGACAACTGGCTGGGCACGCTGTACAGCTGTGATGCCATTGGCGGCAACAACTACTCGATGTGGTGTGACCAGGATTACGACAAGCTGATCAAGCAGGCCAAGGTCGTCACCGACCGCGACCAGCGCACCGTGCTCTACAAACAGGCCCAGCAGTTGCTCAAGCAGCAAGTGCCGATCACCCCTGTCGCCCACTCCACAGTCAACCAGCCGCTGAGTGCCAAAGTCGAAGGGTTCAAGGTCAGTCCCTTCGGTCGCAACGTGTTCTCGGGCGTCAGCCTGAACCCATAACCGCTTAGCCCTACAGCGAGGGCCCCCAGGGGCCCTCACGCATACGTCTTGCCTGAATTCGTCGAACAGGCGCCATGCAAACGTTTGCGACTGTGATGAGGCGTAAAACCGATAGCCGTATCACCAAAAAAGACCGGCATTAAAAAAGAAAGAAAAGGAGCGTTACCCATGAAGTTGAGCAGCACCGCGATACTGGCCTTGGCCATCAGCAGCATCACCGCGACGGCCTTTGCAGAGTCCCAGAGCCAGGCCGTCACCCCGGTGACCCTCAAGACCACCAGCGAGCAAAGCGAAGCCAAAGGCTTCATCGAAGGCCAATCGGTGACCGGGTCCACCCGTAACTGGTACGCCAACGAGCAATTCAAGCGCGGCGCGAAGCTGACCTACCGTAAAAACGGTGAAGCACGCGAGACCGACCGCCGCATCAACTGGCTGCAAGGCACCATCATCAAGTACAACTCGGGCTTCACTGAAGGCACCGTCGGTTTCAGCACCGAAGTGGCGGCCTACAACGCCATCGCCCTGGACCGTGATCGCAAGGACCTGGCGTCCAACAATGGCGGCGCACCGACCACCCGCCCTGGCGCCGGTAACAACCGGACCCTGACCCATGAAGGCGGCGACGCCGTCGGCCAATGGAGCAAACTGGGCCTGGCGAACGTCAAGGCGCGCGTATCGAACACCACCCTGACCGCCGGCCGCCAGAACTTCAGCAGCCCGATGGTCGACGTCATCGGCAACCGTGCCCTGCCCTCCAGCTTCCAGGGCGTGAGCCTGCACAGCGAAGAACTGGAAAACCTGTCCTTCGACATCGCCACCTTCGACCGTAACTCACCACGTACTGAAGAAAGCGTGCGCAAGTTCCGTTCCGAATACGGCGACAGCAGCGTTGAAACCGATCACGTCAACACCGCCGGTATCACCTACCAGCCACTGGCAAGCCTGAAAACCAGCCTCTGGGCGACCCAGGCCGAAGACCTGTGGAACCAGTACTACTTCGGCGCCACCCATGAACTGGGCGACAGTTCGGTACTGAGCCTGACCACTGGCCTGAACTACTACAAGACCGTGGATTCGGGCAAAAGCAAGCTGGGCGAAATCGACAACGACACCTACTCGCTGTCGTTCGGCCTGACCCACCAAGCCCACAGCCTGACCTTCTCGTACCAGGAAGTGAACGGTAACGAGTACTTCGACTACCTGCACGAAACCAACGGCATCTATCTGGCCAACTCCCTGCTCTCGGACTTCAACGGCCCGAACGAGAAATCCTTCCAGATCGCCTACGGCCTGAACATGGCTGAATACGGCGTGCCAGGCCTGAAATTCAACGTCTACCAGGCGCGCGGCTGGGGTATCGACGGTACTCACTACAACAGCACCGGTTACAGCGACGTAAGGGCGATGGACGGCGAGCACCACTACGAATACGGCATTGGCGCATCCTATGCCGTACAGAGCGGCCCGCTCAAAGCCACCGCGATCCGTGCGACCTACACCGCACACCGCGCCAGCGAAAACCAGGCCGACGGCAGCCTCAACGAATTCCGCCTGGTCACCACCATCCCGTTCAACATTCTCTAACCTTCCACCGGACGGTCGACTCACGAGGTCGACCGTCCGGATTTGCCATTTAGACGATTGCAGAGGATTGACGATGAACATGATCCCCCTACGCGCAGCCATCGCCGCCGCGCTGCTGAGTGTCGCCGTTGGCGCCAGCGCCAAGCCCCTGGTGGTGTGCACCGAAGCCAGCCCGGAAGGCTTCGACATGGTCCAGTACACGACTGCAGTCACTGCCGACGCCGTGGCAGAAACCATTTTCAATCGCCTGGCCGACTTCAAGCCCGGCACCACCGAAGTGATTCCGGCCCTGGCCGAGTCCTGGGACATCAGTGACGATGGCCTGACGTACACCTTCCACCTGCGCAAAGGTGTGAAATTCCATACCACCGAATACTTCAAGCCGACCCGCGACATGAACGCCGATGACGTGGTCTGGAGCTTCCAGCGCCAGCTGGACCCCAATCACCCTTGGCACAAACTGTCGAGCGTGGGCTTTCCCTACTTTGAAAGCATGGGCTTCAAAGAGCTGCTCAAAAGCGTCGAGAAAGTCGACGAGCACACGGTCAAGTTCAGCCTGACCCGCCGCGAAGCGCCGTTCCTGGCCGACATCGCCATGGCCTTCTCCTCGATTTACCCGGCCGAGTACGCTGACCAACTGCTCAAGGCCAACAAGGCGGGCGAGCTGAACAGCAAGCCGGTCGGCACCGGGCCGTTCATCTTCCAGCGCTACAACAAGGACGCCCAGGTACGCTTCAAGGCCAACCCGGACTATTTCCGCGGCAAGCCGCCGGCCGAGTCGCTGATCCTGGCCATCGCCACCGACAACAACGTGCGCATGCAGAAGCTCAAGGCCAATGAATGCCAGGTCGCGCTGTATCCGAAGCCGGACGATATCCCGAACATCAAGAAAGACCCGAACCTGAAGGTCGCAGAACTGGACGCGATGACCGTGTCCTACGTCGCCATGAACACCAGCCACAAGTACATCAGCGATGTCCGGGTGCGCCAGGCCATCGACCTGGCCTTCGATAAGGAAGCCTACGTCAACGCACTGTTCGGCAAGGGCAACGCCACCGTAGCGGTCAACCCGTACCCACCGACCCTGCTGGGCTTCAATCACGATCTGAAGAACCCACCGCGGGACCTGGACAAGGCCCGCCAGTTGCTCAAGGACGCTGGCGTGCCGGAAGGCACCGTGCTGACCCTGTTCACCCGCAACGGCGGCGGCCCGACCAACCCCAACCCGATGCTCGGCGCGCAGATGATGCAGTCGGACCTGGCGAAAATCGGCCTCAAGGTCGACATCCGCGTGATGGAATGGGGCGAAATGCTCAAGCGCGCGAAAAACGGCGAGCACGACATGGTGTCCGCCGGATGGGCGGGCGACAACGGCGACCCGGATAACTTCCTGACGCCTATGCTCAGTTGCGAAGCCGCCAAGAACGGCGAAAACTACGCGCGTTGGTGCAACGAGAAGTTCCAGGCGCTGATCGACCAGGCCCGCGCCACAGTGAACCCTGAGGAGCGCATCAAGCTCTATGAACAGGCCCAGGTGATTTTCAACCAGGACCTGCCATGGATCAGCATGGCCCACACCCGTATGTTCACGGCCATGCGCAACAACGTAGAGGGTTATTCCATTAGCCCGCTCACCACCAACAACTTCGCCACCACCCAGGTGAAGTAGATAAGAAAGTCCCCGGCAACCCTTATCCAAGGGCTGCCGGGCACGCCTAACCGGCTGATGAGGTACACCTGAAGATGTTTAGTTTTATTGCCCGCCGACTGGGATTATTGATCCCCACGTTCTTCGGCATCACCTTGCTGACCTTCGCGTTGATTCGCATGATCCCCGGCGACCCCGTGGAAGTGATGATGGGCGAACGTCGGGTCGATCCCGAAATGCATGCTCAGGCAATGGAACGCCTTGGCCTCAATAAGCCGCTGTATGCCCAGTATCTGGACTACGTCGGCAAACTGGCCCAGGGCGATCTCGGCGAATCGCTGCGCACCCGTGAAAGCGTATGGACCGAGTTCAGCTCTCTGTTTCCCGCGACCCTGGAACTGTCCATGGCCGCCCTGTTGTTCGCCGGTATCCTGGGCCTTCTGGCCGGGGTGATCGCGGCACTCAAGCGAGGATCGCTGTTCGACCATGGGGTGATGGGCGTCTCCCTGGCGGGTTATTCGATGCCGATCTTCTGGTGGGGCCTGATCCTGATCATGTTCTTCTCGGTGTCCCTGGGCTGGACCCCGGTATCGGGCCGGATCGACCTGCTCTACGACATCGAGCCACGCACCGGCTTCATGCTGATCGACACCCTGCTGGCCGATGAGCCAGGGGCGTTCCTCGATGCCCTGCATCACCTGATCCTGCCGGCCATCGTGTTAGGCACTATCCCGCTGGCGGTGATCGCCCGCATGACCCGTTCTTCGATGCTTGAAGTATTGCGCGAAGACTACATCCGCACCGCCAAGGCCAAGGGCCTGTCGCCATCGCGCGTGGTGTTCGTGCACGGCCTGCGCAACGCCTTGATCCCGGTACTGACCGTGGTCGGCCTGCAAGTCGGCACGCTTTTGGCCGGTGCGGTCCTGACCGAAACGATCTTCTCCTGGCCGGGCATCGGCAAGTGGCTGATCGAAGCCATCGGCGCCCGGGACTATCCCGTGGTGCAGAACGGCATCCTGTTAATCGCCTGCCTGGTGATTCTGGTCAACTTCGTCGTGGACATCCTCTACGGCTTTGCCAACCCACGTATCCGTCACCAGCGCTGAGATCAAATCCATGAGTACTCCAACTACCGCGGTAGCAGTCGATCAAAGCCTGCTGTATCCGTCCCCGTACAAAGAATTCTGGCAGGCATTTTCCCGTAACAAGGGCGCCGTGGCCGGGCTGCTGTTCATGGTCCTGGTGGTGTTCTGCGCCATCTTCGCGCCGTGGGTCGCGCCCCATGACCCGAGCGAGCAATACCGCGACTTCCTGCTGACTCCGCCGGCCTGGCTCGAAGGCGGCCAGATGCAGTTCCTGCTGGGCACCGACGAACTGGGCCGCGACCTACTCTCGCGGTTGATCCAGGGTTCGCGCCTGTCGCTGCTGATCGGTTTGTCGTCGGTGGTGATGTCGCTGATCCCGGGCATCCTGCTGGGGCTGTTCGCCGGGTTCTTCCCGCGCATCCTCGGCCCGACCATCATGCGCCTGATGGACATCATGCTGGCCCTGCCCTCGCTGCTGCTGGCCGTGGCGATCGTCGCCATCCTCGGCCCAGGCCTGATCAACACCGTGATCGCCATCGCCATCGTCTCGCTGCCGTCCTACGTGCGCCTGACCCGCGCCGCGGTGATGGGTGAACTGAACCGCGACTACGTGACCGCCGCTCGCCTGGCCGGTGCCGGCCTGCCGCGCCTGATGTTCATCACCGTGCTGCCCAACTGCATGGCGCCGCTGATCGTACAGGCGACCTTGAGCTTTTCCTCGGCGATTCTCGACGCCGCCGCCCTGGGCTTCCTCGGTCTGGGCGTCCAACCGCCAACCCCGGAATGGGGCACCATGCTGGCCTCGGCCCGCGACTACATCGAACGCGCCTGGTGGGTGGTGAGCCTGCCTGGTTTGACCATTTTGCTCAGCGTGCTGGCAATCAACCTGATGGGCGACGGNCTGCGCGATGCGCTGGACCCGAAACTCAAGAATGCCGCCTGAGGAGATTCCCATGTCACTGCTAGAAATCAAGAATCTCAACGTCCGCTTCGGCGACGCCACCGCCGTCCCGGTGGTCGACGGCCTGGACCTGAGCGTGGAAAAAGGCGAAGTGCTGGCCATCGTCGGCGAATCGGGTTCGGGTAAATCCGTGACCATGATGGCGCTGATGGGGCTGATCGAGCACCCCGGCATCGTCACCGCCGACGCGCTGAACTTCGACGGCAATAACATGCTCAAGCTGAGCAGCCGCCAGCGCCGGCAGATCATCGGCAAAGACCTGGCGATGGTATTCCAGGACCCGATGACCGCGCTCAACCCCAGCTACACCGTGGGCTTCCAGATCGAAGAAGTGCTGCGCCTGCACCTGAAGATGTCCGGCAAGGCCGCCCGCAAGCGCGCCATCGAACTGCTGGAAAAGGTCGAGATCCCGGGCGCCGCGAGCCGCATGGATGCCTATCCTCACCAACTGTCCGGCGGCATGAGCCAGCGCGTGGCAATTGCCATGGCGATTGCCGGCGAGCCGAAACTGTTGATCGCCGACGAACCGACCACCGCCCTCGACGTGACCATCCAGGCGCAGATCATGGACCTGCTGCTGGCCCTGCAGAAAGAACAGAACATGGGCCTGGTGCTGATCACCCACGACCTGGCCGTGGTGGCTGAAACCGCCCAGCGCGTGTGCGTGATGTACGCAGGGCAGGCCGTGGAAGTGGGCAAGGTGCCCGAGCTGTTCGACATCCCCGCCCACCCCTACAGCGAGGCGCTGCTGGCGGCGATTCCGGAGCACAGCATGGGCGCCGAGCGCCTGGCGACGTTGCCGGGCATCGTGCCGGGTCGCTACGACCGTCCACAAGGTTGCCTGTTGTCGCCGCGCTGTCCGTATGTGCGCGATAACTGCCGCCAGGAGCGTCCTGCCCTCGATCCGAAAACCAACAGCCTCGCCCGCTGCTTCTATCCGCTGAACCAGGAGGTGGCGTGATGGCCGTCGTACTTACCGCCCGTGACCTGACCCGTCATTACGAAGTGTCCCGTGGCATGTTCAAGGGCCACGCGACCGTGCGTGCCCTCAACGGCGTTTCGTTCGAACTGGAAGCCGGCAAGACCTTGGCCGTGGTGGGCGAATCCGGTTGCGGAAAATCCACCCTCGCCCGGGCACTGACGCTGATCGAAGAACCGTCCTCCGGTTCGTTGAAAATCGCCGGCCAGGAAGTCGCTGGTGCCAACAAGGCCGAGCGCAAGCAACTGCGCAAAGACGTGCAGATGGTGTTCCAGAGCCCTTACGCCTCCCTCAACCCTCGGCAGAAGATCGGTGATCAACTGGCCGAGCCGTTGCTGATCAACACCAACCTGTCGGCCACCGAACGGCGCGATAAAGTCCAGGCGATGATGAAGCAGGTGGGCTTGCGTCCCGAGCACTACCAGCGCTACCCGCACATGTTCTCCGGCGGCCAGCGCCAGCGCATCGCCCTGGCCCGCGCCATGATGCTGCAACCCAAGGTGCTGGTGGCGGACGAACCGACGTCGGCGCTGGACGTGTCGATCCAGGCCCAGGTGCTGAACCTGTTCATGGATTTGCAGCAGGAGTTCAACACCGCCTACGTGTTCATCTCCCACAACCTGGCGGTGGTACAGCACGTCGCTGACGATGTAATGGTGATGTACCTCGGTCGCCCGGTGGAAATGGGCCCCAACGAGTCGATCTACAGCCGCCCGCTGCACCCGTACACCCAGGCGCTGCTGTCGGCGACACCGACCATCCACCCGGACCCGAACAAGCCGAAGATCAAGATCGTCGGCGAACTGCCCAACCCACTCAACCCACCGTCCGGCTGCGCCTTCCACAAGCGCTGCCCGTACGCCACCGAGCGCTGCAAGACCGAAGAACCGGCCCTGCGCCCGCTCGATAACCGCCTGGTAGCCTGCCACTACGCCGAGCGGTTCCTCGACGGCGCGGCATAAGGCGTCTGGTTGGACGGGGCGGTGTTGTTCACCAAGGACACCGCCGCCCTCTGTGGCGAGGGAGCTTGCTCCCGCTCGGGCGCGCAGCGGCCGCCATCTTTTGGAGGCGCTTCGCACCTCAGCGGGAGCAAGCTCCCTCGCCACGGGTTCAGAGGTAGAACTCAGGAATTGCTATCGCCCTCATCATCGTCTTCCGGCGTATCGATGGTCGAATCGTCATCATCCTGGTCACCGGTGTCTTTTTGATCATCAGTCGTCAACATCATCCCGCCCTGCATCTCCTGCCCACTCGCGGCGTGCTTTTCATGCTCATCGCATTCAGCCCAAGCGGCTGTAGAGCCCAGGGACAGCATGACCACGACTTTCAGCAGCAACATGACCCGTAGAAACCTGTTCATAGCCAACTCCCTCTCTTCTGAATGAAGCCGCGACCCGACGGCGTCCAGGAAACAGTCCCGAACAGGCTGGCTCACAAAGAGTAGGACGCAGAACCCCAGTCAGAATGCCCCTGCCCGACAGACCGCTTTCGAATAAGGATTAGTGCGAACGGTTATGGCTGGAATGCGATCCCCTGTGGGAGCGAACTTGCTCGCGATGGCGGCCTGGCAGGTGTATGGTTTTTTGACCGGGTACATATCCATTTCTTCGGTAACGGCGGCTTAGGGTTCCGCCCTGACGGCGGGTCACTTTTGAAAGGCGCCAAAAGTAACCAAAAGCGCCTCGCGGTATGACTCACCCACATGGGTTACAAATCAGTTCACGCACATAGGTAACAGTTTTTAACTGGCAGGGTCGATTTCGCGAGGATCTGACCATGCCCTGGA
>Ga0058693_1001022_pt1 | contig 10054 bp, 13 predicted proteins | sample AgamicOrMarz_FD_55217 | JGI IMG/M metagenome (GOLD analysis project Ga0058693, IMG submission 55217) | Agave microbial communities from Guanajuato, Mexico - Or.Ma.rz | ecosystem: Host-associated > Plants > Phyllosphere > Phylloplane/Leaf | place: Guanajuato, Mexico | collected 2012-06-04 | reverse complement strand
ATTGCGCTTCAAGCTGGTGCTGATATGCTAGCTGTAGCTTTTTTGGATGAAGCTATTGCTCTTCGGAAAAAAGGAATAAAGGAATCCATTTTAGTATTAGGCGCCGTGCCTACCCTACACATTCAAACTGCATTGGAGTGGGATGTAACGGTCACTGCTTATAGCAAAGCTTGGATTGAAGAAGCGGCGTCCATTCTAGGTGAAAACAGTCAGCTGCATATGCATTTAAAAATAGATACAGGCATGGGTCGCTTGGGAGTTAGAACAAAAGAAGAATTACACGAAACGATGAAGATCATCGCTTCTCATTCGGGATTCGTGCTGGATGGAGTGTTTACACACTTTGCAACAGCAGACGAGCTAAACTCGTCTTATTTTGAAGAACAATACACATTCTTTGAAGAAATGGTTCGAATTGTGAAAGAATATAATTTTACACCTCCGATGATTCACTGTGCAAATAGCGCAGCCTTGCTTCGTCGTCCGAAAGATATCTTTAATGGCGTACGCTTAGGTATCTCTATGTATGGCTTGAGTCCTTCTGAGGAATTAAAAGAAGTCTTGCCAATTCCGTTAAAACAAGCTTTTTCGCTGCACAGCCGTATTGTGCATGTTAAAAAAGTCAAAAAAGGGAGTCATATCAGTTACGGAGCTACTTATGAAGCTAAAGAAGATGAATGGATTGCTACTATTCCAGTAGGATACGCAGACGGCTGGATTCGTAAATTAAGCAATTTTGAAGTATTAGTAGATGGAGTTAAAGTGCCAATTGTTGGTAGAATCTGCATGGATCAATTGATGATTAAATTACCTAAAATGTATAAAATGGGTACAAAAGTAACATTTATTGGAAAACAAAAAGGTGCTGAAATTACAATTGATGAAGTAGCGAAGCATCTTGAAACAATTAATTATGAAATCCCTTGCATGATTGCAGCAAGGGTTCCGAGGGTTTATACAAGAGATTTGCAGCATATTGATGTTAATAATTATATCTTGCGCTGAATATACATCTTCCTGAGTCAACATAAAAAGTCTGNGAACAAAAGACAATAAAATAATAACTTCCATGCATAAAAGAGGGTATCAATTGACGATAATAGTGTAGAAATTGACAGAATTAACTTTCCATTAAAGCTAATCAATGTTATGATAAGGAAAGATGAGACTATTGGTGTGTGTATTGATGTTGGAGGTGTATGTTTGTGTCTGAAGCGAGCGCAACTACAGAAATCCTAGTAAGATTACCGAAAAATTTAGTATCGGAGCTCGATCTTATGGTTAAACAAGAAAATGGCAACCGAAGTGATTTTATTCACCAAGCAACAAAATTGTACCTTCGTGAGCGAAAAAAACGCCATATTCGCGAATCAATGAGACGTGGATATATGGAGATGGCAAAGATAAACTTAAATATTGCTTCCGAGGCTTTTCTAGCAGAGTATGAAGCTGATCATACTGTGGATCGTTTAGTAAGCGGGGGGTAATGACTTGGTAGTCAAACGTGGCGACGTTTATTTTGCTGACCTATCTCCTGTTGTTGGCTCAGAACAAGGAGGCGTTCGCCCTGTACTTGTCATTCAAAATGATATAGGCAATCGTTTTAGCCCAACTGTTATTGTAGCTGCGATCACTGCTCAAATTCAAAAGGCAAAGTTACCTACGCATGTTGAAATTGATGCAAAGCGCTATGGATTTGAGCGAGATTCAGTTATTTTACTAGAACAAATTCGTACTATTGATAAACAGAGGCTAACAGACAAGATTACCCATTTAGATGATGAAATGATGGACAGAGTGGATGAAGCCTTGCAAATCAGTGTAGGACTTATCGACTTTTAGAATTATACTTCCATTTATGCTAAGTTGCTCCTTTATGAGCAACTTTTTTAATTTGACTAGGAATAATCAGTAAACGTATATTGTAATAAGAAACGTTTTAAAAATGATAATATATATAGATAGATATAAATGAGTGTATTGACTCACAAGGAGGACCTCATGAATCAAGATTTATTCAATTATATACAAAATCATAAATCAGAAATTTTTGATCGATGGCTAGTGTTAATGAATGATGTGGAAACAGAGCGGATTAAAAACATTGTATCCGAGCAAGTGTACGTAAATGTAAGCTCTGATTTTGTAAATTTACTTTTGGCAAAAGCATTCCGTGATCAGGAAAATTTTGCAGAGGAACTAGAGGAAGTAGTAGGACGAGTTGTGAGTTTAGGATGGCCTCTTGCTTATTTGACACAGGGTGTACGTAACTTGGGTCATGTAGTGGTTGAAGGGTATGTAAACAGTGAACATGTAAAGGCTGACCAAACTCATTCTGAATTATTCTATCGGTTTGACAAGTGGTTAAGCCCTATTTATAACAAAATAGTAGAACAATACTCCAACTCGTGGGAAAATACAGTTATGTTGCAAAAAGTTGCACTTCAAGAATTGTCTGCTCCATTAATACCGGTATTTGATAAAATTACCGTAATGCCGCTTGTAGGAACAATTGACACTGATCGCGCAAAGAAAATTATGGAAAACTTACTGCAAGGTGTCGTAAAGCACCGATCAGAGGTCGTATTAATAGATATTACCGGAGTACCAGTAGTGGATACGATGGTTGCCCATCATATCATTCAAGCTGCTGAAGCCGTACGTTTGGTTGGAGCCAAGTGTTTGTTAGTAGGAATTCGTCCGGAAATTGCTCAGACTATTGTGAACTTAGGTATTAACTTAAACGAAATTATTACGAAAAACTCATTAAAAAAAGGCGTAGAGTTTGCGTTAGAAATGACTGAGCGGAAAATAGTTGATATAGAATCGGAGGAATAAACGTGAGAATACCCATTTTGAAATTGTACGACTATTTATTGGTATCCATTCAATGGGAGCTGGATGATCAAACGGCTATTCAATTCCAAGAAGATTTGCTAAGTAAAATTCATCAAACTGGAGCAAAAGGAGTGGTAATCGATTTAACTTCAATTGATATGATCGATTCATTCATCGCAAAAGTGTTAGGTGACGTGGTTAGCATGTCTAATTTGATGGGGGCTAGAGTAGTATTAACAGGTATCCAGCCTGCAGTAGCTATTACACTTGTTGAGTTAGGGATTGGCCTAAATGATGTTCTTACTGCACTCGATTTAGAAAAAGGTCTTGAGAAACTCCAATCGGAATTGGGGGATTAGTATATGGAATTCCAATCCAGCGTAAAAATCGTAACAGAATGGGANATCGTAGCGGCACGCCAATTAGGTAGAAATGTGTCGAAAGAGCTAGGGTTTGGAACAGTTGACCAAGCTCGTATTACAACCGCCATTTCTGAATTAGCTCGTAATATTTACCTATATGCGGGTAAGGGTCAAATCTATATTGAGAAATTAAATCGTGGAGGAAAAAACGGTCTTCTTGTCGTAGCAACAGATGAAGGGCCAGGTATCCCCGACGTTCGCAAAGTAATGGAAGATGGATACTCAACATCGGGTGGACTAGGAGCTGGGCTTCCTGGGGTAAAACGATTGATGGATGAGTTTGACATCGAAACAAATGTCGGAGAAGGTACTGAGATTAAAGCAGTTAAGTGGCTCCGGTAGGAGGAAATAGATAATGTCTTTTGATAAAGAGATGAGAGATTTATACAAAGATATTTTGGGGAACTATATCCAAACACAAAATGAACAAATTTTGTATCAAGGACAAAAANTAAGTAGAAAATCTTTAGAGAATGAAATATCGCCAGAAGATATTGTGAGNATTCATAAAGAAGTGATTGAAGAAATTTATTCTGATATTCCAGAAAAAGTGCTGCATTCTCTGGACTTTTTACTTGAGGTAATGATTAGCTACGGTCTTGCTCTTCGTGAGCATCAAACATTAAAAAATAAGCAGCGGGAACTTCGTTCTGAAATCGAAGTTGCCGCTAACGTCCAGCAGACGCTGTTAGGGACAAAGGTTCCGGCTAGTTCAACTTTAGAAATTGGTGCGATTAGCGTACCGGCTAAACAGATGAACGGAGATTATTTTCACTTTGTAGAAGAAGAGCATGGTGGGTTAAGTATTGCCATTGCCGATGTGATCGGAAAAGGAATTCCAGCTGCAATGTGTATGTCTATGATCAAGTATGCAATGGACAGCTTACCGGACTCAAGAAAAAATCCAAGTTATGTATTAGAGAACTTGAATAATATTGTAGAGCGAAACGTAGATCCAAGTATGTTTATTACGATGTTCTACGGAAGCTATAATCCCGAGACAAACTTATTTGATTATGCNTCTGCAGGGCATGANCCAGGTTTTTATTATGATGCNAAAGCTGATTCATTTGAAGATTTGGANGCAAAAGGACTCGTGCTAGGAGTCGATCGCCATGTGAAATATCTTCAGTACGAGCAGCAGCTTTCAAAAGGCGATATGATTGTTCTGTTAACAGATGGCGTAACAGAATGCAGAACTGAAGAAGGATTTATTGAAAGATTGGACATCATAAAATTAATTCGAAAATACATGCATTTGTCTCCTCAAGAAATTGTAGAATCTGTATATAAAGAGCTGGAAAAATTACAGCATTTTCAATTGAGGGATGACTTTACATTGATTATTTTGAAGAGTTTAGTTTAAGTATTCTAAATAAGGGTACAGAAAAGATAGCACAAAATTAGAGGGGGTCTACTAATACGATGAATTTAAAAATAGATATACAAAAGGACGGTCAAGCATATCGTATTAAGCTGGCTGGAGAGATTGACGCATATACAGCACCTAAGCTAAAAGAAAAGTTCATGGAAATTACTGAACATACTGAACCGGAAATTATAGTCGATTTAACCGATGTATCATACATGGATAGTACAGGACTAGGTGTATTTATTGCATTGTTAAAAGCCAATAAGAAAAATAACGGCTCTTTGAAATTTGTTGGTGTATCAGAGCGCATCAAGCGCTTATTTGATATTACGGGCCTCACAGACATTTTAAACGTGAATTCACAAGTAGAAGGTGGCGTAAAATGAAACAGCCTTATGACTTTGTTGAGATGAAGATTCCTGCTAAGCCAGACTACGTAGCGATTATTCGACTGACGCTGTCTGGTGTAGCGAACCGGATGGGTTTTTCTTATGATGAAATTGAAGATATGAAAATTGCTGTGAGTGAGGCATGTACGAATGCCGTGCAGCATGCTTACAAGAATGAAGAAAATGGTGAAGTGAGAGTAGGTTTTGGTTTATTTGATGACCGTTTAGAAATCATGGTGGTCGATAAAGGTGAAAGCTTTAATTTTGAAGAGCTTAAGGAACATATAGGACCTTATGAAACATCAAAAGAAGTTGAATTTCTTCCTGAAGGTGGACTTGGTTTATATTTAATTGAAACACTAATGGACGAAGTGAAAATGGTCAATTCAAAAGGTGTAACGCTAATGATGACTAAGTATGTGCAAAGAGAGCAGGTGGAGAGTGATGAAAACACAGTCTCAACCTATGAAATTAACTAAAGAACAGGTTCAGGAACGAATTGAGCGCTTTCAAAAAACGCAGGATGAAGAAGCACAAAGTGATCTAGTAGTACATTACAAGAACCTTGTTGAATCTATTGCACGTCGNTATTCAAAAGGCAGAAGCTTACATGAAGATATTGTGCAGGTAGGGATGCTAGGACTGTTAGGAGCTATTAGAAGGTATGATGCTTCATTTGGAAGAAGCTTTGAATCGTTTGCTGTTCCTACAATCATTGGAGAGATTAAGCGATTTTTACGCGATAAAACGTGGAGTGTTCACGTACCGCGCCGCATNAAAGAATTAGGTCCTAAAATTAAAGCAGCTGTCGAAGAGCTAACAACCCGTTTACAGCGATCTCCTCAAGTGAAAGAAATTGCTGATCATATCGGAGTGACAGAGGAAGAAATTTTAGAAACGATGGAGATGGGGCAAAGTTATCAAGCGTTGTCTGTTGATCATTCCATTGAAGCAGACTCTGATGGAAGTACTGTTACAATCCTTGATTTAGTAGGTGAACAAGAGTCGGGTTATGAGAAAACTGATCAGCGCTTAGTGTTAGAAAAGATTCTTCATGTATTAAGCGATAGAGAAAAAGAAGTGATTCGCTATACATTTATTGAAAATCTGAGTCAAAAAGATGCCGGTGAGAAGTTAGGGATTTCTCAAATGCATGTATCTCGACTGCAAAGAAGAGCTCTTGATAAGCTAAGGACTGCAGCTCGCTCAGATTCTAACGATTCGGAGTATATGTCGTGATGACAGTAGACCCTAATACAAAGTTGATTCAAACTCATATATACCAAGAGCCAAAGCAAGGGAACGTATGTTGTGGAGATAGTTACTATGTCAAAGAAACGGATGACTATTTTCTATGTGCAGTGGCAGATGGATTAGGAAGCGGTGAACAAGCTAGAGCCGCTTCTGTAGCTGTTACGGATGTAGCGAAAGCTCATCATCATCTAGATGTGGATGAGATCATTTCTAAGTGCAACAAAGCTACTCGACATACAAGAGGCGCGGCAGTAGCTATTTTGAAAATTGATAAAAAACATAACGAATTTCATTATACAAATGTAGGTAATATCCGCTTTTATCTGTATTCTCCGGAGGGGAAATTAACGTACCCTCTGCCAATTCAAGGTTTTTTATCAGGGAAAATTCAAAAGTTCCGCACACAAACCTTCCCATATGACTCCGGTTCTAAATTTTTGATTCATACAGATGGCTTAGAATTAAAAGAGATTAAATCTGTTTTTGCTAACTCGATGAATGTAGATCAATTGTCGACACGGCTACAGGCAGCAATTCGATCTCATAATGACGATATTACGTATATCGCTGGTCATCTTCCAACTGCATAGCCTTTCTTTTTAGCTCACATGTGTTATTGCATGTGAGTTTTGTTACAATAGAGACAAAGTTTCATTTAGGTAGGAGGATAAGCTGTGTCTGTTGCAACGAAATTAGATAATCAAATTGTTCAACGTGTAAGTAAAGAGGTGGAGATTTCACAAAAGCAAGTACAAAACGTAATTGCTTTAGTAGAAGACGGTAATACAGTTCCCTTTATTGCTCGATATAGAAAAGAACAAACTGGTGCTTTGGATGAAGTCCAAATCCGGAATATTTTAGATTCCTGGAACTACTTAATGAATTTAGAGGAGCGTAAAGAGGAAGTTCTTCGATTAATTGAAGAGCAAGGGAAATTAACTGAGGAACTGGCTGCTCAAATTCATCAAGCGAAGAAATTGCAGCAAGTAGAAGATTTATACCGCCCTTTTAAGCAAAAACGACGTACAAAAGCAACTGTAGCAAAAGAAAAAGGTCTTGAACCATTAGCACAGTGGCTACTAAGTTTTCCACGTTCTGACGTGAAGAATGAAGCGACAAACATACATAAATGAAGAAGCGGGAGTTCAATCTTCTGAAGAAGCTATTCAGGGAGCCCTAGACATTGTAGCGGAACAAATTTCTGACGAAGCATCTTACCGTCAATGGATTCGTACGACCACTGTAAAAGATGGCATAATTGTTACTTCAGTCAAAGATCCGGAAAAAGATGAAAAAAATATCTATGAAATGTACTATGAATATACAGAAGCGGTAAAGCGAATCGTTCCTCATCGTATCTTAGCTATGAATAGAGGAGAAAAAGACGGTATTTTAAAAGTGAGTATTGATGCGCCTACAGATCGTATTCTTTCATATTTACATAAACAAGTAATCAAAAAAAGGGATTCTTCAGCTGAAAGTTATATCATCTCAGCTATAGAAGATGCTTATAAACGCTTAATAGAACCATCTATTGAACGCGAAATCCGTAAAGAGCTATCAGAAAAAGCGGAAGAAAGAGCCATTCACATCTTTTCTGAAAACTTACGAAAACTTCTTCTCCAACCTCCATTGAAAGGGAAAGTGGTATTAGGAGTAGATCCAGCTTTTCGAACAGGCTGCAAATTAGCTGTAGTAGATGAAACAGGCAAGGTATTAAAAATTGATGTTATTTATCCACATCCTCCTGTGAGAAAAGCAGCTGAAGCGCAAAATAAATTAAAGAAAATGTTCGCTGAATACCCTATTGAAGTAGTAGCCATTGGAAACGGAACGGCATCTCGCGAAACGGAGCAATTTGTAGCGGATGTTCTTAAAGAAATTGAAAACCCAGTTTATTATTTGATTGTGAATGAAGCGGGAGCAAGCGTGTATTCGGCTTCTGATGTTGCTAGAGAGGAATTTCCTGATTTTCAAGTAGAAGAGCGAAGCGCTGTATCGATTGCCAGAAGGCTGCAAGATCCGCTGGCTGAACTTGTGAAAATCGATCCTAAGTCGGTAGGAGTAGGGCAGTATCAGCATGATGTGTCTCAAAAGCAATTAAATGATTCACTGACTTTTATTGTAGAGACAGTAGTAAATCAGGTAGGAGTAAATGCAAACACGGCTTCTGCTTCGCTTCTACAATACGTTGCTGGTCTAAATAAGACAGTTGCTCAAAACATTGTAAAATATCGGGATGAAAACGGAAAATTCTCTAACCGAAAACAGCTGAAGAAAATTCCGCGTCTAGGTGCTAAAACGTATGAGCAGTGTATTGGGTTTTTACGTATTATAGAAGGTGAAGAACCTTTAGACAGAACGGGTATCCATCCTGAAACATATGGAGACGTTAAAAAGCTTTTAAAGAAAGCTGAAGTGAAAGAGACTGAGCTTGGAACGGAGAAAGTAAAAGAAGCATTAAAACATATTTCTTTACCCGAAATATCAGAAGAACTAAGTATAGGGGAGCTTACTTTAAAAGACATTATAGAAGCGCTCGTAAGACCGGAAAGAGATCCTCGTGATGAACTGCCAAAACCTTTGCTCCGTCAGGATATTTTGAAGCTAGAGGATCTTGCCAAAGGTATTCAGCTTGAAGGTACGGTGCGAAACGTCGTAGACTTCGGAGCGTTCATCGATATAGGAGTTAAGCAAGACGGTCTAGTCCATATTTCTAAATTAACGAATCGGTACGTTAAGCACCCCCTCGATGTCGTTTCAGTAGGAGATTTGGTGAATGTGTGGGTAGAAGACGTAGATATGAAAAAAGGAAGAGTCGCACTGACGATGATTCCGCCTCATCAATAATAAAATTGCCTTTTCAGATTTTCTGAAAAGGCAATTTTATTTGTAAAAAGAAGTGATTTAAGAAGCGGAATTATTTTTTTGATAAAAAAACCAACATTGATTGAGCAATTTTATTTGTGCACGGTCTTTTTCAGAATAAGCGCGCCTCATTTGTTTTTGTAGCCACATTGGCATAAGGACAATCACTCCTTTTCATTTATGATAAGGTGAATAGTGAGTATGTAATGAAGTGTATGCCCAAAGAGCTAGTCAGGTGATTTCATNCAGTAGAGGAGTATATAAGATGAATGATAAGGATTTACAAATACTTGTAGAAGAAATTTCATTGAAGCTGTTTNACAAACCATTTCGTCATGAAGCCACTTTTAATTCTCGNTTACGTACGACAGGTGGAAGGTATTTATTACNTACATCTAATATAGAAGTAAACTACAAATACTTTGAACAATATGGCAGACAAGAAATAGTAGNAATNATTAAACATGAGCTCTGTCACTATCATTTGCATATTGAGGGGAAAGGGTATAAGCATGGAGATCAAGACTTTAAAAGGCCTAATGAAAGAAGTAGGCGCCCCCCGGTTTTGTCAGGCATTGAAAAAAGAAAGTGATGGAAAGAAAAAAGAGCACATATATGTATGTATGCAGTGTGATCAAAAATATGTTCGAAAAAGAAAAGTGAACACGGTTAAATATGTTTGTGGAAAGTGTAAAGGTAAATTAAAAAAAATGTAGAAGATGCTTGACTAAAATAGATTGATTATGATAAATTAATAAAGCCGTCTCAAATAAACGGCAAAGAAATTACAAAAACTTATTGACATTACATATAATGTCGATTACAATGTAAGAAGTCTGATAAATATTATTCCACAGTAGCTCAGTGGTAGAGCTATCGGCTGTTAACCGATCGGTCGTAGGTTCGAGTCC
>Ga0058693_1001012_pt1 | contig 10130 bp, 7 predicted proteins | sample AgamicOrMarz_FD_55217 | JGI IMG/M metagenome (GOLD analysis project Ga0058693, IMG submission 55217) | Agave microbial communities from Guanajuato, Mexico - Or.Ma.rz | ecosystem: Host-associated > Plants > Phyllosphere > Phylloplane/Leaf | place: Guanajuato, Mexico | collected 2012-06-04 | reverse complement strand
GGACCGGCCTTTTGCGTGGCCGTGACGATCAGGGGCTGGTTCATCAGTCGATTACCCGTCCTTTGAGCGCGAAGAGGCCTTGCGGACGCTTCTGGATGAACAGAATGATCAACGCCAGGATCAGGATCTTGCCGAGCACGGCGCCGATCTGCGGTTCGAGAATCTTGTTGGCGATGCCCAGGCCGAAGGCCGCGTAGACGCTACCGGCCAGTTGACCGACGCCGCCGAGCACCACCACCAGGAATGAGTCGATGATGTAGCTCTGGCCGAGGTCCGGGCCGACGTTGCCGATCTGGCTCAGGGCGACGCCGCCGAGCCCGGCGATGCCCGAACCGAGACCGAAGGCGAGCATGTCGACGCGGCCGGTGGGCACGCCGCAGCAGGCCGCCATGTTGCGGTTCTGAGTCACGGCGCGCACGTTCAGACCCAGGCGGGTCTTGTTCAGCAGCAGCCAGGTCAGCACCACCACGAACAGCGCAAAGGCGATGATCACAATGCGGTTGTACGGCAGCACCAGGTTCGGCAGCACCTGGATCCCGCCCGACAGCCAGGCCGGGTTGGCGACTTCGACGTTCTGCGCACCGAACACCAGGCGCACCAGTTGGATCAGCATCAGGCTGATGCCCCAAGTGGCGAGCAGCGTCTCCAGCGGACGGCCATACAGGTGGCGGATCACCGTGCGTTCCAGGGCCATGCCGATGGCGGCGGTGATGAAAAACGCCACCGGCAAAGCGACCAGCGGGTAGAACTCGATGGCATTGGGGGCGAAGCGCTGGAACAGCATCTGCACCACATAAGTGGAGTAGGCGCCGAGCATCAGCATTTCGCCGTGGGCCATGTTGATCACCCCCAGCAGACCGAAGGTGATCGCCAGGCCAAGGGCAGCGAGCAGCAGGATCGAGCCCAGGGACATGCCGCTGAAAGCCTGGCCCAGCAACTCGCCCACCAGCAGCTTGCGCTTGACCTGGCTGAGGCTGGTCTGGGCGGCGGTGCGCACATCGTTGTCAGCTTCGACGCCGGGTTCCAGCAACCCTTCGAGGCGGGTGCGGGCCAGGGGATCGCCGGTTTCCCCCAGCAGCCGGACGGCGGCCAGCCGCACGCTGGGATTGGCGTCCACCAGCTGCAGATTGGCCAGGGCCAGGCTCAGGGCGGCATGCACGTCTTCGTTCTGTTCGCCGGCCAGTTGCCGGTCAAGAAAAGTCAGCTGGGCCGGGCGGGCGCTTTTTTGCAGTTGCTGGGCGGCGCCAAGGCGTACGCGGGCATCTGCTGCGAGCAGTTGGTGGCTGGCGAGGGCGGTTTCGATCAGCCCGCGCAAGCGGTTGTTCAGGCGCAGGGTCTTGGGCTGGCCATCGAGGGTCAATTGGCCTTGCTGCAAGGCGTCGATCAGCTCGACGCGCCCAGGTTCAGGCTGCGCGGCCCAGGTTTCCAGGAGCTTGGCCTGCTGGGTCGGGTTGGCGGCGACGAAGTCTTCGGCGTCGCCGGCGTGGGCGGCCAGTGGTAGCAACAGCACCAGGGCGAGGATGAGGCGGTAGAGGGCAGTGGGCATATGTAAGGCCTTGCGCAGTCTTCTCTGTGGGAGCGAGCCTGCTCGCGATAGCGGTCTGTCAGTCACATTTTTCTGGCTGATCCACCGCCATCGCGAGCAGGCTCGCTCCCACAAGGGGTGTGTGTTGGCCCGGATCAGGGCCAACACCCATGGGCTCAGTTGCTCTTCACCGCATAATCAGGCTTCTTGTCGTTGCCGCTGATGAAGGGGCTCCACGGCTGGGCGCGGATCGGGCCTTCGGTCTGCCAGACCACGTTGAACTGACCGTCGGCCTGGATCTCGCCGATCATCACCGGCTTGTGCAGGTGGTGGTTGGTCTTGTCCATGGTCAGGGTGTAGCCCGACGGTGCGGCGAAGGTCTGGCCGGCCAGGGCTTCGCGGACTTTGTCGACGTCGGTGGACTTGGCTTTCTCCGCCGCTTGCGCCCACATGTGGATACCCACGTAGGTGGCCTCCATCGGGTCGTTGGTCACCGCCTTGTCAGCGCCCGGCAGGTTCTTGGCCTTGGCGTAGGCTTTCCAGGCGTCGACGAATTTCTTGTTCGCCGGATTATCCACCGACTCGAAGTAGTTCCACGCTGCCAGGTTGCCCACCAGCGGCTTGGTGTCGATACCGCGCAGCTCTTCTTCGCCCACCGAGAACGCCACCACCGGAACGTCGGTGGCTTTCAGGCCCTGGTTCGCCAGTTCCTTATAGAACGGCACGTTGGAGTCGCCGTTGACCGTGGAGATGACCGCAGTCTTGCCGCCGGCCGAGAACTTCTTGATGCTCGCCACGATGGTCTGGTAATCGCTGTGGCCGAACGGCGTATAGACCTCTTCGATGTCTTTGTCCGCCACGCCTTTGGAGTGCAGGAACGCGCGCAGGATCTTGTTGGTGGTGCGTGGATAGACGTAGTCGGTGCCCAGCAGGAAGTAGCGCTTGGCACTGCCGCCTTCTTCGCTCATCAGGTATTCCACCGCCGGAATCGCCTGCTGGTTCGGCGCCGCGCCGGTGTAGAACACGTTCGGCGACATCTCTTCGCCTTCGTACTGCACCGGGTAGAACAGCAGCCCATTGAGCTCTTCGAATACCGGCAACACGGATTTGCGCGACACCGAGGTCCAGCAGCCGAACACCACCGCGACCTTGTCTTGGGTCAGCAACTGCCGGCCCTTCTCGGCGAACAGCGGCCAGTTCGACGCCGGATCCACGACCACCGCTTCGAGCTTCTTGCCGTTGACCCCGCCCTTGGCGTTGATCTCGTCAATGGTCATCAGGGCCATGTCCTTGAGGGACGTCTCGGAGATCGCCATGGTCCCGGACAGCGAATGCAGGATGCCGACCTTGATGGTCTCGGCGGCCTGGACGGTCCAGGCCATGCCCATCGCGGCAATGCTTGCCGAGAGTGTAAAAGCCTTGATCAAGCTACGACGCTTCATTGTGCGATCTCCGTGGACTTTATGAGTTTTCTTGGTTGGCAGATGCGGACGCTGAAGGGGCTTTTGCAAGGGGTGTGCCCGGTTGGGGGGAGGCTTGGAAATGTGGGTTTGGCGTGGGTTAAGGTATTAGCGGCGCACCAAGAGCGACCGTGTCATGGGAGTTGGTGCGAAGAGGTGCGCCACATTGGAGCGTAGGATTGCAGTCCACCTGTGGGAACGAGCCTGCTCGCGATAGCGGGCTGCCAGCTACATCACAGTCGGCTGATCCACCGCTATCGCGAGCAGGCTCGCTCCCACAGGTTAATTGGTTGTTTGGGAGAAAAAGGGGGATCAGCGGCGCCGCATCAAGCCGATGAAGAACAGCCCGCCAATGGCCGCGGTGGCGACGCCAATCGGAAGGTCCTCGGGGGCGATCAGGGTGCGGGCGGCGACGTCCACCCACACCAGGAACAGGCTGCCCAGCAGCACGCAGGCCGGCAGCAGCCGACGGTGCTCGGCGCCCACCAGGCGCCGGGCGATGTGCGGCACCATCAGCCCGACGAACCCGATGGAGCCGCTGATGGACACCAGCACGCCGGTCATCAGCGAGGCGATCAGGAAGATCCACAAGCGCACTCGCGCCGCGTTCAGCCCCAGGGTCACGGCGGTCTGCTCGCCGGCCATCAACGCGTTCAGTGGCCGGGCCATGCCCAGCAACAACACCAGCCCGAGCGATACGCTGACGGCCGGCACCGCCAGCAGTTCCCAACGGGCCAGGCCCAGGCCGCCGAGCATCCAGAACATCACCGCCGAGCTGGCGCGATGGTCACCGAGAAACAACAGCAGATTGGCCGCCGCCATCATCACGAATGACACCGCCACGCCACACAGCAACAGGCGATCACTTTCCAGACGGCCTTGCCGACTGGCAATCGCCAGCACCAGCAACATGCTCAACAGTGCACCAATGAAGGCGGCGAGGGGCAGGGTCAGCAGGCCGACGATTTCGCCGACATGCAGCACCACGATGACCGCGCCCAGGGTCGCGCCGGACGTGACCCCCAGCAGGTGTGGGTCGGCCAGCGGATTGCGGGTGACCGCTTGCAGCACCGCGCCGATCAACGCCAGCCCTGCACCCACCAAGGCTCCGAGCAGCAGGCGCGGCACGCGGATCAGCCAGACGATGTGCTCCTGGCCGGGTGTCCAGTGGACGCCGCCGATACCGAATGCCTTGTTCAGCAGGATGTCCCAGACCACGGCCACCGGCACCCGCGCCGGGCCGAAGCCCAGGGACACCACGCACGACACCAGCATCAGCGTGCCGAGCAGCGCCAACAGCGCGCCATAGCGACGATCATTCATGGATGGTGAAAACCCTTCGCCAGGGTTTGCACCGCCACTACGTTATCGATGCCCGGTGTGGCCTGGACGTAGGGGATCACGATGAAGCGTCGGTGCCTGATCGCGTCTACCGATTGCAAGGCCGGGTTGTCCAGCAGGAACTGCTGCTTCTGCTCGGCGCTGACTTCGCCGTAGTCGACGATCACGATGACCTGAGGATTGCGTTCCACCACGTTTTCCCAATTGACCCGGGTCCAACTGGCCTCGACGTCATCGAGAATATTGCGCCCACCAGCGGCGTCGATCAGCGCCTGGGGCATGCCCAGGCGGCCGGAGGTCATGGCCCGGTCTTCGCCGCTGTCGTAGAGGAATACGCGAGGTCGATCAGTTGGCAGCTGTTTGCGGACCTCGGCCACTTGGGCCTGCATCGTTGCAATCAGTGCCTCGGCGCGATCCTGCACGTCGAAGATTTTCCCCAGGTTGCGCAGGTCGTTGTAAGTGTCTTCCAGCGAGGCCGCCGGGCGTTTCATCACGAAGGCACAGGACTCGGTCAGTTCATACACGTTGATGCCCAGCGGTTGCAGGGTTTGCGGTGTCAGGTCGCCGCCCACGCGCATGCCGTAGTCCCAACCGGCGAAGAAAAAATCCACGTTGGCATTGAGCAGGGTTTCCACCGACGGGTACTTGGCGGCCAGTTCCGGCAGGCCATCGAGGATCTTCGCCATCTGGGGCGTGACCGATTTCCAGCCACTGATGCCGCTGTAGCCTACCATGCGTGGCTTGAGCCCCAGGGCGAGCATCATCTGGGTCATGTTGATGTCATGGCTGACCGCATGTCGCGGCGCCTGGTTGAATTGCACCTGGCGGTTGCAGCTCTGGATCGTCAGTGGATAGCGAGTGGCCTCGGCCAGGGCCTGGGCGCTGCCCAGCAGCAGGGGCAGGAGCAGCAGAAAACGCAAAGTCATGGTTGGGTTATCCAGGTGATTCGGGGGTAGCCGGACAGCGGGTGCTCGTCCACCAGCGCCTGCACGCCGAACACCTCGCGCAATAGTTCTGCGGTGAGAACGTCCCGGGGTGTGCCGCTGGCGACGATGCGTCCGTGTTCGATCACGTACAGCCGGTCGCAGAATGCGGCGGCCAGGTTCAGGTCGTGGAGGCTGGCGAGGGTGCCGATGCCCAGGCTTTTGATCAGTTGCAGCAATTGCAGTTGATAGTGCGGGTCGAGGTGGTTGGTCGGCTCATCGAGGATCAGCAACCGCGGTTGCTGGGCCAGGGCGCGAGCCAGGATTACTCGCTGTTTCTCTCCACCCGACAGCGTGGCGAAGGCATGCTCGCCGAAGCCCTCAAGGCCTGCCGCGGCCAGTGCCTGGATCACCAAGCGACGGTCGTCGTGGGTGTCGGTGTCGAACAGACCTTTGTGGGGCGTGCGGCCCATGGTGACCACTTCTTCCACCGTCAGGCCAAAGGCCTCGGGAAACTCTTGCAACACCACGGCGATGCGTTGCGCGCACCAGCGCGACGACTGCTTCCACACATTGTGATGTTCGAACTTCACCTCGCCACGCACCGGCCGGCTGAAGCGATAGGCACAGCGCAACAGGCTGGTCTTGCCACTGCCATTGGGTCCGATCAACCCGACGAACTCCCCGTCCGCCACCTGCAACGTGACGTCACGCAGCTGGAACTGGTGATGGCAATGCCCGTGGCCCAGGGGTGTCCAGGCGAGGTGGGAGAGGGTGAGGGAGGTCATGCATGTACTCGAATGATGGATCGACACACTGTTCCCTTTGTGGGAGCGAGCCTGCTCGCGATAGCAGTCTTTCAGTCACATCACTGTTGGCTGATCCACCGCTATCGCGAGCAGGCTCGCTCCCACACGGGAAGGTGTTGAGTCTGGTAGCGGACGCGATTGTAGAGCCTTCGCGCCGCTTGCCGTTAACTCACCGTGTTCAACTTGAAGATGAAGCCACCTCAGGCTGGCGACTGCGTCGGGTGACGAGCCGGTCCAGCAGCCACACCACCACCAGCGACACGCCCACCAGCGGGAACACCACCGCCAGGGCGAGCATGATGAACACGCCGCCTTTCCAGGTCGGCAAGTCATGGCGCAGCGGCGGTACGCCGAACTTGCCCTGGGGCCGGCGCTTCCACCAGATCACCAGGCCACTGACGGCGCTGAGCAGGATCATCAGGCAGACCAGCAGGACGATGATCTGGTTCAGCGGCCCGAACATCTTGCCCTCGTGCAGCATCACCCCGGTCTCGGTGGCGCGGGCTACCATGCTGTAATGCTCCCAGCGCACGTCCGCCAGGACCTTGCCGGTGTACTGGTCCACATGCAGGGTCGCGTCGTTGCGCGGGTCGTCGGCGAACACGGCGATGGTGAACACGCCGCTGGCGGTGGTCGGCAGGGTGATGCTGTAGCCGGCTTCGACGTTGCGCTGGGTGGCGATGTCCTGCACCGCCTGCAGGCTGACGACCGGGGCTGCCGGACCTTCGTGGGCGCCGCCGTGGGTCATGTGTTCGGCATGGTCGCCGGACATCGGCATCGGCGTGTTTTCCATGGCCCAAGGCACGGTCTGGCGATGCGCGTTGTTGAGACTGCCAGCCTCGACGTCGGACTTGGGCACGTCGTTCCACATCGCCGCCGGGAAGCGGTTCCAGAGGTCGGCGTACTGCTTGCCCCAGAAGCCGGTCCAGGTCATGCCGCTGAGCAGCATCACCAGCAGGAACGCCGCGCCCCAGAAGCCGACCACCACGTGCAGGTCACGCCACAGCAGGCGCCCGCGAGCGCGCCAGCGGGGCCAGAGCACCCCGGCCGACGATTGCCCGCGTGGCCACCACAGGTACAGCCCCGACACCACCAGCACCACGCCCCAGCCAGCGGCCATTTCCACCAAGCGGTCGCCGACCGTGCCGATCAGCAGCTCGCCGTGAATCGCCCGGGCCATGGCTTGCAGGTTGTTTTTCGCGTCCTGCTCGCCCAGGACGTCGCCATGGTACGGATCGATGAACACGTTCAGTTCCCGCCCCTTGTCGATCACCACGAACTGCGCGCTGCGCTCGGCATTGGCTGGTGGCAGGTACTGCTTGACCTTGCCTTCCGGGTAGGCTTGGCGGACCTGTTTGAGCAGGTCGTCCGCCGCCAGGCTGTGGTGCCCGGCGGGTACGTTCAGCAGGCTGCCATACATCAGTGGATCGAGTTGTGGCTTGAACAGATAAATGATGCCGGTCAGCGCCAGCATCACCATGAATGGCGCGACGAACAGCCCGGCATAAAAATGCCAGCGCCAGGCCAGGTTGTAGAAATTCGGTTTCGGTTGGCTCATGAAAAGCGCTCCGCTTGGCAAATAGAGATGTACGGTCAAATCCCTGTGGGAGCGAGCCTGCTCGCGAAGTGGCAGTACATTCAGCATCGATGTGACTGATAGACCGCATCGCGAGCAGGCTCGCTCCCACAGGTTTTGTGCTCTGGTTGTTGTCAGAAACTCATATCCACCTTCGTCCAGAGCGTGCGCCCCGGTTCGTTGATGGCTTGCGGGTCGTTCGCCGGGAAGCCGAACCCGGCGTTGCCGGCCAGGTTCAGGTGCTCGGCGTAGGCTTTGCCAAACAGGTTGTCGACGCCGCTGCTGACCTTCCAGTGTTGATTGATGCGATAGGCGCCATTGAGGGAGAACACGCCGAAGCCCGAGCTTTGGCCATAATCCTTGCCCACCACGTTGCCCTTGTTTTCATCGACGCGATGCTGGGCCGCCACCACCCGCCACAGGGCCCCGGCGCTCCAGCGGTCTGCGCTGTAGGTCAGGCCCAGGCGTGCGTCCAGCGGTGGAATCTGCGCCAGGGCTGTGCCGTCGCTGCTGTTCTTGCCCCAGGCATAGGCCAGGGTCGCATCGGCTTTCCAGTGCTCGGTCAGCTTGTAGGCCGCGCCCAGTTCACCGCCCATGATCCGCGCATCGATGTTCTCGGCCCGCGAAGTGCTGCCCATCATGCCGGGGGTGTAGTCGAACAGGATGTAGTCGCGGACCTGGCCGATGTATCCCGATGCCCAGGCTTCGAGGACATCGGTCTTGTATTGCAGGCCGAAGTCCAGCTGGGTGGTTTTCTCCGGCTTGATCGCGTCGAAGGCATTCAACGAACCGCTGGGGCCGGCGTTCGGCGAGAACAGCTCCCAGTAATCCGGGAAGCGTTGCGCATGGCCCAGGCCTGCGTACAACGTGGTCGGGCTCTCGGCCAAGTCGTGTTCGTAGCGTACGAAGCCGCTAGGCAGCGTGTCGGCGCGGGTGTCGTCGGCGGTGGCGTTGGGGCGGGCCGACATGCCGGAGCCGACAGTCTGTCGGTAGTCCTTGGCCGAGGCACGGTCGAGCCGGGCCCCGGTGATCAGCCGGTCGCGGTCGGCGGCGTACCAGGTCAGTTCGCTGAACACCCCATAGTTGTGGAAGTCGGCATCCTTGGTCCGGGGCAGGTCCTTGTAGGTGTCGATGCCCATGCTGCTGCGCTGGCGATGCTCGTTGGTCTGGGCATCCAGGCCGCTGATCAACTGGACATCGGCCCAGCGCCAGGTGGCCTTGATCCGTGCGCCGAGGGTCCGACGGTCGACGTTGGAGGCCATGGGCCCGGCCATCATCCCGGTGCCGGACGGTGTACGCAGCGTGTAGTTGTCCATCACATGGTCGGCGTAGTTGTAGTAGACCTGGGCTTCGACCTTATCCAGCACCTCACCGAGGTTCGAGCGCTCGAAGCGCAGCCCGAGGCTCTCGCGCTTGAACTGCGCGCCGTCCATGCCGCGCCCGGCGTATCGCGCTTCGCCGTCGCCCTTGCCGGCGGTCAATTCCAGCAGGGTGTCGGCGTCCGGCGTCCAGCCGAGTGTGACGTCACCGTTCCACTTCTCGTAGCGCGACGGCACCGTATCGTTGTTGCCGTCACGGTAATCGTCGGAATGGGCGGTGTTGCCGATCACCCGCATATAGCCCAGCGGCCCACCTGCGGCGGCGTCCACCACTTTGTCGAAGCGGCCGTTGGAGCCGGCCAGCACGCTGGCGTTGACCCGGGTGCCGAGTTCGCCGAACTGTTCCGGCTCGCGGTCGAACAGGATGGTCCCGGCCGATGAACCGGGGCCCCAGAGCACGGTCTGCGGGCCTTTGATAACGGTGAGTTTGTCGTAGGTTTCCGGCGAGATGTAGGACGTCGGCGCATCCATCCGCCCGGGACAGGCACCCAGCAACATGCTGCCGTTGGTGAGGATATTGAGCCGCGAGCCGAACATGCCCCGCAGCACCGGGTCGCCATTGGTGCCGCCGTTGCGCACCAGGGCAAAGCCGGGAATGGTCTTGAGGTAGTCACCGCCGTCACTGGCCGGGACCGGTTGGCGCGGGTCCTTGGGGTTGGTGACCACGGTCAGGGGCGAGCTGGGAGCAATGGCGGTAATGACCGTCGGGCTCAGTTCCTCGACCTGGGCCTCGTGATGCTCGTGCTCATCGGCCAGTACATAGGGTGTAAGCAGCAGGCCGCACAGCGCGGCGGCCGTATGGCGAAAACGAACCCGTGGCTCGTTCGGGGGGCAGCGAACCTGGGCAGTGCCCAAAGCGATGCCAGCAGAAAACCTGGACATGATGATTCCATCGAACAGACGTAAACGACACGGTCGGGCAGCCTGGAGCTGTCTTGTGCGACCGGGTGAGGTAAGTGTCGGGCTTACGCGTCGAGGGGCGGTGCGCGGGTGCGGGCACCCGGGAAGAATGAGGCGCGGGCATGACCCAGCCGGGGGGACGGGGTGGTAAAGCTGTTGGAGGGGGGCGTGTCAAAAACGGTAAAGGACTGGCCGCCAGGCAAGGCCGGGCAGTTGA
>Ga0058693_1001005_pt1 | contig 10181 bp, 10 predicted proteins | sample AgamicOrMarz_FD_55217 | JGI IMG/M metagenome (GOLD analysis project Ga0058693, IMG submission 55217) | Agave microbial communities from Guanajuato, Mexico - Or.Ma.rz | ecosystem: Host-associated > Plants > Phyllosphere > Phylloplane/Leaf | place: Guanajuato, Mexico | collected 2012-06-04 | reverse complement strand
ATAAGGGGAATTTCCGCGCCATGCTGGTGAGCCAGCAGGATGAAAATGACAATCCAGTGGGCGATGCGCTGCAGATCAGCGACGAAGAGTATCACCAGTGGCAGCAGGACATTCCGAAGATCATCCTGCCCGATGCCGTCTTTGAGCTGATCTTCCAGTTGCGCCAGCAGCTGGATAGTCTGCCGAATGCTCCCTATGTTTCCGATCGCCGCTGGAAAAAAGCCATTCGCTTACTGCAAGCCAGCGCCTTTTTCTCCGGTCGCGATGCCGTCGCGCCGATCGATCTGATCCTGCTGAAAGACTGCCTGTGGCATGACGCAGAGAGCATGAATCTGCTTACACAACAAATAGATATTTTGATGACCGTTCATGCCTGGCAGCAACAGGCTATGCTGACCAAACTGGCTGCCATCGGACAGCGCCGTCTTCAGCTGCAACAGCAGCAAAGCGATAAAACCGCCCTGCGCGTGTTACGCCAGAGCGGCATGTTCAGTCGTCGCCCGCACTATGAGTTACCGGCGGAACTCATCGACACCACCCTGACGCTGCTGCTCCAGCAGCCGCTTAAACTGCACGATATGCAGGTGATCCATCTGACCATTGAGCGAGCCGCACTTGAGCAGTGGCTGGCGAAAGGGGGCGAGATCCGCGGCAAACTCAACGGCATCGGTTTTGCGCAGTTGCTGAATCTGGAAGTCGACAACACGCTACACCTGACAGTGCGCGACGTCAGCCTGCAGGGATCGCGTCTCGCTCTGCCGGGCAGCCCGCAGGACAACGTGCCGGATGAAATCACTCGCCAGCTGGAAGCGCTGGACAATGAATGGCATCAGCAGCACACGCGCTTCAGTGAACAGCAAAAATGTCTGTTTATTAACAACGACTGGGTGGGTCGCATTGAAGGTAGCCTGCAGGACGTTGGCGCGCAGATCAAACAGGCGCGTCAATGCTAACGCTGGATACCCTCAATGTGATGCTGGCGGTCAGTGAAGAGGGAATGATTGAAGAACTGATCGTCGCCCTGCTGGCCTCCCCGCAGCTGGCGGTTTTTTTTGAGAAATTCCCTCGCCTGCGCCATGCCATCACCGAGGATATCCCCCGCTGGCGCGAGGCGCTAAAGGGACGGCTGAAAGATACCCGCGTACCGCCGGAGCTGACGGAAGAGGTGCTCAGCTATCAGCAAAGCCAGCTGCTCTCCACCACGCAGCTGACCATTCAAATGCCGCAGATCCTCAGCCTGCTGGAAAAAGTCCACTCTCCCTATGCCGCACAGGCAAAACAGCTGGTGGCTGATAACGCCACCTTTACCCCCGCCCTGCACACGCTGTTTTTGCAGCGCTGGCGATTAAGCCTGGTGGTGCAAACCACGGCGCTCAATCAGCAATTACTGGAAGAAGAACGCGAGCAGTTGCTCAGTGAAGTACAGGAGCGGATGACGCTGAGCGGGCAGCTCGATCCGGTACTGGTGGAAAACGACAATGCTGCCGGACGGCTGTGGGATATGAGCGCCGGGCAGCTAAAGCGCGGCGACTATCAGCTGATCATCAAATACGGGGATTTTCTGGCCGCCCAGCCCGAACTGAAAAAGCTGGCTGAACAACTGGGTCGCTCACGAGAGGCGAAGTCCGTACCCCGCAACGATGCGCCGATGGAAACCTTTCGCACGCTGGTGCGTGAGCCGTCCTCCGTTCCCGAACAGGTTGATGGCCTGCAGCAGAGCGATGACATCTTACGTTTGCTGCCACCGGAACTGGCCACGCTGGGCATCAGTGAACTGGAGTATGAGTTTTATCGGCGGCTGGTGGAGAAGCAACTGCTGACCTATCGCTTACAGGGCGAAGCCTGGCGGGAGAAGATCACCGAGCGACCGGTGGTGCATCAGGATTTTGACGAGCAACCGCGTGGGCCTTTTATCGTCTGCGTCGATACGTCCGGATCGATGGGCGGTTTTAATGAGCAGTGCGCGAANGCNTTTTGCCTGGCGCTGATGCGCGTGGCGCTGGCCGACCGACGTCGCTGTTTTATCATGCTATTTTCCAGTGAAGTGGTGCGCTATGAGCTGTCGGGCAAGGAAGGCATTGAGCAGGCGATCCGCTTTTTGAGCCAGCGTTTTCGCGGCGGTACCGATCTCGCCAGCTGTTTCCGCGCCATTATCGANCGGATGCAGGGCGGCGAGTGGTTCGATGCGGATGCGGTGGTGATCTCCGATTTTATCGCCCAGCGTCTGCCGGACGAGGTGATCGGCAAAGTAAACGAATTGCAGCGCGTCCATCAGCACCGCTTTCATGCGGTGGCGATGTCAGCGCACGGCAAGCCCGGCATCCTGCGCATTTTCGATCATATCTGGCGCTTTGATACCGGGATGCGCAGCCGCCTGCTGCGACGCTGGCGGCGTTGAATTACAGCAGGGATGAGACGCTGTCGCGTACCTGCGCAGGCCAGACGCCGCACTGTACCTGACCAATGTGCGGCAGTTGCAGCAGCAGCATGGTCAGCCGTGACTGGCCAATCCCGCCGCCGATGGTCTGCGGCATCTGTCCTTCCAGCAGCGCACGGTGCCATTCCAGCGCCAGCCGATCTTCATCGCCGGTCAGCTTTAGCTGACGTTTAAGCGTTTCGGCGTCAACGCGGATCCCCATCGAGGACAGCTCCAGCGCATCTTCCAGTACCGGGTTCCACACCAGGATGTCGCCGTTCAGCCCGGNAAAACCGGTTTCAGTAGGGGTNGTCCAGTCATCATAATCCGGCGCACGGACATCGTGACGTTTGCCATCGCTCAGATCGCCGCCGATGCCGATCAGGAACACCGCACCCAGCTCTTTCGCAATGGCACGCTCGCGGCCCTTGGCGTCGAGACCCGGGAAGCGGGTCAGCAGCTCTTCGCTGTGCACAAAGTGGATCTGCTCTGGCAGGAACGGTGCCAGACCAAACTCCGCGCTCACTGCCGCTTCGGTTGCTTTAATACCTGACCAGATCGCTGAGACAGTAGCTTTCAGCGTGCCGAGGTGGCGTTCGCCATCGCCAAGAACGCGCTCCCAGTCCCACTGATCAACATACACCGAGTGGATCGGCGTGAGACGATCTTCATCCGGACGCAGGGCTTTCATGTGCGTGTAAAGCCCTTCACCGGCGCTGAAGTCGTGTTGTCCTAAGGTCTGTCGTTTCCATTTAGCCAGCGAGTGCACCACTTCGAAGCGCGCCTCCGGCAACGTTTTCACATTTACCTGTACCGCCTTTTCGCAACCAGACAGGTTGTCCTGAGTGCCATCCCCTACCCGGCTGAGGATCGGTGCCTGGACTTCGATCAGGCCCAGTTTTTCTTCCAGCTGACGGGAAAAGTGAGATTTGACGAAACTGATCTGGCGTTGTTTTGCGATGTAAGCGGTTTTCATTATTGAACTCCTGTGTCCTGTTGCCATTGATTAAGCAACAAAAGGAGAGTGATATTCAATAATCAACAGATAAAAAGCCCGGTTCACTTTTGATTCCATAAAATATNACGCTAAACTGGANGGAATCATCAATCAACATAAGAAAAACCTATGGAAAATTATCAGATCGATAATCTGGATCGCGGCATTCTTGAGGCNCTGATGGCAAATGCGCGTACGGCCTATGCCGAACTCGCCAAACAATTTGGCGTCAGCCCCGGCACCATTCACGTTCGCGTCGAGAAAATGAAGCAGGCTGGCATTATCACCGGCGCGCGCATTGATGTGAGTCCGAAGCAGCTCGGCTACGACGTCTGTTGCTTCATCGGCATCATTTTAAAAAGCGCCAAAGATTATCCGTCGGCNCTCGCCCGGCTGGANAGCCTGGAGGAGGTCACTGAAGCGTATTACACCACCGGGCACTACAGCATCTTTATTAAGGTGATGTGTAAATCGATCGATGCGCTGCAACAGGTACTTATCAACAAGATCCAAACAATTGATGAAATTCAGTCCACTGAGACGCTGATCTCGCTGCAGAACCCGATCATGCGTACCATCCGCCCGTGATCCTCTGAAATAATCACCCTGTTTTCCACAGGTAGATCCCAGCTCATTCACAGCGTACAATATGCCACGCTTANTTGAGGACGGACGATCATGGCAGATATTACGCTTATCAGTGGCAGTACCCTGGGCGGGGCAGAGTATGTGGCAGAGCACCTGGCTGAAAAGCTGGAAGAGGCAGGCTACAGCACCAGCACGCAGCATGGTCCGTTACTTGAGGATCTGCCGGCAGAGGGCGTGTGGCTGCTGGTTTCCAGTACCCACGGCGCAGGGGATTTGCCGGACAACATTCTTCCTTTATATGAAGAACTGAAAGAACAGCAGCCGGATCTGTCTCAGGTACGCTTTGGGGCTATCGGGATCGGCAGTCGTGAGTACGACACCTTTTGCGGGGCGATCGACAAGCTGGAAAGCGAAATGCAGGCTTGCGGTGCTAAACAGATCGGTGAAACGCTGCGGATCAACGTCCTCGATCATGATATTCCCGAGGATCCAGCGGAAATCTGGCTGGGATCCTGGATTAATTTACTCAAGATTGTGTAAAGATCGTGCGATCAGTTGTGTATAAGTCTGGTTAAAAGCTTGGATCAACCGGTATTTATCCACGGTATAAGGTTTGATGAGTTTTTGGGCTGTGTATAACCCTTCATTTTGATCCCAGCTTATACTGCGCGGGATCACCGATCATTCACAGGTAACGATCCTTTCTAATNTCTTGATCTTCAACGCCGGATCCGGGTTATCCACAGAGATGGACGATCCTAATAAGAGATCATAGTAAAAAAGATCTCTAAAAGAAAAAGATCTCTTAATAATAGTCAGGATCCCGGCTCTTTCTCGATGGGCTAAAGTTGAGTAGAATCCACGGCCCAGGCACCCAACCACTTTCTAACCGCTCAGGCGAGGCAAACCACCATGTTTTATCCGGATCCTTTCGACGTCATCATCATTGGCGGGGGTCATGCAGGCACTGAGGCCGCAATGGCCGCTGCACGCATGGGTCAGCAGACCCTGCTTTTGACACACAATATCGACACCCTGGGACAGATGTCGTGCAACCCGGCGATCGGCGGTATTGGGAAAGGACACCTGGTAAAAGAAGTGGATGCGCTGGGCGGGTTGATGGCAAAGGCAATCGATCAGGCTGGCATCCAGTTTAGGATACTAAACGCGAGCAAAGGNCCGGCTGTTCGNGCCACCCGTGCTCAGGCGGATCGCGTGCTTTACCGTCAGGCGGTACGCACTGCACTGGAGAATCAGCCGAACCTGATGATCTTCCAGCAGGCGGTTGAGGATCTGATCGTCGAGAACGATCGTGTTGTCGGTGCTGTGACGCAGATGGGCCTGAAGTTCCGCGCCAAATCTGTCGTGCTGACGGTCGGGACGTTTCTCGACGGCAAAATTCATATCGGCATGGATAACTACAGCGGTGGCCGTGCTGGCGATCCGCCGTCGATTTCGCTTTCCCGCCGTTTGCGCGAACTGCCGCTGCGCGTCAGCCGCCTGAAAACCGGGACGCCGCCGCGTATTGACGCACGCACCATCGATTTTAGCGTGCTGGCTGAACAGCACGGTGACACGCCGCTGCCGGTCTTTTCGTTCATGGGTAACGTGGATCAACATCCGCGTCAGGTGCCGTGCTACATCACCTATACCAACGAAAAAACCCACGACGTGATCCGCAATAACCTCGATCGCAGCCCGATGTATGCCGGCGTGATCGAAGGGATCGGCCCGCGTTACTGCCCGTCGATCGAAGACAAAGTGATGCGCTTTGCGGATCGTAACCAGCACCAGATCTTCCTTGAACCGGAAGGCCTGACCTCGAACGAAATTTATCCTAACGGTATCTCCACCAGCCTGCCGTTCGATGTGCAGATGCAGATCGTACGATCCATGCAGGGTATGGAAAACGCGAAGATCGTTCGTCCGGGCTATGCGATCGAGTATGACTTCTTCGATCCGCGTGACCTGAAGCCGACGCTGGAAAGTAAATTTATCGCCGGTCTGTTCTTTGCCGGTCAGATCAACGGCACCACCGGTTACGAAGAAGCGGCCGCGCAGGGNCTGCTGGCCGGTCTGAACGCCGCCCGTTTCTCTGCCGAAAAAGAGGGCTGGGCACCGGGACGTTCTCAGGCTTATCTGGGTGTGCTGGTGGATGACCTGTGCACGCTGGGTACCAAAGAGCCGTACCGCATGTTCACCTCCCGCGCGGAATATCGTCTGATGCTGCGTGAAGACAACGCGGATATCCGTTTAACCGCCGCGGGCCGTGAACTGGGCCTGGTGGACGACGAACGCTGGGCTCGCTTTAACGAGAAGCTGGAAAACATCGAGCGCGAACGCCAGCGCCTGAAAGATATCTGGCTGCACCCGCACTCTGAAAAGATTGAAGAGGTGAATGCGAAGCTGAGCGCGCCGCTGTCCCGCGAGGCGAACGGTGAAGATCTGCTGCGTCGTCCGGAAATGACCTATCGCGACATGGTCGAGCTGTCGTCCTTTGCGCCGGGGCTGAGTGATGCCCAGGCTGCCGAGCAGGTCGAAATCCAGGTGAAATACGAAGGTTATATTGCGCGCCAGCAGGACGAAATCGACAAGCAGCAGCGTAACGAGAACACCGTGCTGCCTGCGACCCTGGATTATCGTCAGGTCAGCGGCCTCTCCAACGAAGTGATCGCCAAGCTTAACGATCACAAACCGTCTTCCATCGGTCAGGCATCGCGTATCTCCGGTATTACCCCTGCGGCGATCTCCATTCTGCTGGTGTGGCTGAAAAAGCAGGGTATGCTGCGCCGCAGCGCGTAGTTCCTTGAACGTTGCCCGGTGGCATTGTGCTTACTGGGCCGACAGAACCCGTTGGGCGGGTTAGCGAAGCGCTACCCGCCGTTAAGCATCTAAACAGGTAATCACCGTGCTCAACAAACTCTCTCGTCTGCTGGATGAAGCAGGTATTTCGCTCACCGATCACCAGAAAAACCAGCTGGTGGCCTATGTCGATATGCTGCACAAATGGAACAAAGCGTACAACCTGACGTCAGTACGCGATCCGAACGAGATGCTGATCCGTCATATTCTGGACAGTGTGGTGGTGGCACCGCACCTGGTCGGGTCACGCTTTATCGACGTGGGCACCGGACCTGGGTTGCCGGGGATCCCGCTGTCAATCGTCTTACCTGACGCGCACTTCACGCTGCTGGACAGTCTCGGCAAGCGGATTCGTTTTCTGCGCCAGGTCCAGCATGAGCTTGGTCTGACCAACATCACGCCGGTACAGAGCCGCGTCGAGGACTTCCCTGCGGAGCCGCCGTTTGACGGGGTGATCAGCCGTGCCTTTGCCTCGCTGAACGATATGGTGAGCTGGTGTCATCATCTGCCGGGGCAGGGGGGGCGTTTCTATGCGCTGAAAGGCCAGTTACCTGACGACGAAATCGGGCAACTACCGGCAGAATTTGCGGTGGATTCGGTGATTAAATTGCGTGTTCCGCAGCTGGACGGCGAACGTCATCTGGTGATGATTAAACCAAACAATAATTAATTTTTATCAAAAAATGTTAATTCCGCGCTGTAGTGGATGTGTTAAAAATCAGCAGACAGAAAACGAATAATTCCCGCTTCGCTTAACCTTATTTTTACTGATGGTTTTCGGTTCTTTAACCTGGTGCGTATGGTTAACCAGTAAAATAATCAACCAGGGAAGTATATGTCTGCTAAAAATCAGTGCGGGATAAAGTTTAGTGATGTTAAAAATTTATTAAGAATGTCAATAAAAGGTTTTTGTTGTATATGAAGCTGTTTTAAAAATAGTCACACATTTTCATCTTAAATATCATAAAGATGACAACGTGGATTATTATGCTTCGATGAAAGGCACTTAAACGCAAATGCGCAATTTGTGATCTTGTGCACGCTTTAGCATCAGGCTTTTCGCGCGATCGGCATTCTTGTTCGATGGTTCACACTTTACAAAAAAGTGGAAAAACAGCCGTCGAGAAATTTATTTAAACATTTATTCACCTTTTCGCTACTTATTGTTTGAAATCACGAGTCCGCACCGTATAATTTGCTCGCTTTTTGATGCTTGACTCTTAGCCTTAAAGAACGTTTTATACGACACGCGACATACCTCGTTGGGGGCAGGAGTAAAAAACGTGATGTCTTTGTCGCTCTTGAGTCGAAACGTTGCTCGTAAGCTTCTGTTCATTCAGTTCCTGGCAGTGATAGCGAGTGCATTGCTATTTTGCCTGAAAGACCCCTTCTGGGGCGTCTCCGCGTTNTGCGGTGGGCTGGCAGTGGTACTGCCAAATATGTTGTTTATGATTTTTGCCTGGCGTCATCAGGCGCATACACCTGCTAAAGGCCGCATGGCCTGGTCCTTCGCCTTCGGGGAAGTGTTCAAGGTGTTGGCGACCTTTACCCTACTGGTGGTGGCGCTGGCGGTTTTGAAGGCGGTCTTTTTACCGCTGATCGTCACGTGGGTTTCGGTGCTGGTTGTACAGATACTGGCACCCGCTGTAATTAACAACAAAGGGTAAGAGGCATCATGTCTGCAGGAGAAATCTCAACACCGCAGGAGTACATAGGCCACCATCTGAAAAACCTTCAGATTGACCTGCGTACCTTTTCGCTGGTGGATCCGCATAACCCCCCAGCCACTTTCTGGACGCTTAACATCGACTCCATGTTCTTCTCGGTGCTTCTGGGTCTGTTGTTCCTCGTGATGTTCCGTAGCGTTGCCAAAAAAGCAACCAGCGGCGTACCGGGAAAATTCCAGACGGCGATCGAGCTGGTTATTGGCTTCGTCAATGGCAGCGTGAAAGACATGTATCACGGCAAGAGCAAGCTGATTGCTCCGCTGGCCCTGACGATTTTCGTCTGGGTATTCCTCATGAACCTGATGGACTTACTGCCTATCGACCTGCTGCCGTACATCGGCGAGCATGTGTTTGGCCTGCCGGCTCTGCGTGTGGTTCCGTCTGCTGACGTGAACATCACCCTGTCGATGGCGCTGGGCGTATTTATCCTCATCCTGTTCTACAGCATCAAAATGAAAGGCATTGGCGGCTTCACGAAAGAGTTGACGCTGCAGCCGTTCAATCACTGGGCATTTATTCCTGTCAACTTAATCCTTGAAGGGGTAAGCCTGCTGTCTAAACCGGTATCACTCGGTCTGCGACTGTTCGGCAACATGTATGCCGGTGAGTTGATCTTCATTCTGATTGCAGGACTTCTGCCATGGTGGTCACAGTGGATCCTGAATGTGCCATGGGCCATTTTCCACATCCTGATCATTACGCTGCAAGCCTTCATTTTCATGGTTCTGACGATTGTCTATCTGTCGATGGCATCTGAAGAGCATTGATTTTACCAACACTACTACGTTCTAACTGAAACAAACTGGAGACTGTCATGGAAAACCTGAATATGGATCTGCTGTACATGGCTGCCGCTGTGATGATGGGTCTGGCGGCAATCGGTGCTGCGATCGGTATCGGCATCCTCGGGGGCAAATTCCTGGAAGGCGCAGCGCGTCAACCGGATCTGATCCCTCTGCTGCGTACTCAGTTCTTTATCGTTATGGGTCTGGTGGATGCAATCCCGATGATCGCTGTAGGTCTGGGTCTGTACGTGATGTTTGCTGTCGCGTAGTAAGCGTTGCTTGATTAAGCAATTTTTAGAACGTTAACCAGATAAGAGGCATTGTGCTGTGAATCTTAACGCAACAATCCTCGGCCAGGCCATCGCGTTTGTCCTGTTCGTTCTGTTCTGTATGAAGTATGTATGGCCGCCGTTGATTGCTGCCATTGAGAAACGTCAAAAAGAAATCGCTGACGGCCTCGCTTCTGCAGAACGAGCTAAAAAGGATTTGGACCTTGCACAGGCCAATGCGACCGACCAGCTGAAAAAGGCGAAAGCGGAAGCCCAGGTAATTATTGAGCAGGCGAACAAACGTCGCGCTCAGATCCTGGACGAAGCTAAAACCGAAGCAGAACAGGAACGTACCAAAATCGTTGCACAGGCTCAGGCAGAAATTGATGCTGAGCGTAAACGTGCTCGTGAGGAACTGCGTAAGCAAGTTGCTATCCTGGCTGTTGCTGGCGCCGAGAAGATCATCGAACGTTCCGTGGATGAAGCTGCTAACAGCGACATCGTGGACAAACTTGTCGCTGAACTGTAAGGAGGGAG
>Ga0058693_1001003_pt1 | contig 10192 bp, 11 predicted proteins | sample AgamicOrMarz_FD_55217 | JGI IMG/M metagenome (GOLD analysis project Ga0058693, IMG submission 55217) | Agave microbial communities from Guanajuato, Mexico - Or.Ma.rz | ecosystem: Host-associated > Plants > Phyllosphere > Phylloplane/Leaf | place: Guanajuato, Mexico | collected 2012-06-04 | reverse complement strand
TAGAATTTCTTGTATAAAAGGAAGATAATCACTCTTTATATAGAGAGGATTGTCGGCAACGAATAGAGTATAGAAGAGTTTTATTTAATGAAGGAAAAAATNGTGCTGTTCGATAAATNAAACAGCACNATTTATAAAAAAGCGGCAGTAAANAATATGTAAGCTAAGAAGCCTATTGTTTTTTGTTTTAGCTTTTTGGAAAGAGGTGAAGAATAAAGTGAGTCAACTTCTCTTTAATATCACGTTAATTATTTCTTTCATGTTTGCTGCGAGTATAGTTCGAGAGCAAATCATTTATAGAGTAGAAGGAATAAAACGGTACAAAATGTATCGCTTAATTTATTACGGATGTTCTTACGGCCTATTAGGCAGCATTTTAATGATATATACAATTAAAATAGATTCTACTATTATTCTTGACCTTCGCTTTTTAGCGGTGACAATTGTTTGTCTTTATGCAGGAATGGTACCGGCTATCATTGCGGCTTGTATTATAGGGGTAATGCGTCTGCTTTTGTTTGGAATTACGGCAAGCGGAATAATAGGCGCTGCTACAATTATGGTAATGGCTTTACTGTCTGGGTGGACGGTTCGCTTACCTTATCGTCCATTTATTCGTTTTCAATTAATGAATTCTATTAGCTTGCTTTGCGTATTTTTCTCATTGTCCTTTCTTTTTAAAGATATCGAGCGCGCTGCTACAATTATCATCTATTTACTGCCTGCTTCTTTTATAGGTGGGTGTCTAGTGTATTTGGTAGGTAGATATATATATGTATCTCGAGTAACGACAAGTCAGCATAAAAAGCTGTCTAAAATGTTTTCGGTTATGGTTCAAAATGCAAAGACAGGTACCATGATTGAAACGCCAGAGCGCGAAGTAGCCGTTATTAATCAAACTTTTTGTGACATGTTTGATATACCCGGACCTCCTAATCAATACGTTGGATTGAAAAGTAATCAGCTGTTTTTATCTCACGCTCCTATGTTGAAAGATCCTGCTAGGTTTTTAAAAACGGTAGAAAGCACCGTTTATTCAAAAGAGTCAATAGTAGATGAAGAAATTACGTTTATTAACGGTAAAATTTATGCGCGTGACTACATTCCAATCTATGAAGGNCATGTGTATATTGGCCACTATTGGGAATATNGAGATATTACGGAGAAAAAGAAGGCTGAGTGNGATCTTCGCAAAGCCAATAAAAAGCTTGAAATGCTGTCCATGAAAGATGGCTTAACAGGTCTGAACAACCGCCGATCTCTTGATAAACAGCTGGAAATTGAGTGGGAATACGCACAGAAAGAAAAAGAGCCGCTTTCTTTTNTCTTATTTGATATTGATTATTTTAAAGCGTATAACGATACCTATGGCCATATTCAAGGAGACGAATGCTTAAAAGAAGTAGCGAATATTGCTAAAAGCNTTGTNTTTGNCGAATCGGCTTTTGTNGCAAGATACGGAGGAGAAGAGTTTGGTATATTGCTTCCTCGAGCTAATCAATATGAAGCGATAAAAATGGCAGAAGCTATTAGACAGCAAGTGGAGCAGCGTGCAATTATCCATCAAGCTTCTGACGTGTTTAAGTGTGTCACAATCAGTGTTGGAATAATGACAGTCGTTCCATCCGAAAACATACAGCTGATTTCAATTGTCCATCAAGCAGATCAGGCTTTATATGAAGCAAAGCGTACGGGTCGAAATCGAATTTCAGTATATTCTCACCACAAAGAAGCTGACTCAAACGTTTGAGTCAGCTTTTAAAAGAGATATAAGCCTCTTATTTAGGAGGAGCTTTTTCTTTTTCGTCTTCTTCCATAATTCCTTTTGTAGCGTTTTTAAACTCTTTTAACGTTTTTCCGGCAGCTTTCCCTAATTCCGGCAGTTTCTTTGGGCCAAAAAGCAATAGAGCGACAAATACAATTAAGGCAATTTCTCCAAACCCAAGGTTCATTGTCATCGTCTCCTATTTTTTGAAAGTGTTTACAAGTTTAGTATAGCATGAAAAGAAAGGAAGTAGTACACCATTATCCAGTGATTTTAAGGCCGATTACACCTGCTACAATACAAAAAATAAATAAAATTCGACGCATATCTTTTGCTTCATGAAAGAAAAGCATGCCAAGAAGTACGCTTCCAGCAGCTCCTACTCCCGTCCATATGCCGTAAGCTGTTCCGATAGGTATCTCCTTTAATGCTAAGGAGAGAAGATAAAAACTTCCTGCACCGAAAAGGATAAATCCAATCGAAGGAAACAGCCGCTTAAACCCATCTGAAAGTTTTAAAAAAATCACAAATCCCACTTCGCAAAAACCGGCAGCTATTAATGCAATCCAAGCCATGTTAAGATTCCTCTCCTTCTGTTTCTTCAGTAGAAATTAACTTTAAACCAACGATTCCAAAGATCATTAATCCTAAAAATAAAATCTTTCCAATATTTGCTCCTTCGTCTAAAACGGTCATTCCAAGTATCGCTGTGCCAGCAGCTCCTATACCAGTGAATACTGCATAAGCTGTTCCGACAGCAATTTTTTTTAAGGCATTTGAAAAGAAATAAAAGCTGATGACAATTGTGACGATTGTAATGATTGTTGGAGTTACTTCAGTAAATCCGTGTGAATATTTTAAGCCGATTGCCCATACAATCTCGAGCAAACCAGCGATAATAAGGTAAATCCAAGCCATTTTAATTCCTCCTTGCATAATAATAAGCCCTTTTTACAGGGCCTATTTAGCACGTATGCCTTCCCAAAATATCGTCCAAGCATCGTGGATTTTTTGGTCATAATACTCTGGTTCATAATAAAAGCGCTGAATGAACAGTCCGTCGGTTAAACAATAAAAGCTATTGATATACAAATCAATGGGACGTTCAATTATTTCGCCTTCAGCCATTCCCTGTGTAAAAATAGCATGCAGAATTTGATCAGACAATCGTTCGCTTCTTAAGAAAATAGCTTTTACTTCCGACTGTAAATGTTCAGGTGGAAACAAAATAAGACGACGGTACATCTGGCCAAAAGAATCTTTTTCAATCATCGTGCAGAAATCTACAACAAAGCAGTGAAGCTGTTCTTTAGCAGACTTTGTTTTATGCTGTTCGTATATAACAGATAACTTTGTTAGGAATAAATTCATTAAATCATGCACGGTTAGTAAAAATAAGTCGTCTTTGTTCTTAAAATGAGCGTACAGGGAAGGTTTTTTTATGCCTACTTTTGATGAGATATCAGCAAGCGATGTTTCTGTATAGCCTTTTTCTCCAAAGAGCTCCATTGCTGCAGCTCTAATTTTTTCTACAGTTGATAATTCACTCAAGAAAAGCTCCTCCTCAATCTAACTAACGGTCGTTAGGTAAAAGATATCAAATATAAAAAAAAGAAGCAAGGGAATCGCTTCTTTTTAATGTATTTTCACTAAATGACGCTGAGTTAAAAATAAAGAGAAGATAAAAATAAGCTCAAACGTATTTGTTACAGCTGTGCTTGGTATAGGAATTGACACGGCACTTCCTACAATCATCACGGCTACTCCAATCATCATACTGCTCCATCGCGTCTTGCGAAATAAGGAAATTCCAACAAAAAGCAAAATAATCGCCACAATGAGAACCATAAGAGGGGGACCGGATGATCCTACTAATGTATAGCGAACAATGCCATATTCACGTACAACTTCCATNCGCTGACTAATCGTCTCGATTATTTCATAGCTAATTAAGGCAAACGTNGTTAGCAAAAAAAGAATGCCGGCAACAGGTTTTTTAGCCCATGTAATNGTCGAATATTTCGCTACGCCATACGCAAAGAGCACCAAAGTAGGGGTAAATAAAGCGTGAAACCAAAAGCGAAGCATGCTGAGTGAACGTAAAGTATCNCCTTCACCGATAAATGAACCGATCCCAATCATTATATTATCGTAAATTAGTCCAGCTATTACTAAAGGAAGAAAAAGCATGTAAAACGGCGAAGTGTTTTTTCGCACTACATATATGCTAAAGAAAAACAGGACAATATAGCAAAAAGAAAATAGAAAATAAAGGATTGTATCAACCATTGTTTTCCTCCTTTTGATGATACTTCTTCTTTTTATGATAACATCATATGCCAAAAAAGTGAGAAATCATGCATTTTTCTAGGCAATCTTAACGGACGAAAGCTGCCTTTATCGGTAGAAAGATTCAGAAAATATTGAAATAAAAATAGGAAAAGAGGCCATAGTCAAGAGATTTAGATTTACTGAATTGATTATTAAATAAAGGAAATCTATAAAACAACAACAAAAGAACTAGGAACACATGGAGTCTAAATGCTTATATAATTAGAAAAAAATATTTAATGTCCTTTCTATTTAAGTAAGTTAAATGTAAGCAGAAAATGATAAAAAAATGTATTTTTCTTACTTTTATATCTATCTATCATCCTTACAAGTACGGTTGTTAGACAAATTCAATTGGTATATCCATAAAAAGGAATTAATGGGATAAAATATTTTTTATCCCACCTTTATATTACAAAACGTTTTCTAAAGTTAAGAAATTTTTAATTACGTAATATTTCCGTGTGTTAATTGTAAGAGTGATGTATAAAATATTCCTGTTGTTATGGTAAAAAAAGGTATCGATGGGATTTTTCTAGGTAAATAAACTTTAGACCTATTCTGTAAATTTTAAATAAAACGATGAGTTTTTAATTCTGTAAATAGACAATCGGAATTGTAAGAATATATAACATTTGAGCTATTGACCACTAATGAGCGCAGATGATAGTTTTAGAGCTGTTGAAATTGGTACTCGAGTCCATTTTTCAAAGCAGGTGTTTTAGCAGCATGCTAGCGCTGTTAATTGATTAGCTCCCATACATATATAAAGGGAGTGAAACTATGAAATCGTATATCTATCATTATGAATCAAAAGCATTCATAACGTATCCAACAGGAGAAGTTTGGAAGGAGAAGAATGAAACATGATCTTAATTATCCTATGCTGCCTATTTTTAGTAGGGTATGGCGTTTGGGAGTATCGCAGACATTTACGAAAGCTGCATTCAATTCCTGTACGAGTGAATGTTAATGGTATTCGCGGAAAATCCACCGTTACACGATTGATTACAGGTATTGTAAAAGAAGCAGGTTACAAAACAGTAGGAAAAACGACAGGAACACAAGCGCGTATGATCTACTGGCATACAAGTGAAGAAGAACCAATTATTCGTCGTAAAGAAGGTCCGAACATTGGAGAACAGCGACGAGTGGTAAATGAAGTTGCCGATATTGGCGCGGAAGCTCTTATTTGTGAATGTATGGCTGTACAGCCTGATTATCAAATCACATTCCAAAATCAGCTGATTCAAGCCAAGGTAGGCGTTATTGTAAACGTACTAGAAGATCACATGGATGTAATGGGTCCAACTCTAGATGAAGTTGCTCAAGCGTTCACTGCTACTATTCCTTATGATGGCCACCTTGTTACAATTGAAGGTCCATATTTGGAATACTATAAAAAAATAGCCGCAGAGCGCAACACAAAAGTTATTGTAGCTGACAATGATAAAGTATCTGAAGCGTATTTACGTGAATTTGATTATATGGTTTTCCCTGATAATGCTTCCATCGGTTTAGCAGTAGCAGAAGCACTTGGTATCGATGCTGAAACAGCGATGAGAGGAATGTTAAATGCCCAGCCTGACCCAGGAGCTATGAGAATTACAACGTTTGGCGATGAAAAAAATCCAGCATTTTTAGTGAATGGATTTGCTGCCAACGACGCTTCTTCCACGCTTCGTATTTGGGAACGTGTAGATTCAATGAACTATAGTGAAAAGCTTCCTATTGTCATTATGAACTGCCGTCCGGACCGTGTAGATCGCACGGAGCAATTTGCTGAAGATGTAATGCCATACATTGAAGCGGACGTAATGATTGCAATTGGTCAGACGACCTCACCAATCGCTGCAGCATATCAAAGAGGCGAATTGCCAACAAAAGAATTCTGGGATATGGAAGGCGCTTCTACAGAAGAAATTTTAGAGCGCATGAAGCCTTATTTAAAAGATCGTATCGTATACGGTGTCGGAAATATCCACGGTTCAGCCGAGCCGCTTGTTGAAGCTATTATTGAAATGAAAAAGATGAGAAAAGCAGTTTAATCTAGGAGGCCATTTCATGTTCGGATCAGATTTATATATCGCCCTTGTGTTAGGGGTTACACTAAGCTTAATTTTTACAGAAAAAACGGGCGTATTGCCAGCCGGTCTTATCGTACCGGGGTATTTAGCTCTTGTATTTGATCAGCCAATTACCATTTTAATGATTTTCTTAATTAGTATTTTAACGTATGTTATCGTCGTATACGGAATCTCAAAAGTAGTTATTTTATATGGACGTCGCAAATTTACAGCGATGTTAATTACGGGTATTGTGATTAAAGTTGCATTTGATTATTTCTTCCCGATCTTGCCGTTTGAAGTGTTTGAATTACGCGGAATTGGTATCATTGTACCGGGCTTAATTGCAAATACAATGCAAAAGCAAGGTCTTCCTTTAACAGTTGGAACAACGGTTTTATTAAGTGGTGTAACATTTGGAATTATGCAAGTTTATTATTTATTTTAATACACAAACAAACCGCAGCTGGTAAAGGAAGGTGAAAGCGTTGAAAGAGAAAAAATTAAACTTTCAAGAAAAAGTATTGATGTTTATAAAGAAAACAAAGCCTACAACGGGCAAGCAAGCTCTTATCTTAACGCCAATTTTAATCGTAATTTTAGCTCTTTCAGGATGGATGGAGCGTTCGGATGCTCTTGAAAACCCTGAGACGGCTAATCCAGAGGCCAATAATGATTTAACGATGACTATGGTCGGAGACATTATGATGGGTCGCCATGTAAGAGAAGTAACTGAACGCTACGGAGAAGATTTTGTATTCCGCAACGTGGAGCCGTTCTTTAAAAATTCGGATTACGTAAGCGGGAACTACGAAACACCGATTTTAACAAATGACGTAGATTCATATAAAGCAATGGAAAAAGGTATTCATTTATATAGTAAGCCTGCTGATCTAGCGACTGTTAAAAATGCAGGTTTCGACGTATTAAACTTAGCGAACAACCATTCAATGGACTACAGTGCAAAAGGGTTAGAAGATACGATCTCTACTTTTGAAGCAAACAAATTAGATTTTGTTGGTGCTGGCCGTAACTCTGAAGAAGCAAAGCATATTTCGTATAAAGATGCTGACGGTATCCGCATTGCAACCGTAGGTTTTACGGATGTACATTCAGACGGAATGTCGGCTGGAAAAAACAACCCAGGTATTTTAAAAGCAGATCCGGATCTTATTTTCAGCACGATTCAGCAAGCGAAAGCAAATGCTGATTTAGTTGTAGTAAATGCCCACTGGGGTGAAGAATACGATGCACAGCCAAGTCCTCGTCAAGAAGGACTAGCAAAAGCGATGGTAGACGCTGGTGCGGACATTATCATTGGTCACCATCCGCACGTTCTACAGTCATATGACGTATATAAAGGTTCGGTTATTTTCTATAGCTTAGGAAACTTTATTTTTGACCAAGGGTGGTCAAGTACAAAAATACAGCGATGGTTCAGTATCATTTAAACAAGCAGGGCCAAGCTAAAATTGATGTTATTCCAATGGTTATTAAAGCAGGTACACCAACTCCAACAGATAACCCTTGGCGCATGAAGCGTATTTATAACGATTTAAACAAGTTTTCTTCAAACCCTGAACTGTTAGAAAAAGAACGAAACAAGTTTGAATTAAACTTAGATCATTCTCGCATTATAAAACATGCAGAGGAGCGCAAAAAGAACGAAGCGCAAGCTAACTAATAGCCCGTCATACACAGAGGAGGTAAAAGATGATAAATAAACGTAATACGATTATTGTTTCCATTGTCATCTTTTCACTCATAGTAGGTGTATGTGTTTATCAATTTATGTTTCCAAAACAAGAATATGCAGTAAGTACTTCAGATCCTCGCGCCACAAAAGTAGGTATGGAAATTCTTAAACAAGGCGGTACAGCAGTTGATGCAGCTATTGCCATTTCCTACACGCTTGGTGTTGTGGAACCGTACGGATCAGGACTTGGGGGAGGCGGCGGAATGCTGATTGATCCAGCAGATGCCTCTCCAACATTTATTGACTACCGAGAAATTGCACCTAAGAATGATAAAGAAGATGAGATTGGCGTACCAGGGTTCGTNGCTGGTATGGATTATATTCAGCACCACTACGGATCTATGTCGATGAGCAAACTAATCGACCCGGCCNTTAACTATGCNGAGAATGGGTATAAAGTGGACAAAGATTTGCACGATAGGCTGGTTTCATACAAAGGTAATGTGAATGAAGATGAAATTCCTAGCTTTTATCCAGATAAGGACGCCATTAACACAGGTGAAATTGTCAAACAGCATGAATTAGCGAACACGCTGCAAAAGATTAAGGAAGAAGGGCCAAATGCTTTTTATAGAGGGAAAATTGCAGACGATATTACAGAAGAAACAAAAGTAAGTCACAAAGACTTGCGAAAGTATGCGCCTGTTGAACGCAAACCTCTATCGACGAATTATAAAGGTCATCAAATTATTTCAGCACCTCCGCCTTTTGCTGGTGCTACGCTTATTCAAATGTTAAAAATGACGGATCAAGAAGATATTTGGAAGCTGAAGGAATCGCATCCTAGTCTTTATTATCATTTTCTTGGTCAAATTTCAAAAGTAGCTTATCAAGACCGCTTGAAAAAAATTGCTGATCCGGCTTTTATAAAAGAAACGCCAAATGATTGGATCGACGATCATTACGTGCATTTACTTCGTAATAAATTAAATAATACTGAAACAGATCATACCAAAGTAAGCGACGTCGAAGAACATGAAAGTACCACTCATTTTGTTGTCATGGACGGTGAAGGAACCGTTGTATCAACAACGAATACGCTGAGTAATTTCTTCGGCAGCGGTGAATATGTAGATGGATTCTTTTTAAATAATACGCTCAATACGTTTGGGGAAGGAATTAATAAGCGTCAACCTGGTAAGCGTCCAAGAACATTTACAGCCCCTACCATTATTCGTGAAGGTGATGAATGGGTAATGTCCATTGGCACACCGGGAGGAAATCGCATTCCTCAAGTGTTAACGCAAGTAATTGGGGATTATTTTGAAGACAAAGATTCCATTAAAAACGCAGTAGAAAACAAGCGTGTCATTTTTGATTCTCATAAGTTTTATTCAGAAGCTAAGCTTAAACAGTCAACTAAAGATGGTTTAAAAACGTACGGCTATGACTTAAAAAACAATGATAACGCGATGTTTTACGGAGGCGTTCAAGCACTTGTGAAAGACTTAAAGAAAAACAAAATTCAAGGTGACGCTGATCCGCGCCGCCACGGTTTATGGGAAAAAAGTACAGACTAACTTAATTGGAGGAATAGAAAATGATCGCAAAACGAATCGTAGGGATTGTAGGACCAATTGCTATTGTAGCAGGAGTAGTAGCAGGACTTGGAGCTTTAAAACATCCGGCTACTCTTTCAACAGATGAACAGCAAAAAATTGAAAATAACGTAAAAATGATTGAACAAACAAAATCAGCTGCTACAGATGCAGTAAATGATGCTGCGGCAGCCGCTGGAAAATAAATCTTATGCAGTAACAAAAAGGCATCGTCTGGGACGATGTCTTTTTTTGTGTGCAATTTAATGCATGGATAAAAATGAAAGCGCTTCACAAAATATACAGATAAGTAAAAATGGAGGGTAATATGTGAATAAGAAATTACTGTTGTTTAATATTATTGCTTTTTTATTATTAATTTGCGTTATAGCCNCTTTTTTTATGACTCAATCGAGTACAGATTTTAGTCCTAAAAAGCTGCTTAAAAAAAATAATGATCATTCTTATGGTGTGAGTTCATCTAATTCTCTGGCAGCAAATGTAGGGATGGACGTATTAAAAGAAGGCGGGAATGCAGTAGATGCGGCTATTGCTATTTCGTATGCCCTGAACGTAGTCGAACCTTTTGGATCTGGAATTGGCGGAGGTGGAGGTATGCTGATTGCCAAAAAAGATCTGCCCGCTACCTTTATCGATTACCGGGAAACCGCTCCAACTTCTATGAGCGGTAAAAACGGCGTGCCGGGATTTGTCGCTGGTATGGAATATATTCAGC
>Ga0058693_1001002_pt1 | contig 10204 bp, 9 predicted proteins | sample AgamicOrMarz_FD_55217 | JGI IMG/M metagenome (GOLD analysis project Ga0058693, IMG submission 55217) | Agave microbial communities from Guanajuato, Mexico - Or.Ma.rz | ecosystem: Host-associated > Plants > Phyllosphere > Phylloplane/Leaf | place: Guanajuato, Mexico | collected 2012-06-04 | reverse complement strand
GGAAACACCGCTTGTCAGCCGCCCGACAATGCCGTCCTTCCAGGTCATGGTGCCGGGCAGATCGATCGACGGTTGATCGACGCGAATGCCCATTGCATTGCGTCCGCCTGCCATCTGCCGCGTTGCATCAAAAACCTCCGCCGCGTGGATCAGCGCCTTGGAAGGGATGCAGCCGATGGTGAGGCAGGTGCCGCCGGGCTTGGCAGCCTCGACGATGACCGTATCGATGCCGAGCTGGCCGGCGCGGATGGCGCAGGCATAACCGCCGGGGCCGGCGCCGATGACGAGAAGCTTGCAGGAAATCTCTTTCATGGCTCACCCTTCGATGAAGATCAGGGCTGGAGTTTCAAGCAGTGTGCGCAGGCGCTGGATAAAGGTTGCCGCGTCAAAACCGTCTATGATGCGGTGGTCGAAGCTGGAGGAGAGGTTCATCATCTTGCGCGGCACGAATTGCGCCCCATCCCAGAGCGGGCGGGTGGCGATCTTGTTGACGCCGACGATCGCCACTTCCGGATGATTGATGACCGGCGTTGAGACGATGCCGCCGAGCGCGCCGAGCGAACTGATGGTGATGGTCGAACCGGTCAGCTCGTCACGCGTGGCGGTACCGGAACGGGCGGCCTCCGCCAGCCGGTTCATTTCCGTTGCGCAATCCCAGATACTGCGTGCTTCTGCGTGCCTGACGACCGGTACGGTGAGGCCTGACGGTGTCTGGGTGGCGATACCGATATTCACCGCGCCGGACCGGGTCAGCATACCGGCATCATCATCGAATGTAGCGTTGATGTCGGGCTGATCGGTTACCGCCTTGATCATTGCCCGCATCAGGAAAGGAAGGAGCGTGAGTTTCGGTTGGTCGGGCTTGCGCGCACTGTTCATCGTCGCCCGCAACTCCTCCAGCGCCGTCACGTCGACCTCTTCCACATAGGTGATATGAGGGATGCGCGAGGTGGAAAGCGTCATCTTCTCGGCGATGCGGCGGCGAAGGCCGGTGAGCTTGATCTCCTCCTTCGAGGTCTTCCTGGCAAAACCCTGCTGCGGGGCCGGTGCCTCCTTGCCATGGGCAAGGAATTGCTCGACATCCTCGCGCAGGATGCGCCCGGCCGGCCCCGTTCCGCTCAACTGGCGAAGGTCTATGCCGTTGTCTCGTGCCAGCAGCCGCACCGATGGAGCGGCAAGCGGCTTGTCCATCTCCGTTGATAGGGTTGAAGAGAGGGACGGTGCCGGTGACGTAACGGGCGTGGCAGGTTTCGTTGGTTTTTCAGCGGGCTCGGCCTTCTCTGGCCTAGGTTCTTCGGCCTTGACCGGCTCAGGAGCGGTGACTTCGTTGCTGCCACCTTCCGTCTCGATCCGGATCAGCGGTGCCCGGACTGCGATCGTGTCGCCGATCTCGCCGCCGAGCCAGATCACGGTTCCGCTGACGGGGGTAGGAATTTCCACCGTCGCCTTGTCGGTCATCACGGCGGCGACCGTCATGTCCTCGCGCACGGGATCGCCGACCTTCACCAGCCATTCGACAAGCTCGGCTTCGGCAACGCCTTCGCCGACATCCGGCATCTTGATGGTGAACTCGCCCATGGCTCAGGCCTCCATGACGTCGGTCAGCGCGCGCCCGACGCGGGCGGGGCCGGGAAAATAGTCCCATTCCTGCGCATGCGGGTAAGGCGTATCCCAGCCGGCGACGCGCATGACCGGGGCTTCGAGATGATAGAAGCAATGTTCCTGCACCAATGCTGCGATCTCCCCGCCGAAGCCGGAGGTGAGCGTTGCTTCATGCACGATAACGCAGCGCCCTGTCTTGGAGACCGACCTCACGATCGCATCTAGATCGAGCGGCAGAAGGCTTCTGAGATCGATGACTTCGGCATCAATGCCGGTATCTTCGGCGGCGGCGAGTGCCACATGCACCATCGTGCCATAGGCAATCACGGTGACGGCCGAACCTTGCCGGCGCACTTCCGCCCTGCCGATCGGGATCGAATAATAGTCATCCGGCACATCGCCGAGCGCGTGTTTCGACCAAGGGGTGACCGGCCGTTCGTGATGCCCGTCGAACGGGCCGTTATAGAGCCGCTTCGGCTCGAGGAACATCACCGGGTCGGGATCTTCGATCGCGGCAATCAGCAGGCCCTTGGCATCATAGGGATTGGATGGCACGACGACCTTGAGGCCGCAGACGTGGGTGAACAGAGCTTCCGGGCTCTGGCTATGGGTCTGTCCGCCAAAAATACCGCCGCCGGTGGGCATGCGCACCACGATCGGGCAGGTGAAATCGCCGTTGGAGCGATAGCGGATGCGCGCGGCCTCCTGCGTCAGCTGGTCATAGGCGGGGTACATATAGTCGGCGAACTGGATTTCGACGCAGGGTTTCAGCCCATAGGCGGCCATGCCGATGGCGGTGCCGACGATGCCGGATTCGTTGATCGGCGTGTCGAAACAGCGGGTCTTGCCGTATTTCGCCTGCAACCCTTGCGTACAGCGGAAAACGCCGCCGAAATAACCGACATCCTCGCCGAAGACCACGACATCCTCATCCCGCCCCATCGCGACATCCATGGCGCTTCTCACCGCCTCGATCATCGTCATCCGGGCCATGTCAGTATCCCGCCTTCTGCCGCTGGCGGCGCAGATGCGGCGGCATCTCGGCATAGACGCCTTCGAAGATATCGCGCACGGAGGGCCTGCCGCCGGCATGCATCGTTCCGTGTTCCTCGGCCTTGCGCTGGGCGGCGATCACCTCGTCCGCGATTTCCGCTTCCGCCTGCACATGCCGTTCTTCAGACCAGAGGCCGCGCAGGATCAGGTGTTTCTTCAACCGCAAGACCGGATCTCCAAGCGGCCAGGCTTCGGATTCCGTCTTCGGACGGTAGGCGCTCGGGTCGTCGGAGGTGGAATGCGCGCCGACCCGGTAGGTGACGTATTCGATCAGCGTCGGCCCGAGATTGCGCCTTGCCCGCTCCGCCGCCCAACAGGCGACGGCATGCACGGCCAAATAATCATTGCCATCGACCCTCAGCGCCGGAATGCCGAAACCGAGGCCGCGGGCGGCAAAGGTGCCGGAGCCGCCGCGGGCGATGCCCTGAAATGTCGAGATGGCCCACTGGTTGTTGACGACGTTGAGGATGACCGGCGCCCGGTAAGTCGAGGCGAAGACCAGCGCCGAATGAAAATCCGATTCCGCCGTCGATCCGTCACCGATCCAGGCGGCGGCAATGCGGCTGTCGTTCTTGATCGCCGACGCCATGGCCCAGCCGACGGCCTGCACATATTGCGTGGCGAGATTGCCGGAAATCGTGAAGAAGCCATGCTCCTTCGACGAATACATGATCGGCAGCTGCCGGCCGCGCAACGGGTCGCTTTCGTTGGAATAGATCTGGTTCATCATCTCGACCATCGGATAGTCGTCGGCGATGAGAAGGCCTGCCTGTCGGTAGGTGGGGAAATTCATGTCGCCCTTGTTCAAGGCTTTGCGAAAGGCACAGCTGACGGCTTCCTCGCCCAGATGCTGCATGTAAAACGACGTCTTGCCTTGCCGCTGCGCCATCAGCATGCGGGCATCGAAGGCCCGGAGCGTCATCATGTGGCGCAGGCCGGTTCTCAGGTCGTCATCGGACAAAAGTCCGGCCCAGGGGCCGACTGCCTCGCCATCCAGGTTCAGCACGCGGATGATCGAATAGGCGAGATCGCGAATGTCTTCGGCTGGCGCATCCACGTCCGGGCGCGGCACAGCGCCAGCCCTTGCGATCTTCACGTTGGAAAAATCGGGCTGCCCGCCCGGACGCACTGCAGGCTCCGGAACGTGCAGGCTCAGATGACCTGTATCAACCATATTTCCTCCCGATCGACCTGCTTCTCCTCAAAAGCGTGTCGATTAGAAAAGAATGGTATTCGCAGCGCCAATGGCAAGCCATGACAGAACTGCTGTGAATTTTCGGACAGTTTTGCCACAGATGAGCCGGCTACAGGCTCGTCTGGCTTTTTCGAAAAGCTTCTGGGCTTTGCCCCATCCATTTCTTGAATGCCCGATAGAAGGCACTCGGTTCGGAATAACCAAGACGGGTGGCAATCTCGCTGACGGTCTCGCCCGTATTGGTCAGCATACCGCAGGCGAGGTCGCGGCGGATCTCGTCCTTTATGCCGGCATAACTTTGGCCCTCGTCATGCAGGCGGTGGCGAAGCGTCGAAGAAGACATGCGCATGTCGGTTGCGAGTGTCGCGAAGCTTGCCCAGGCTGCAGGTTCCCTCTGGGTGAGGCGACGCCTGACCGCCGCAGCCGTTCCGGCGTCATAGCGATAGCGCAACAGGATGTTTGCCGGTGCTCCACGCAGGAACTGCCGCAGTTGCTGTTCGTTGCGCGAGATGACTAAGGTAAGCATGGCTGCGTCAAAGCCCAGCCTGCTGACGGATTGCGAAAAACGGATGGGCGCGCCGAAAAAGAGCCGGTGATCGGCGCTCTGTTCCGGCTCGGCGCAACGGAAATCGACGAGGCGGATCGGGATGCGGCGGCCGACCAGCCAGCAGATAAGCCCATGCAGGATGATCCAGTAGCTGCGATAGGCAAAGGCGGATCGAGGCTCTCCCTGGTCGCTCAGCTGGACTTCTGCGATCCCGTCATGGACCACAAGCCGGCCCGTCGGCTCACCGAGAACGAGGTTGAGAAAACGCAGCGCCCGCCGCAATGCCCGCTCCAGCGTCGGGGCATGCAGCACGCAATGGCAGAGAAGGGTAAAGCTGCCGCGCTGCATCGGTCGGGTGCCGAGGCCGAAACATTCGTCGTCGAGTTCGGCGGCAATCGCAAGCCACAATTGCCCGAATGTCTGCGCCGAAACCGGCTCGGTGACGACAGGCGGCAGGCCGAGATCGCGAAGCAACGGCTCGGTCGGACGCCCGCTGCGCCTGAGGCTGTCGAGGGCTTCCTCGACAAAGCTCGGGGCGATCATGTGTCGTTCGGTCTCGGCCATTCCTCAAGCTCAACTGGCAAAACTGGCCGAAATTATGGATCACTTCCGTCATCGCTTGCAACAGTGAAAGCTTATAAAGTGCCATCTGCCATGCGGGTTGAGGAGCCTGCCGGCGAGGGAGGGTTACGTATGCTGATCCGTGATGCCGGTTTCATCGTCTCCGGCGGCTGTTCCGGCCTCGGCGCCGCGACGGTGCGCATGCTGGCCGAGGCTGGTGGGCGCGTGATGATCGCCGACCTCGACCGTGACAAGGGTGAGGCCTTCGCCCAGGAATTCGCGGGGCGCGTGCATTTCGTCCGAACCGACGTCACCAGCGCCATGGATGGCGAAGCGGCTGTCGCTGCGGCAATGGAAGCCTTTGGTAATCTACGCGGGCTGATCAATTGTGCCGGCATCGCGCCCGCGCAGAAGGTGATCGGCCGCGACGGGCCGCATGAACTCGAAAGTTTTGCCCGGACGATCAATGTCAATCTGGTCGGCTCCTTCAACCTGCTCAGGCTTGCGGCCAATGCGATAAGGGATAGCGAACCCGATGCCGAGAGCGAGCGCGGCGTGATCGTCAATACGGCCTCGATCGCGGCATTCGACGGGCAGGTCGGACAGGCGGCCTATGCGGCCTCCAAAGGCGGGATTGCGGCGATGACGCTGCCGATCGCCCGTGAACTGGCGCGTTACGGCATTCGTGTCATGACCATAGCGCCCGGCGTTTTCGAAACGCCGATGATGGCGGCCATGCCTGAGGAAGTGCGCCATGCGCTCGGTAGCAGTGTGCCATTTCCTCCACGGCTCGGGAGGCCATCCGAGTTTGCGGCGCTGGTTCGCCAAATCCTGGAAAACACCATGCTGAACGGCGAAGTCATTCGCCTCGACGGCGCCATTCGGATGGGAGCGCGCTGATTGGCGCACAGAGGAGGCAAGATGCAATTGCAGGATCCCGTCGTCATCGTTGGTTCGGCCCGCACGCCGATTGGCGGCTTTCAGGGCGAATTGAAGGACGCGACCGCAGCAGATCTCGGTGCGGCATCCATTCGCGCCGCTCTTGAGAGAAGCGGCGTGCAAGCGGATGGGGTTGACGAAGTCGTCTTCGGCTGCGTGCTTCCGGCCGGACAGGGGCAGGCGCCGGCGCGGCAGGCGGCGATCCATGCCGGTCTTCCCTTTGCCGCGGGTGCGACGACGGTCAACAAGATGTGCGGTTCCGGCATGAAGGCCGTTATGATGAGCCACGACCTGATCGCCGCCGGCAGTGCCGCGATCGCCGTCGCCGGCGGTATGGAGAGCATGACGAATGCGCCGTATCTTCTGGATCGGGCGCGGGGTGGATACAGGCTGGGGCATGGCCGCGTGCTCGACCACATGTTTCTCGACGGGCTCGAAGACGCCTATGACAGGGGGCGGTTGATGGGCACATTCGCCGAGGATTGCGCCGAGGCCTATCAGTTTACCCGTGAGGCGCAGGACGAATATGCCGTAACTTCTCTCATGCGGGCGCAGAAGGCGATCGCGGAAGGCTGGTTCGACAGCGAGATCGTTCCGGTCACGGTCAAATCCGGCAGAACCGAGCAGATGGCGCATCGGGATGAACAGCCCGGCAAGGCCAAACCCGACAAGATCCCGACCCTGAAACCCGCTTTTCGTGAGGGTGGTACGGTGACGGCTGCCAATTCCAGCTCGATCTCGGATGGCGCGGCGGCACTGGTGCTGATGCGGCGCTCGCAAGCCGAACGCAGGGGGCTTACGCCGCTCGCTACGATCATCGGCCATGCCACGCATTCGCAGGAGCCGGCCCTGTTCGCCACAGCACCGGTCGCCGCCTTACAGAAACTCTCCGACCAGACGGGCCTACCGCTTTCCGATGTCGACCTGTTCGAGATCAACGAGGCCTTTGCGGTCGTCGCCATGGCGGCGATGCGGGATCTCGACCTGCCGCATGACAAGGTCAATGTGCATGGCGGCGCCTGTGCGCTCGGTCATCCGATCGGCGCATCCGGCGCGCGTATTCTGGTGACGCTGATTGCAGCACTTGAACGCTACGACCTGAAACGCGGCATGGCGGCACTTTGCATCGGCGGTGGCGAAGCGACGGCCATCGCCATCGAACGATCCTGACGGGAGGAAGACCGATGATCCTTTCGGAAACCCAGCAGCAGATCCGGGAAATGGCCCGCAGCTTTGCCCGCGAGCGGCTGGCGCCGGGCGCTGCGGAACGGGACCGCAAGCACCGGTTTCCGCGCGAGGAATTGCAGGAAATGGGTGCGCTCGGGCTGCTCGGCATGCTGGTGCCGGATGCCTATGGCGGTTCCGATACCGGCGTGCTCGCCTATGCTACGGCGGTGGAGGAAATCGCTGCCGGCGACGGACCTTGCTCGACGATCATGAGTGTCCACAGTTCGGTCGGCTGCGTGCCGATCCTCAAATTCGGGACGGAGGAACAGAAGGAGCGCTTTCTGCCGCGTCTTGCGTCAGGCGAGTGGATCGGCGGTTTTGCGCTGACCGAACCGCAGGCCGGCTCTGACGCCTCGAACCTCAAGACACGCGCGCGGCGCGATGGTGATGATTATGTGATCGACGGTGCAAAGCAGTTCATCACCTCGGGCAAGAATGGGCAGATGATCATCGTCTTCGCCGTCACCGATCCCGATGCCGGCAAGAAGGGCATAACGGCCTTCATCGTGCCGACGGATACGCCCGGTTATGAGGTGATCCGTGTCGAGGAGAAACTCGGCCTTCATTCATCCGACACCTGCCAGATCGCTTTCAACGAGATGCGCATTCCAGCGAACTTGAGGCTCGGCGAAGATGGAGAGGGTTACCGGATCGCGCTTGCCAATCTGGAGGGGGGCAGGATCGGTATCGCGGCACAATCCGTCGGCATGGCGCAGGCGGCCTTCGAGGCGGCGCGCGATTATGCCCGTGAAAGAAAGGCTTTCGGCAAGCCGATCTCCGATCATCAGGCCGTTGCCTTTCGGCTGGCCGACATGGCAACGCAGATAGAAGCGGCCCGGCAACTCGTCTGGCATGCGGCTGCATTGCGGGAGGCGGGAATGCCGTGTCTATCCGAGGCGTCGATGGCGAAGCTCTTTGCATCGGAAATCGTCGAACGCGTCTGCTCCGACGCGATCCAGATCCATGGTGGTTATGGTTATATGAGCGATTATCCGGTGGAGCGTATCTATCGGGACGCGCGCATTTGCCAGATCTATGAAGGCACGAGCGACATTCAGCGGCTGGTCATTGCGCGGAATTTGTGAATGCCCGCCTCTGCAATAGACGCGGGCAAAATCGGAATCGCATCTACGGATGTAATTCGCTGTGCTTGGCTCGATGCCTGTATGGGCTACCTGACAGTTTGGCGCTGATCTCCCAAACCGTCGATCCCAAGCGTCATCACATCGCCTCGTTTGAGATAGGTCGGCGGCTTCATGCCCATTCCGACACCGGGCGGTGTGCCTGTCGTGATGATATCACCAGGTTCCAGCCGCATGAAACGCGACAGGTAGGAGACGATATGGGCAAGCGAGAAGATCATCGAGCTTGTCGAACCGGTCTGTCGGCGCTCGCCGTTGACATCGAGCCAGAGACCGAGGTTCTGGACATCGGCAATTTCGTCACGGGTTACGAGCCAGGGGCCGATAGGACCATAGGTCGGCAGGCTCTTGCCCTTGATCCACTGGCCGCCGCGTTCGATCTGGTAGGACCGTTCGGACACGTCGTTGCAGATGCAGAAGCCAGCCACATGGTCGAGTGCATCGGCCTCAAAGACGTTGAAAGCGGTGGTGCCGATCACCATCGCGATCTCCACCTCCCAGTCCGATTTCTCCGATCCTTCCGGCATGACCACGTCATCGGTCGGGCCGGAAATGGAGGAGGGCGCCTTGCTGAAGACGACGGGCTCGCTCGGGATGGGCATGTTGGATTCATGCGCGTGATCGACATAGTTCAGGCCGATGGCGATGAAATGTCCGGGTTTTGCCACGCAGGGGCCGAGCCGCGCGCTATTTTCGGCGATCGGCAAGGTAGCGAGGTCGGCATTGCGGATCCGTTGAAGGCTTGCCGGAGACAGCGCCTCGCCTGCGAAATCCGCAACAAGGCTGCTTACGTCGCGAATGCGGCCTTCGCCATCCAAAATGCCAGGGCGCTCTGCGCCCGGCTCGCCAAATCGAACCAGTTTCATAATCTCTCCTGAAATCTAAGGAATTGGAGCAGGCCGCATTGCGGCCTGCGTTGTGGGATCAGCAGCCGTCCGGCTTACTGATTGAGCATTTCTTCCGGCAGCGACTGCTTGAAGTAGTGCTCATAGACCTTGTTCAGCTCGCCGTTCTTGAGATTGGCGGTGATCCATTCGTTGACCCAGGCTTCGAGCTCCGGTTCCTTCTGGCGCATGCCGACGGCCATTGGATAGGCAGCAAGCTCGACCTTGATGGCGAGGTCGCGGTTCGGATTCTGGTCGGCAACGGCTTGCGCGGTGGAAAGCGCTGCCGACATGTAGTCCTGCTGGCCGGTGCCGACTGCCGTATTGGTCGTCGCCTCGTCCTCGTAACGGACGATGTTGGCCGTAACGCCCTTTTCCTTGGCCGCCTTGGTAAGTTCGATATCGGCCGTCGTGCCGCGGGCGACGGCAACGCTCTTGCCGTCGAGGCCGGAAGCGTCCTTTAGGTCTTCAGCCTTGGGGCCGAGGATCACAACCGGAATGACGCCATAGGGTTTTGAGAAGGATATGACCTTCTTGCGTTCCTCGGTAATCGAGAAGGAGGCGATGACGAGGTCGACCTTGTTGGAGATCAGGAACGGCACGCGGTTTGCTCCCGAGACCGGCACCACTTCGAGAGTTACGCCAAGATCCTTCGCCAGCAGCTTTGCCGTGTCGATGTCGAGGCCGGTCTGCTGGGCCTTGTCGTCCAGCATGCCGTAGGGCGGATGGCCGACATCGACTGCAATCTGGATGCGGCCGCGCTGCTTGATAGTTTCGAGTGCGTTGGCGAATGCGCCTCCGGCGCCCCCGAGCAATACGGTCATGGCAAGGCCGCAGGACAGGACGCGGCGAGACAGTTTGATATTCATGCTTTCTCCTCCTCCATCCGCCGTCCCATGACGGCGGCAAAATCGATGCCGATCCGTTACAGCCCGCTACCGACGAACTGCCTGAGTTCGACGGTCTGCGGATCGTCGAGCATCGTGCCCTTGCCTGCCTCCCAGACACGGCCCTGATGCATGTAGACAACGAGATCGGCGACCTGCCGGGCAAA
>Ga0058693_1000995_pt1 | contig 10259 bp, 10 predicted proteins | sample AgamicOrMarz_FD_55217 | JGI IMG/M metagenome (GOLD analysis project Ga0058693, IMG submission 55217) | Agave microbial communities from Guanajuato, Mexico - Or.Ma.rz | ecosystem: Host-associated > Plants > Phyllosphere > Phylloplane/Leaf | place: Guanajuato, Mexico | collected 2012-06-04 | reverse complement strand
ATGTTCATCACCAGGTTGCGGACGAAGTTGAGCAGTCGCCACGTCCATTTAAAGAAACCGGCAAAGATTCGCCAAAGGGTTCGCATGTATTCTCCCTAACCAGAAAATGACTGTTTCCGTCGACACGAGACGGCAATGTGGGGTTATCGTAATGACCCAACCGCCTCTTGTCAGCAGGAATCGCCTGCCGCGCTGTAACAAAATCTGCTGCCGTGTTAATTTTGTGAGCAAATTTCAAGACAGGAGTTAACCAATGGACGCACTTGAACTGCTCGTTAACCGTCGTAGCGCTTCCCGCCTGGCCGAACCGGCCCCTGTGGGGGAGCAACTGGAAAATATTTTGCGTGCCGGCCTGCGTGCGCCGGATCATGGCACCCTTCAGCCATGGCACTTCTTTATTATTGAAGGTGAAGGACGCGAGCGCTTCAGCGCCCTGCTGGAAAAAGGGGCCGTGGCGGCAGGTCAGGATGAGAAGGGCATCGAGAAAGCGCGCAGCGGGCCATTTCGCGCACCAATGATTATCGCCGTGGTGGCGAAATGCCAGCCTGACCATAAAGTGCCCGTCTGGGAGCAGGAGATGTCCGCGGGCTGCGCGGTCATGGCGATGCAAATGGCCGCGCTTGCCCAGGGCTTTAACGGCATCTGGCGTACCGGCCCGCTGACCGAAAGTGCCGCCGTCCGCGAGGGCTTATCCTGCGGTGAGCATGATAAAATTGTCGGTTTCCTCTATCTCGGCACGCCCCAGCTTAAAGCCTCCAGCACCATAAACGTGCCGGATACCTCGCCTTTCGTCAGCCGTTTTTAATTCCCCGCGCTAAACTGTCTGGATTCTGAGCATCCGCCGCAGAATTCAGACAGTCATACTTACCTCTTTATGGAATGAGCGCTACCATAGCGCGATTGCAATGACAGGAGATGTCCATGAGCGAGCAAACCATTCGTTTAACGCAATACAGCCACGGAGCCGGTTGCGGTTGTAAAATTTCCCCGAAGGTGCTGGAAACCATCCTGCACAGCGAGCAGGCGAAGTTTGTCGACCCGAACCTGCTTGTCGGCAACGAAACGCGTGACGATGCAGCGGTATATGACCTGGGGAATGGCACCAGCATTATCAGCACCACCGATTTCTTTATGCCGATTGTCGATAACCCGTTTGATTTCGGGCGCATTGCGGCCACCAACGCCATCAGCGATATCTTCGCGATGGGCGGCAAGCCGATCATGGCGATTGCGATCCTGGGCTGGCCGATCAACACCCTTGCGCCGGAAATTGCCCGCGACGTAATCGTAGGCGGACGTTTTGCCTGTCAGCAGGCGGGTATTGCGCTGGCGGGCGGGCACTCTATTGATGCGCCGGAGCCGATTTTTGGTCTGGCCGTGACAGGCGTGGTGCCGACCGAGCGCGTGAAGCGCAACAGCACCGCGCAGGCGGGCTGCAAACTGTTCCTCACCAAGCCGCTGGGCATTGGCGTGCTGACCACCGCCGAGAAGAAATCGCTGCTCAAGCCGGAGCATATCGGGCTGGCAACGGAAGTGATGTGTCAGATGAACCTGGCCGGTGCGGCGTTTGCCAACATCGACGGGGTGAAAGCCATGACCGACGTCACCGGCTTTGGCCTGCTCGGTCACCTGAGCGAAGTGTGTCAGGGCGCAGGCGTGCAGGCGCAGGTCTGGTATCAGGACGTGCCGAAGCTGCCGGGCGTGGAAGAGTACATTGCGCAGGGCGCGGTACCGGGCGGTACGCAGCGTAACTTCGCCAGCTACGGTCATCTGATGGGTGAGATGCCTGAGGCGTGGCGCGACCTGCTGTGCGATCCGCAAACCTCCGGCGGCCTGCTGCTGGCGGTCACGCCGGAAGCAGAAGCGGATGTACAGGCGACTGCCGCTGAGTTTGGCATCACCCTGACGGCGATCGGCGAGCTGGTTACCGCCCGCGGTGGCCGTCCGATGATTGAGATCCGTTAATTCGATGCGGTTGTTTATTGCCGAAAAGCCAAGTCTGGCCCGAGCCATTGCCGATGTGCTGCCTAAACCGCATCGCAAAGGCGACGGCTTTATCGAATGCGGAAACGGGCAGGTGGTGACCTGGTGTATCGGTCACCTGCTCGAGCAGGCGCAGCCGGATGTCTATGACAGCCGCTATGCCCGCTGGAACCTCAATGACCTGCCCATCGTGCCGGAAAAATGGCGGTTGCAGCCCCGTCCCTCGGTGACCAAACAGCTCAACGTCATCAAGCGCTTCCTGCATGAGGCGTCTGAAGTCATCCACGCGGGTGACCCGGACAGAGAAGGGCAACTGCTGGTGGACGAGGTGCTGGATTATCTTGAGCTGGCCCCGGAAAAACGCCAGCAGGTGCAGCGCTGCCTGATCAACGACCTCAACCCGCAGGCGGTGGAGCGTGCAATTACGCGTCTGCGCGCCAACAGCGAATTTATCCCGCTGTGCGTCTCGGCGCTGGCGCGTGCGCGTGCGGACTGGCTCTATGGCATCAATATGACCCGCGCCTACACCATTCTCGGGCGTAACGCGGGTTATCAGGGCGTGCTCTCCGTCGGGCGCGTTCAGACGCCGGTGCTGGGGTTGGTGGTACGGCGTGATGAAGAGATCGAAAACTTCGTCGCCAAAGATTTCTTCGAAGTGAAAGCGCACATCGTTACCCCGAAGGACGAACGGTTTACCGCCGTCTGGCAGCCGAGTGATGCCTGCGAATCTTATCAGGACGAAGAGGGGCGACTGCTGCACCGCCCGCTGGCGGAGCACGTCGTTAACCGCATTACCGGTCAGCCCGCTATCGTCACCAGCTATAACGATAAACGGGAATCAGAACCCGCGCCGTTGCCGTTTTCGCTCTCTGCCCTGCAGATTGAGGCCGCCAAACGCTTTGGCCTGAGCGCGCAGAACGTGCTGGACATCTGCCAGAAACTCTACGAAACCCATAAACTTATCACCTATCCGCGTTCGGACAGCCGTTATCTGCCGGAAGAACATTTTGCCGGGCGTCACGCGGTGATGAACGCGATTGGCGTCCACGCGCCGGACCTGCTGCCGCAGCCTGCCGTGAACCCGGATACCCGTAACCGCTGCTGGGACGATAAAAAGGTGGATGCCCACCACGCCATCATCCCGACGGCGCGCACCAGCAACGTCAATCTCACGGAAAACGAGTCAAAGGTCTATAACCTGGTGGCCCGTCAGTACCTGATGCAGTTCTGCCCGGATGCGGTATCCCGCAAATGCGTGATTGAACTCGACATCGCCAAAGGCAAATTTGTCGCTAAAGCGCGTTTCCTGGCGGAAGCGGGCTGGCGCACGCTGCTGGGCAACAAAGAGCGTGACGAAGAAAACGACGGCACGCCGCTGCCGGTGGTGGCAAAAGACGATGAACTGTTGTGTGAGAAAGGCGAAGTGGTGGAGCGTCAGACCCAGCCGCCGCGTCATTTCACCGATGCGACGCTGCTGTCGGCGATGACCGGTATCGCGCGTTTTGTGCAGGATAAAGATCTGAAGAAGATCCTGCGGGCCACCGACGGACTGGGGACGGAAGCGACCCGCGCGGGGATCATCGAGCTGCTGTTTAAACGCGGCTTCCTCGAGAAAAAAGGGCGCTACATTCATTCAACGGAACCGGGCAGGGCGTTGATCCACTCCCTGCCGGAGCTGGCTGCGAGGCCGGACATGACCGCGCACTGGGAATCGGTGCTGACGCAAATCAGTGAAAAGCAGTGCCGCTATCAGGACTTTATGCAGCCACTGGTCGGGACGCTGTATCAGCTGATCGACCAGGCGCGCAGCACGCCGGTGAAGCGCTTCCGGGGAATGGTTGCGCCAGGCGGCGGCGCGAAGAAGCCGTTTAAAAAGAAAAAGAGCGCGGCAGCCTCTTAAACCGTAGGCCGGGTAAGGCGCAGCCGCCTGCCAAAAAAAGCCCGGTGGCGCTGACGCTTACCGGGCCTATACGGCGATTCGGCCTGAAATCTTAAATCACACCCTGCCCAATCATCGCATCCGCCACCTTCACGAAACCGGCGATATTGGCACCGCGCACATAGTTGGTCTGCGATGCCTCACCGCCGTACTCCACGCAGGCGTGATGGATATCCAGCATGATGTGATGCAGGCGCGCGTCCACTTTCTCCGCTTTCCAGCCCATACGCGCGGCGTTTTGCGCCATCTCCAGGCCGGAGGTGGCAACCCCGCCCGCGTTCGCGGCTTTTCCTGGCGCAAACAGCACGCCCGCGTCCAGGAACAGGTCCGTTGCCTCAATGGTGGTTGGCATGTTTGCGCCTTCTGCCACCGCCTTCACGCCGTTGCCAATCAGGGTACGCGCAGCGTCCACGTCCAGTTCGTTCTGCGTGGCACACGGCAGCGCGATATCCACCGGCACTGACCACGGCTGTTTGCCTTCGAGATAGGTCAGGCCAAACTCGCGGGCATAATCGGCCACGCGCCCGTCGCGGCTGGCTTTAATTTCGCACAGGCGAGCCAGCTTCTCAGCCGTAAAGCCTGCTTCGTCCACCACGGTACCGCTGGAGTCAGAGGCCGTAATAACGCGTGCGCCAAACTGCATCGCTTTTTCAATCGCATACTGCGCCACGTTGCCGGAGCCGGATACGGCCACGCGCATACCTTCAAAGCCTAAACCGTGGCGTTTGAGCATCGCTTCGGTGAAGTAGACCAGGCCGTAGCCGGTCGCTTCCGGGCGGATCAGGCTGCCGCCAAACGACAGGCCTTTACCGGTAAAGACGCAGGCGCTGTTGTTGGAGAGCTTTTTCATCATGCCGGCCATAAAGCCGACCTCGCGACCGCCCACGCCGATATCACCGGCTGGCACGTCGGTGTCCGGGCCAAGGTGACGATACAGTTCGGTCATCAGCGCCTGGCAGAAGCGCATGACTTCACCTTCGCTTTTGCCTTTTGGATCGAAATCGCTGCCGCCTTTACCCCCGCCCATCGGCAGCGTGGTCAGGGCGTTTTTGAAGGTCTGCTCAAAGCCGAGGAACTTCAGAATGGAAAGGTTGACGGAAGGGTGGAAGCGCATCCCGCCCTTAAACGGCCCGATGGCGGAGTTAAACTGCACGCGCCATGCGCGGTTAACCTGTACCTGATTGCGATCGTCTACCCACGTCACGCGAAACTGGATCACGCGCTCTGGCTCTACCAGACGTTCCAGCAGGGACAGTTGACGATAGCGCGGGTTCGCTTCAAGGAAAGGCCACAGGGTGGTCATGACTTCACGAACGGCCTGCGCGAACTCGCTCTGATGCGGGTCGCGCTGTTGAACATGGGTAAGGAAACTGTCCAGAGAGCGTGTCTGATCCATAGATATAAGAACCTCTTATAATCGTTTGTATAATGGCTTATGCGATTTGTGTTGTTTTTTTGACTATACCACCCGCACGGCCCGCCGAGGCAAGCGGAAATTTCTCGCGAAAGGGAAATTCATTATTCGCCTCGGGTCATAACAAAAAACGATGATGAGATAAATTAAAGGTTCGACCCGGGTTTACCGTTATAGTCATTATCAGGACACAACAGGAAGAACCGTCTATGAACCGTTATATCGCTACCGCCTTACTCGCGCTTCTGTCCGCAACGGCGCAGGCCGACCGTATTCGCCCGGACGTGGAGGTGAACGTCCCGCCAGAGGTGTTCAGCTCCGGGGGGCAGCGTGCGCAGCCCTGTAACCAGTGCTGCATCTATCAGGATCAAAACTACTCGGAAGGCGCGGTCGTTAAAGCGGACGGCGTGCTGTTGCAGTGCCAGCGCGATGAACGCACTATCAGCACGAACCCGCTGGTCTGGCGGCGCGTAAAAGCATAAAGGCCTCAAGCAGAGGGATATCCGCTGGCGCCAGGGCGTAGCGCAAGGCCTCCTCGGGAGAGCACCACGCCAGCGCGCTGTGATAGTGTGCGGTGAGTTCTCCGCGCCAGGCGGGAACATGCCAGGCATGCAGGTGGATAATCCGCTGCGACACTTCACGCTGGTGGCTGGCGACATATACCCCCGGTTCGGCGTCGATACCCAACTCTTCGCGCAGCTCGCGGATCAACGCCTGAGGCTGGGTTTCACCAGCCTCGACTTTGCCGCCCGCGAATTCCCACATCCCGGGCTGATCGGCATGTGGCGGTCGCTGGGCCAGTAAAATTTTGTCGTCTTTTTCGATAATTGCCGCAACGACATCGACTATTTTCTGCATGGTCATCAATGATTGGTAAAGAAAAACGACATATTATCGTGCCCTTTGAAAGAGTCCAGTCATCAGGAGAAGCAGGTGAAAGAGATAGCCACCTGGGTTGCACCCGTCAAAAACCTTCCCGTCAGCCTAAAACCGATTGCCGCCATGCAGAAGAAACACTTCGGCGCGGTGCTTAACCCCACGCGCTGGTGGGCGCGCATGCCGCCTCTGTTTTGGCTGGTGGCGCTGTTTGTCGGTTTTCTTGAACGGCGCAAGGCGCGCCTCAGCCCGGTGCTCCGGTCGCTGCTGATGACCCGCGTCTCCCAACTTTGCCACTGCGCATTCTGTATTGATGCCAACAGCCTGCGCCTGGCCGAGCGTGCGGGAGCGCTGGATAAAGCACAGGCCGTCAGCGACTGGTACCATTCTGCGCTGTTCAGCGAGCAGGAGCGCGCCGCGCTGGCGTATGCCGAGGCGGTAACGGCTACGCCGCCCCGTGTGGATGATGAACTCAAACAGCGTCTGCATCGCCACTTTTCCGATGCGGCCATCACCGAGATGACGGCGCTGATCGCCTTTCAGAATCTGTCAGCCCGCTTTAATGCCGCCCTGGACATTCCATCCCAGGGGCTGTGCGCCACTTTTAAAGAGACCCCCCATGCTTGACCGCCACCTGCACCCGCGCATCAAACCGATGTTGAACACGCTCGTCGCCGCACTAGACAAGCCTTTTATTACGCCAGATGGCGTAACACTGGTCGGGTTTGCGGTGGGGGTACTGGCGCTGCCGTTTCTGGCGCTGGGCTGGTACCCGGCGGCACTGTTTGCCATTCTGGTAAACCGGCTTATGGATGGACTGGACGGTGCGCTGGCGCGCCGCAGAGGGCTGAGTGATGCCGGGGGCTTTCTTGATATCGCGCTCGATTTTCTGTTCTACGCGCTGGTGCCGTTTGGCTTTGCCCTTGCTGCGCCTGCAGAAAATGCGCTGGCCGCCGCCTGGCTGCTGTTCGCCTTTATCGGTACCGGCAGCAGCTTTCTGGCGTTTGCCGCGCTGGCGGCGAAGCACAACATTGATAACCCGGGCTATGCGCACAAGTCGTTTTACTATATCGGCGGGTTAACGGAAGGGACGGAGACTATCGCGCTGTTCGTGCTGTGCTGCCTGTTCCCGGCACACTTCACGCTGTTTGCGTGGGTATTCGGCGCGTTGTGCTGGCTGACCACCACAACGCGCATCTGGAGCGGCTACGTGACGCTGAAGTCACTTACCCGCTAGCGAACGCTCTCAGGCCCGCGCTCACCGGTGACGATCGGGTTTTTCGGATCGGCACTCCATTCGTACCAGCCGCCGTCGTATACGGCGACGTTTTTCCAGCCCATTGCGCGCGCGTACATGAAGGTTTCTGACGCGCGCCAGCCGGTACCGCAGTAGAACGCCACGTGCTGATCCGGCAGGATGTTCCACGTTTTCCACATGGCGGCAATGTCATCGGCGCTGCGCATGGTGCCGTCCGGGTTATGGAAGTCTTCCATGTGCGTGGCATCGCTGCCCGCATGGCCCCAGCGTGCCCCGGCGATTTCACCTTTTGGCTTGATGTAGCTGTAGCCGCTGGTTTCGCCGATAAACTCCGGCCATGAACGAATACTCACCAGCGAAGCGTCCTGGCGATGCAGCATCCCTCTGGCCTGTTCCATATCCACCATCAGCTGAGGCTGGCCGGGGATCGGTGCGCCAAAGTCAGGCGCGGGTTTGACCTTCGCAGGCATACCACGCTCTACCGGCAGCCCCGCATCGGACCATGTTTTCCAGCCGCCATCGAGAATGCGCACATCCTTCACGCCGGCATACAGCATGATTTGCGCCACGCGCGCGGCGGCGTACACGTCGCGACCATACAGAATCACGGTGGTGTCATGACGGATACCGTTTTTGGCCAGCAGCGCTTTCAGCTTGTCGTCCGACACTTTGTTCCACAGCGGCTCGCTTTCCACATCGTTGGTGTCAATGTAGCCCGCGCCGGGAATGTGGCTCAGCAGGTAGAGCTTCGGCGCGCCCCAGGCGGCTTCAACTATTTTCCAGTCGCCCGCCGGGGCGGCAGTGACGGGCTTACCCTGCTGCAAATTATGGATCCACTCTGGATAGACCAGTTGCTCAAAATGCGGCAAACGTTGCAGACGATCGGCGTGCGTCAGGGCATCGCTCAGCAATGACACGTGGGTAAAACCCGCTTTTCCCAGGCGCGCTTGTACGGCCTGATTGTCACTGTCGCTGCCGTAGAGGGCAATCGCCGTGGCGGGTGTCAGATGGTGCTGTTTCGCCCAGGCGCTGAGCTGGTCATCGCTCATCGCCCCAAGCCAGGATGCCGAAAGGTTAAGGGCGGCAGGCTCATGCCCGGAGGATGCACCCGGCGTCTGCGGCCAGCCGTTATAAAACGCACTCGGGCGGGTATCGATCGCCGCGCCATGCTGTTGCTGAAGCTGGGCGAGGGTCAGTGAAGTGGCAATATCAGCCGCAACGGAGGAGAAAGAGGCGAGGCCGCAAAGCAGGGCCAGCGCGGTCAGTTGAGAAACACGTTTCATCGTAAAACCTGACGTCAGTAAAAGAGTGCGCCATTGTCCTCTCTCCGGTCACAAAAAACATTGCGTTAGCACATTATTGCCAGCGGGAAAGCGCAATCACCTCGCCGTCAGGCGGGATGTCCTCTTCATCGTGGGTAACCAGCACCACCGGAATATTGCGGGTGCGAACGGCATCAAAGACCCATTCCCGAAAAGATTCCCTCAGCGCCTTGTCGAGGCGGCTGAACGGCTCATCAAGCAGCAGGGCCTGCGGCTCGGCGAGCAGGGCGCGCAGCAGGCTTACTCTGGCGCGCTCCCCGCCAGAAAGCGTAGCCGGATCGCTGGCGTAGCGGTGCGCCATACCGGCAGACGCCAGCGCCTGCTGGACGGCCTCGCGCCGGGCGCGTCCGGCGAACCGGGCCGGGAGGGCCAGCATCAGATTTTGCCCGACGCTGAAGTGATCGAACAGCAGGGCATCCTGAAACAGAATGCCCAGCCCACGCTGTTCCACGGGCAGGGTATCGCAGCGGCGGCCATTCAGCCATAGCTCGCCGCGCGCCTGAAAATCGGCTGACAGCGCACCCACCATCCAGGAAAACAGCGTCGATTTCCCGCAGCCGGAGGGGCCCATCAGCGTGACGATCTGCCCTGGCGGGACGCAGAAACTGACCTGCCGAAAAAGCGGCTCAATGGTGAGGTTGTCTATTTTCAGCACTAGCGTAGTCCTTTGCGGTAGCGGCCTGCGAGCCGGGATAACAGCGCGGCGGCAGCAAATATACTGCCGGTGACCAGCAGCAGGCCGAGCGCCAGGTTTGCCAGCACCGGGACACTGCCGCCGCTGCCGAGCGCGACGGCCTCGGTGGTCAGCGTGGCGTACCGCCCCGCACCCAGCCAGAGCGTCGGCATGTATTGCGCCATGCTCACCGAAAAGCCCGTGGCAAACGCCAGCAGGGCAGGCCGGATCAGCAGGGGGCATTTCAGCAGAACGAAAATTTTAGTCCGACGCCAGCCGAGGGTTTTGGCCGTCAGGATCAGCCTCGGGTCTAGCCTGCGCCACGCGGGTTGCAGTATCAGCAACATCCACGGCACCACCCACAGAAGGTGGCCCCACAGGACGGCGGTATACTGCCCGTCCATCCCCAGTCGTAGCGCAAGGTCATACTGGCCGGAAACCAGCGGCAGTGCGGGAAGCGCCAGCGGAAGCCACACCCACAGCGCGCGGCGTTGCGGCCCCCATTCGAGCCAGAAAAAAATGATGACCAGCGCCAGCAGGCTGGATAGCAGGCCAAGCGACAGGCTGGTGGTGTAGAGGGCAAGGTCGACCTCGCGATAGCGCGCCAGCATCACCAGCACTGCGGCGCAAAGCACGCCGCAGCCGGGCAGAAACCCGGCCCCTGCGCTGAGAGGAAGTCGGGCGTGTGATGCCCGCCGTATGCCGGACATATCCGGCAGCGTGCGCCGCCAGATATTCCAGATGCCATAGCCCATCGCGGCCAGTACGGCCAGCAGCACCAGCAGGATCACGCA
>Ga0058693_1000987_pt1 | contig 10339 bp, 9 predicted proteins | sample AgamicOrMarz_FD_55217 | JGI IMG/M metagenome (GOLD analysis project Ga0058693, IMG submission 55217) | Agave microbial communities from Guanajuato, Mexico - Or.Ma.rz | ecosystem: Host-associated > Plants > Phyllosphere > Phylloplane/Leaf | place: Guanajuato, Mexico | collected 2012-06-04 | reverse complement strand
TGCTTCATCGCCAGCTTGCGATAAGCCTTCTTGATTTCGTCGTCGCTCGCGTTCTTTGCGACGCCCAGAACCTCGTAGTAATCCCGTTTCGCCATATCGGTTCAACGCCCCTCGCGCAATGCCGCGCGGTGGCTCCTCTTGAATGCTGGAGTCTCACGACTCGTCCGGCCGCTGTTTCATGCCGCCTGAATACGGCAAAAAACAACGCCCTCCATAAAACAAATGTGCCCGGAGAGCCTAAAAGGCTCGCCAGGCGTGATAACCGCTCTTGCACGTTCCCGCGTCCGGATGGGCGCGGTCCCTTGTGCAGCCGGGCCGCACACAAAACCCGTGTGCGGCTTTACGGTCGGAATGCGACCTGGCTTTAGTCTTTCTTGACTTCCTTGAAGTCGGCGTCGACCACATCGTCCTGCGGCTGGCTCGCGCCACCCGCCGATGCACCCGCGCTCGCGCCCGCCGCGCCTGCTGCCGCAGCTTCGGCACCTTGCGCAGCTTGCATGTCGGCGTACATCTTCTCGCCCATCTTCTGCGAGGCCGTGGCCACTGCTTCGATCTTGGCTTCGATCGCCGCCTTGTCGCTCGAACCGCTCTTCAGCGTTTCTTCGAGGTCCTTCAGCGCGGATTCGATCTTTTCCTTCTCGGCAGCTTCCAGCTTGTCGCCGTATTCGGTGAGCGCCTTCTTCGTGCTGTGGACCAGCGCGTCGCCCTGGTTGCGGGCGTCGGCCAGCTCACGCAGCTTGTGATCTTCTTCCGCGTTNGCTTCGGCGTCCTTCACCATCTTCTCGATTTCGGCTTCGGACAGACCCGAGTTCGCCTTGATCGTGATGCGGTTTTCCTTGCCGGTCGCCTTGTCNTTCGCGCCGACGTGNAGAATGCCGTTNGCGTCNATGTCGAAGCTCACNTCGATCTGCGGCGTGCCGCGCGGTGCCGGCGGAATNCCTTCNAGGTTGAACTCGCCCAGCAGCTTGTTGCCCGCCGCCATTTCGCGTTCGCCCTGATACACCTTGATCGTCACGGCGCTCTGATTGTCGTCAGCCGTCGANTAGACCTGCGAATGCTTGGTCGGGATCGTGGTGTTCTTGTTGATCATCTTCGTCATCACGCCGCCGAGCGTTTCAATGCCGAGCGACAACGGGGTCACGTCGAGCAGCAGAACGTCCTTGCGGTCGCCGGACAACACCTGACCCTGGATCGCGGCGCCAACGGCCACGGCTTCGTCCGGGTTCACGTCGCGGCGCGGGTCCTTGCCGAAGAATTCCTTAACCTTTTCCTGCACCTTCGGCATGCGGGTCATACCGCCGACCAGAATCACGTCGTCGATTTCGCCGACCTTCACGCCTGCGTCCTTGATCGCCACGCGGCACGGTTCGATCGTGCGTTCGATCAGCTCCTCAACCAGCGCTTCCAGCTTGGCGCGCGTGATCTTCAGATTCAAATGCTTCGGACCCGACGCGTCAGCCGTGATGTACGGCAGGTTGATTTCGGTCTGCTGGCTCGACGACAGCTCGATCTTGGCCTTTTCAGCCGATTCCTTCAGGCGCTGCAGCGCGAGCACGTCTTTCGACAGATCGACGCCTTGCTCTTTCTTGAACTCGCCGATGATGTAGTCGATGATGCGCTGGTCGAAGTCTTCACCGCCGAGGAACGTGTCGCCGTTCGTGGACAGCACTTCGAACTGCTTCTCACCGTCGACGTCCGCGATTTCGATGATCGACACGTCGAACGTACCGCCGCCCAGGTCATACACGGCGATCTTGCGGTCGCCCTTCTCGTTCTTGTCGAGACCGAACGCGAGCGCGGCTGCGGTCGGTTCGTTGATGATGCGCTTGACTTCCAGACCGGCGATGCGCCCCGCATCTTTGGTTGCCTGACGCTGGCTGTCGTTGAAGTACGCGGGAACCGTGATCACAGCTTCGGTGACCGGCTCGCCGAGGTAGTCTTCAGCGGTCTTCTTCATCTTGCGCAGCACTTCCGCGGAGATCTGCGGCGGAGCGAGCTTCTGATCGCGCACTTCGACCCATGCGTCGCCGTTGTCGGCCTTCATGATCTTGTACGGCATCAGGCCGATGTCTTTCTGAACTTCCTTCTCTTCGAAGCGGCGGCCGATCAGGCGCTTCACCGCGTACAGCGTGTTCTTCGGGTTCGTGACCGACTGACGCTTGGCAGGCGCGCCGACGAGAATCTCGCCGTCTTCCATATACGCGATGATCGACGGCGTGGTGCGCGCACCTTCCGAGTTCTCGATCACCTTGACCGAATTGCCTTCCATGATCGCCACGCACGAGTTGGTCGTGCCGAGGTCGATACCGATGATTTTGCCCATTTTTACTAATCTCCTGACTTTGATCGCTGCGGGAAGCGCCCTGTTTGCCGTTCGGCGGCAAGGCGATCCGCCCTGAATTCACACTGCACTGAACATAAGTGCGTCCGCATCGTTTTCAAGACCTCTTTTGCGATGCGGTCTTTAATTTTTTTCAATCGACCGGCGTTTCACCCGGCGTCTTGCCGGAAACCGCCTGAATCTTCTGCCGCGCCGCGGCGACAGCGGCNTGGAACTGCCCAAGACCGTGCCAGCCGGTTGCGCGGCCAAGCCGTTTGCCGCGATGAAAAAAGAACCACGTNGGCACGCCGTGAAGCATGAAGCGCCGCCCGAGCTCGCGGTGCTCGTAGANATTGCTGTGAAACCACCGCAGACCGAGCGCCCGGATCGCCTCNGGTTGCGCCAGCATCGCCTTCTTCGCGATCTCGCAATTGAAGCAGTCGAGGCCCCAGAAGAACACCACCGCGAGTTCGTCGCCTGCTTCGGCGAGGCCCGCGTCGAACGATTCGGCGCTCAGCTCCTTCATGTCGAAGACCGAAAACGCGGTAGCGTCGACGGGAATGTTGGCCATGATCGGGTTACCTGGTGTCTACGTGGACCTGGCGAACTGCCTGCGACGGGCGCTTACTTCGGCGCGGCCACCGTCACGAGCGCCGGACGCAGCACGCGGTCGGCGATCACGAAGCCCTTTTGCAGCACGGCGACCACCGTGTTCGGCTCCTGATCCGCCGGCACCATCGAAATGGCCTGATGGCGATGCGGGTCGAACTTCTCGCCGACCGGATTCAGCGCGACGACGCGGCCCTTCTCCAGCGCGCCCGTGAGCTGGCGCAGCGTGAGTTCGACGCCTTCGCGCACTTTCGCGAGGTCGTCGGAAGAATGGGCGACGGCAGCTTCCAGGCTGTCGATCACCGGCAGCAGATGCTCGGCGAAGCTCTCGATGGCAAATTTATGCGCCTTCGCGACGTCTTCCTGCGCGCGGCGACGCACGTTCTCGGTCTCGGCCTTGGCCCGCAGGAAGCTCTCCTGCAACTCGGCGATCTTGGCCTGCGCTTCAGCCAACGCAGCTTCGGCACCCGTGGCTGCCGGCGTGTCCGTGGCGACGCTCGCCGCGGCTTCCTGCTCGGGAGTGGCCGCCTCGGCGGCCGGGCGCTCGGTTTCGTCCGCGGGCGTGGGATTCTGGCTCGTCGGGTTCTCTTGCGTGTTTTCCATGTCGCTGAAAGTCGTTAAAGATTTAAAAGCCAACGGCGGCGGCAACGCATGAATGCGCCGCGACTTTTGTGCGTTGCAAAATCGCGACAAACATTCGAACGCGCCACCGCGTATCGGAACGGCAGGTGGGGCCGCAAGCGCCCATTTCAAGCGCCTCGGCCGAAATTTTCAGAGCGGGCGCCGCTGGCGGAAACGCACGGTTACAACCATTAGCGCGGCGCAATCAGATTCAGATTGAGCGCGAAGAGCAAGTGACCTATGCTCCAGTAACGCAGCGGAAAAACCTCGTTAACCCTAATCTGACGTAATCCTTTCCGCCCTCTTGCAATTTCCACCCGGCTAGCTCGTTTCTTTGCTGCAACATCCCATAAGGGGGTACCGTGAAACTGACCTTTGCAATCTCGGTGGTCGCACTGGTACTCGTTGCGGGCACCACGACCATCTGTATGTCCGGGGCGGTCAACGACCACACCACCGAATACGGCGGCGTGAACGCGACCATGGAACAGCTGTTCAATCCCCACCTGAAAATCTGTCGATAGTGCGGCGGTCGCGCTTGGTCGGGCGGCCATGCAATGCCTCGGCCGGCTCGCGATAAGTTTTGCGGCGCTCCTGCTCGGCCTTGCGTTTTTCGCGGCTTTCGTCGGTTTCCGCGTAGAGCGTCTGCGCGACGGTCGCCGGACCGCGCACCTCGCACACGCCCAGCACCTGCACCTGCCACACGAAGCGCTCGATCTCGATCTCGACCAGGTCGCCGACCCGCACGTCCTTGGCNGGCTTCACATTGGCCCCGCCGATGCGCACGCGCNCTTTCTCGACAGCATCCGCCGCGAGCGANCGCGTCTTGAAGAAGCGCGCCGCCCAAAGCCATTTGTCGATGCGCAGTTTCGCGCCCGGTTCGGTTGAAATCCTGTAGTTCATGAAGTCTCGTCAAGCCGCTGTGTTATGCGGCACGGGTACTGCCTGCACCGGCCAGCCTTGCAGATTCTGCGCGACGATTTCGCCGAGCGCGGCGATCCACGCCTGCGACGCGTTCACACACGGAATGCGGTGAAATTCCTTGCCGCCCGCATGCAGGAATTCGTCGCGCACTTCCATGCCGATTTCTTCGATCGTCTCCAGGCAGTCGGCCGTGAAGCCCGGACAAAACACATCAGCACGCCGCACGCCTGCCGCGCCGAGTTCCTTCAACGTGGGCGCCGTGTAGGGCTGCAGCCATTCGGCCTTGCCGAAGCGCGACTGGAAGGTGATGCGGCATTCCACCGACGTGAGGCCAAGCGCCTGCATCAGCAGCGCGCCGGTTGTCTGACACTGCTCGTGATACGGATCGCCGAGATCCAGCGTGCGTTTGGGCACGCCATGAAAGCTCAACACGAGTTTGTCGCCCGCCGCGAAATCCGGCTGGCCATGAAGATGCCAGTAGTGACGCACCTGCGCCGCGAGCGCCGCGATATANGCCGGATGATCGGCGTATTGACGCACCGTGCGGATCTCNGGCTGATTGCGCATGCGCTTCATCGCGGAGAAGGCGTCGTCGAAAGCGGTCGCCGTGGTCGACGACGAATACTGCGGATACATCGGCACGAGCAGCACCCGCTCGGCGCCCGCGAGCTTGAGCTGATTCAGCATCGCCGGAATGCCCGGCGTGCCGTAACGCATCGCGTATTCGACGAGCACCGTGTAGTCGTTCAACTGCAGCAGATGGCGCAACGCTTCCACCTGCTTTTCCGTATAGACGCGCAGCGGCGAGCCTTCGGGCATCCAGACGGCCGCATATTTCTTCGCGGACGCGCGGCCTCTGAACGGCAGGATCAGCAACCGCAGAATGATCTGCCACAGCAGCGCCGGAATCTCGACCACGCGAGGGTCGGACAGGAACTGCGCGAGATAGCGGCGAACCGCCCGCGGAGTTGGCGCGTCGGGCGTGCCGAGGTTGATCAGCAGCACGGCAACACGGTGCGACGTGGCGTTCTGCGAAGGCCGCTCGAGGTCGAAGCGCATAGGCTATAGCCGGGTAACCGCTGTGAGCGGAGGGTTGAACAGGTGAGATTCATTATAGCGGTGCGCCCTATGGCGGCGGCCTTCGTGGCCGCGCGCCCCAGGCGCCCCTGGCCGTTCGGCTAATTGGCAAGCGGCGCGCGCTCGCGCATGATGTGCCGCATCGACCGCCGCGGCGTTGACCGCTACTGCTGACTTACTGCTGACTGAGTGTCAGCGAAAGCAGTCTTGCGGTGATGTCCACGATCGGGATAACCCGGTTGTACGCCATCCGCGTCGGGCCGATCACCCCGAGCGTGCCGACGATCTTGCCGTTCACCTCGTAGGGCGCGGTGACGACGCTCATTTCCTCGATAGGCACGAGGTTGGACTCGCCGCCTATGAAGATCTGCACGCCGGCCGCATGACTCGACACATCCAGCAACTGAAGGAGACTGGTCTTTTGGTCGAACACATCGAACAGCTTGCGCAGGCGCGCCATGTCCGANGAAAGNTCGGCGACTTCGAGCAGATTGCGCTCGCCCGAAATCAGCACGGTCTCGCCGGTGTCGGATTCGTCCGTGCTCGCCGTGACGGCCGCGTGCATGAGCGTGGTCATGTCGCCGCGCAACTGGTCGATTTCTTCGCGCAGGCGGCGGCGCACTTCGTCGAAAGACAGGCCGGCGAAGTGCGCGTTGATGTAGTTCGAAGCCTCCACGAGTTCGGACGGCGAAAAGTCGCGCTGGGTCGCCATCATGCGGTTCTGCACGTCGCCTTCGGGCGTCACGATGATGAGCAGAATGCGCTTGTCCGACAGCCGCATGAACTCGATCTGCTTGAACACGTGACTGCGCCGCGGCGTCAGCACGACACCGGCGAACTGCGACAGATTCGAGAGCACGCTCGCCGCGGCCGCGACGATTTTCTGCGGCTCGCCTGCCTGCAGCGTAGTCTTGACCGTGCGGGTGACGGCCTCTTCGTCCGCGGCGGATTCGACCGTGAGCATGGTGTCGACGAACAGCCGGTAGCCGCGCGGCGTGGGAATGCGTCCCGCCGAAGTATGCGGACTGATGACGAGCCCGAGATCCTCGAGATCCGACATGACGTTGCGGATGGTTGCCGGGCTCAACTCCAGGCCCGAATAGCGCGACAACGTGCGCGAGCCGACCGGCTGACCTTCGGCAATGTAGCGCTCGATCAGCGTTTTCAGGAGGGTTTGTGCGCGAGGATCTAGCATGACGAAAAATTTTAGCTCAATGAGGCGACTACCGCGAGCGCCGACGGCGCCCATCACCGGCGAATTTCCCGCCGCCCGCCGGGACCGCGCCTTGCGCTCGTTCCAGCACAACGTGCCGCATTGTGTCGGGCGTGCCGCCGGCCCCGTTGCCGACGGTCCGGCCAGCCGCGCGCCGGTGCGGTTTGCGCGGCGCGCATGTCATCAAGGCTTCACCATTCTAACGATAATCCCGCACTGCGCTCACGGCCCGCTGCGAACGGCCGGCCGCCGCGTCCCGGCCCCGTTCTTTTCAGGCCCTACCTATGGTGTAATGCCGGCATGCAAGTAACCAGCCAGTTCAAGACTGTCGCGCTCGTCGGGCGCAACAATACGCCGGGCATCCGCGACCCGCTGACCGCGCTCGCCACGTGCATCGCGAAGCGCGGCTTCGAAGTCGTTTTCGAAGCCGACACCGCGGCCGAAATCGGCGTGACCGACTATCCGGCGCTGCGCCCGGCCGAAATCGGCGCGCGCGCCGACGTGGCTGTCGTGCTCGGCGGCGACGGCACGATGCTCGGCATCGGCCGGCAACTGGCGCCGTACCGCACGCCGCTCATCGGCATCAATCACGGACGGCTGGGCTTCATTACCGACATCCCGATCTCCGACATGAGCGTGACCGTGCCGCAAATGCTGGCGGGCAACTTCGAGCGCGAGGAACGCGTGCTGCTCGAAGCGCGCATCATGCGCCAGGGCAATCCGATCTATCACGCGCTCGCATTCAATGACGTNGTGGTNAATCGCAGCGGCTTTTCGGGCATGGCGGANCTGCATGTGTCGGTGGATGGNCGCTTCATGTACAACCAGCGTTCGGACGGANTGATCGTCGCCACGCCGACCGGCTCGACGGCGTACGCGCTGTCGTCGCAAGGGCCGATTCTGCATCCNCAACTNCAGGGCATCGTGCTCGTGCCGATCGCGCCGCATGCGCTGTCGAACCGGCCCATCGTGCTGCCGGACGATTCGAAGGTCAGCATCCAGATCGTTTCGGGGCGCGAGGTGAACGTCAATTTCGACATGCAGTCGTTCACGTCGCTGGAACTCGGCGACTCAATCGAAGTGCGCCGCTCGCGTCATACGGTGCCGATGCTGCATCCGGTCGGCTACAGCTATTTCGCGACGCTGCGCAAGAAGCTGCACTGGAACGAATACCCGTCGCACGAGGAAGATCCCAAGCCGTGACCGGCGCGGACGCCGGACCGCAAGCGCTGCTCGTAAAACCCGATACCAAGCTCACCGACAAGCACAAACGACTTCCATGCTTCGCCACCTCTCGATACGCGACTTCGTCATCGTCGCCGCGCTCGACCTCGAATTCGACAGCGGCTTTACCGTTTTCTCCGGCGAAACCGGCGCCGGCAAGTCGATCCTGATCGACGCGCTGGCGCTCGCGCTNGGTGCGCGCGCCGACGCGAACGTCGTGCGGACNGGCGAGACCCGCGCCGACATCACCGCCGAATTCGACACGCACGCGCAAGTGGACCAGTGGCTCGACGAGCAGGCGTTGAGCGCGGCNGCGGCGGACGGCCAGCACGGCGGCACTGTGATGCTGCGCCGCGTGGTGGATGCGAACGGCCGCTCGCGCGCGTTCATCAACGGCACNGCGGCGACGCTCGCGCAACTGCGCGAAGTCGGNGAAATGCTGGTGGATATTCACGGCCAGCACGCGCATCAATTGCTGATGCGGCCCGACGCGCAGCGCGAGCTGTTCGACACGCATGCAGGGCTGACCGAGCTGTCCGCGAGCGTCACGCGCGCGTGGCGCGCGTGGCGCGAGAAGGTGCAGGCGGTCGAGCACGCGCAAACCCGCGACCGCGAATTGCAACTGGAACGCGAGCGTCTGGCATGGCAGCTTGCCGAGCTGGACAAGCTCGCGCCGCAGCCGGGCGAATGGGAAGAAGTCAACGCGGAGCATCGGCGGCTGTCGCATTCGGCGAATCTGATCGACGGTGTGCAAGGCGCGCTGAATGCTTTGTCCGAATCGGACGAGGCAATGATCACGCACCTGGCGTCGATCGTCTCGAAGGTGCGCGACCTTGCCGATATCGACCCGGCCTTGAACGACGTGCTGGCCGCGCTCGAACCCGCCGAGATCCAGCTTCAGGAAGCCGCGTATTCATTGAGCCATTACGCGCAAAAGCTGGAACTCGACCCGGACCGGCTCGCACAAGTCGAAAAGCGCCTCGACGCATTGCACTCGGCGGCGCGCAAGTTCCGTTTGCAGCCCGAAACGCTGCCCGAGGAACACGAGACGCGCCGCGCGCAGCTTGCCGCGCTCGACGCCGCCGCGGATCTCGACAGCCTGCACGCCGCCGAAGCCAAAGCGCGCGAGGACTTCCTCGCCGAAGCAAAGAAGCTCTCGAAGGCGCGCGCCAAGGCCGGCAAGGCGCTCGGCGCCGCGGTCACCACAGGCATGCAGGAACTGTCGATGAAAGGCGGCAGCTTCGAGGTCGCGCTCGTGCCGTTACCCGAAGGCGGCGCGCATGGCCTGGAGCAGGTCGAGTTCCGCGTCGCAGGTCATGCGGGCGTGCCGCTGCGGCCGCTCGCGAAGGTCGCGTCGGGCGGCGAACTCGCGCGTATCAGCCTTGCGCTCGCCGTGATCGCGAGTGCCGCGAGCCCGACGCCCACACTGATCTTCGACGAAGTGGATACGGGAATCGGCGGCGGCGTCGCCGAAGTNGTCGGACGGCTGTTGCATCAACTCGGCGAAGCGCGCCAGGTGCTTTGCGTNACGCACTTGCCGCAGGTCGCCGCGCGTGGCGATCATCATTTCCAGGTGGCGAAAGCCGGCAACGGCAAGGGCGGNACGGTGAGCAGCGTCGTTTCGCTCGACAAGNCGAGCCGCGTCGAAGAAGTCGCGCGCATGCTCGGCGGCCTGGAGATCACGCCGACCACGCGCAAGCACGCGAAGGAAATGCTGGCGGCGTAGGTGGTGAGTTGCGGGCCGCGGTCGGGCTGCTAGTCGCCCGCTACCCGCCCCCATCCTCAAAAACCCCCACCTCACCCTCGCCCAAACACCCGCTCCCAAAGCCCAAGCACCGCATCTCTCTCGGCCGCGACCAACCCCGGTTCCACCCGCGCCTTTTCCATCCCATCGAGCCGCAGCTTGTGCTGCAGCTTCCGGTACGTGCGATAAGCGGCGCCGACTGTCTCGGCTTCCGCCTCGCTCATCAGCCCAAGACGCGACACCTCGCGCAACAGCGCAATGTTGCCCGTATTGCGGATCAGCTCGGGATCGCGCGCCGCATGCAACAGCACCCAATACTGCACGGTGAACTCGATATCGACCATGCCGCCGCGATCGTGCTTGAGGTCGAACAGCGTCGTATGGTTCGGATGCCCGGCGGCGACGCGCTCGCGCATCTCGACGATTTCGCGCGCAAGCTGCGCAGCGTCGCGCGGCGTCGTCAGCACCTGTTCGCGGATCGCCTCGAACTGCGCGCCGATCTGCGCGTCGCCGGCGCAGTAGCGCGCGCGAGTCAGCGCCTGGTGCTCCCACACCCACGCGGTGTTGGCCGCGTCGCCCTCGCGCAACTGATAACGGCGGAACGCGT
>Ga0058693_1000986_pt1 | contig 10348 bp, 8 predicted proteins | sample AgamicOrMarz_FD_55217 | JGI IMG/M metagenome (GOLD analysis project Ga0058693, IMG submission 55217) | Agave microbial communities from Guanajuato, Mexico - Or.Ma.rz | ecosystem: Host-associated > Plants > Phyllosphere > Phylloplane/Leaf | place: Guanajuato, Mexico | collected 2012-06-04 | reverse complement strand
TTGAAACTCGCGTAACTGACTACCAAACTGGTGGTGCGTTAAGCTGGTAAGTCTAACTTATCAAATCAAAAGAGCCGCTCTACTAGAGTGGCTTTTTTATTTAATATAACACCTTGGTTTAGTCGAAGTTTTTATTATATTAAGCTTATAAGCTACTAATTTAATATGTATTAAGATTCACAAAAAATGCAATTATTACAAGTTTATTAATTCTAAAATAAATAAAGGACTAAAAATATAAAATATTCTCAATATAAGTTTAAATATGGTGTTGGTTGGTCCACCTCAGCTTTTAAACGAAATAAAGATCCAACCAACTATTTATATATAGCATATTTTTTTATGATTACTAGACCTAATTCATAACATTACAAAAATAAACTAACACCACCCCATTAATAAAATAACTTAGAATTCTAAAATTCAACAATAATATATATTAACTTATAAAAATGCATTTTATCTCAAGATCTGTAACCATTTGTACTACACCCTATTTTCTATTGACTCTATTTCTTAATCTAAATATATTAAAACTGTATTTAAATACAAACAAAAACTTTATAATTAAATTCCTGAAATACAGTAAAAAGCCCATCTTTACAGATTGGGCTTTTTACTTTTTATTAAATAGACTCACTTAATAAAAAGTTCAAAAAATTAGCAATAAATATATTATGAAAAACATTGTTAATATAATAAATTTTCTCATGAATTGTTTAAAAAATGTTATTAAAAATAATTATATTTTTTATTTTATTGATTTTAAAAATATTTGTAGTTTCACTCTTTTACTAGTGACAAATTGCACACCTTGACACCAAATAGTAAAAAATTAAATACTCTTTCAAGATTATGTGCTATGACGCACACAATCAATAAATAGTAATAAAAATATCTCAAACAAAACACATGGAAATAGATTATGTTTATTAAAAGTATTTTATCTTCGATTATCCCACTTCCTGAAAATAGTAGTACAAGCAGTAATTTAGGTAATGGCTCGGGTGATGGCCTACTTAATGGTATAGCTTCCGGAAATGGTGAACATAACTACGGAATTGGCAATGGTATTGGTGATGACGCAAGTATTACTGCTCCAATTACCATTCCCCTCAACCTCTCTGGCAACTCAATTACACTGATAGGTAATTCATCTTCAAGTTCAGTGAATAGCTCTCCAACAACCACTTCAAATAATGTTAACGACAACGACACTACTATTAACGGTAATGGCTCTACAGTTGGTGGCGGTGCAGGCAATGGCTCTGGCGATGGGATATTAAACGGCGCTGCTTCAGGGAATGGCGAACAAAACTTTGGGATTGGTAATGGCATTGCCGATGACGCAAGCATTACTGCCCCACTTTCAATTCCAATTAATCTTGCAGGTAACTCCATTACCCTCATTGGGGACTCATCCTCAAGTTCGGTTAACGACTCGTCAACCAACACATCGAACACAGTCAATGACAACGACACCACCAATAATGGCAACGGTTCGGGTGCAGGCAATGGTTCTGGTGATGGTTTGCTAAATGGAATTGCTTCTGGCAATGGTGAACATAATTACGGAATCGGAAATGGTATTGCTGATGATGCGAGCATTACCGCACCAATTACTATTCCGCTCAACCTTTCTGGTAACTCAATTACCTTAATCGGCAACTCATCTGCTAGTTCAGTGAATACCTCACCAACTACTACTTCAAATACGGTCAATGACAATGACATCACTGATAACGGCAATGGTGATAGTAGCGTGAGTGCGCTTGGCAGCTCTGGCAACGGTTCTGGCGATGGCGCGGGCAATGGTCCAGCTTCTGGCAATGGTGAACACAACTACGGTATTGGCAATGGTAACGGCGATGATGTTGATATTACCGCTCCAATTACTGGTGTTCTGAACTTCTCTGGGAACTCATTTACTTTAATTGGTGACTCTTCATCAAATTCAATCAATACAGCTCCAACAACGACTTCAAATACTGTTAACGATAATGACACGATTGATAATGGTAATAGTGGCGGACTTGGCGGAGATTCAGGAAATGGTTCTGGTGATGGACTATTAAACGGTGCAGCTTCTGGCAACGGCGAACAAAACTTCGGTATTGGCAATGGCAACGGTGATGATGCGGATATCACTGCCCCAATTACTGGAGTGTTGAATTTCTCAGGTAATTCTTTCTCGCTCATTGGCAATTCATCTTCTAGTTCAATTAATACTGCACCAACCACAAGCACCAATACGGTTAATGACAATGACGTAACTGATAACGGCAATGATGGTGGTGCACTTGTTGGTGGTAGTTCTGGAAATGGTTCTGGTGACGGCCTACTCAACGGCGCTGCTTCTGGCAATGGCGAACATAACTATGGTATTGGCAACGGTAATGGTGACGATGCAGATTTCACCTTCCCACTGACTGGCGTACTCAACTTTTCTGGAAATTCGCTTTCAGGCTTTGGCAGCTCATCTAGTGATTCGGTAAATATTGCACCAACCACAGCTACAAATACAGTGAATGACAACGACACCATTGATAATGCCAACACAGGTGGACTTGGTGATGGTTCAGGCAATGGCTCTGGCGATGGGCTTTTAAACGGTGCAGCGTCTGGTAATGGTGAACATAACTATGGCATTGGCAACGGAAACGGTGACGATGCAGACTTTACGCTTCCATTTACTGGCGGGTTAAACATTTTAGGTAATGCTTTATCAGGTATAGGCGGCTCTTCCACAGACTCTATCAATATTTCACCGACAAACACTTCAAATACAGTCAATGACAATGACACCACCAATAACGGCAATACTTCAGGTGGTGTGATTGGTTCTGATGGTTCAGGTAATGGCTCTGGTGATGGACTATTAAATGGTATTGCATCAGGTAACGGTGAACATAATTACGGCATTGGCAACGGTAATGGCGATGATGTTGACGTTATTGCTCCTATCACTACACCAATTAATGTATTAGGTAACTCTTTCTCATTTATTGGTGGTGAAGGTACAGGCGATCTCTTAGGTCCAATTACTGGCGTTATTGGTGGTATTGGCAGTGATGGCGACATTCTCAGCCCGATTACTGGCATTATCGGTGGTATTGGCGGTATTGGTAGTGATCTGGGTGATAACCCAATTACAGGCCTCATCCAAAGCGGTATTGATATTTTACAAGGTGCTGAAAGTTTAAAAACTACTTTAATCAATGGTGGTATTGATACGATTGCCGGAACAATTATTGGTGTATTCCCTGATGCAGAGCACCCAGTAGGTGATTTTGCCGATCTTGGAAAACTACTTTTCGAGACTTCACGCGATAGTGTTAATGGTACGCTTGAAGCTATTTCTGATCTTGCAGGCGCAGACCTTGATGGTGCAAGCGGCTCGTTCACTGGTGTAATTAATACACTGCTTACTAATGGTTCAACGGCGTCTACCATTATTCAGCATATTGTAGGTGATGACCTAGTCACTGAAAACGGTGGTCTATTAGGGTCAATCACTACGATTATTGGTGGCGTTGACAGTAGCGATGGTGGATTCTTAGATGGTCTAGATGGCTTAATTAATATTAACTATGGCGATTCAGACAATAATAACTCTGGGAATGTAGAAGATATTTTAGGAAGTATTCTCGGCTCAGTAGGTTCAAATCAAGGTATTGCTGTAGGTGAACCTGACCCAACTGGTGGTAGTTTGATTAATACAATTTCTTTCACATCAGTAAACCAGTTAACTGACCAATTGTTGCATGCTTTACCAACAGTTTAATTTATTGGTAAACACCTAAGTAATTTATAAGGCACCTTTCAAATCTCGTGTTTGGAAGGTGTTTTTTATTAAAAACAATAATTATCTATGAGTAAGTTTAAAAAGCTTACCTCACTTCTGCAATTATTTCGGATGTGATTTCCTTACTACGATAATATGCAGCTTTCATGGCTAAACGAATATCATCAGATACATTTCCCAAATCAAACATTCTTAGTGCTGATTCTGTAATTCCATTATTTAAAGTTACCTTTCCACACAAATCAACAGGTGGCACATTGGTTTTACGAACCATTTCAACTGCACCGCTTGCCGCTTGAAGTGCTAGCTCTAAAGCAAATTGTTTGTCGAGGCCTAATGAGATTCCTGTTTTAACCATACTATCTAAAATATAAAAAAAGTAAGCTGGACCTGAACCAGATAAGGCAATGATTGCATCAGCTTGAGTTTCAGAAAGTGCCCAGAAAACCTTGCCCGTAGCCGTATACAACATTTCTATTAAGTCTTTATCAAGCTGATTCATTTCCTGTGAAGTTATAAATACATGAGTACCCGAATGAGTAAGTACAGGAGGATTAGAAATTACTCGAATAACTTTTTTTGAACCTGTAAGATTTGACAATGTAGCAATATCAATCCCAGCCATCATAGAAACAATTACTTTATTTGCTAACCATTTTTTTAGAGGCATCAAAGTACCTTTTAAATTTTCTGGTGCTAATAATAAGATAACAATGTCAGCTTTTTTTAAAATAATCTGCTTTTGTTTCTGTATTTTTTCATCATAAGACACCTGACTATCAATCATTTGTATTTTTTCTTTTTGTAGCCCTTTTTTAATCAAACAATCCATAAAAGCTAATGAAAGATTATTAATACCAATAAAACAAATATTAGCTTGAAGATTTTTTAACATTAAATGCTACCTTATATAAAAATAAGCGACCCTAAAAAATAAATAAAAAGATTATGAAATATTTTACTCCATGACAGAATTTGTAGCTAAATTTTTAAAGTGATTATATAAACCCTTACCTATTTCGACATATATTTTACTTCTTGATTTCTTTAACCTAATTTCATTAGGAGCGAATCCAAACCGCTGACGAAAAACTCGATAAAATTGATTACTACTTTTAAACCCACATTCATGTGCAATTTGGGTTACACTTTTTTTATTTATAGGATTTAAAAGTTCACGATATGCGATATCTAGACGTTTATTACGGATAACAGTAATTACTCCATTATCTTCATCAAACGCTCGATAGAGATGTGCTCTAGAAACTCTAAATGTTTTCATTAAAAGTTCAACATTGAGATGTGGGTCTTCGATATTTAAATCGATAAAGTGTAATACTCTCCCTTTTAAAACCTCAGCCCCTTGTATTTTTTCATTGAGTTCAAGTAAGCTTTGAGGAGCTGCACCTCTTAATGCTGTAATAAGTAATGATAATAATGTATAAATTGTTACTGAAGCTTCTTTTTCTTTTAAACGTAAAGCCACATCAAATAAACCCAACATATAATCTTTTAATATTTTAGTCATTGGTTTATTTGCTTTTAATATTATATCCTGACAAATTCTATAACCATCTAATTGATGTATGAGTAATGANTTAGGTATATATATACTTAAGTATTTACCNCCATANGAAACACCATGAAAACTCTTAGTAAGATCAATTAAAATAATATCTCCTACTTCAATATTNGAACTTCCACTATTTGTTGTACAATTATATATATACTGTCCTTCGAGAGTGATAGAGAGCANATACATATCTAGATTAGATGATGATACTAAATCTCTAGAACGCTCATATTGGTAAGCACCCGCCTCTATATTTAATAAGATTAGATCTTGAACCTTACGTACCTGAAAACGCCCATACAAATGAGATTCATTAATTGGCGTAATATTTACAATAGGTGAAAATATCATCTGAAAATATGCGTTACGGCTATCTTCACTAACAACATCTGTAGTAAGCAAAATATCACAGGCTTCTGTAGTCACAAGCATTGACCTCCTGTAACTTAAGCCTAAATAATTTGATCTGAGGTGGTGTCATAAGACTCCCTATTCTGAGCCATTTTGCATTCCTAGATATAACTTCACTCAATTTACTCATCTAATAAACAAGAGAATTTATAAAAAATTCTTAAAATATAAAAGATTAAGTAATTGTGAAAGCAAGCGTAATAAACCATAGGAATTGTTAAGGTGAACTATCATTTTAAGTATAAAAAACCTTTTTATTATGCAAAAAATCTCATTTGTTGTATAAAAAGTCTCATTTATGTTGAAAAAAAATTCTTTTAAATAAGCTACTTATAGTTTTTTCATGCTATTTATTTAAAAATGTATGACAACTACATTTTATAAGAAAAAATATCCTATTAATTTATATGATAAATATTAATAATTTCTAACTAATGCATAATTTTATTATTTAAATTTTGCAGAGAAATTTTGTTTATTTCAACAGGTCAAAAATNAAACATTTAAACTTTTGATCTACTGATATTCAGAGAAGTATTGACGTTATGCAAAGCACCAAAAGCTAAAAACAGGTTTGATCAATGAGNGGAATTGATAAGATTGCAGGAACAATGATTGGCCTNTTCGCTGATGTAGAACATCTTATCGGTGATTTNGCNGACCTTAGGAAGATACGATTCGAGACACTGAGTTTTGTACAATGCCCTACTTTGAGTTTGTAGAGATTATTCCTGCGATTGAGGATGGGTATGTGGAATATGAAAGTTCTTTATAAAATACGTGTAACTTTTTATCAAACCAGTGATGTCTTAAGCCAGTAATTTTATGACTATGCCTAAGGTAATAGCCATCGTAAAATTTAGCTTTATTTCGATTTTTTTTACATCTATTTCATATAGCTATTCTTATTGAAAACTTAAAGAAATATTTTGTGTATTAGGAATATGCCCAAAGAAATGCTCATCTTTTGTTTGAAAAAAGATATCAAAACTTTGACTCATAAATGGATCAACTTCACTCTGTTTTTGAAAAATTGGTGTAAGCCTATTGATATAATAATTGATCCAATCAACTTGATTTGAAAAATAAGAACAATCTTTAAGGTCAAAATATAGGCTATTCAAATTATCTGCAATCAAATCTACATTAGGATGAAACAACCAAATAATAATCTCCATGGGAGAAACTTTTTGCAGCGTATGCTGAGAAGTTTTATCAAATCTTTCAATTTTATATAATTGCGCGCCAGATTGACTATAACTAGAGCAAAGTAGTTTTCCATTATGAACCTGATCAAGGTTTTGACCTAACTCTAAGGTTCGTATTCTCTTAGAAATATCTAAACATTCAGGTAAATTTCTTAATTTAGATTTTGCTATATTTTTAAATATATCAACAGATTGCTGAACTACTCTTGATTCGCCCGTACCAGTAATAATACCTTGCTCCCAAGCATATAACTTCGAGTAATGTGTAGTAGAAAGTTCAACATCTAAGGTTTCATTTACAGCTACTCTTTTAGTATCAGCTGCAACGATAATGCTATCGTTTAATTGAATAGCTAAGATGAAAGTCATATTTTACGTAAAATAACGAGACATTTGATATACATTTATTTTAGGCTATATCCATACAAAATTCTGAATATTTTTTTATAAAAATTGAGGTTATTGATGGCTGGTGGTTCTCAAATTATTATTAATAAAGATGGTATTACCCTGATTACACCAGGAAAATTTGAGCCGAAAGCTGGACAACATCTTTTTAAAGGCGGTGAAAAAGCTAATTATTCTTTACCCGAAATCCCTAATGTTCAATCTCCTTTTAGCAATAAATTAGATGTTTATAATCTATTTCCAGATACAACAAATATTAAATATTCTGTTTTACATTCAAATGGACAAGTAAAAACTGGCTTTCTTGACCAGTATGGTAGGACTGGACGTATCAGATCACAAGAACAGGAAAAAGTTAAAGTTCTAATTGGTGGCGATGAATGGCACTATTATATTAGCCGTTTTGGTGGAACTATTGAGGATAATACTTATATTAAATTCCTGGATTTTGTAGGAGATCCTATACCAAATTTAGAATTTAACTTAAGTAATGATAATAATAAAACTCTTATGGAATGTAGAACAAATAATGATGGTGAAGCAGTATTTGTATGTCCTAAAGATGACTTTCCAATCCTATCCGTTAAAAGTTTAATTACTAATGAATTTAAACCAATACTAAGAATAGAAAATAACTTAGTAAGAGAGATAATTTTAGTAAGCCCTAAAATTTTNAAAGAAATCGATTTATTACAAGAAACAGATGAGAAAGGCGATTATTTAAGAAGTAACTATCATAAATAATTGAATATTCAAAAAGTATTGTGAGTGATAAAGATGGCAAATGAACAGAAAGATTTACAACAGAAAGTAAACCAGAATGGTAGGCCTGTTTCAGTTTTTACTAGAGAACATCTCGAAACTGCTGGTAATGTAGCTGCTAAAACTTCAGATGTATTAGGGTATTTAAAAGATGGAACCTCCGTTGTAGATAATTACAATTTTAGATGGGGTCTTATCCACTCAAAAAATACGCCTTTGTTTAGTAAAGAAAGGTTGGAAAAAGCTAAGGAATTTCGATTTTATAAAGAAAATTTTAAAGGTAATCAGTATACAAAAGTATTCGATACTAAAAAATTCGGTACTAAGATTGATAAATTAGGATCAAAAGCAGGTAACTTTGGAGACGGAGTAGAGTTAACTTTAGCTATTGTCGATAGAAACCCTGAAGCCCTTGCAACAAAATCTTCTACATTAGTGTTATCTAAAGCTGGAGAAAAGACAGGTGAAGTAGCTGGGCTTGCTGCTGCTGGAAAATGCGCAAAAGTAGCACTAAAACGATTAGATCCTAGAAAAGCTACAGTTGTTGGTCTCACCTGTGCTGGTGCAGCAATAGGTGTGAAATACTGGTTAAAAGGCAAAGGAGAAGAGTTAGGAAATACGGTTGGAAAAACAAATACTGCCATCCAGACAGCTCAAGGTGTTCTTGATGCAATAGATATGGTAGATGAACTTGAAACAAAAGCAGCAGAAAAAGAAAAGCAAGAGGCGATCAAAAGAGATCCAATGCTAGAATGGCATATAGTCGGAGCAGATTAATTTAAAAGAGATATATTATGAATTTAAAGTATTTAATGATTTCTAGCCTCATAAGTATATTTTTATTAGGTAGTGCAGGCTGCTCAGAACCTATTCCCCCACAAAATAAGACTCAAAGTGAAGCAAGCCAATTATATGAACAAGGCGGTAAATATTTCTTAGGTAAAGATGCTCCTAAAGACTATCAAAAAGCTTTTTCTTATTTCCAAATGGCAGCTGAAAAAGGCTTACCTATTGCACAAAATGATTTAGCAGGAATGTATTCTAAAGGAATAGGCATCTCGAAAAATGAAGAAAAAGCTTACTATTGGTATGAGAAAGCTGCTAAAAACAATTTTCCAGAAGCTCAATATAATTTGGGTTTGATGTACGATAATGGCTATTATGTAAATAAAGATAGATCAAAAGCTTTAGAATTTTATAAATTATCTTCTGATCAAGGATACGCTAAAGCTCAATATAATTTAGCAAATGCTTATCTTTCAGGGAATGGAATAAAAAAAGATATTAACTTAGCTTTAGAATTATATAAGAAAGCTGCGGATCAAAATCTTTCTGAAGCTCAATATAATTTAGCAAATATTTATTCTGATGGCACTCTTATTAAACAAGATAATGAAAAAGCTCTAGAGTTATATACAAAGGTAGCAGAAAAAGGCGTACCTGAGGCTCAAAACAACCTCGCCTATATGTATGCTAATGTTTACTCAGATTATGAGAAAGCGAAATTTTGGTTCCAAAAAGCTGCCGACAATGGATATGAACCAGCAAAAGAAGCTTTAGAACAATTTCATTAAATTATAATAAAATTTAGCTAGCTTAATTTTATAATTTATTATTAATACAAAATTAAACTATTATATAAAAAAAGGTTTATTATTCAGCACACTCTGTATATTAAACCTTTTTTATTAACAACACTTTCAATAATTAGAAAATAAAATTAATTTCGACCTACTTTTATTTCTTCAAATATAAACTTCTTTTATTTTTTAAATCCAAATTCTTATAAAATCACCTCCTTAAAAATAAAATAAAAATAGTATAAATAGCAATTACTGCAATTAATGTTAATAAAATTCCTTGTATTTCTGAGAAGAAGATACTTAACCAAGCTAATCTATAGTTAAATTCTTTATTTGTGAGAAATAACTTAGCTTTATTGGGGGAGTTCTTATTTATGAATAATTTTATTGTCTGATCTTTTACAGCCTTATTAAAAAGCTGTTTATTCTTTTCTTTAAAAGAATTACAACGTTCAAAAATATATGTTTTATATATTCTATAAAAAACTTGGTCTTGTTGAAGATAGCTTTTATTTCCATAATTATAGTGATATGAAACTGCTAGATTTGCCATTTTGTCCCCGCCTCGTCCCCAAGGACTTGAGCACTTAATTTCATA
>Ga0058693_1000985_pt1 | contig 10356 bp, 6 predicted proteins | sample AgamicOrMarz_FD_55217 | JGI IMG/M metagenome (GOLD analysis project Ga0058693, IMG submission 55217) | Agave microbial communities from Guanajuato, Mexico - Or.Ma.rz | ecosystem: Host-associated > Plants > Phyllosphere > Phylloplane/Leaf | place: Guanajuato, Mexico | collected 2012-06-04 | reverse complement strand
CCGCCAATAGTTAACTGATGACGCCGCCTTGCCGCAAAGCCCGCAGCAGGAAGCGCGCAGGGTCGATGTCTTCGGCGAGATCGCGTTCGAGCGGCAACGGCTCGCCTTCGATCTGCGACGCGATCAGTTCCGCGCCAAGCGCCGCCCACACGAGACCGCGCGAGCCGTAGGCAAAGGCGCTGTAGAGACCGTCGACGCGCGGCAGATCGAGCGGCCACGCACCGCGCAGGCGTTGCGCGTCACGCGCGGCGAGCGCTTCGTCGGCGAGGTTGCCGATCATCGGCATGCGGTCGCTTGTCACGCAGCGGAATGCGACGCGGCCGGTCAGCGCATGACCCGATGCCGCGGCATCCACGCCCGCAACAACGCTCGCGAACGCGGGCAGCATCTGCGCGACGCGCTCGATATTTTCCAGATGACCGGCAGGACGAAGCGACGTCTCAGCGTCGTCGAGCTCGTAAGTCGCGCCAGTCAGCGTGACGCCGCCGGGCAGCGGTATCGCATAACCTTCGCCGATCACCGGCAACTCGAGCGACGGCGCCGCGCCCGGCGGCAGCAAAGTGAGCTGGCCGCGGATGCTGCGAGTCGGCGCGTGACGCAAACCGGCAATGCGCGCCGCGTCGTGAGCGTTGGCGACGATCACGACCGGCGCACGCGCGAGCACGTCGCCGGCCGCGTCGAATACCAGCCATTCATCTGCCGAGCGCTCGAGACGCGCGGCTTCCACGCCGAAGCGCCGCTCGAGCAAATCACCGGCGGCGGCACATTGCGCGGCGCAAAGCGAGGCCGGGTCGATCCAGCCGCCGTGCGGGAAGAACCAACCGCCGCGTGCGAGCGGCGTACCGGCGAGTTTTTGCGCGTCGTCGGCGGAAACCGGCGTGACGAATTCCGGCGGATAGCGCAGCGCGGCGATGGCTTCGCTCATCGCGCGGGCTTCGTCGGCGTTTTCGGCGATTTGCAGCAGACCCGAGCCGCCGCGCAGCGGCGCGTGGCCGAGCCGTTCGAGCGCCGTCCAGCGTCTTAGCGCGTATAAAAAGCCGGCGCGCGTGACGCGCGACGCGACACTGTCGTCGCGCGAGATCATCGGGTGGAATACGCCGGCCGGATTGCCCGACGCGTCTTGTGCGACCGACGCATGCCGTTCCAGCAAAGTCACGCGCCAGCCGCGCGCGGCGAGCCGCTCGACCATCGCGCATCCCGCGAGACCGCCGCCGATCACCACCGCATGCCGTTCGCGAGGCGTGAGCGGTCCGAGCGATCCGAGCGATCCGAGTGGCGAGGGCGGCTCATGACGGCGCACGCGCCAGCGAGGCGCGAAGCGGCCGACCAGCATCGCGCGCTTCCAGCCGAAACCTTCGACCTTGCGATACTCGAAGCCGCATTGAGTCAGCGCCCGCTTGATGTCGCCGGCGCTCGTGTAAGTGGCGAAGGTCGCGCCGTCGTCGGCCAGCCGCGCAAGCGACTTGAAGATGGCGAGCGTCCAAAGCTCCGGATTTTTGGCGGGCGAGAAGCCGTCGAGGTAAAACGCGTCCGCGCGCAGCCTGAGATTGGGCAAGCTCTGCTCTGCGTCGCCGAAAACGAGNGTGAGAACCACGCGCCCGTCCTCGAATTCCAGCCGATGCGTGCCCGGCACGAGCATCGGCCANTCGTTCGCGAGCGTGTCGGCGAGCGCCGCAATCGACGGATCGGCAATCGTCGCGGCGTACGCGCGGCGCAGATCGGCGAGCGCGAACGGATGCTTCTCCGTCGACACGAAATGGAGCCGCTCGCAACGCGACGGGTCGGCGCGCCAGGCGGCCCAGGTCGTGAGGAAGTTGATGCCCATGCCGAAGCCCGTCTCCAGCACCGTGAAAACGCGCCGGCCCTGCCAGCGCTCNGGCAGCGCGTTGCCGCGCAAGAAAACATGGTCGGCCTGCTCGAGACCGCCGACGGCGCTGTGATAGATGTCGTCGTAGAGAGGCGAAAAAGGCGTGCCGTTGTCCCGGAACGAGAGGACGGCTGGGATCAGCGGATCGGTCATGCGCGACGCAAAGTGAGGCCCCAACAAGCGGGTCCAACGTTACCGCCAGCGCGCGCGGCTCGCCGGGCGGCGAAATAGACGCGCCGAGCGTTGGCAAAAACCAACGTCAAAGCCCCGTCCACACTGGGTTTCNGGCTTCTCAGCGAGGCCGGATCAGCAAAAAGTGCCGTTTCCTTGCTGTATCTGTTCCAAAACCGCGTAATTCTTCGAAACCCTTGTCCTGATTGGGTTTGCGCTGCGCTATCATAGCAAGCGCCGCGAAGGGAGCGGCAGCACGGCCGACGGACACTCGCTGTCCGGCGCTTTTGATCTGGAGGGGCTCCGGAGCCGTAGCTGCTCGACGGCGCGGCGCGCGCACGTATAATCGGCGCGTTCGCGCTGTTCGTGTCAACCTAAACTCAGAAAGGAACCTTAATGAACAAACAGGAACTGATCGACGCTGTCGCAGGACAGACGGGCGCCAGCAAGGCTCAAACCGGTGAAACGCTGGACACGTTGCTTGAAGTGATCAAGAAGTCTGTGTCGAAGGGCGACGCGGTCCAGTTGATCGGCTTCGGCAGCTTTGGTTCGGGCAAGCGCGCAGCGCGTACAGGTCGCAACCCGAAGACGGGCGAAACCATCAAGATTCCGGCCGCAAAGACCGTCAAGTTCACGGCAGGCAAGGCGTTCAAAGACGCAGTCAACAAGCGCTAAGCAGATTACTGCCAGGCAGTTGACACCCGCCAACGGCGGGTTTTTTTTCGTCTTTTGCGTTTGGAGGGGGCGCGCCGCGGCGGAGAGTGCGGCGCGCGTGGTTGCTACTGTGGAGGCGGTTGAAAGAGCCGCTTAGTCGTGGCGATGCGCGGCTCCGCCGTGGCTGTGACCATCGTGATCATGTCCGTCGTGATCGTGATCGTGATCGTCGTCGAAGTCCCACGCCGGAAACGGATCGGCGAACTGTTGCCAGCCTTGCGGTCCCACTGCGTACTCGTCGTCGGTCAGCAGGCACGCGTCGAACTTCGCCGACCACAGCGCCGCGTCGATGCCGACGCCGATCATCGCCAATTCCTGGCGGCGGTCGCCAGTGCTGACATCGTCCGGCGCGCCATACCAGTCGGCGGCAATTTCGGCGGCTAGCTCGTCGTCGGCATCGGGCCATTCGCTGCGGTCCTGAGCCGCCCACCACATGCCTGCGGGACCGTGCCGGCAAGCGCCGCCCGCCTGCGACAGCGAACCGGCGATGTCGTTACGCGTCGCGAGCCAGAAGAAACCCTTGCTGCGCAAGACGCCCTTCCACTCCTCGTGCAGCAACGCCCACAGCCGCTCCGGATGGAACGGACGGCGTGCCTGATAAACGAAGCTGCCGATGCCGAACTCGTCGGCTTCGCTGTGATGGCCGTGGCCGCGTTCGTCTACGTGCTTCTCGGCCTGGTTGAGCAACGCGATCGCGCCGGGAGCGTTCGCCGTCTCGTCGAAATCGAAGCGGCCGGTGTTCACGATCTGCTCGAGCGGCACGGCGCCGAAGCGGCTCACCACTTGCACCGCGCGCGGATTGATACGCGCGAGGATGCGTTGCAGGCGCGTCAGCTCGTCGGCGGTCACGAGGTCGGCCTTGTTCACGACCAGCACGTCGCAGAACTCGACCTGCTCGATCAGCAGTTCCACGAGAGTCCGGTCGTCTTCGTCGCTCGCGGCGATGCCGCGTTCGGCGAGCGCATCCGCGGAACCGTAGTCGCGCAGAAAATTGGACGCGTCGACCACCGTGACCATCGTGTCGAGCCGCGCGAGCTCGGCGAGCGGCGCGCCGTCGTCGTCATCGTCGGCGAAGGCGAAGGTCTCGGCGATCGGCATGGGTTCCGCCACACCGGCCGACTCGATCAGTATCGCGTCGAAGCGCTTTTCGGCGGCCAGCCGTTTCACCTGGGCGGGCAGATCGTCGTGCAGCGTGCAGCAGACACAGCCGTTCGACAGTTCGACCAGGTTTTCTTCGCTGGGCGACAGCGCGGCCGGATCGCGCAAAAGCGCCGCGTCGATATTGACGGCGGCGAGATCGTCGACGATCGCGGCGACGCGCAAGCCGGCGCGATTCGCGAGGATGTGATTCAGGAGCGTGGTCTTGCCGGCGCCCAGAAAACCGGAGAGCACGGTGACGGGCAGTGGCGGCTGGTTCATCGCAGTACGGAAAATCGGGAGGAGTGGAAGGCGTGCCGGGCGCCGCATTGCTACGCGAGTCTAGCCGCGGTCCAGCGGACGCTCGAGCGCCGGCGGCAGCACGAAGCCGCATTGTGCATCAAATCGGAAACGGCGAGCGGTCGATCAGCGTGACGCCGGCATCAGGTTCCACTTGCGTAGAATTGCGGCGATCTGTTGAGCGTACTTGTCGCGCAGCGCGGGCGTCTCGGAGTGATACGCGCCGATGGCTTGCCATGTATTGCCGTACTTGTTCATCTGCCGGCGCAGATGCCACGCGGCGATGTACACGTTCTTGCACGGCTCCATCAGCGTGCCTTGCGAGATCCCGTATTGCGCGAGCGTGGGCAGATGAATCGAGTTGATCTGCATTACGCCGTAGTCGGTCGAGCCGTTTGCGTTCTTGTGCTGCGCGTCCGGACGGTTATGCGACTCTTGCCAGGCGATCGCACGCAGAATCAGCGGGTTCACTTTCTGATATTTCGCGGCTTCGTCGAAGCAATCGGCGCGTGCCGTCCCGGCCGAAGCCAAGATGGTAATTCCTGCCAGAAAGGTGACGAAGCTTCGTTTCATCGGTCAAGACGACTGGGGCAAACCGCAAGGGTAAGGGATCGTAAGGGCTCGTATCAGCCATTGTTCAGCCGGGACTAGCCGGTAAGCGCAATCTGGCCGGGGCATTGACGGAAGATGCGGGAAAACCCGTGTTCGCAACGGCGATCCGACGGCTTGAACGGCTCGTATGATACCGGCAGGCCGTGACCCGTCAAGTTGGCTAACAGACATAAGAGCGCGGAAACACTAGGTTTTCTTGCCGCTTTCAGTCCGCAGTGNTTTCGCTTTCAAGGCCCGCCGANCGGGCCCGAACGTTTAGGGAAACTCACTGAGGCTTTCCTTTTGTGACAAATCCGACATGAAAAACTGTTACTGTTCCTTCTTTTCGGACATCGGATGGCCAGCATTTTAGGGCGGCTTTCGCCCACCTGGCCCGCCGGCAGACCGACCGACCGGCGGTTTGCTCCTGTGTCCGCGCTGCATGACCGCCGGCGGCCTGCGCTGCCGGCATCGACATTACATTCCATGAGAAGAAATCGTATGGCTTTGCGTCGCGTCGCAACGGCGTTGCTGTTGGCTGGCTTGATCACTGCGCAGACCGCACAGGCGCAGGTGACATTGAACTTCGTCAACGCCGATATCGACCAGGTCGCGAAGGCGATCGGCGCGGCGACCGGCAAGACAATCATCGTCGACCCACGAGTCAAAGGTCAGTTGAATCTCGTGTCGGAAAACGCGGTGCCCGAGGATCAGGCGCTGAAGACGTTGCAATCCGCGTTGCGCATGCAGGGCTTCGCGCTCGTCCAGGATCACGGCGTACTGAAAGTCGTGCCCGAGGCCGACGCCAANCTGCAAGGCGTGCCGACCTACGTCGGCAATTCGCCGAGCGCGCGCGGCGACCAGGTNGTCACGCAAGTGTTCGTGCTGAAGAACGAATCGGCGAATAACCTGTTGCCGGTGCTGCGTCCGCTGATCTCGCCGAACAATACCGTGGCCGCTTATCCGGCCAACAATACGATTGTCGTCACCGANTACGCGGACAACGTGCGCCGTATCGCGCAGATCATCGCCGGTGTGGATACGGCGGCCGGCCAGTCGGTGTCCGTCGTACAACTGAAGAATGCCAACGCGCTCGACATTGCCACGCAACTGAACAAGATGCTGGACCCAGGCGCGATCGGCAGCACGGACGCCACGCTGAAAGTGTCGATCACCGCCGACCCGCGCACGAACTCGCTGCTCATCCGCGCGTCGAACGGCGCGCGTCTGGCCGCCGCGAGAACGCTCGCGCGCGAACTCGACGCGCCGACCAGCATGCCGGGCAACATGCACGTGGTACCGCTGCGCAACGCCGAGGCAACCAAGCTCGCGAAGACCTTGCGCGGCATGCTCGGCAAGGGCGGCGAAGGCGGCTCGGCGGGCGGCGGCAACGACGCCAACGCGTTCAACCAGAACGGCGGCGGTGGCGGAATTGGCGGCAACAATTCGACGGGCACTTCGGGCACTCCGCCGCTGCCCTCGGGCGGACTGAACAACAGTTCGTTGTCCTCGCCGATGGGTGGCGGCGGCGGCGCGGGCGGCTACGGCGCGAACGGCGGCGGTCAATCCGGCGGCCTGCTCGGCGGCGACAAGGACAAGAACGAGGACAATCAGCCGGGCGGCATGATCCAGGCGGACTCGGCGACGAACTCGCTGATCATCACTGCGTCGGAGCCGGTTTACCGCAATCTGCGCGCGGTGATCGACCAGCTCGACGCGCGCCGCGCGCAGGTCTACATCGAGGCGCTCATCGTCGAGCTGAACTCGAACACGAGCGGCAACCTCGGCATTCAATGGCAGGTCGCGAACAACTCGATTTTTGCCGGCACGAACCTCGCCACGGGTTCGAGCAACAGCATCATCAACCTGACGGCGGCTGCTGCGGCGGCGGGCGCAGCGGGCGCGACCGGCGGTCTCGCCAACGCGCTCGGCTCGGGTGTTCAGCAGGGCTTGAACGTCGGCTGGATTCACAACATGTTCGGCGTGCAGGGACTCGGCGCACTGCTTCAGGCGCTCTCGCAGACCGCGGACGCGAACGTGCTGTCCACGCCTAACCTGATCACGCTCGACAACGAGGAAGCGAAGATCGTCGTCGGTACGAACATACCGATTCAGACCGGTTCGTATTCGAATCTGACGAGCGGCAACGCGAGCTCGGCGTTCAACACGTACGACCGCGTGGACGTCGGCCTCACGCTGCACGTCAAACCGCAAATCACCGACGGCGGCATCCTCAAGCTTCAGCTTTACACTGAAGATTCCGCCATCGTGAACGGCACGACGAACGCGACGACCAACCCGGCCGGCCCGCAGTTCACCAAGCGCTCGATCCAGTCGACCGTGCTCGCCGACAACGGCGAAATCATCGTGCTCGGCGGCCTGATGCAGGACAACTACCAGGTCAGCAACAGCAAGGTGCCGCTGCTTGGCGACATCCCGTGGATCGGTCAGCTGTTCCGTTCCGAGCAGAAGAACCGCAACAAGACGAACCTGATGGTCTTCCTGCGCCCGGTCATCATCGGCGATCGCGATACCGCGCAGGCTGTCACGTCCAATCGCTACGACTATATTCAAGGTGTGCAGGGCGCGTATCGTCAGGACAACAATCTGATGAAGGACAACGACGATCCGGTGGTTCCGCCGAAACCGGTCGGCCCGAGCCAGGGCGGTTCGACGTTGAACCTGTTCGACCTCGACCAGATGCGCCGTCAGCAGATGCAGCCGCCGCAGCAGCAAACTCAGCCGGGCTCGGCCGCGCCGACAACGCCGCCCGCCACGAACGGCGCTGTGCAAAGTAATCCGGTGCCGGTNGCACCGTCCACCGTATCGCCAGGAGCCAAGCCGTGAGTACGCCGTCCATGCCGCCGTCAGCCTCAACGTCGCCGGCATCGTCGCGAGCCGCCGAGATTGCCTCGGCGGCGATGACAGAGCACGCGGACCACGCCGAACGCGCGGCGCCGTCGGCGATTGCCGCGCGGCTCGTGCCCTACGGCTTCGCGCGCAGCGGCCAGATTCTGGTCGCGCATCAGCACGCCGACAGCCTCGAAGTCTGGATCAGCGAGCGCACCAGCGAGGCCGCGCTCGCCGAAGTCGCACGCAACTTCGGCGCGGTGTCGGTGGTGCGTCTTCCCGCCGACGAACTCGCGCAGGCGATCAACCAGGCTTACGCGCGCCAGGACGGCAGCGCGGCTCAGGTGGTCGGCGAAGTGGAAGGCGAAGTCGACCTCTCGCGTCTGATGCAGGACATTCCCGAAGTGGAAGACCTGCTGGAATCGGAAGACGACGCGCCGATCATCCGCATGATCAATGCGCTGCTCACGCAGGCCGCGCGCGAACACGCGTCGGATATTCACATCGAGCCGTTCGAGACTTCTTCTGTGGTGCGTTTTCGCGTCGACGGCACGCTGCGCGATGTCGTGCGTCCGAAGAAAGCGCTGCATGGCGCGCTGATTTCGCGGATCAAGATCATGGCGCAGCTCGACATTGCCGAGAAACGTCTGCCGCAAGATGGCCGCATCACGCTGCGCGTGGGCGGTCGTCCGGTCGACGTGCGGGTGTCCACGCTGCCGACAGGTCACGGCGAGCGAGCCGTGCTGCGTCTGCTGGAAAAAGACGCGTCGCGCCTGAACCTCGAAGCGCTCGGCATGGGCGCGGACACGCTCGTCAAGTTCGACAAGCTGATCGGCCGGCCGCACGGCATCGTGCTCGTGACCGGCCCGACGGGTTCGGGCAAGACGACCACGCTGTATGCGTCGATGTCGCGGCTNGAAACCGCGACCACCAACATCATGACGGTCGAAGACCCGATCGAATACGACCTNTCGGGCATCGGCCAGACGCAGGTCAACGAGCGGATCGGCATGACCTTCGCGCGCGCGCTGCGCTCGATTCTGCGGCAGGACCCGGACATCATCATGATCGGTGAAATCCGCGACCTCGAAACCGCGCAGATCGCCGTGCAGGCTTCGCTCACCGGCCACCTCGTGCTCGCGACGTTGCATACCAACGACGCCGCCTCGGCCGTCACGCGTCTGACCGACATGGGCGTCGAGCCGTATCTGCTGGCGTCGTCGCTGCTCGGCGTGCTGGCGCAGCGGCTCGTGCGGCGGCTGTGTCCGGTATGCCGCGAAAAGCGNGTCGAGGAAGACGGGCGCGNGCATTGGCATCCGGTCGGCTGCGACAAGTGCGGTCAATCGGGCTATGCGGGNCGGCGCGGCGTGTATGAACTGCTGCTTATCGACGACGAAATCCGCTCGCTGATTCACCGCAATGCATCGGACGCCGAAATTCTCACGGCCGGCCGCGCGCAAGGCATGCGCACACTGCGCGAGGACGCGGATCGCTGGCTCGCTTCCGGGCTGACGTCGCTTGAAGAAGTGATTCGCGTGACGGGCGGAGCTTAAGCGCATGCCGGCATTTCGTTTCGAAGCGATCGACGCGGCGGGCAAGGCGCAAAAAGGCGTGCTCGACGCGGACAGCGCGCGCGGCGCNCGCACCAATCTGCGTTCGCAAGGACTCACGCCGCTCGTCGTCGANCCGGCCGCNACGCGCACGCGCGGCGAGCGCAATCAGCGTCTTTCGTTGGGACGGCGGCTGTCGCAGCGCGAGCAGGCCATTCTCACGCGGCAACTGGCGAGCCTGCTGATTGCCGGCTTGCCGCTCGACGAAGCGCTCGCGGTTTTGACCGAGCAGTCGGAGCGCGACTACATCCGCGAATTGATGGCGGCGATTCGCGCCGAGGTACTCGGCGGCCATTCGCTCGCGAATGCGCTCACGCAGCATCCGAAAGACTTTCCGGAGATCTATCGCGCGCTGGTCGCGGCCGGCGAACATACCGGCAAGCTCGGCCTNGTGCTGTCGCGGCTNGCGGACTACATCGAGCAACGCAACGCGCTCAAGCAGAAGATCGTGCTGGCGTTCACNTACCCGACCATCGTCACGATCATCGCGTTCGGCATCGTCACGTTTTTGCTGAGCTATGTGGTGCCGCAGGTGGTCAACGTGTTCGCGAGCACCAAGCAGCAACTGCCCTTCCTCACGATCATGATGATGGCGCTCTCCGGCTTCGTGCGGAACTGGTGGTGGGCCGTGCTGATCGCGGTCGCGGTGCTGTTCTATGTGGTGCGTTCGACGCTCAGGCAAGCGGGCCCGCGCTTCGCGTTCGACCGGTGGCTGCTCACCGCGCCGCTNCTCGGCAAACTCGTGCGCGGCTACAACACCGTGCGCTTCGCGAGCACGCTCGGCATTCTGACGGCGGCCGGCGTGCCGATTCTGCGNGCGCTGCAAGCCGCCGCNGAAACGCTCAGCAACACGGCGATGCGCGGCAACATCGACGATGCGATCGTGCGCGTGCGNGAAGGCACGTCGCTGTCACGCGCGCTCGGCAATACGAAGACGTTCCCGCCGGTGCTGGTTCACCTGATCCGTTCCGGCGAAGCGACCGGCGACGTCACGACGATGCTCGACCGTGCCGCCGACGGCGAAGCGCGCGAGCTCGAGCGCCGCACGATGTTCCTGACGAGTCTGCTGGAGCCGCTGCTGATTCTGGCGATGGGCGGCGTGGTGCTGGTGATCGT
>Ga0058693_1000981_pt1 | contig 10384 bp, 9 predicted proteins | sample AgamicOrMarz_FD_55217 | JGI IMG/M metagenome (GOLD analysis project Ga0058693, IMG submission 55217) | Agave microbial communities from Guanajuato, Mexico - Or.Ma.rz | ecosystem: Host-associated > Plants > Phyllosphere > Phylloplane/Leaf | place: Guanajuato, Mexico | collected 2012-06-04 | reverse complement strand
ATAGAAGCATTATCATATTATTTAGGCGCGTTCGTGGATGAACTGACGCGTCTAAATGTATGTGATGTTGTCATTAGTCCAGGCTCACGGTCAACGCCGATTGCTCTACTAATGGAACAACATGAAGGAATGAACACTTATTTACATGTAGATGAAAGATCTGCAGGATTTTTTGCGCTCGGTATTGCGAAAGCAAAAAAACGCCCAGTAGCATTATTATGTACGTCAGGAACAGCAGCAGCGAACTATTATCCAGCTGTATGTGAAGCTTTTCATTCAAGGGTCCCGCTTATCGTCTTAACAGCGGATAGACCGCATGAATTAAGAGATGTGGGTGCACCACAAGCAATGAATCAATTTAATTTATACGGTACTTTTGTGAAACAATTTACAGAGATGGCACTGCCAGAAGCAAGTGAGGCGATGTATCATTACGCTCGTATGACGACGCAGCGTATAGTAGCAAATGCTTGTTTAGCGCCGCAGGGTCCTGTTCATCTTAATTTTCCAGTTCGCGAGCCGCTTATCCCTGATTTCTCACTAGAAAGCTTATGGGATAAAGGACGTAGTGAATATACAGGAGTAGTTCAGCAAGGAAACGCGGTGATGCCGAGTGAATATGTAGATTCTCTTGTAGGGCGCCTTTCACATATGGAAAAGGGGCTTATTATTTGTGGAGATGATAGTCATGCAGAAATTGCAATGTTTGCAACGCAATTAGCTGAGAAAACTGGCTATCCTATATTAGCAGACCCACTTTCTAATATTCGTAGCGGACACCACGATAAAACGATGGTAATTGACTGTTACGATACATTTTTACGAAATGAACAGTTAAAAGAAACATGGAAACCGGACGTTTTAATTCGCTTTGGTGGTATGCCTATTTCTAAATCATTAACGCAGTTCATAAAAAAACAAACAAAAGCAGTTCATATCGTTGTCGATGAATCAGGACAATGGAGAGATCCAGCTCTTGTTGCGACAGAAGTTGTGCAAGCAAGTGACATTGAATTCTGCAAGGCATTAATAGAAAAAATGCCAGTTATGAAAAAGAATGATTGGTTCAGTATGTGGCAACATATAAACGAAAAAACGAAGGAAACGCTTCGTGAAATGGAAACATATGAAACTGCATTTGAAGGAAAGGTTATTACAGATATTGTGCGCGTATTACCAGAAGACGCAACGTTATTTGCGAGCAATAGTATGCCAATTCGTGATACAGACTCATTCTTCTTCACATCGGATAAAAATATCCATGTGATGGCAAATCGTGGTGTAAATGGTATTGATGGAATCATTTCGACAGCTCTAGGAGCGAGCGTTATTTGCGACCCACTTGTATTAGTGATTGGTGATTTATCATTTTATCACGATTTAAATGGACTGTTAGCAGCGAAATTACATGAATTAAACATAACAATTGTCGTTGTAAATAATGATGGCGGGGGTATTTTCTCATTCTTACCACAGTATGAGAAAAAGGAACATTTTGAATCATTATTTGGAACACCAATTGGACTTGATTATGAGCACGTTGTCAAAATGTACGGTGGTTCATTTAGCCGTGTAAACGGTTGGGAGCAATTCCGAGAAGAGGTACAAAAGGGAACAAGGGCGGAAGGTTTAAACGTTGTGGAAATTTGTACGAATCGTGATGAGAACTTAACATTGCACCGTACATTATGGACAAAAACGATGGACGTAATTACTACATCTTTACAAGGTGAATCAAAATGAAAGTAACGCTGCAAGGTGTATCGTATGAATATGAAGTAGTCGGAAGCGGGGAACCACTTCTACTTCTTCATGGTTTTACGGGAAGCATGGAAACGTGGCGTTCTTTTATCTCTTCATGGAGTGAGCAGTTTCAAGTTATTGTAGTGGATCTTGTTGGACATGGAAAGACCGAGAGTCCTGAAGATGTTGCGCATTATGACATTCGAAATGTGGCATTGCAAATGAAAGAACTATTAGATTATCTTCATATTGAAAAAGCACATATACTTGGCTATTCAATGGGCGGTAGATTGGCGATTACGATGGCATGTCTATATCCAGATTATGTACATTCTCTTTTATTAGAAAATTGTACAGCTGGGCTCGAAAACGAAGCAGATAGAAAAGAACGTCGTGAAAAAGATGATCGACTTGCCGATAAAATTGAGCGAGAAGGCATAGAAAGTTTTGTATCGATGTGGGAAAATATTCCGCTTTTTGAAACGCAAAGACGTTTAGCAAAAAACGTACAAGAAGCGGTGCGAAAAGAACGACTTGCTAACAACCCAAAAGGGCTCGCAAATAGCTTGCGAGGCATGGGAACTGGGGCTCAGCCTTCATGGTGGGATGAGCTGAAAAACTTAAAAATACCTGTTCTTTTAATGAACGGAGAGCATGATGAAAAGTTCTTTCGCATATTAAAANANATCGAAAAATGCGTCTCTGACGCGAAATTTGTCAAAATTGATGGTGCTGGCCATGCAATTCATGTGGAACAACCGGAAAAGTTTGATACAATAGTAAAGGGATTTCTAAAAACTATGCAGTGATGCTTTTTTCATCTAAGAAAGAAGTTGCACTTATAGAAGATCAGAAATATACAAGGAGGTAGTTGTAATGGCTATTGAATGGGTAAAAGAAGGCAATTACGAAGATATTATTTATTCAACATACAATGGTATCGCAAAGATTTCGATTAACCGTCCTGAAGTACATAACGCATTCCGTCCTAAAACGGTAATGGAGTTAATCAACGCTTTTGCACACGCTCGTGACGATGCAAATGTTGGCGTTATCATTTTAACAGGTGAAGGTGGACGTGCATTCTGTTCTGGCGGCGACCAAAAAGTTCGCGGTCATGGTGGATATGTAGGTGACGACCAAATCCCTCGTTTAAATGTATTAGACTTACAACGTCTAATTCGCGCAATTCCTAAACCAGTTATCGCAATGGTAGCAGGTTATGCAATCGGTGGTGGACACGTACTTCATATCGTATGTGACTTAACAATCGCTGCAGACAACGCTGTATTCGGACAAACAGGTCCTAAAGTAGGAAGCTTTGACGGTGGATACGGAGCTGGTTACTTAGCTCGTATGGTAGGCCACAAGAAAGCTCGCGAAATTTGGTACCTATGCCGTCAATACAGTGCTGGGGAAGCGCTTGATATGGGCTTAGTAAATACAGTAGTACCATTAGAACAACTTGAAGCAGAAACAGTACAATGGGCACAAGAGATCTTAGCAAACAGCCCAATGGCACTTCGTTTCCTAAAAGCTGCATTCAACGCAGACACAGACGGTCTAGCTGGTATTCAACAATTAGCTGGAGATGCAACGTTATTGTACTACACAACTGACGAAGCAAAAGAAGGTCGCGACGCGTTCAAAGAAAAACGCAGTCCGGACTTCGGTCAATTCCCTCGTTTCCCTTGATCAAATCAAAAGCGGAAGCGGCTCGCTTAGAATGTGAGGGGGATGGAGCTTCTGACGTAGAGGCGTTTTTTGCCTCGTAGGAAGAAGTGAAGCCACCGAACATTCTAGCTGCTGTAGCTGGATGAAACCAAAAGCGGAGCCGACTGTTTAGCCTCGTTGGCAAAGGTTCTGAGACGGAAGCGGCTCGCCCACAAAGTGAGTCGCAACCAAATGATCAAACCGGAAACAAAACAACTAAGAGACTTGATGTCATATCAAGTCTCTTTCTTTCATGAAAGGAGAATGTATGATGGAAACTATGCCAAATTGGTTAATGCAACGTGCGTTTTTAACACCAGATCGAACTGCAATTGAAATAGAGGAAGAGAAAGTTACTTTTATGCAGCTGCATGAAACAGTAGTATCTGTTTGTGAACGTCTCACGCATGTTGGAGTGAAGCGAGGGCAAAAGGTGGCTGTTCTGATGAAAAATGGTATGGAGATGATTACAGTTATTCACGCCCTATCGTACGTAGGGGCAGTAGCTGTGCTTTTAAATACGCGTCTTTCAAGAGAAGAGCTACTTTGGCAAATGGATGATGCTGAAGTTATTTGTTTAGTGACCGATCAAGAATTTGATGCTAAAGATGTTCCTGTCTATTCATTCGCCGAAGTGATGAATGGACCAAAAGAGGAAGCCTCTATACAAGAAGAATTCTCTTTAGAAGAAGCGATGACGATTATTTATACGTCAGGGACGACAGGAAAACCGAAAGGTGTTATTTTAACGTACGGCAATCACTGGGCAAGCGCGGTTGGCTCTTCGCTTAATTTAGGACTTCGTGATGATGATTGCTGGTTAGCGTGTATGCCGATGTTCCATGTTGGCGGGTTATCTCTTCTAATGAAAAATATTATGTACGGCATGCGCATTTTACTCGTTCCGAAATATGATGCTGATTTTATTCATACAGCACTTCAAACGAGAGGCGTAACGATTATTTCAGTCGTATCAAAAATGTTAACTGATTTATTAGAGAGACTTGGAGAAGAAACATATCCATCTTCTTTACGATGTATGTTACTTGGCGGAGGACCAGCGCCGAAGCCGTTATTAGAAACGTGTGTAGATAAAGGAATTCCTGTGTATCAAACGTACGGTATGACAGAAACGTCTTCGCAAATTTGTACGTTGTCCGCAGATTACATGTTAACGAAAGTAGGATCAGCTGGAAAGCCACTATTTCAGTGCCAACTTCGTATTGAAAAAGATGGCGTAGTAGTGCCGCCACATGCGGAAGGTGAAATCGTAGTAAAAGGACCGAACGTAACAGGTGGTTACTTTAACCGTGAAGATGCGACGCGTGAGACTATTCAAAACGGATGGCTTCATACTGGCGACCTCGGTTATTTAGATGAAGAAGGATTTTTATACGTATTAGATCGCCGCAGTGATTTAATTATTTCTGGCGGAGAGAATATATATCCGGCTCAAATTGAAGAAGTGTTGCTGTCCCATCCAGCGATAGCGGAAGCTGGTGTTGTAGGTATGACTGATGATAAATGGGGACAAGTACCCGCTGCTTTTGTTGTGAAAAGCGGGGCGGTAACAGAAGAAGAAATTCTTCACTTTTGCGAGGAGAAATTAGCGAAATATAAAGTGCCGAAGAAAGCATGTTTCTTAGAGGAATTACCACGTAACGCTTCGAAAAAATTGTTAAGACGAGAGTTAAGAGAATTAGTGGAGGAGAAAGAAACAGTAAACAAAAACATAGACAAAAGTAGGCATATATAATAAAAAGTAATTATGAAACAATATAAACCAAAAGAATTTTCAGAAATGCTTAATGTCTCTGTTAAGACATTGCAAAGGTGGGACAATCAAGGTGTTTTAACTGCTTACCGAAACCAAAAAGGAAGATGATACTATACAGAAGAACAGTATAAGGAATATATGGGTATTCAAGAAGAAAATAAAGTAGGCAAAGTAGTTATTTACACAAGAGTATCAAATCCAGGTCAGAAAGATGATTTAGAAAATCAGGTTGAGTTTTTAAAAANATTCGCAAATGCACGAGGGATGATTGTAGATGAAGTTATCAAAGATATTGGTAGCGGATTAAACTACAAAAGAAAACANTGGAATAANCTGATTGACAGTTGTATGGAAAGAAATATTTCGACTATCATCATTGCACACAAAGATAGATTTGTACGTTTTGGATATGANTGGTTTGAAAAGTTTCTTCGTAAAATGGGNGTGNAAATTATNATTGTTAACAATGAAAAACTATCTCCTCAAGAAGAACTTGTNCAGGATTTAATATCTATCATTCATGTATTTAGCNGTAGAATATATGGGTTGAGAAAATACAAAAAGAAAATGTCGGAGGATGAAGATTTATGAAAAGAGCATATTTAATAGAAATCAAACCGACAACTGAACAAGTTAGTAAAATCCGTCAAACTATTGGGGTGTGTCGATATGTATATAACCTGTATATCTCTAAAAATAAAGAGGCATATGAGTCGGATGGGAAATTTCTTAGTGGCTATGACTTTTCTAAATGGTTAAACAACATTCATACAAAAGAGTGTGACCAGTGGATTAAAGAAGTGTCGAGCAAAGCGGTAAAACAAGCGATTATGAATGGAGATAAAGCTTTTAAGCGATTTTTTAAAGGTTTATCTAAGTTTCCACGATATAAAAAAAAGAAGAAGCAAGATGTGAAGTGCTACTTTCCGAAAAACAACAAAACAGATTGGACAGTAGAAAGACATAGAGTAAAAGTCCCTACAATTGGTTGGATAAGGTTAAAAGAGTATGGATATATTTCAAAAAATACAACTGTAAAAAGTGGTACAGTATATCAAAGAGCAGGAAGATACTATGTGTCTATACTCTGTGAAGTGAAAGAGGTAAAACCAAATTCAATTCTCAATGCAGTAGGTATAGGAATTGATTTGGGAATTAAAGACTTCGCTGTACGTAGCGATGGAAAAACTCACAAAAATATAAATAAAACAGTACAAGTAAAAAAGATAGAAAAACGGTTAAAACGTGAACAACGCTCTTTATCACGCAAATTTGAAAATATAAGAAAGAGAGGTGAACAACCTGTTACTAATAAAAGAGCGAATATAAACAAAAATATTCTTAGGGTGCAACAGCTACATGCTAGGCTAGCAAATATTCGATTAGCGTATGTAAAGTCTATTGTAAATGATGTGGTGAAAACCAAGCCAATGTTTATTACAGTAGAAGATTTGAATGTGAAAGGTATGATGAAGAACAAACATCTATCTAAAGCTGTAGCGCAACAATGTTTTTATGCTTTTAAAACATGGTTATCAACGAAATGTAGGGAATATGGAATTGAACTACGGCAAGTGGACAGATTCTATCCATCTTCTAAAATATGTTCATGTTGCGGTCAAAAAAAGTCGGATTTAAAGCTGTCTGACCGAGTATATACATGTGATTGTGGAAATGTAATGGATAGAGATTTAAATGCATCTATCAACCTTTTACAAGCAAAAAAATATACAATACTAACGTAAATAGATTGTATATATGTACGGTGGGCTACATCGGAATTTACGCCTGTGGAGTGTCACAGCAAACTGTAGTAGCAAGTGATTAGCGAGGCAGGGCACGTAGAAGCAGGAATACTCTAAGAATATACATTTGTCTATATTTTTAGTAGCAGATGTAGGTGGAAATAAAAAAAGCGACACTTCATATAACAGAAATGCCACTCGTAATCCCGTTTGCTGCAAGCTACGGAACGTATGAGAAGCGTGAGAGCATCGTTATTAAATTAGAGGATACGGACGGATACATTGGATTTGGCGAAGTCGTCGCCTTCTCTGAACCGTGGTATACGGAAGAAACAGTGAAGACAGCATTGCATGTACTGCAAGATTTTTTATTACCTGATTTATTAAAGGCTGAAATTTCTCATCCGAATGAAGTGCCAAGTTTGTTCCAGCATATAAAAAGAAACCGAATGGCAAAGGCAGGAATAGAAGGAGCTGTTTGGGATTTATATGCGAAGCGACAAAAGAAGTCATTAGCGACATTACTAGGCGGGACTAGACCTGAAATTGAGGTCGGTGTTGTAATTGGTATCAATACAATTCCGGTTATGTTAAAACAAATCGAAAAGTACGCAGAAGAAGGGTACGAGCGTTTTAAAGTGAAAATAAAGCCAGAGCATGATTACGAATTATTGAAAGAGATTCGAAAAGAGTTTCCGCATATCCCGCTAATGGCAGATGCAAATTCAGCATATACATTAGGGGATACGGAGAGGCTGAAACGACTAGATGAATTCCAATTAATGATGATTGAACAACCGTTAGCCGATTATGATTTTCTTGATCACGCGGAGTTGCAAAAGAAAATTGAAACGCCGATTTGTTTAGATGAAAGTATTCATAGTTTAGAAGATGCACGCGTTGCGATTACCCTTGGTAGCTGCCAAATTGTGAACATTAAACCAGGGCGAGTGGGCGGATTAACAGAATCGGTTCAAATCCATAATTATTGCATGGAGCACAACATACCCGTTTGGTGCGGCGGTATGGTGGAGATGGGGATTTCAAGAGCACAAAATGTTGCGCTTGCCTCATTGCCGAACTTTACGATTCCAGGCGATATATCTGCTTCTAGCAGACATTGGGAGCAGGATATTATTTCGCCGGAAGTGACGCTTAAGGGCGGAAAAGTTATGGTGCCGCAAAGTGTTGAAGCTGAGTATGAAGTAGACCGCGGAAGGTTGGCGGAGATCACGAAACAGCGAATTGTTTTGGAGCGGTAGGTTGAGTCTTTCAAATAGCGGGCGAATTTCGTCGGTAATTGTCGGTAAGTCGATATAACTGAAAAATCGCTGATATAATTCGAGTTACGGTTGATATAATTGGAAAATCGCCGATATAATTCAAGTTGTGGTCGATATATTTGAAAAATCGCCGATATAAATTTCATTTACTAAGGTTACTCCCGCGAGTAACCTTTTCGTATTGTACAAATTGGATAGACTAGTTTACAATCGAGCGTATAAAAGGGGGAGTAANATGAAGCGCATTTCAATTTTAATAGNGGATGATGAGGCAGAAATTGCNGATTTAATTGAGATACATTTAGAAAAAGAAGGNTACCACGTCGTGAAGGCAGCGGACGGGGAAGAGGCTGTTCATATTATTGAAACGCAGCCAATCGACTTAGTGGTTTTAGATATTATGATGCCGAAAATGGATGGGTATGAAGTGACGCGTCAAATTCGCGCGAAGCACCATATGCCAATCATTTTCTTAAGTGCGAAAACTTCGGACTTTGATAAGGTGACAGGTCTTGTATTAGGCGCAGATGATTATATGACGAAACCTTTTACACCGATTGAATTAGTTGCGCGTGTAAATGCACAATTACGTAGGTTTCTTACATTAAATCAGCCGAAAGTAGCGGAGAATAAATCTGCTTTAGAGATAGGCGGAGTTATTATTGATCCTGAGCGAAGAACAGTGAACGTCTATGGAGAGCAAATTGAGTTAACACCGAAAGAGTTTGATATTTTATATTTATTAGCGAGCCATCCGAAGAAAGTGTATAATGTGGAAAATATTTTTCAGCAAGTATGGGCAGATGATTATTATGAAGGCGGAAATACAGTTATGGTACATATTCGTACGTTGCGGAAAAAGCTTGGGGAAGATAAAAGAAAGGATAAATTAATAAAAACAGTGTGGGGAGTAGGTTATACTTTCAATGGCTAATATGATGAAAAGTTTTCGATTTAAAATGATTGCCTTATTTGCGTTAAGTATGGTGCTTGCAGCAACTGTAACTTATATAATTTATAAAGGATTGCAGCTGTATTATAAAACGATGGTTCGCTACGAAGAGCCTTTAGCACAATTTAGGTCAGTGGTAAGGGAATTTGGAGACATTAACTTCTTTTTAATTTTCTTTATTCCGTTATCTATTATCTTTTTCTTCTTTTTGACAAAACCGTATTTAAAGTATTTTAGTGAGATTTCTAACGGGATTCATCATCTTGCGAACGGTAACTTTACGAATAAAGTTCAAGTTTCATCAAACGATGAGTTTGGAGATATCGCACGTGAAATAAATGTTGCGAGTGAAAAGTTAAAAGAAGCGGTGGAAAGAGGAGACTTTGCTGAAAGTAGTAAAGATCAGCTCGTTGTAAACTTAGCTCATGATTTAAGAACTCCATTAACATCCGTGTTAGGGTATTTAGATTTAATTCTTAAAGATGAGAATTTAACAAAAGAACAAATTAAACATTTCTCCACAATTGCATATACGAAATCGCAAAGGCTCGAAAGTTTAATTGATGAGTTATTTGAAATTACACGTATGAATTATGGCATGCTAAAGCTGGATAAAAAGCCGATTGATATAAGTGAACTACTTATACAGTTAGATGAGGAATTGTATCCTTTATTAGAGAAACATCATTTACAAGCTAGGTTGAATATTGATCCTCATTTGCCAATTAACGGTGATGGAAAATTGTTAGCTAGAGTATTTGAAAACTTGTTAACAAATGCCGTTCGATACGGATATGATGGGCAATTTGTTGATCTGAATGGGTATATCGATAATGAAGAAGTTGTCGTACAAGTTATAAATTATGGAGATAGTATTCCAGAAGAAGATTTACCGTATCTTTTTGATATGTTTTATACAGGTGATAAATCGAGAACTGAGAACCGTGGCGGGACAGGCCTTGGACTGTTTATTGCGAAAAATATTGTTGAGCAGCATAACGGTACAATTTCTGCTGAAAGTAATGTAGTTAGAACAATGTTTGAAGTGCGATTGCCAAAAGACGAGAACTTAACAATTTAATAAAAATTTAAACTTTACCCCACTTTTTATTTTAATAGTTTTTTCTATTCTATACGTAAGTTACGTTAAGGAGGAACTAGAAATGAAAAA
>Ga0058693_1000975_pt1 | contig 10420 bp, 10 predicted proteins | sample AgamicOrMarz_FD_55217 | JGI IMG/M metagenome (GOLD analysis project Ga0058693, IMG submission 55217) | Agave microbial communities from Guanajuato, Mexico - Or.Ma.rz | ecosystem: Host-associated > Plants > Phyllosphere > Phylloplane/Leaf | place: Guanajuato, Mexico | collected 2012-06-04 | reverse complement strand
ACGTTTTCCATGATGACGCGACCAATATTTGAGCGGGTCGCCATGCACGGCTCGAGAAGGTCTGCCTCTTCCGGGAGAACGATCTTGATATCCGTAGACGCGGCATGAACCGGTGCAATGCCGGCACCGAATGCCATGACAGAGCCAAGAACGGCTCCAAATAGATGCGAGGTTTTCATGTCATTTCCTCCCTCTGGGGTGCATGTCGCACCGTTTGCTGCTCATCTCGCGGCGCATTGGCGTTCGCGTGCTGAAGGCACTCCTCCTGAAGCCCTGTGCGTCGGTCGGGATGCCTCCGTCCTTAACGATCGCCTTGATCGAGCTGGCACCGACCATCGGATTTCTCGATAAGTTTGTCAAATTAAATATTCGGAACTATCGATTTGTACAAACTTAACTTTCATAAAACGATTTAATTTCAGATAGATGTATCGCAACATAGGGTCATCAATGGCAAATTTCGTTTTTTTTCAAACTTGACAACTTTGTTATTTGAGTGATTTTCATAGGGTCAAGAGGAGACCCCGATGACGCCTGAAGAGATTGCATCCGCCATGAACGGCGCGGTAAACGTTGCCGGAAATGGACGACATGAGGCCATGTTGGCCTCTCCGATGATCCAGAACCATGCTTCCTTCCTTCACATGACCGATGAAGGCGCACTTATCTGCGCCTGGTTTGGCGGCACGCTAGAAGGGAAGTCGGATATCTCGATCTTTGCTTCGGTCCTGCCTGAAGGCTCCGACCAATGGGGCGAGCCGCAGCGGCTGAGCTTCGACCCAGATCATTCCGAACAGAATCCGGTTCTGTTTGCCGCACCTGATGGCAAGCTCATCCTGTTTCACACCTCGCAGCCATCCGGCAATCAGGACGAATGCCGGATTCGTCTGGCAGAGATTTCGCGCGATGCCTCCGACCCGACCAAGCTGACGGCGAGCGAGGGACAATATCTCGATCTGCCGCGCGGCTGTTTCGTTCGCGCTCCTCTGGTGGTACGCGATGATGGCGCGTGGCTTTTGCCGATCTTCCGCTGCATCCAGCGTCCAGGCCAAAAGTGGAATGGCAGCCATGACCGTGCCGCTGTCGGCATCTCTGAAGATGGCGGGAAGACATGGCGACTGGAGGATATCGACCAGTCGACAGGCTGCGTGCATATGAGCCCTGTCTTGATCGGCGAGAATAAACTGGCGGCAGTATTCCGCCGCCGCCAGGCCGATTCCGTCTATCGCACGGAAAGTGGGGACGGCGGCCGCACTTGGTCCGCGCCGCAGGCAACCGATGTGCCAAACAACAATTCTTCAATTGCAGCGATCCGCCTGCAAGACGGCCGGATCGCAATGATCTGCAACCCGACCAATGCGGAAATGTCTGCAGATCGCCGCGCGTCGCTTTACGATGAGTTGGGCGAAGAAGACGACCGGCCGGATGCCAACCCGGATGGCGGCTGCGTGCCCATCTGGGGCGTGCCACGCGCTCCGGTTTCCGTCTGCATTTCGGCTGATGGTGCCAGAAGTTTTTCACAGCGGATCGTGATTGAAAATGGTCCTGGCACCTGCATGTCGAACAATTCAATCGACGGCCACAACAAGGAAATGTCCTATCCGTGGCTGCTGGAAGGACCAGACGGCAGCCTCCACATCGCCTACACCTATTACAGGCGCGCCATCAAATATGTTCGTCTGGCTCCGGGCTGGGCCAATGCCAGTTCGAGTGCAGAAGTGGGAGAATAATCATGAGCAATATCATCGGCATCACCATGGGTGACCCCTGCGGCGTCGGACCGGAAATCACGGTGCGGGCGCTGGCCGAAATGGACGATGCGGACCGCGCCGCCACCCGCATCTACGGCAACCTGCCAACGCTGGAAGCGGCCCGTGAGGCACTGAATGTCGATATCGATCTCAAACCTTATGTCGTTGACCTCCCTATCGAAGGTGCGCCGCTTCCATGGGGGACGCTGTCGCCGGTCGCTGGCGACGCAGCTTTCCGTTTCATCGAAAAAGCGGTGCGAGATGCGGAAGCCGGAGTGATCGGCTGCGTCGTTACAGCCCCCATCAACAAGGAAGCACTCAACCTTGCCGGCCACCATTACGACGGCCATACGGGCATGCTGCGAAGCCTGACCAAATCAGCGGCGGCCTATATGCTGCTGGCATCGGAAAAGCTGAAGGTCATCCACGTTTCCACGCACGTCTCGCTACAGGAAGCCATCCGCCGCGCCACGACCGAACGGGTACTGGCAACGATCAAGGCCGGCAATGACCACCTGAAGCGCACCGGTTATGCCGCTCCCCGCATCGCGATTGCCGGCATCAATCCGCATTGCGGCGAAAACGGCCTTTTCGGCACTGAAGACGATGACCAGATAGCACCGGCCGTTGCAGCAGCGCGTGCCGAAGGCATTGATGCCTATGGTCCGATTTCTGCCGACACTGTATTCCACCGTGCCTATTCCGGCGCATTCGATCTCGTGGTCGCGCAATATCACGACCAGGGTCATATCCCGATCAAGCTTGTTGCCTTTGATACTGCCGTGAATGTCTCCGTCGATTTGCCGATTGACCGTACTTCGGTCGATCACGGAACGGCCTTCGACATTGCCGGCAAGGGCATTGCCAACCACGGCAACATGCTCTCGGCCATAGCCTATGCCCGCAAATTGGTGAACGGCGGCAAAGGAGAACAGGCATGAGCAGCGCTCCCGTTATCACCCTGCATCAGCCGAAAAGACTTCTTGTAGGCGCCGGCACGATCAGCGAAGTTGGGCCATGGGCCGGTGACGTATCCTCGACGCTGGTGATCGCGACGCCGATCACTGTCGGCTTTGTCGATCGCCTTAAACTGCCGGGCAAAATATCCGTGTTCGATGCCATTCCGGGCGAGCCTGAAATTGCGACGCTCGATGCAGCGCTTGCTGCAGCGCGGGCAGCAAAACCGGATCTCGTTGTCGGTCTCGGCGGCGGTTCGGTCATGGATGTCGCCAAGCTGGTGGCAGCCCTGTGGGACGGCGAACAGGCGCTTGCCGACGTTGCCGGGCCTAACAAGGTTACCGGCCGCAAGACCCGGCTGGCGCAGGTGGCAACGACAGCCGGCACCGGTTCGGAAGCCGGTATCCGCTCGCTGATTACCGACCCGGTCAAGGGCAGCAAGATCGCGGTCGAGAGCCCGCATCTGATCGCCGATCTGGCGGTCCTAGACCCGGAACTGACCTATTCGGTGCCGCCGGCCGTAACAGCCGCAACCGGCGTCGATGCCATGGCGCATTGCGTCGAGGCATTCACCAACAGACGCGCCCATCCGATGATCGACGGTTTTGCCCGTATGGGCTTTCATCTTGTCGGCAAATTCCTGGCACGTGCGGTCAAGGATGGATCGGACCGAGAAGCCCGCGAAGGGCTGATGCTCGCGTCCTATTACGGCGGCATTTGCCTTGGCCCGGTCAACACGGCGGCAGGTCATGCCATTGCCTATCCGCTCGGGACGCTTTTGCATCTGCCGCATGGGCTCGCCAACGCCATCGTGTTTCCGCACGTCCTCGCCTTCAACCAACCGGTCATGAGGGACAAGACGGCAGAAGTTGCTGAGGCACTCGGCCTCGGCAAGAACCTTTCACAGGCCGACCTGAGCAGTGCGGCACATGGCTTCTGCGCTGATCTTGGCATCCAGATGTCTCTCGCCAAACACGGTGCCGCCGAAGCTGATTTGCCCCGCTTTGCCGCGGACGCCCACGCCATTCGCCGACTGATGGACAATAACCCGGTCGATATGAGTGTTAACGACATTCTAGGGATCTACAGGGCCAGCTTCTGATCACAGGCCTCTGGAGGAGGAGAGGTGGCGCGATAGCTCGCGCCACCTTTTTTGTCTGATATCGCTGCGGTATAGACTTGAGAGAGCTATTTTCGCTCTCTCCCACCCTACTTATGAGATGACTGGAAAAGCCGCTCGCGCGAGCCCTTCAAATGTTCAAGCATCAGCCGCCGCGCTTCATTCTCGTCACGGCTGGCAATCGCAGTGGCGATAGCCTCATGCTCGCCAAACACGCGGGACAAGCCAGAAGCCTCCCGCTTGATCGAGGCGCCATGGAACTTCATTCCGACGGCAATATGGTCCTTCAACGCTTCCATGGCGGTGGAGAAATAATTGTTCTGGGCGGCGCGGGCGATTGCGAGATGGAACTGAAAATCTGCGTCTTCGCGATGTGATTGGCGGTTTGTCGCGTCACGCAGCAGTTCCAGCGCCCGGCGGATCGCCTTCAGGCTTTCGGCATCATGCCGCGTGGCGGCGGCAGCTGCTGCAGCCGGCTCCAGCGTCAGGCGGAATTCGTAACAATTCAGAAGGTCGGCGACATTTTCCAACTGGCCAAAACCGAGCGGATTTCTCAGACCCATCGAGCGGACAAAACTACCCGCCCCGCGGCGGGAATAGATCAGGCTCTGGTCGCGCAAGCGCTTCAATGCCTCGCGGATAACCGGGCGGGAAACCTCGAATTCGGCGGCGAGATCATGTTCCGTCGGCAGACGCTCATCCGGCTTGTAGGCACCGGACTTGATCGCACGCAGCATACGCTCGAAAACGACGTCAGCGAGACCTTTGCGAGCTGTTCCTGTTTCCAATCCCATCATCAACCTGCTTTCTGCAGGACAGTATCTGCAATCTGTTTCAACGTATCGGGCTGACCGAAACCACCCGATTTGGCGATAATGCAGCGCCCGTTGGCTGAAGCAAGACCTAGGCCCGGCATGCATTCACCATGCAGGCGCAGCCGCGAAAGACCGAACCTGCGCAGTACGGCTTCCGCAGTCGCGCCACCAGAGAGAAGCAGTATGCCATCGTAATCGGCAAAATTCCGCTTCAGACCGTCCGCCAGAGCTTCTGAGACAAGCTGAGGGGTTACATCGCCGGCACCCGACGTTGCCTGAACCAGCGTCAAGTCAGATCCGGTATCGGTTGCCGCGTCGAGATGACCGTTGGGCGCAGGCAGATAATTCAACCTGTGTTCATGGCGCAGAATTTCTATCTGCCTAAGCGTTATCGGATCGCGCGAGCCGATAACGAAAGCAATCCGGCCGGAGGGAATGGCTGCCGCATGTGCCTCGGCCCCGGCGGTCATGCGGCGAGCAAGCGCTTCGGCAAGGCCACGAGCTCCGACCAACAGGTCCGTGCCGTCGCTCTGCGCCTCAGCCAGAATGGCATCCATATCGGCCGGCGTGCGGGTATTCGGAATGCGGGCGCAGGCAGCATGGGCGCCCAGCCGATCGGCAATCACGATTGGTGTCTCTATGCCGAAACCGGAGACGCGCCCATCCTCCACGATACGGTCAAATTCCGGGATCGCCGGCGCGACGAGAGCTTTCTTGAAGGGGGTAGCATCCAACTCGGCGACAATATTGCCCTTCAAGCGGGAGTCGACCTTCTTGAAAAGTTTCGTCCCCTTCGGCAACAGAGCAATGACCGCAGTCGTTACAGCACGAGCCTTATCTGAATCAATTTCCCGCGTATTAAGATTGATCGACAAAACGTCTGGGCGGTCCCCAACGACACCAGAGATTGCATCCCGGTCGAGCGCGACTTCCGTACGAAGACCACGCCCGGCAAAAGGGGCTGCAGAGTCGAGCGCACCTGTCAAATCGTCCGCGAGAATGGCTAACATATGTCTCCGCCCACTTATGTTGTAATCTTTATACCATAAAAAAACGCTTATATGTCAACAATAATATAGAACTAAATTACAAATGAGATCACCTCTTCTGACAAAGCGAGGGGACGTAAAGCCTACTCTGCCAGGCCTGCGATCGGAGAGAAACCTCGCAGCCATCAACAAGGCCAGCTATCGAATCGACAGCAATTTCGCCGTTTTGATCAATTGCAAAGAAAACAAGGGCAGCAGCAATCGCTCAGCCCTTCTGGAACTTGACGGACATTTTCCGAATGGCAGGGATGCGGTATTTTATCGATGCGGTGGCGTACTGGCACTCGGTGAAATCTCGACTGCCAGTCACAAGCCCGCTCTTCGCTATACGGAAATAGCTTTGGACTGCCATGATTTTCTTCTACCGCTCCAACCGAGGCCGCCTACCATGACGTGGGGCGAGGCTCTCGGTCGAAACGCGATTTTATGCTAGTTACTTTTGCCTGACTTGGCCTTGGTCGGCCACCAGGCGCGCCTGTTTGAATACTTTGCGATTTCCGGGGAAGCCGACGACCGCTTCCGCAACATGTTCGGCGGCGATCGCAACGAAATCAGCCTTGGCACCGACTTCGATCCCATAACCATCAAGCCTGAGCGCCTTGGCACCCGCCGTGGTGACGATATCGAAGGCCGCCTGCAATTCCGCGTCGGTAAAAAAGCCGGAGCGGTAACCGATGATTTCCGCCCGGCGCAGCATGTCGCCATCGCCATAAGGCCACCAGCTATCGCGGATGTTGTCGCTGCCGCTGAAAACGTTGACGCCTTCCGAGCGCAACAGCGCGACCGGCGGAAAGCTGTGATGTCCCGGCGCGTTGGTCATGATCGAGATACCGCTCCGGGCAACTCTTGCGGCGATCCTGCGCGCTGCATCGGCCGGAAGATCGCCGAGACCATAGGCGTGGCTGATCGAAACGTGGCCCTGCATGCCGAGCGCTTCCGTCCGTGCGCAGATTTCCTCGATGGTGAAGGCTCCCATCGTGCCGCCCTCGTGCAGATGGATATCCGCATCGACGCCGCGTTTTTCGGCGATGCCGAAGACGACATCGAGATGGGCGGTGACATCACGGTCGAAACTGGCCGGGTCAAGGCCGCCGATCAGGTCTGCACCAAGGCCGATCGCCTCATCGAGAAGCTCTGGAGTGCCGGGGCTTTTCAGAATGCCGCTCTGCGGAAAGGCGACGAGCTGGATATCGATGACATCCCTGTATTGCTCCCTCACCGCCAGGATGGTCTCCAGCGACTTCAACCCGACCGACCCGTCGACCATGACGTGGCTGCGCATCTGCAACGTGCCGTGAGAAACGCAAAGTTCGAGCTGCTTGATGGCACGCTCGGCCATCGGCTCCGCTTTCGCCATGTTTTCGGCCTGGAAGGCGACCCGTTCATGCACGTCGAAACCGTTGGTGCAGGGACGATGCGGCACCCATTTTCCGCCGTAGAAGCTCGTATCCAGATGGATGTGACCTTCGACGAAACCCGGAACGAGCAGATCCCCTGCGATATCGACGACAATGCCTGAAGCGGATGCCTCGGTCGCCGGCTGGATACCGGTTATCCGGCCGTTCTCGACATGAATATCGTGCAGCCTCCCATCGGCAAGCTTCGCATTGGTGAATATCGTCTTGGTCATGATCGGGTATTTCCTGAAAATCTTGGTCGTTGAAGGATTCAGACGGCTAGCGCCAGATGACAGGCAACCAAACCGCCGCCCTTGCGTGCCCGAACCTCGGGCGCCGCCTTGCGGCAAATATCCGTCGCCATCGGACAGCGGGGGTGGAAGGCGCAGCCGTTCGGCGGATCGAGCGGGCTTGGTGGTTCACCGCCCATCAGTTCCCGGTCGCGATTGGGAGCCGCGACATCCGGGATCGTCTGGAGCAGCAGTCGCGTATAGGGGTGTTGCGGATCGGCAAAAAGCGCCTCGGTATCCGCTTCCTCAACGATCCGGCCGAGATACATGACTGCGATCCGATCCGCCATGTGCCGCACGACGGCAAGGTTGTGACTGATGAAAAGATAGGTAAGGCCGAGTTCGTCCTGCAGGCGGCGCATCAGGTTGAGGATCTGCGCCTGCACCGAAACGTCGAGTGCAGAGGTCGGCTCGTCGCAGACGAGGAATTCCGGCTCGCTGGCGAGCGCCCGGGCGATCGAGATGCGTTGACGCTGCCCGCCGGAAAATTCGTGCGGATACCGTTTCGCATCATCCGCAGAAAGACCGACCGTGCGCAGCAGTTCGGCGACACGCGCCTCGATCACGTCAGCGCCATTGCGCAGGCCGAATTCGCGGATCGGCTCGGCGATGATATCGCCGACACGCCAGCGCGGATTGAGGCTCGCATGCGGATCCTGGAAGATCATCTGCGCTTCCATCGGCTTGCCGCGGCCTCGGCCCTTGTCCGCGGGTGCAAACAGGATTGCGCCTTCGCTCGGTGCGTAAAGCCCGGTGACAAGCCGCGCGACCGTGGACTTGCCGCAGCCGGATTCACCGACAAGTGCGAGGCATTTCCCCTTCTCGACCGTGAAGGTGACATCCTGCACGGCGCGCAGGTAACGCTTCGGCTTGCGGTCGATCACCCGGTTCAACCAGGGCGCGGAGACATCGAAAATGCGGGAGAGCTGATCGACTTCCAGGGCGTTGTTTGTGCTTCTCACTGAACACCTCCATCATGAACGAGACAGGCAACACTGCCCTGCCCTTCGGCAACCATCACGGGGCGGACCTGCCGGCACCGCGACCCGGATTCAAGACAGCGCGGATTGAAGGCGCAACCGGCGGGAATGGCATTCAGTCGCGGCATTGCACCGTCGATCTGGGCAAGACGCTCGACACGGGCGCCGAGGGCCGGGATCGAGCCCATCAGGCCGCGCGTATAGGGATGTTTCGGTCGGCTCAGCACCTCTTCGACCGGACCGATCTCAATGACGCGGCCGGCATACATCACGGCCACACGGTCGGCGGTTTCGGCAATCACGCCCATATCGTGCGTCACCAGCATGACGCCCGTACCGTGCTCACGGCAAAGTTTTCGCAGCAATGCGGTAATCTGCGCCTGAATCGAAACGTCGAGCGCCGTCGTCGGTTCGTCGGCGATGATCAGTTGTGGATTGCCCGCAAGCGCCAGTGCGATGACGACACGCTGGCGCATGCCGCCGGAAAACTGGTGTGGATAGTGATCGATCCGCTCATCCGCGCCGGGAATGCCGACCTGTTTCAGCAATGCGATCGCCTGGGCGCGCGCTTCCGTACGGCTTCGGCTGGAATGCAGCCGGACGGTCTCGATCAACTGCTGGCCGACGGAGAACAACGGATTGAGCGAGGTGAGCGGATCCTGGAAGATCGCACCGACCATGCTGCCGCGGATCGATGCCATTTCCGCTTCGCCGAGATTGTCCGTGCGCTTGCCGCCGATGCGAATTTCGCCGGAAGCCACACGGCCGGGCGGTTCGAGCAGGCCGAGAACGGCCATGCCCGTCATCGATTTGCCCGCGCCGGATTCGCCGACGACACCGAGAATTTCACCGCGCCTGATGGTCAGCGAAACCTCGGAGAGTGCGGTAAGCACCCCTTTGCGGGTCGGGAATTCGACGGACAGGCCGCGAACATCCAACGCGAGCGCATCGGAGGCTGGTGGATGGCAGGGTATGCTCATGACGCAACCTCGCTTTGGCTGAGATGCAGTGGATAGCTTGGAGGAAAGATCGTCTCGACCGGCGGATGCCCGTAAGTGCGTTCGGGATAACGCGTCACAAGCCTGTCGAACTGCGCCTGTGCCTGATCGCGAGCCGCCGAAAGGTCGATGCCGGCAACCTGTCCGTCACGCATCGAAAGGCGACCATCGACGAAGGTGGCACGAGTGACGCGCCCGGTCGCGCCATAGACGAGCGTCTGGATCGGATCGATGCGCGGCGCGATCATCCGGTCAGCCATGTCGAAGACGGCGATATCGGCTTTTGCGCCGACGGCGAGCCGCCCGAGATCGGGGCGTTTGAGAGCGTCGGCACCTGCGATCGTCGCAGCGTCGTAGAACTCCGCGGCAGATCCGGCATCGCCACACCCTTCGGCAATGCGGTTTGCCATCAGGCCGACCGACATGTTCAGCACCATGTCCGGCGGCGCGGTGTCGGTGCCCATCCCGATGCGGATACCCATCGCCTTTATCTTCGAGAAGGACTTGAGCGAGGAACCATGCCGGGCCGAAACGAGCGGACAATGGACGACCGTGACGCCGTTTGAGCCATAGCGGGCAAGATCGTCGTTCGTGGCAACGGTCGCATGCGGTGCGATCAGGCGTGAGGAGAACAGGCCAAGGCCATCCAGCCATTCCGGCGCGGTGACCCCATGCAGGCGCCGCACGGTCTGCAGTTCCATCTCGCCCTGTGCCATATGCAGGCGAACCGGCAGGTCCATCTCATCGGCATGGGCGAATGTCCGGCGCAACAGGATCTCGGTACAGGTCTCTACCCGGTCCGGGGCAAACATCCCGGAGATCAGTCCGGCGGCGGTTCCGTGGATACGGCCTGCAAAAGCCGCGGCGGCATCCAGTTCCGCCAACCCCCGCTCCTCGTCGAAGACCGGCTGCATCGCGCCCGTCTCATCGAGGATCACGCCGCCGCTGCGATAGGCAGGCCCGAGCCAGACGCGCAGGCCGAGTTCCTCGGCTGCCACCGCCGCCGCCTCGAATTCCGCCACCGTCTCGCCCCAGGCGCGGTAAAAGAGCGATGCAATCGGCA
>Ga0058693_1000974_pt1 | contig 10426 bp, 10 predicted proteins | sample AgamicOrMarz_FD_55217 | JGI IMG/M metagenome (GOLD analysis project Ga0058693, IMG submission 55217) | Agave microbial communities from Guanajuato, Mexico - Or.Ma.rz | ecosystem: Host-associated > Plants > Phyllosphere > Phylloplane/Leaf | place: Guanajuato, Mexico | collected 2012-06-04 | reverse complement strand
ATCTTTCGAGCCGTAGCCGCGTGGCAGGCCGGATAAGCGTAGCGCCATCCGGCATCACAAAAGCACGGTAATAAAAAAGGCACCTCACAGGGTGCCTTTTTTATTTACTCGATATCCAGAGGATCTTCGGAAAGGATAATGCCGGTGTTATCCGCGTAGAGATGGTCGCCGGAGAAGAAGGTCACGCCGCCAAAATTAACGCGGATATCGCTTTCGCCAATCCCTTCAGCAGTGGCACCTACCGGAATAGCGGCAATCGCCTGAATGCCGATGTCCAGCTCTTCCAGATCGTCCACCTGGCGTACTGCGCCGTAGACCACAATGCCTTCCCATTCGTTCTGTAAGGCAAGGCGTCCCAGTTCTGCATCGATTAACGCACGACGTACCGAACCGCCGCCATCAATCAGCAAAACGCGTCCACGACCATTCTGTTCGAGCAGATCATACAGCAACCCGTTGTCCTCGAAACATTTGACCGTGATGATTTGTCCGCCAAAAGACGACCGTCCACCAAAGTTGGAGAACAGCGGTTCCACGACGTTGACATCTTCCTGGTAGATGTCACAAAGCTCAGAAGTATCATATTTCATAGGATTTACGTTCAGTTGCCGCGAGAGTTGTCAGTATATCGCGCATAACGCGCTGTTGGCAAAATCATCAAATGTTAATTGATATTTGTCAGTTAAAACGACGACTGGCTCAGCACTATTCCACATACAAACAACAGGTTAGTCAAAAGCGCGGCTTTTACGGTACGTTCAAGCATCGGCGGCATCGCACNGGCGTCGGTTTCCCGCAGGACATAACGCGCCTGTCTGACCAGAACCGGCGTGGCGAGCACAAACAGCCAGCCCCACACGCTTTGCAGCGAAATCAGGTTGAACAGCGCCAGACAAAGCCAGGCCCCCGCCAGCAGACAGGCGTGGTAACGACGGGCGTTGATCGGGCCCAGACGCACCACCAGCGTGTTCTTACCGTTTTCGCGGTCACTGTTGATATCGCGCAGGTTATTGATGTTCAGCACCGCCGTTGCCAGCAGACCACAGGCCGTGGCGGGCAGGAACAGTACCGGTACCAGCGTGTGCGCCTGCAAATACCAGCTCCCCATCACGCTCAGCCAGCCAAAGAACAGCAGCACGGAAATATCACCCAGCCCAATGTAGCCATACGGGCGACGCCCGACGGTATAGGTGATGGCCGCCAGAATCGACAGGCCGCCCAGCGCCAGGAAGCCGACAAAATCCGCCAGTGTCTGATACGCCACTGCCACCAGCGCCAGCCCGGACACGCAGCTCAGGACAACTGTCACCATCAGCGCGCGTTTCATCTGCGCCTGGGTGATCGCGCCCTTTTGCATACCGCGCAACGGCCCGATGCGATCGGGCTTATCGCTGCCTTTTACCGCATCGCCGTAATCGTTCGCCAGATTGGAGAGGATTTGCAGCAGTCCGGCGGTGATAAGCGCCAGTACGGCGACCAGCGGATCGAAATGTCCCTGCCACCAGGCCAGGGTCGTGCCGACCACAATGGCGGCGAAGGCCAGCGGNAGAGTTTTGGGACGCAGGCTTTCCAGCCAGGCCTGGGTGNGGCTCAATGGGCGCGAGTCAGTCATAGTTTTTAGCCAATAAAAAATGGGGCTGTTCAGCCCCATCGATAGTGATGAAAGTGCAATGCGCGCGATTATAAGATAAAACGGCTCAAATCTTCATCTGCAACCAGCTCATCCAGGTGTTTGCTCACATAAGCCGCATCAATAGTGATGGATTCACCATTGCGATCGCTGGCGTCGTAGGAAATATCTTCCATCAAACGCTCAAGCACGGTATGCAGGCGACGGGCACCGATGTTTTCTGTGGTTTCGTTTACCTGCCAGGCGGCCTGCGCAATGCGCTTGATGCCATCTTCGGTAAAGTCGATGTTCACGCCTTCGGTCGCCATCAGCGCTTTGTACTGCACGGTAACTGACGCGTTTGGCTCGGTCAGAATGCGCTCGAAGTCTTCCGTGGTCAGTGCCTGCAATTCAACGCGGATCGGCAGACGACCCTGCAGTTCCGGGATCAGATCCGACGGTTTCGCTACCTGGAATGCGCCAGAGGCGATAAACAGAATGTGGTCGGTCTTCACCATGCCGTGTTTCGTGGAAACCGTACAGCCTTCCACCAGCGGCAGCAGATCGCGCTGTACGCCTTCACGGGAAACGTCCGGGCCATTGGATTCGCCGCGCTTACAGATTTTGTCGATCTCATCGATAAACACGATACCGTGCTGTTCAACCGCATCGATAGCGTCCTGCTTCAGCTCTTCCGGGTTCACCAGCTTCGCCGCTTCTTCTTCAATCAGCAGCTTCATCGCTTCTTTGATTTTTAGTTTACGCGGCTTCTGCTTCTGCCCGCCCAGGTTCTGGAACATGGACTGCAACTGGCTGGTCATCTCTTCCATGCCTGGCGGGGCCATGATTTCAACACCCATCGGCGCGGCAGAGAGATTAATTTCGATTTCTTTATCGTCCAGCTCGCCTTCACGCAGCTTTTTGCGGAAGGACTGGCGCGCGGCGGACGGCTCCTGCGGCTGCTCAGGCTGGCCCCAGTTGTTCTTCGCCGGTGGGATCAGCACGTCAAGAATGCGCTCTTCCGCCATTTCTTCCGCACGGTAGCGGTGTTTTTCAATGGAGTTACTGCGCACCATTTTGATCGCGGCGTCGGTCAGATCGCGGATGATAGAGTCCACTTCTTTACCGACATAGCCCACTTCGGTGAACTTGGTCGCTTCCACCTTGATGAATGGCGCGTTCGCCAGCTTCGCCAGGCGACGGGCGATTTCGGTTTTACCGACACCAGTCGGGCCGATCATCAGAATGTTTTTCGGGGTAACTTCGTGGCGCAGCTCTTCATCGAGCTGCATACGACGCCAGCGGTTACGCAGGGCAATGGCCACGGAACGCTTGGCGTTATCCTGGCCAATGATGTGTTTATTCAGTTCGCTGACAATTTCGCGTGGGGTCATTTCAGACATTAGAGATCCTTACGCCTTAGAGGACAATTCTTCGATGGTATGGAAGTGGTTGGTGTAGATGCAGATATCGCCTGCAATGCCCAACGCCTTCTCAGCAATGTCGCGCGCGCTGAGGTCGGTATTTTCCAGCAGTGCGCGGGCGGCGGCCTGGGCGTACGGCCCACCGGATCCGATAGCAATCAGATCGTTTTCCGGCTGTACCACATCGCCATTACCGGTGATGATCAGCGACGCATTTTCATCCGCCACGGCCAGCAACGCTTCGAGCTTGCGCAGCATGCGGTCGGTACGCCAGTCTTTTGCCAGCTCAACGGCGGCTTTCACCAGATGACCCTGGTGCATTTCCAGCTTACGTTCAAACAGTTCAAACAGCGTGAAGGCATCGGCAGTACCGCCAGCAAAACCGGCGATCACTTTGTCGTTGTACAGACGACGCACTTTTTTCACGTTGCCTTTCATTACGGTGTTGCCCAGCGTGGCCTGGCCGTCGCCAGCAATTACCACCTGGCCGTTACGGCGTACACTTACGATTGTTGTCACGAGCAGACCCCTTGTTGCATAAACGGATTAGAAGCCCCGTACAGTGTACGGGGCTGAATGCAATTATAGATGGGGGGGATTTTGGGGGTTTCAACCCCCGGAGGCGAGACGAATACAGTTTGAGTGGCCCGCCATCTTCAGGCGGTTAAGGGTGCCGTCGGTATTCTCTTTGCCTTTGATCGGCCCGATGACCACGCGATTCCAGCCATTATTGGTGGTGATGCGGGAGTCAAAACCTTCAAATGCCAGCTGCGCGCGGACCGTTTCAGCCTGCTCTGTGCCTTTAAAGGAACCACACTGTACCATCCAGCGACGATCGTCTTTTTTCTCTGCCGTTTTCTTCGGCGCTTCCGGCTCACGTGTAATTGGCGCTGCCTGCTGTTTTGGCGCGGCAGCATCGGTATGCGCAGGCGTTTGCAGCAGATCCTGGTAAGGCTGCTGGGACGCCGTCTGCTTCGGTTGCTGCTGTACCGGCTTTGACTGCGCGGGGGCGGTTTGCACCGTGCGCGGCTGCTGATACGGCTGTTCCGTTACGCGTGGCTGCGTTCTTGGTTGCTGCACCGGCTGCGTGTACGTCTGCTGTTGCTGTTGACGTAGCTGTACCTGCTGCTGGGCCTGACGCTGGCGTTGCAGGGTTTGCTGACGCTGCTCCGCTGTCTGCTCATTCCAGGGGACTTCGTTGAGCTGCGTCGGCTGCTGACGCATATCTGCCTGCATTTGCTCCAGCAACTGGCGCTGTTCATCCGTCAGCTGGTTCGGGTTCATCACTTCGCCACCGGCAGAAGGCTCCGTCGGCGCACGTACGCCCGGCTGACGGCTTTCCAGCTCTTTGATATAGCGCCAGCGCTCTTCCGGTTTCGGCGGCAGCCCGTTCCCCGCAACCTTCTGATTTTGCAGCGTCTCTGCATCTTCTTTCTTATGGTGCGTAATAAAGTACAGACCACCGATAAATGCCACCAGCACAGCGGCCGCTATGGCGACCATGGCGGGCGATACAACAGACGGGCTACGTTGCTTTTTCTTTGAGGTGCTCTTTTTTCGCCGCGAAGGAGCCGACTGGCTGCGGCGTACATAATCTCGTTGTGCCACTATCGTTTCGCTGTATTTATTCGTTTGTCAGTCCGTCATGTTACTTAAGCGACGGGACTTTGACCAGAAGCGGGAGTCTTAAAGCCAATTACTTCAGGTAATGGCTTGTGTCGTCCCACGGATGATTAACTCGCAGTCCAGCAGCCGCGAACCGCTGCTGACGTTTTGCCCGTGAAGCTGGTCCAGTAAAAGCAGCATCGCTTCACGCCCGATTTTAAAGCGGGGTTGCGACACGGTGGTCAGCGGCGGATCGCAAAACTGGGCGAGCGCAATATTGTCGAAACCAATAATAGACAGATCGTCAGGAATTTTCAGGCCATGACGTTTTGCACAGGATAACGCCCCCAGCGCCATCACATCGCTGTGACAGAACACGGCGGTGGGCGGTTTTGGCAGCGCCAGCAGTTGCTCCATCGCCGTGCTGCCCGCTTCAAAGGTAAAGTTGCCGCGCGCAATATAGTGCGGGTCAACGGTGATGCCGGTGCGACGCAGCGCCTGCACGTAGCCCTGTAAGCGATAATGGCACAGCGGCATCTCCTCCGGTCCGGCAATACAGCCGATCAGCTGATGGCCCTGTTCACGCAGATAATTGACCGCATCAAAGGCCGCGGTCAGGTTATCGATGTGCACCGTCGGCAGTTCCAGTTCGGGGGCGAATTCGTTCGCCATTACCATCGGCGGCAAATTGCGCTGTTCTTCAATGCTGGCGTCAAACGGCAGACGCGAGCCGAGCAACAGCATACCGTCGATCTGCTTAGTAATGATCAGGTCGATAAAGGTCTTTTCCTGCTGATTCTGATGGGCGCAGTCGCCGATCAGCACCAGATAACCCTGTTCCGCCGCCGTCACTTCAATGCCGCGGATGATTTCGCTAAAAAATGGATCGCAGATGTCCGGCACGATCACCAGGATAGTGCGCGACTCATTGCGCTTCACGTTGCGCCCCATCGCCTGCGGATAATAGCCCACTTCAAGGGCTGCCTGCTCCACCCGGTTGCGGGTCGATTGCGAGACTTTATCCGGATTCATTAATGCACGGGACACCGTTGCCGTAGAGACCTTCGCTTTCTCGGCAACGTCTTTCATGGTCGCTGCAGCAACCTCTTTCTTAGCCTTCACCACTCTCTCCTCGCATGCAGACGCAGGCGCAGCCACATCCTCTGTGTCTGACATCAGACACATTTTTATCAGATAGTTACCCGTTTCGGTTACAGTATTTTCATGAAAAGTGTGACGGGTGTTGAATTTTACGATCCGCCTCGCAACCTTAACCTTCGATGGGATCGACATCCAGCACCCACTTCACCTTGCGCGCTTCCGGCAGGGTATTAATGAGCACCAGCGCGCCGCTAATAAGATGTTGCAGGCGAACGCGTGACGGGTGCTGCAACAGTAGCTGCCAGCGATAACGACCGCCACGCTTTGGCGCGAGGGCGGGTACCGGCCCTAAAATCCAGGTGTTATTGTCCAGCAGCGGGCTGGCGTGTAACAGATTACGCAGCTGTTGCAAGAAAACCGGAGCCTGCTCGTTGTTATGATCTTCAGCACGAATGATCACGTGGCTGGTCCACGGCGGCAGTTGCAGCGTTTGCCGCTCCGCCAGCGCCTGATCCGCAAAGGCGTCGTAGCCTTTATGCAGCAGAGTCTGTAATAAAGGATGTTCCGGATGGTGCGTTTGCAGCACCACTTCGCCCTGCTTACCCGCGCGTCCGGCACGGCCTGATACCTGGGTATAGAGCTGGGCGAAGCGCTCAGCGGCGCGAAAATCAGCGGAGAACAACGCGCCGTCAACGTCCAGCAGCGCCACCAGCGTCACGTCCGGGAAATGGTGCCCTTTTGCCAGCATCTGCGTGCCGATCAGGATCCGTGCGCCGCCACGATGCACCTCTGCCAGTTGCTGCTCCAGCGCGCCTTTACGGCTGGTGGTGTCACGATCGATACGCGACAGGGGCACGCCGGGGAAGAAGGGCGCTAAAGCCTGCTCTAACTGCTCCGTGCCCAGACCCACCGGTACCATGTGCGTTGAGCCGCAGGACGGACACTGGCGCGGCACCGGGCGCTGGCTGTCGCAGTGGTGGCAACGTAACTGGCGCTGCGCCTGATGCAGGGTGTAGTAGTGATCGCAGCGCGGGCACTCTGCCGTCCAGCCACAATCATGACACAGCAGCGCGGGCGCGAAGCCCCGGCGGTTCAGGAACAGGATCACCTGATTATCCGCCTGCACATGCTGACGGATACGGGTAATCAGCGCCGGTGCCAGCCCCGCCTGTAACGGCTGGCCTTTTAAATCGAGCACATGCTGCGTGGCCGGGCGCGCATTACCGGCCCGGCGCGTCAGGCGCAACATGCGATATTTGCGTTGTCGCACGTTATGCAGCGTTTCCAGCGCCGGGGTGGCCGACCCTAAAATAATCGGGATTTGTTCGCTGTGGGCGCGGTAGACCGCCAGATCGCGGGCATGATAGCGCCAGCCTTCCTGCTGTTTATAGGAGCTGTCGTGCTCTTCGTCGATGACAATGACGCCGAGGTTTTTAAACGGCGTGAACAGCGACGAGCGGGTGCCGATGACAATCGCCGCCTCGCCATTTTTCGCTTTCAGCCAGGCGCTCAGGCGTTCGCTGTCATTCAGACCGGAGTGCAGCACCTCTACGGGCGCATTAAACCGCTCGCGAAAACGGGCGATGGTCTGCGGGGTCAGGCCGATTTCCGGCACCATCACCAGCGCCTGTTTGCCCTGGGCGAGGATATTTTCCAGCACGCTTAAATAGACTTCGGTTTTACCGGAGCCGGTAACGCCCGCCAGTAGCCAGGCAGAGAAGGTTTCAGATTCGCTGTGGATAGCGCCCACGGCGGTGGCCTGCTCGGTATTCAGCCGCAGCCGCTCGCCAGGAACGGCGTAATTTTCCCGCCAGTCGGTCAGGGCCGGGGCTTCGCTGTTGAGATCGCACAGCCCTTTGGCGCGNAGCGCCTGCAAGGCCGCGTCGTTAAACTCCAGATCCTGCACCTGATGCCGCCAGATTTTCCCCTGGCGCAGCGCNGCCAGCGCCTGCTGCTGCTTTGGCGATCGTTTCAGGCTGTTGATGTCCACCGCCTGNCCCTGCTCGGTGGCGAACCAGAACCACAGCGGGGCGACGCTGGCGGGCTTGCCCTGACGCAGCAGGATCGGCAGCGCGTGAAACAGCACATCGCCCAGGGGATGATGGTAATAATCGGCAGCCCACAGCAACAATCGCCAGACGGAGGGCGAAAAGACAGGATCGGCGTCCAGCACCTCGACGACGCTTTTTAACTCATCCAGCGGCAGTTCGCTTTTCTCGCTNACGGAAACCACAATGCCGACCCGCTCCTGTTTACCAAAGGGCACGCGCACGCGACAACCCGCGTTGACCGCAGCGCCTTCCGGCAGGCGGTAGTCAAACGTACGGGGTAGCGGTACGGGCAGGGCGACGTGAGCGACGGGCATTGAATGCATCCTGACTTGAAAACTGGCGGGTTAGTATACACATTAGAAGAGCAAGACGCGGATCAGTTTGCATGTGCTGGTTATTTTCTGTATGATTCGCCGCCTTTGATGTGTTTTGATCACGTCAAAGAGAACGTAACTACTTTAAACATCGCGTGGTGTCTGGCGTTAGGGCTGGAAGAGCGACGCGGCCTTAAACTGAGGTTTCTCCCATGAAAAAAGGTATTCACCCGAATTATACTGAAATTACTGCAAACTGTTCTTGCGGTAATGTGATCAAAATCCGCTCTACCGTGGGTCACGATCTGAACCTGGACGTGTGTGGCCAGTGCCACCCGTTCTATACTGGCAAGCAGCGTGATGTTGCTACCGGTGGCCGTGTTGACCGCTTCAACAAGCGCTTCAGCCTGCCAGGCAGCAGCAAATAAGTATTGGCTGCCAGAAAAAACCGCCTGTGGGCGGTTTTTTTATGTCCGCGATACGGACAACGACGCCAGAAAGCAAAAGGGCAGAAGATCTCTTCTGCCCTTTTTTATTACTCAGTATTCCCACGTATCCGGGTCNATACCCAGTTCACGCATGATGATCTTCGCCGCTTCCGGGATCTCATCGCTGCGCTCTTTACGCAGGTCTTCATCGTTCGGCAAAGGCTGACCGGTAAAGGCATGCAGGAACGCTTCACACAGCAGTTCACTGTTAGTGGCGTGACGCAGGTTGTTCACCTGACGACGAGTACGTTCATCGGTGAGGATTTTTAACACCTTCAGAGGAATGGAAACCGTAATTTTTTTTACTTGTTCACTCTTCTTACCGTGCTCAGCGTATGGGCTGATATATTCGCCGCTCCATTCAGCCATGAGATACCTTTAATCCTCTCAGTCATTAATCTAAAGGTGCAAAACCGGTAACCATCAGTTTTGAACCGTAATCTTGCGTAGTTTACCGTAGAGACGATACCGAGGCACGGATATTGCCGCTGTAGCGTGTCCTAAAGCATATAATTTTAACGGCTATTTGCACATTGCTCAATCTATACGCAAAGAAGTTTAGATGTCCAGATGTATTGACGTCCATACTTTCAATGTTTACTCTGGTGCCTGACTTTTCACCTCATTCGCCAGGAAGCCTCACCATGACGCGTAAACAGGCCACCATCGCAGTGCGTAGCGGATTGAATGATGACGAGCAGTACGGCTGCGTTGTCCCGCCAATTCATCTCTCCAGCACCTATAATTTCACCGGATTTAATGAACCCCGCGCGCATGACTACTCGCGTCGCGGCAATCCTACGCGTGACGTCACGCAGCGCGCGCTGGCGGAACTGGAAGGCGGCGCGGGTGCGGTATTAACCAATACCGGCATGTCTGCCATTCACCTGGTGACTACGGTGTTCCTGAAACCTGGCGATCTGCTGGTGGCGCCGCACGACTGTTATGGCGGCAGCTATCGTCTGTTTGATAGCCTGGCGAAACGTGGCTGCTACCGTGTGCTGTTTGTCGATCAAAACGACGAACAGGCGCTGAAACAGGCGCTTGCCGAGCAGCCGAAGCTGGTGCTGGTGGAAAGTCCAAGCAATCCATTGTTGCGCGTAGTCGATATTGCGAAAATTTGTCAGCTCGCAAGGGATGCGGGAGCGATAAGTGTAGTGGATAATACGTTCCTCAGTCCGGCCCTTCAGAACCCACTGGCACTGGGCGCCGATCTGGTGTTGCATTCATGCACTAAATATCTGAACGGCCATTCTGACGTAGTAGCAGGTGTGGTGATTGCCAAAGATCCTGAGGTAGTCACCGAACTGGCATGGTGGGCCAATAACATTGGCGTCACCGCGGGCGCGTTCGACAGCTATTTGCTGTTGCGCGGCATCCGTACGCTGTCGCCGCGTATGGACGTGGCGCAGCGTAATGCCCAGGCGATCGTGGATTTCCTGAAAACCCAGCCGCTGGTGAAGAAGCTTTATCACCCGTCGCTGCCGGAAAATCAGGGGCACGAGATTGCCGCGCGCCAACAGAAAGGATTTGGCGCGATGTTAAGTTTTGAACTGGACGGTGACGAGCAAACGCTGCGTCGCTTCCTGAGCGGGTTGTCATTGTTTACGCTGGCGGAATCATTAGGTGGGGTAGAAAGCTTGATCTCCCACGCCGCAACCATGACGCACGCAGGTATGGCACCGGAAGCACGTGCCGCCGCCGGGATTTCTGAGACGCTGCTGCGTATCTCGACCGGTATTGAAGATTCTGAAGATTTAATTGCCGATCTGGAAAATGGCTTCCGGGTCGCAGCCAAGGGGTAATCATGAGTGTGATAGCGCAGGCAGGGGCG
>Ga0058693_1000973_pt1 | contig 10428 bp, 8 predicted proteins | sample AgamicOrMarz_FD_55217 | JGI IMG/M metagenome (GOLD analysis project Ga0058693, IMG submission 55217) | Agave microbial communities from Guanajuato, Mexico - Or.Ma.rz | ecosystem: Host-associated > Plants > Phyllosphere > Phylloplane/Leaf | place: Guanajuato, Mexico | collected 2012-06-04 | reverse complement strand
AGACTTTAATTTCCCAGTGGAGCTTAGAGCAGTAGACACGGTGAGAGAAGCAGATGGATTAGCTAAAAGTTCTCGTAACGTATATTTAACGGATAAAGAAAGAGAAGAGGCACCTGTTTTATTTAAGAGTTTACAAAGCGCTCTGCAGCTTCTTGAAAGCGGAGAGAAGCAAGTAGAAATCCTTAAACAGATCATTCGAAAAGAAATTGAGCAACATACGAGCGGTAAAGTGGATTATATCGATGTTTATACGTATCCAGAGCTAAAAACGATTGAGCNAGCCGCTGGAAAAATCATTATTGCTTTAGCTGTTCAATTCTCTAAAGCCCGTTTGATTGATAATGTAATTGTAGACGTACAGGGGGATAACTAAATGTTTCGCACGATGATGAACGCTAAAATACACAGAGCTCATGTAACTGAAGCCAACTTAAATTATGTTGGCAGTATCACCATTGATGAAGATATCATAGACGCAGTAGGAATAGCGGCAAACGAAAAAGTCCAAATTGTAAACAATAATAACGGAGCTCGCTTGGAAACNTACGTGATTCCCGGCGAACGCGGGAGCGGCGTAGTTTGTTTAAATGGAGCTGCNGCAAGACTNGTGCAGCCTGGAGATATTATCATCATTATCTCTTATGCGCTCGTAGCNAATGAAGAAGTAGCNCACCATCATCCAACCGTAGCGATTATGAATGAGCAGAATAAAATCCAACAATTGCTTAAACAAGAACCAGCTGGTACAATTCTATAAGAACAGTCCCCCTTTATGAGGGGGATTTTTATTTGAATACATACGCTAGTAAGTGAACGGTATAAACCTCTATACACACTAAAGTAAAACTTCTATGTATGAAAGCCTCTCTGTTTTTCACGAGAAGGAGTTGCGCTTTTAAAGCATATAGAGCAGGCTTTCACTTTATACTATAAAAAGACAGACTTGCGAGGTGTTGACCGTGAATAAACGCTTTGTTGTGGTAGATCTTGAAACGACGGGACATTCTCCAAAACAAGGAGATAAAATGATTCAATTTGCTGCTGTCATAGTAGAAGACGGCAAAATTGTTGAACGTTTTTCTAGTTTTTTAAATCCTGGTATGGATATTCCGCCTTTTATTACACAACTAACTAACATTCAAAATGATATGGTGAAAGATGCGCCTTTATTTGAAGAAATTTCACCTAAAATTATAGAATTGCTAGATGATGCTTATTTTGTTGCACATAATGTGGCATTTGATTTAACTTTTTTACAAGAAGAACTCTATCAGTGCGGAGAGGAGACGCTTTATAATTCAACCGTAGATACCGTCGAACTGGCCCGGATTCTGCTGCCTACAGTTGATGGGTACAAACTTAGCCAATTAGCTGAGTATTTACATATTGAACATGAAAACCCTCATCAAGCAGATAGTGATGCAGAAGTAACGGCACGTATTTTACTGTTACTAATTGAGAAATTAAAGAAGCTACCTCTAACAACCTTAAAGCAGCTGTATGCGCTAAGCTTGCACTTTAAAAGTGAAATTGGAGAACTGATTCAACAAGTTATAGATGATAAAAGTTATGCCGAGGATGATTCTTATGAATTTATACATGGCATTGCGCTAAACAAATATCAGCCGCATTCAGCTAATGAAAAGCAGCACTCTCATACTTACGAAATATTTGAAACTGAAAAGCAAAAGCTGTTCCATCAGGCTCTGCCATTGTTTGAAGAACGAAAAGGGCAGTGGGAGATGATGAACTTTGTACAAGAGTGCTTTGCAGGTAATGAGCATGCTTTAATTGAAGCCGGGACCGGTATTGGTAAAACCTACGCTTATTTAGTTCCTGCCGTGTTTTATGCTTCTGTTCATCATCACCCAGTCATTATCTCAACTAACACGGTAACGCTTCAGCAGCAAATCATCGAAAAAGATGTGCCCATTCTAGAAAAGATTGTTCCGTTTCCTGTTACGGCAGCTGTTTTAAAAGGAAGAGAACACTACATTAGTATAAGAAAATTTATTCAGCTCTTAAAAGAGCGCAATAATAATTACGATGCGATTCTCACAAAAGCGAAGCTGCTTATTTGGCTGACGGAAACGGAAACGGGCGATAGCGATGAAATAAACCTGCCTTCTGGCGGCAAACTTTTTTGGGAACAGCTAAATGAAAGCAATCCGTCTCCAAGTGACTTTAAGCATCCTTGGAAACTTTATTCTTTTTATGAACGAGCGCAGAACAGAGCGCAAAATGCCCATATAGTAGTGACAAATCATCGCTTGCTGTTGATGGATGTGATGAGTAATCATGAGCTGCTNCCTGANTATGAACAGATTATTATTGACGAGGCTCATCACTTAGAAGACATTGCNGGAGAAGANCTGGGGGAGCGCTTAGATTATTTTNCGGTTCATGCGCTATTAAACCGAATCGGAACCATTCAAGACAAAGGGCTGTTAAAAAAAGTTCATCATACGTTTGTNAAATATAGCATCGAGCTTAACACTGAACTTCTTCAAAANCTGTTTGTGCAGCTTCATTCTGAGTGCGATGACTTATTTCGTTTGATTCATTCTTTTGTCCAAAAAAGAATCGGCAATCAGCAGGGNGAGATTGGAAGAAGCAGCTATCGATATAAAGTGGAAAAAGAGCATGGGCATTACTGGACGGCTATTCAAGAAGCAGCGTCGCGCATTCNTTTTTTAATTCACGATCTTTTTACATGGAATGATGGGGCAAGACATTCCTTTGANGAACTATATGACAAAGTCACAAAAAATGAACAGTCGTCTCTTCATGAATTTCAAACGGCTGTTAAAGGNTTTGANCACATATCTCAGCAAATAGAAAAGCTTNTGTTCAAACAGCAGAGTNATCACGTAACGTGGTTTGAGATTGAACCAAAAGGAGCAGCGAATGCTACGTATATCTATAGTCAGCCTACTTCCATTGCCGATACGCTGGCTGATGAATTTTTCGCTAAGAAACAAAGCGTTATTTTAACATCGGCTACATTGACGGTGAATGGAACATTTGATTATTTAATTCAAGAGCTAGGGTTATATGACTTTCAGCCTGCTCAACTCATTCTCCCTTCCGAGTTTGATTATGAGAAGCAAGCTAGAGTCTATATTCCTCAAGATATGCCTGCTGTTAACGAAGTATCATTATATGAGTATAGCGCTATGATGGCAGAAAGTATTCTTGACGTAGCTAAAGTAACAAATGGTCGTATGCTGGTGCTTTTTACTTCATATGACATGCTGAAAGCTACGTATGGTTATTTAAAAGAGTTAAACGATCTTGAAGAGTTTGTACTGCTCGGTCAAGGAGTCACAACTAGAAATCGTAATAGACTGCTAAAGGACTTCAGCCAGTTTGAGCATTCCATTCTATTAGGTACAAATAGCCTGTGGGAAGGAATTGATCTGCCAGGAGATTTATTATCATGTCTCGTAATTGTCAGACTTCCTTTTTCATCTCCAAATCAACCTCTGCTGACAGCTAAATTTGAGCAGATGAAAAAAGAAGGGAAAAGTCCTTTTATGAATTATTCACTTCCTCAGGCCGTTATCCGTTTTAAACAAGGATTTGGACGGTTGATTCGTTCAAAAAGTGACCGAGGAGCTATATTTATTTTTGATAATCGTATTACGCGAACAGCATATGGGTACCATTTCCTTCACTCACTTCCAAAAGTCCAGGTTGTTCAAAAAACGTTTTCGAATATCTTACTGGACTACAAAGAATGGTGGAATGAAAAGACTTGAGCATACGCTTAAGTCTTTTTTTTATGCATACTGTTTCTTCACTTGAGAGACGATAGTAATATACTATGATAAGCAAATGAGGACAGTGTATGATTAAAATATTAATAAGTGCCGTACTGTTTTTTAGTTTTATGAACTGTTCGGTTTCAGCAGCCGTCATTAAAAACGTAGATTTTGGTTTACAACCTGATGAAGTAGTGATCACCTTTTTACCTCTTTCAGCTGGAGAAGCGAGTCTGATTCAAGACGGAAGCGGTGAGACTATTTTGATAAATACCGGGAATGCATCTTCCTATCCCGAGCTAAAGAAGTGGTTGAAGCGATATAAAGTAAAAAAAATCAACCAATTAGTGATTACGAAACAGCAAAAGTACTATGATTCAAATGTTCAGCGAGCTGTGAATGATTATCATATAGAGCGTATTATTGTCCCCGCTCAGTACCAGGCGGAATTTCAAACAGAGAAGTGGAAAGAAAATGATTTATTTCAGTTAACAAATAATATACACGTTGATGTCTTGCATGCATCGAAGCAAAAAATAGCGGCTATGGATCTATTATTTACGATCGGAGAACATCGGATTCTATATGCAATGAGCAGCTCAGATGAAGTAGAAGAAAAGTTTTTACGCATTCCTCTTACCCATGTAGATGTATTGAAAATTCCTAATTTTGGAGAGGGAACGTTTTTTTCGAATGCATTTTTGAAGCAATTAGATACACAGCTTGCGGTTGCGTTTACGAAACCAGGCCGTTCCTATTCCCCTCGACTGCTTTCAAATTTAACAGCTGAATGGATTGAATTATATGACGTAAGAGAGGGGAGCGCTTACTCTATTAAAATGTCGCTAAAATCCTATGATGTGATGAAATTTTCTGCAAAATAAACAAATTTCCTTTTGCAAAAAGAGGTAAATTCCTTATAATATTATATATGTTTACTTATTTATTCGGTTTTTACGCAAAACGTACAGACTGGATTGATGAGTGAAAAAGATGACGATGGTTTTTGATACCTGTTATAATACGGATATCGTCATTTTTGCGTCGTGATAGACGAGCTAGGAGGTTTACAATGGAAAGTAGGATTGAAGTATTATCAACTGTCCGCGTGGAAAATTCCTCGGATTTATATAAAATTGTTGATAGTTTGAATCGCACGTTGAAAAAGCAAGATTTGATGTTCGGATTAGCGTTAGATGAAGAAGATCAAAGCAAAGCTGTATTTACAATTTATCGTACATAAGTAGGGATTTTATGAAAAAGTTAATTATTGTAGCGGTAGCTGCTGTGCTTTTAATTATCGGGGGCATTTCTTTTAGCATTTATCACTCGTCCGTGAAGGATGTTCAGTCTGCTGAGGAAAAAGCAGCATCCCAAGCAAAAAAAGAATTTAATTTGAAATCTGTCACAAGCACCCAGCCATATTTCGGCAATCATGCATTTTATGTAGTAGAAGGTACAAACCGAAGCAATCAAAAGGTAATTGCTTGGATGCCTAAAAGCAAAAAACAAACAGCTGTTTTAAAGAAAGCAAGCAGCGGGATCACAAAAGAGAAAGCCATTTCCATTGTGAAAAATGATAAAAACCCGCAGGAAATTAAGTCGGTGCGCCTAGGCATTGAAAATAAAAAGCCGCTGTGGGAAGTAACATATGTGGATAAAGATAAGAAACATTTAACATACTATTATCTTGATTTCTCTAGCGGTGAATTTATAAAACGATACAGCTTATCTCAATCATAAATCGTTTATACCATATGAAATACCATATGTGTCATAATATAAGATTTCAGCGCTTTATGAAAATGAAGCCAATTTTTTATCTATAATCAGCCCGCGGGCTGATTATAGCTTTAGTTCATAGGGGGAGATTTTAGTGAAGTTAGCAAAACGTGTATCAGCATTAACGCCATCATCAACATTAGCGATTACAGCAAAAGCGAAAGAATTGAAAGCGGCTGGTCATGATGTGATTGGACTTGGAGCAGGGGAACCTGATTTTAATACGCCGCAGCATATTTTAGAAGCGGCTGTCACAGCAATGAATGATGGTCAGACAAAATATACGCCTGCAGGCGGCCTTGCACCATTAAAAGAAGCGGTAATTGAAAAATTCAAACGCGACCAAGGCCTGACGTATTCACCTTCTGAAATTATTGTTTGTACAGGTGCTAAGCACGCACTGTATACGTTATTTCAAGTTCTGTTAGACGAAGGTGACGAAGTGATTATCCCAACTCCTTACTGGGTAAGTTATCCTGAGCAAGTAAAGTTAGCAGAAGGTACACCAGTATTCGTTGAAGGTTCTGAAAATAACGAATTTAAAATCACACCTGAACAATTAGAAGCGGCTATTACTGCTAAAACCAAAGCTGTTATTATCAATTCACCAAGCAACCCAACAGGTATGATTTACACAAGAGAAGAGCTTCAAGCTTTAGGAGAAGTTTGCTTGAAGCACGATATTTTTATCGTATCAGATGAAATTTATGAAAAGCTTGTGTATGGTCAAAATGAACATGTATCGATTGCACAGCTTTCACCAGCGTTAAAAGAAAAAACAATTATCATTAACGGTGTTTCTAAGTCACATTCCATGACGGGCTGGCGCATTGGATATGCAGCTGGTGATGCTACAGTTATTAAAGCGATGACAAACCTAGCGAGTCACAGCACGTCAAATCCAACATCTATTGCTCAATATGCAACAATTGCTGCTTATAACGGCACTCAGGAGCCGGTGGAAATGATGCGACAAGCTTTTGAAGAGCGTCTAAACGTAATTCATGAAAAGCTGATTAACATTCCAGGGTTCTCATGCTTAAAACCACAGGGTGCTTTCTACTTATTCCCTAATGCAATTGAAGCTGCAAAGTTAACTGGTTTTGATACAGTTGATGCATGGGTAGAAGCTATTTTAGAAGAAGAGAAGGTAGCGCTAGTGCCTGGATCAGGATTTGGTTCACCAGAAAATGTACGTCTTTCTTATGCTACATCACTAGATTTGCTAGAAAAGGCATTGGAACGAATTCAATCATTCATGACTCGTCACATGAAATAAAAAAGTAACATATTAAAAACAAAGAGCCTTTTAGCACAAATCACACGTGTTAGAAGGCTCTTTTTGTTTGTTACTTGTTATTATGTTTGTCGAAATGTATAATAGGATGGCATACATAATTACGAAATGTAAGTTTTTTGGAGGGATATTAATCGTGAAAATTACGATTTCAGAAGCAAGCAAGCATGTAGGAAAAGAAGTAACAATTGGTGCTTGGTTAGCGAATAAACGTTCAAGTGGTAAAATTGCCTTTTTACAGCTGCGCGATGGATCAGGATTTATGCAAGGGGTAGTTGTAAAAGCTGAAGTAGAAGAAGAAACTTTTAAATTAGCTAAATCTATGACGCAAGAATCATCACTATATGTAACAGGTGTGGTACGTGAAGATGAGCGCTCACCGTTTGGCTATGAATTAACAGTTACAAGCCTTGAAGTTATTCATGAAGCTGTTGATTATCCAATTACGCCAAAAGAACATGGAACAGAGTTCTTAATGGATAACCGTCATTTATGGCTGCGTTCTAAACGTCAACATGCTGTTATGAAGGTTCGTAACGAAATTATTCGTGCAACGTATGAATTCTTTAACGAAAACGGGTTTACAAAAGTAGATCCGCCAATCCTAACAGGAAGTGCTCCTGAAGGAACAACAGAATTATTCCACACGAAATATTTTGACGAAGATGCATATCTTTCTCAAAGTGGACAGCTTTATATGGAAGCAGCGGCAATGGCGCTTGGAAAAGTATTTTCATTCGGTCCAACGTTCCGCGCTGAAAAATCTAAAACACGCCGTCATTTAATTGAGTTTTGGATGATTGAACCAGAGATGGCTTTCTACCAATTCGAAGATAACTTGAAAGTACAGGAAGAGTATGTGTCTCATGTCGTACAGTCTGTTTTAACAAACTGTAAGTTAGAGTTAAATGTACTAGGCCGTGATACATCTAAGTTAGAACAAATTAAAGCACCATTCCCTCGTATTTCGTACGATGAAGCTCTTAAATTCTTACATGAAAAAGGATTTACAGACATTCAGTGGGGAGATGACTTTGGAGCACCGCATGAAACGGCTATCGCAGAAAGCTATGACAAGCCGGTATTCATTACACACTATCCAACGTCATTAAAACCATTTTATATGCAGCCAGATCCAACAAATGAAGACGTAGTATTATGCGCAGACTTAATCGCACCAGAAGGCTACGGAGAAATCATTGGAGGCTCTGAACGTATTCATGATCAAGAGCTTTTAGCTCAGCGTGTAGAAGAGCACAAATTAGATACTGAAACGTATAAGTGGTATTTAGAGCTTCGTAAGTATGGCTCAGTTCCACATTCAGGATTTGGTTTAGGCCTTGAGCGTACGGTAGCATGGATTAGCGGCGTAGAACACGTTCGTGAAACGATTCCATTCCCACGCTTATTAAACCGTCTATACCCGTAAGGAAGTGAAAAAAGTATTCTGACTCTTGTAGTCAGGATACTTTTTTAGCTTTTTTTATGAATCATAAAAAGAAAAGAAAAACGAGGCTTTTACTTATATCATAAGGAAACAAAGGCAAACATAGAAAAGAGTCTAACTTAAAAGGGAGTTGCAATTCTCGAAAAAATAAGTTAGTGTAATATTCTTGGAAGGAAGTCATCGTTCGTATATATTTTATATGTGCAGAGCAATGGTACGGTTTCAGCGGAAAGTTTTACATAGAAGCTTTTTTAGCTTCGAATAATTATTACTTTGACTATAAACTTCATGATATACTAACTACTGAGGTGTTCGGATATGAAAAAAGAAACGTTAATTGAATGGTTTGAACAAGGCACAGTTTCAATTCCGAAGCTGCTGTTTAATCACTATAGCGATTTGGGAATGAACGAAACGGAATTCATGACGTTAATGCATATTTATGTTTCCATTGAAGGCGGTGAAGGTTTCCCGACACCTAACGAATTGGCGGCAAAAATGAGTATTTCAAGTGCTGTCTGTATGGATACGCTGCGAGCATTAATTCAGCGCGGCTTTTTATCTATTGAGCAAGATCAACAGCAAAACGCCCTTATTTGTGAACGTTATTCATTAAAACCGCTTTGGGAAAAGCTTATTCATCATATGATGCAAGAAACAAGAGAAGTAGAAAAAAGCGAAGAAGAACAAGAAGAGCTTAATTTATATACAATGTTTGAAAAAGAGTTCGGCAGAGCATTGTCTCCGTTTGAATGCGAAACGCTAGCGATGTGGATTGATCAAGATCATCATGATCCCATTATTATTAAAGCGGCACTAAGAGAGTCGGTGATGTCTGGAAAATTAAACTTCCGGTATATTGATCGTATTTTATTTGAATGGAAGAAAAATGGTATTCAGACCATTGATCAAGCCCGCAAGCATAGCCAAAAATTTCGTCAAAATCAACAGCCCAAAAAACTATCTTCTGTTAACCCTTCTCAGTCTACATCAGCCATTCCTTTTTTTAACTGGCTAGAGCAATGACAGGATAAAAAGCTGCTTCAAGATCCAAGTAATTGAATCTTGAAGCAGCTTTTTTAAAAGAATATGGACAAAAGTAGCATTTGACAGGAACCCTATTGTAAAATAGGAGGGAACTACCTGTAAGAAGAAGGAGAACTAGTATGTTAACGTTAAAACAAATCAGACAGTGCCTAGATGCTATGGCGGAAATGTTTCCTGACGCCCACTGTGAGTTAAATCATCGGAATCCCTTTGATTTAGTCATTGCTGTGGCGCTATCTGCTCAGTGCACAGATGCTCTAGTCAACCGCGTAACAGCGGATTTATTCAAGAAATATCAAACGCCTGAAGACTATTTAGCCGTTTCGTTAGAAGAGCTGCAGCAAGATATTAGATCAATCGGCTTATATAGAAACAAAGCTAAAAATATTCAAAAGCTCTGCCGTATGCTCATTGATGAATACGGAGGAGAAGTTCCAACAGATCGTGATGAGCTGACCAATCTTCCAGGAGTAGGGCGTAAGACGGCTAATGTTGTTGTATCCGTAGCTTTTGGAGTACCGTCAATAGCAGTAGATACGCATGTAGAACGTGTAAGTAAACGCCTTGGGATTTGCAGGTGGAAAGATTCCGTTTTGGAAGTAGAAAAAACGCTAATGAGAAAAGTTCCGAAAGATGAATGGTCAGTTACGCATCATCGACTTATCTTTTTTGGACGCTATCACTGTAAAGCACAGTCTCCTCAATGTCATGTCTGCCCGCTTCTTGATCTTTGCCGAGAAGGAAAGAAACGAATGAAAGGAAAAGAGAAGAAGACAGATGTTACCGATTGAAGTGCCGTCACATTTCATATGCGAACCATTCTATTCAAAAGAAGATCGGGTTCTTGAAGTGGGTGGAAAAAATTATTTTGCTTATGATATTTTATACGATGTACATAAAGAAACGAAAACACCTTGGAGGGATGTTCAAAAGAATATACGGCCATTTTTTGAAAAGTGGGAAACTCAAAGGGAAGAACTGTATACGCTCTTTTCTCTGCGAAAAGCAAAAGAAGCAGCCCCTTGTATGAAACAAGCTGCTGCTATGTATATTAGTTTACTGTTTTGGATTAACGGACAGCCCGTTCGGCG
>Ga0058693_1000961_pt1 | contig 10528 bp, 8 predicted proteins | sample AgamicOrMarz_FD_55217 | JGI IMG/M metagenome (GOLD analysis project Ga0058693, IMG submission 55217) | Agave microbial communities from Guanajuato, Mexico - Or.Ma.rz | ecosystem: Host-associated > Plants > Phyllosphere > Phylloplane/Leaf | place: Guanajuato, Mexico | collected 2012-06-04 | reverse complement strand
TTAGCCAGCCACGACGGCTTGCACGTGAGAACTAGACCCCTTCGTGCAGACACCAAGCCAGCCGTCGCAGCCAGCCAGGCCGCTTTTTTCGGTTCCCGCCGACGCGCGCACGAAACGCCGTGCACGGTCATGCCAATGAAAAAGCCGTGGAGATGAGGTCATCTCCACGGCTTTTGTTTTTGCGGCCGACGATTCGAGATCGAGGCGAACGGGACGGATTGCCCGAAAGACTCGTCTACTTCGACGCCCAGCCCCAGAACATCAACCACCACGCGCTATCCACCACGGCCAGTGCCGCGATGAACCACAGCATCGCAAGACCGCGCCGCACGAAGTGCTCGCTGTAACGTCGCGTGACGAGCCATGCGAGCCACGCGCTCCACACGTTCGCAATGGCAAGAATCGCGATGCGCACGTCCGATGCCCACCACAACGGCACATGCTCGGCGCGCAGCAGCGACAGCGTGGTCGCGGACAAACCCAGAAACACGCCGGCCCCGGCAAGCGGAATCAGCCCTTGCGTCAGATGATGCAGACGCACGCTGCTGAAACGTCCGAGCGTGCGCGTCGCGCCCACCATCAGAACGAGCAGCGCGGTGCCGTAGACGAGCGCCGTCGCGAGGATATAGCCGATCACCATCGTGCCGTCGAGCCACGAGAACACGTCGTTCTGTTCCGGGTAATGCGTGAACAGGAACCACGGCGCATTGGTCTGCAGCGGCCAGGTGATGTCGCGATCCACGAGCCAGGTCGCGAAGAACATCTTCAGGTCGATGAACCAGCGCGAAGCTGTCCAGTGAAATGCGCCGATCGCGATGCCGAGCAGGCCGTACAGAATCAGCGCGGTGTCCCACACGTTCGCCTGCTTGTCGCCGAGTTGCACGACTTCCGACGACGGCGCGCGCCACGTCAGCGCAATCGCGTCGCGGTGGCCACTGCAACGGCCGCACATGTGGCAGTCGGACGCGCCCTTCATGTTGCGCAACGGCACGAGCGGCGCGCAATTAATCGGAATCACGCGATGCCCGTGCTCGCCGTTCTTGTACGAACGGCGCCACGCGTCTTCATCGACCTTGTAGTGGAACGGCGCGAGGCGCGCCAGAAGCGAGAAAACCCCGTTCACGGGGCAGAGGTATTTGCACCAGACGCGCTTCTCGCGCCCGTAAAGCAGGCCGATGACGATAGCCGCGAGCGTCGAGCCGCCGAGCACCAGCAGCACCGCTTTCGGATACTGGTACACGCTCACCATCTGACCATAAATGGTCGTGATGCCGAACGCGACGAACGGCCAGCCGCCCCAGCGCATCCAGTGCGGAATCGCCCTGCCGCGGCCGTGCTTGCTGGCGAACTCCGCGAGCGCGCCTTCCGGACACAGCACGCCGCACCAGACGCGTCCGAGCATCACCATCGACAGCAGCACGAACGGCCACCAGATGCCCCAGAACACGAACTGCGCGGCAAGCGTCAGGTTGTTCCACAAATGCGCGCTGTCGTCGGGCAGCGGCATCACCGCCGGCACGATGATCAGCAGCGCATACACGGCGACCACGACCCACTGGATGCCGCGGATCACGGAACCGTGCCGCTGCATCCACTGCCCCGCCGCGGCGAGCCGCCCCGGACGGGTCATCAACGTACTCATGCTGCGCGCCCTGCGGCCTGCTGCGCCGGCTTGCGGTTCGCGCGCCGCAGCAGCAGATAGACGACCGCCCAGTANACCGCNTACGCGATCAGGTTCATCAGCGCCGGATGCGCGCGATAGCCGGTGAGCGTNGCGACCAGCGAGCCGAAGGTGCTCGAATCGTCGAGAATGCCCGANGTATTCCACAACTGGTCGACGATGGTCGGCAGGACTTCCTTGTCGATNAGCTTGTCGACGCCCGTCTGAAACAGACCCGCGCCNAGGAACAGCAGCATGATTTCCGTGACGCGGAAAAAGAGCCGCCACGAGAAGACCTTGCCGCCCAACTGCAGCACGTAGAACGTGAGCAGCGCGAGCGCGAGGCCGATCAGCACCGCAAGCATCTGCGCGCCGTCCACATGACCCGACTGGCCGAAGCCGAGGCCGTACAGGAAAATCACCGTCTCGCTGCCTTCACGCGCGATGGCGAGTGCGACGAGCAGCGCCACGCCCCACCAGTTCGAGTCGCGCTGGCTTTGTTGCAGCGAGCGTTCCATGTCGCGCTTGAGCGAGCGGCCGTGCTGCTTCATCCACAGCACCATTTGCACGATCAGCACGCAGGCGACCAGCACCATCGCGGTCTGGAAGTAGTCCTGCGCGTCGCCGGACAGCACTTCGGTGAAGCCGACGAGCGCCGCGCCGAGCGCCACCGCCGCAATCAGGCCGGCCACGACGCCGCCCCACAGGTACGGCAAACCGCGGCGCGCGTCGTCGTCGCCATTTTTCAGCCACGCGTACAGAATGCCGACGACCAGCAACGCCTCGACACTTTCCCGCCACACNATGAATAGAATCTGACCCATCAAGCACTCCCTTCTGCACTGCCACTGCTGTCGCTGGCGACGGCGGGCCGNNNGCCCCGCGTCCGCCTCGCCAGCACCGCTACTTCGCGACGATCACGCCCTGCGCCTGCTGGTGNAAATCGTCGAAAAACTTGTACTCGCCCGGCGANAGCGGAGCGATCACCACGAACGAATCNGCGCCCGGCGCGAGGACTTTTTCCTTGCGCAACTGGACGCTTTCGAATTCGGCCGCACCCTTGCCCGTATTGCGCACTTCGATCTTGATGCGCTGCCCTGCCGGCACTTCGATGCGCGCCGGCGTCAGCTTGCCGTCGTTCATTTCGAGCTTGAAGGTGAGCAGATCGGCTGCCTGAGCCGCGCCCGCCAGCAGAATCGACGATGCCAGGACTGCGATCTTTCGGTTGATTCTCATTGGTGTTTCCAGAAAACGCGGCGCGAGGCATGACTCCACGCGCCGCCTGCTGCATTCACTCGCATTCACTCATTTGCCACGGATGGCTCGCATACTGCGATGCGACCCGCTGCGGCAAAGCGTGGAGATCAGTACCCGCCCTTCTTGCCGATGCCGGCGAACGTGAAGTCGTATTCAAGCGTGAACGGTTTGAACCACGGACCCACGCCGGTTTCCTTGTCGACGTGACGGCCGAACGCCATGTGGCCGGTTTGCATCGGCGCTTCGACGGTCAGCTTCAGGTGATATTTGCCCGGGCCTTGCAGCTTGACGTTGTCGCCGTAGTGCGGGCCGTCGTTGGCGACCATCGCCATCAGATCGCCCTTTTGCGTGTCCTTCGAACCGGCCTTCGTCAGTTCGTAACGCACTTGCAGATACGGCATCCAGTCGCCTTCCGCGAAACCGGTCGGATTGTTCTTGACTGCGTGGATGTCGGCTTCCAGGTGGATGTCCGAGTCCGACGCCTTGCGCATCATGCCTTCGGGCTCCATCGTGATCGGCTGCAGATACACCGCGCCGATTTCCATGCCGCCCTGAATCTGCTGCTTGCCGATCGGATACTCTGCCGCCGTTGCCGACAGCGCCGCGACGGCCGCCGCCGCTGCAACCCCAGCGCGCACAAATGAAGAAATCCGCATTGAAACTCCTTGTTTTTATCTGACTCGATTCGATCCCATTGGAACAGTGCGTCGGACAACCAACCGAAGCAGATCGCATATTTGAACGTTAATGCGAACCATTCTCAATATTGGGCGAGTTTATCATTGTTCGCTTGCCGGAACAAATACGAACGCACGCGAAGCCTTATGGCAGCAGGGTCTTAAGGGTGTCTTAAGAAACGACGTGTGGGAGATGGCAGGCGGGCCAAGCCGCCTTTTCGGATGTAAGAACAGGACGCGGCGGATTGCCGCGCCTTGTCCTTGTCCTTGCTTTGGGCCGCCGCGTGATTTATTCGACGCCCGATACGTGATCGCCGACATTCGCCCCGAACACGCGCTGCCGCAGCAACGCAAGCTGGTCGCGCGTCTGGGCCGCTTTCTCGAACTCGAGGTTCTTCGCGTGCTCCATCATCTGCTTTTCGAGGCGCTTCAGTTCCTTGGCAAGCTGCTTCTCGGACATGTCCTCGAACTTGGCGCGCGTTTGCTGCTCTTTCAGTTCGGCGCGCGCGTCGTCGACGTTGTACACGCCGTCGATAATGTCGCGGATGCGCTTCACCACGCCGCGCGGCGTGATGCCGCGCTCGAGGTTGAAGGCGATCTGCTTCGCACGCCGCCGCTCGGTTTCGTCGATCGCGCGGCGCATTGAGTCCGTCACCTTGTCCGCGTACAGAATCGCCTTGCCGTTCACGTTACGCGCCGCCCGGCCGATCGTCTGGATCAGCGAGCGTTCGGCGCGCAGGAAACCTTCCTTGTCGGCGTCGAGAATCGCGACGAGCGACACTTCCGGAATGTCCAGACCTTCGCGCAGCAGGTTGATACCGACGAGCACGTCGAACGTGCCGAGCCGCAAGTCGCGGATGATTTCGACGCGCTCGACCGTGTCGATGTCGCTGTGCAGATAGCGCACCTTGACGCCGTGGTCGGCGAGAAACTCCGTCAATTGCTCGGCCATGCGCTTGGTCAGCACGGTGACGAGCACGCGGTCGCCCGCCTTCACGCGCTCGTTGATTTCGGCGAGCACGTCGTCCACCTGGCTGCGCGCCGGGCGCACCTCGATTTCCGGGTCAACGAGTCCGGTCGGGCGCACGAGCTGCTCGGCCACCTGGCCCGCGGTCTTCTTTTCGTAGTCCGCGGGCGTGGCCGACACGAACACGACCTGGCGCATCTTGCGCTCGAACTCGTTGAACTTCAGCGGCCGGTTGTCGAGCGCGGACGGCAGACGGAAACCGTAGTCGACCAGATTTTCCTTGCGCGCGCGGTCGCCGTTGTACATGCCGTTCAACTGGCCGATCAGCACATGCGACTCGTCGAGCAGCATGATCGCGTCTGGCGGCAGGTAATCGACCAGCGTAGGCGGCGGCTCGCCGGGCGCCGCGCCGGAAAAGTGCCGCGAGTAATTCTCAATGCCTTTGCAGAAACCCAGCTCCTGCAGCATTTCCAGGTCGAAACGGGTGCGCTGTTCGAGCCGCTGCGCTTCAACGAGCTTGCCCTGGCTATAGAAGAACTCCAACCGCTCGCGCAACTCGGCCTTGATGGTTTCCACTGCTCGCACAACCGTATCGCGCGGCGTCACGTAATGCGACGACGGGTACACGGTGAAGCGCGGAATCTTCTGACGCACACGGCCGGTAAGCGGATCGAACAGTTGCAGCGTTTCCACTTCGTCGTCGAACAATTCCACGCGCACCGCCATTTCCGCATGCTCGGCCGGGAAAATGTCGATGGTGTCGCCGCGCACGCGGAACGAGCCGCGCTGGAAGTCGGCTTCGTTGCGCTTGTACTGCATCGCGATCAGCCGCGCGATGATGTCGCGCTGGCCGAGCTTGTCGCCGGTGCGCAGCGTGAGAATCATCTGGTGGTATTCGGACGGATTACCGATACCGTAAATGGCCGACACGGTCGCGACGATCACCACGTCGCGCCGCTCCATCAGGCTCTTGGTGGCCGACAGCCGCATCTGCTCGATATGCTCGTTGATCGACGAGTCTTTCTCGATGAACAGGTCGCGCTGCGGCACGTACGCTTCCGGCTGATAGTAGTCGTAGTACGAGACGAAGTACTCGACCGCGTTGCGCGGAAAGAACTCGCGGAACTCCGAGTAAAGCTGCGCGGCGAGCGTCTTGTTCGGCGCNAACACGATAGCCGGACGGCCGAGCCGCGCGATGGTATTGGCCATCGTGAAGGTCTTGCCCGAGCCGGTCACGCCGAGCAGCGTCTGGAACGAGAGACCGTCCTCGATGCCTTCGACGAGCGTCTCGATTGCCGTCGGCTGGTCGCCGGCGGGCGGATATGGCTGGTAGAGCTGAAACGGCGAGCCTTCGAAGCGGACGAATTTGGATTCGTCGAGCGTATCTTCGGCTTCGGTCAGATGTTGTTCGGACATGGGACGGCAGCGCCTTGGGCAAAAAACTATTCTAACGGGTTGCGGAAAGTCGGATCGGGCACGGACTGCACGGATCCGCGTAGGACGGCAGCGGCGCGAGAACAGTCCGTCTTGCATTTAGCGGCGCCCTGCCTGTTTTTCAAGCAAATGAGCCCGCCAACGGGCGCTATCGTCCGAAAAACGTTCGCAGATTCGTTACAATGCGAAGTTGCGCTCGCTTGCCTCTGTCCGCGTTTTGCGTCATCCGGCGTTTGCGTTTTGCATCAGACGCAGCCGGCACGGTCGCGCATGCTCGTAGCCGCCCTCTTTTCACTACTGCTGGCCACCCACCATGTCTCTGTTCTCCGCCGTCGAACTTGCTCCCCGCGACCCGATTCTGGGCCTGAACGAAGCCTTTAACGCCGACCCGCGCCCCACCAAGGTCAATCTCGGCGTTGGCGTGTATTTCAACGAAGAAGGCAAGATTCCGCTGCTGCGCGCCGTGCGCGACGCGGAAAAGGCGCGTGTCGAAGCTGCGCTGCCGCGCGGTTATCTGCCGATCGAAGGTATCGCCGCCTACGACGCAGCCGTGCAAAAGCTGCTGCTCGGCAACGATTCGCCGCTGATCGCCGCGGGCCGCGTCGTGACGGCGCAAGCGCTGGGCGGCACGGGCGCGCTGAAGATCGGCGCGGACTTCCTGAAGCGGCTGAACCCGAACGGCAAGGTCGCGATCAGCGATCCGAGCTGGGAAAACCACCGCGCGCTCTTCGAAGCCGCGGGCTTCGACGTGGTCTCGTATCCGTACTACGACGCGCATACGCACGGCGTGAATTTCGACGGCATGCTGAGCGCGCTCAACAGCTATGCCGCGGGCACGGTCGTCGTGCTGCATGCGTGCTGCCACAACCCGACGGGCGTCGACCTGAGCGTCGAGCAGTGGAAGCAGATCGTCGAAGTCGTCAAGGCGCGCAACCTGGTGCCGTTCCTCGACATCGCCTATCAGGGTTTCGGCGACAACATCGAAGCTGACGCTGCGGCTGTGCGCCTCTTCGCCGCGTCGGAATTGAACGTGTTCGTGTCGTCGTCGTTCTCGAAGTCGTTCTCGTTGTACGGCGAGCGTATCGGCGCACTGTCCATCATCACGGGCAGCAAGGAAGAAGCCACGCGCGTGCTGTCGCAACTCAAACGCGTGATCCGCACGAACTACTCGAACCCGCCGACGCATGGCGGCTCGGTGGTCGCCGCGGTGCTCGCGTCGCCGGAACTGCGCGCCACGTGGGAAACGGAACTCGCTGAAATGCGCGACCGCATTCGCGCGATGCGCAACGGTCTGGTCGAGCGCCTGAAAGCGAGCGGCGTGGATCGCGACTTTAGCTTCGTCAATGCGCAGCGCGGTATGTTCTCGTACTCGGGTCTGACGGCGCCGCAAGTCGACCGTCTGCGCGAAGAGTTCGGCATTTATGCGGTGGGCACGGGCCGCATCTGCGTGGCCGCGTTGAACACGCGCAACCTCGACGTGGTGGCCAACGCCGTTGCGCATGTGTTGAAGTAAAGCTTTTTGCAAAGCGCGCTTAGGTGCGCTTTTATTGAAGCTGAATATGAAACGGCGCCCCATGAAGGGCGCCGTTTCTGTTTGCGGCTCAGAACTTGCCGACTCGCCTGTCAGCGCCCGTCGCGATGAATGTCGTGCGTGACGAAACCCGCGTCGTTATCCGGCATGGCAAGCCAGTCCGGTTGCGAAAGCGAATGACGGATGTCGTCNAGCCCGCTTTGCCAATGCTCNCGCATGGTCGACAAGCCGAACTGGAAGTCCTTGTAGTGCCCTTCGTACTCCTTCTGCCGGTAGATGAGATGGATCACGTTGTAGCGCTTCGAGCACGATAGATCTTCNGCGAGCTTGCACCAGGGGTCGTCGCGCTGNTCCGGCGACACACGGTCCAGCACCTCGCGCAGCACNTGCCGGAAACGTTGNGAGCGTTGCAGCATGTCGGTCACGAGACGNGTGCGGCTCGAATACTGNATGTCTTTCATGCGCCCCTGCACGTCGGTGATGCTGTCCGGCACCGGCCCGATTGCGCTCCACAGATCGACCTGAAACGCGAGCGTGTCGCGCCGCGGCGTGGTCTGCATCACCTCGTAGAGCGGCGTATTCGACATCAGCCCGCCGTCCCAGTAGTACTGGCCGTCGATTTCCACCGCCGCGAAGCCAGGCGGCAACGCACCGGACGCCATGAAGTGCTCGGCCCTCAGCGTGGTGTGCGTATTGTCGAAATACGCGAAATTGCCCGTGCCGCAATTGACCGCGCCCACGGACACACGCATTTCCCGCGAGTTGATGCGGTCGAAATCGCACAGGCTTTCCAACGTGGCTTTGAGCGGCGCCGTGTCGTAATAGCTCGCCGCCTGAGGCGGTCCCGACACCGTTGGCAAAGGCGGCGGAAAGCGCGGCACAAAGAAGCCCTTTTGTCCCTCGACGAGTGCGCCGAGCGCCTGCGTCGCCGTGAACGCTTTACGCACGGCGTCGCTCGAGTTGAAGAACGCATGCTCGATAAACGCCGGCAGCGGCAAACCGAACGCCGGTTGACAGATGGTCTCCCAGAATTGCAGCAGCCGTTCCACCCGCTTTTCCGGCGGATTGCCCGCGATGATCGCGGTATTCAACGCGCCGATGGAAATGCCCGCCAGCCAGTTCGGCTCAATGCCGGCTTCGTGAAGCCCCTGAAAGACGCCGGCCTGATACGCGCCCAATGCACCGCCGCCCTGCAGCGTGAGCGCGATGGTTTCGTAGTCCGGCACTTGAATGCGCGAGCCCGGAGCCGTGGCGGACGCCGCGCCGGCGCCCGCACCTCCCTCATTGCCCGGCACGCCCAGGCGCGCCTGCTTGAGATTGCGTTGCGCCATGACGCCTCCTTATTGCATGTACCAGCCGTGGCTCACAATGAAGGACTGACCCGTCAGTGCCGCCGTGGGGAAAGTCGAGAGGAACAGCACGGTTTGCGCGACGTCTTCGACGGTGGTGAAAATACCGTCGACGGTGCCGCCGAGCATCACGCGCTTGACGACTTCTTCTTCACTGATGTTCAGTTCCTTCGCCTGCTCGGGAATCTGCTTGTCGACAAGCGGCGTGCGCACGAAGCCGGGACACACGACATGCGAACGCACGTTGTGTTTCGCGCCTTCCTTGGCGAGCACGCGCGCGAGCCCGAGCAGCGCATGCTTGGCCGTCACGTAAGCGGACTTGAGCGGCGACGCCTCGTGCGAGTGCACCGAGCCCATGTAGATCACGATGCCGCCGCGATCGTCCTTGTACATGTGCTTGAGCGCTGCCTTGGTGGTCAGGAAGGCGCCGTCCACGTGAATCGCCTGCATCTTTTTCCAGTCGGAGAACGAGTAGTTCTCGATCGGGTTGACGATCTGAATGCCGGCATTGGAAATGAGAATGTCGACGGAACCCAGCTCGGCCGCCACTTTGTCGATGCCCTGGTTGACGGCGTCTTCGTTGGTGACGTCCATGGCGATGCCGATCGCCTTGCCGCCGCCCTTCCTGATTTCTTCAGCGACGGCGTTCGCGCCGTCCTGATTCAGGTCGGCGATCGCGACAGCCGCGCCNGCNGCCGAAAGGGTCAACGCAATCTGCTTGCCGATGCCGCTCGCGGCCCCGGTAACCACCGCGACCTTGCCATTCAGATTTGTGTTCAGTGACGACATCCAGAACCTCCATGCAGTTGATGAGCAATGAGACCACGAGCCGCGCGCAGCGTGAAGTCAGCCGAACGGCATAGGCGCCGATTACGCGCGCATAGGCGCGCATAGGCCTTCTCCTATGCCGTTCGGCCGAATGTTGCACTGCGGCCAATCCTGCTATTGTGCATGAACCGTATGGAATCGATCGGTAAAAAGCACGCCCAGGCTTATGTATTTAAACTAGGCGTTCCGCCAGAATTCCGGTCGCTTCACTATCGAGGAGAATTGCATGAATTATCGGCGTTTAGGTCGCTCGGGCCTGCAGGTCAGCGAACTGTCCATCGGCTCGTGGGTCACGTACGGCAATCAGGTCGATCATCGCGCGGCGCGCGAATCGCTCGCGGCCGCGCGCGACGCGGGCGTCAACTTCTTCGACAACGCGGAGGTCTACGCCGGCGGCAAATCCGAAGAGATCATGGGTCAGGCGCTCAAGGAACTGGCATGGCCGCGCGTGAGCTATGTGGTGTCGACCAAGTTCTTCTGGGGACTGCAGGAAGCGCCCAATCAGTACCACACGCTGAACCGCAAGTATCTGCTCAACGCAATCGATTCATCGCTCGCACGTTTGCAGCTCGACTATGTCGATCTGGTGTTCTGCCATCGCCCGGACCCGAACACGCCGGTCGAAGAAACGGTATGGGCAATGAGCGACATGATCACGCGCGGCAAGGCGTTGTACTGGGGCACGTCCGAGTGGAGCGCGGACGAAATCCGCGCTGCTTACGAGATTGCGGAGCGGCATCATCTGCATAAGCCGGTCATGGAGCAGCCGCAATACAACCTGTTTCATCGCAAGCGCGTGGAGCAGGAATACAAGCGTCTTTACGA
>Ga0058693_1000956_pt1 | contig 10561 bp, 8 predicted proteins | sample AgamicOrMarz_FD_55217 | JGI IMG/M metagenome (GOLD analysis project Ga0058693, IMG submission 55217) | Agave microbial communities from Guanajuato, Mexico - Or.Ma.rz | ecosystem: Host-associated > Plants > Phyllosphere > Phylloplane/Leaf | place: Guanajuato, Mexico | collected 2012-06-04 | reverse complement strand
CCGGAGAAGGTCAACAGCATCCTGTGGATTCGCCGCGGCAAGGACACGCTGGCGTTCGGCAACATCACGGGCGCGATGGTGTTTCAGGGCACCTTGTTGCCNGCTATCGGCATTCTGCTGACGCCGTGGACGCCGCGCATCGAGGTGGTGACGGGCATCGTCATCACNCTGGTCGCGGCGGGCTGGCTGCGGCTCAACGCNCGNGAGCNCGGCGCGCCCGTGTGGGCGCTGCTGGTCTGCGGCGCGCTGTACGCCGCTTATCTGGCGATCACGCTAAGCCGTTAGGCGTTCGAGCCACGTCGCCGGCGAATCACAAGCNGCNGCGATGCTCCCGCCCAATACATCGATCTAACGGCTTTTCTCTCGCCAACTCCCGGAATCGCGCGATGCGNGACGACGGCATAATTTCACAAACCATTGCGACATGGGTCTCGACAAGCGCCGCCGACGAAATCACCGTTGCGCGGCGCATTATTCGCGCATGTTGTCGATGCATCAAGCGGCAGGGAACCAGTCGAGCAAGTCCGCGGAGGCGGGTATGAGCCACATTGTCATCGTCGGATCGGGCGGCCATGCAAAAGTCGTCATCGATATCGTCGAGCAGGAAGGAAAGCACAGCATTGCCGGGTTAATCGACGCATACCGCAACGTGGGTGAACGGACGCTCGACTATCCGGTGCTAGGCGGCGAAGCCGATCTTCCCCGTCTCGTGGCTGAACACGATCTGCAAGGNACCATCATTGCAATCGGCGACAACGTCGTCCGGTCGAAAGTGGCGGCGAAGGTCGGAGCGCTTTGCCCCCAACTGCAGTTCATGAATGCCATTCATCCGCGGGCAACGATTGGTCGCGGCACAACGGTCGGGGCGGGCAGTGTAGTGATGGCTGGAGCGGTCGTTAATCCCGACTGTCGCGTAGGCCAGTTCTGTATTCTGAACACGAACTCGTCGCTGGATCACGACTCTGTGATGGACGAGTTTTCGAGCCTGGCGCCCGGAGCGATAACGGGTGGCAACTGCCGGATCGGTGCGTATTCCGCCATTAGCATCGGCGCAGTGCTTCGCCACGGCATCAACGTCGGGGAGCACAGCATCGTTGGCGCGGGAGCCACCGTTCTGAGGGACGTCGAGCCCTATTCGGTCGTCTACGGCAGTCCCGCCAGGAAGGTGCGCGACAGGGTTGCCGGGGCCCGCTATCTGTGAATGCAGGCCCTACGTTCACCCTGTCTACAACTTGCCCGGCAGTTCCATGCGGCAATAAAGTCATCGTGCACTAAACCTCAACACGCACTGGATTTATATGAACGTTGTTACGTCGGATGACAGCATCGGCGTCGTGCCGACTCATCCTCTATCGAAGCATTTCATTGTGATCGGCTACCGGGACGGGGCTTTCTCGACCATCCCCTAACAACTTCTTCAGGAACTGGCTGGATGAAGAGGCNNCCGACGGAGTGTTTCATATCGGCCGATGCAGTGTTCTCGGCGTGGGTTCGGTCGCCAGATACGACGGCCATGCGCAGAAGCTGGTGATTGGAAAGAACGTCGCAGGCGGTATGGGGCTCAAGTTCATTCTGAACGCCCAGCATGAAACGAAGACCATATCGACGACCATGTTCAGCATCTACGGCAACGGTCTCACCAATGCAATGATGCCGCAATACGCNGACACCGTTATTCATAACGATGTGTGGATCGGCGACGAGGCTGTATTCCTGGGCGGCAGCGTCATCGAAAGTGGATGCGTNATCGGTGCGCGCTCGCTGATACCGCCGAACTTCCGCAGCGAACCGTATGGTATCTATGCGGGNTCGCCGGCGCGGCTGGTGCGTTTCCGNTTTTCGGAAAAAGTACGGGAGCGCTTGCTGGANCTGGCATGGTGGGACATGTCGCTGCAGTGGATCAAAGACAATAACGATGCGTTCGTTGTCGATCTCACGGCGGACGAGGGGCGTGCGCTCGAAGTACTCGGTGAGCTTCAGCGGGCCAAAGCCGCAGAACTGGCNANTGTGCGTGAACAGTCNCAGCAGANCTTGTAGTTACTAGCGGGCTTCTTTCCTGACACAAACAAAGAGCACTCGACGCATGTCANGCGTCGAGTGCTCTTTTGTATCTGGAGTTCACAAGAGAGCGTGCTGCTTTTAATACGTCTTGATGATATCGACGATCCGTTCCACGTTCGCAGTGGAAAGACCGGGGTAAATCGGCAGACACAGCACTTTCCTCGCCGCATCGGCTGCGACCGGAAGGTTGGCNGGGTTGGCGCTGACGAGACCGCGATACATGGGGAAATCCGAGATCAGCGGATAAAAATAGCGGCGCACGATGATCTTGTGCTGACGCAATCTCTCGAACANCGCGTCGCGACTGCACGGAAANTCGTCTTCGACGAGAATCGGGAAGTAAGCGCGATTCGCAATGGGGCTGTCGCAGGCCGGCAGGCAACGGATGCCTGGCACATCGGAAAGCAGCGCGCAGTACTGGGAAGCGATATCGCGTCGACTGGCTAATGCTTCGTCGATATTCTTCAATTGCAGAAGGCCGAACGCGGCATTGACTTCGCTCATCTTGCCGTTAATGCCGGGCGCGACCACCGTCGTCTCATCGACGAAACCGAAGTTCTTCAGGTGGTTGACCCGCTGTTTGGTCTTTGCATCCGGGCAAATGATCGCGCCGCCTTCGAATGTGTTGAAGATCTTCGTCGCGTGAAAACTCAGAACGGAGAGATCGCCGTGGCGAAGAACGCTGCCGCCGCCCGTGCGCACNCCAAATGCGTGAGCCGCGTCGTAGATGACCTTGAGNTTGTAGTTGTCGGCGATCTTCTGAATGGCTTCGGTGTCGCAAGGATAACCATAGCAATGCACCGGCAGGATCGCCGTAGTCTGCGGCGTGATGGCGGCCTCGATCTTTCGCGGATCCATATTCAGCGTGTGCGGATCGACGTCGACGAAAACGGGCTTGATGCCGTTCCAGAGNAGCGAATGCGCGGTTGCCACGAAAGAATAGGGCGTTGTGATCACCTCGCCCGTAATGCGCAGCGCCTGCAATGCAGTAACGAGACCCAGCGTGCCGTTCGAAAACAGCGCAAGGTGGTCGACGCCGAGATACTCCTCGAGCGCCGCCTCGAGCCGTTGGTGAAACGGGCCGCCGTTAGTCAGCACCTTGCTGTCCCAGATCTCGCGAAGATACGGAATGAAGTCGTCAAGCGGCGACAGATAAGGTTGCGTGACAAAGATGGTTTCTTCTGTCAGCGCCGAAACAGCTTCAGCAGGCAGGCTTGCGTTCATGATTGGGTTCTTCGCTAGTAGGTGCAGCGCGCGGCTCGTTAGATCACCGCGTCCGTCGAAAGCGCAGCAGGCGACGGGGACCAGTCAGCCGGCAAGGTCGCTTCGAAGGCGGTAGGCGTTTGGTCCGCGCACCAACGCTTCCACATGGTGCGCAGCGCAATCGACAGACCCGCCGCGACCTTCTCCGGCTGGAATGGAACGGAGTTCAGGCAGCGCTCGCGCATGCCGATTCGAAGTTCGTTGAGCGCGTCGAGATCGCGAGTCAACTCGAGACTCTTGCGGACAAATTCTTCCTTGTCGCGCACGATGAACTGTTCGAGTCCAACGTGCTCGAGCCAGCAGGCGCCTCCGCGGCTCGGCATCGATATGCCGGGCATCGTGATCGTTGGGACACCCATCCATAGCGCGTTGAGCGTCGTGGTCGAGCCCGTGTAGGGGAACGTGTCGAGGCAGAGGTCGACCTGGTGGTGCTGCTGCATGTAAAGAGGCAGCGACCCGCGCGGGCAAAACGTCAGCCGGTCGGCGGTGATGCCTTCGGCGGCGAACCATTCCAGATATGTCGGCTCGTCCAGCTTGCTCGAGATCGCGCCAATCACCATTCGCGAGGACGGTTCGGCGCGCAGAATGACGCTCCAGAGTGCGATAACTTCCTGACTCAGCTTGTTGAGCCGGTTGAAGCTGCCGTACGTGACATAGCCTTTATGAAGTGCGGGCAACGCATTCACGGGCGGGCAGTTCGGCGGCGGCATGAACGGAGCGATCGCGGGCANCAGCGCCAGCTTTTCGACGAACTGATCCTCGAATTGCGCGGGAGGCGTGATGAACCGATCCGACAGGTAGTAATCGAATGCGGTCATTCCGGTGGTGGCTGGATAGCCGATCCACGACGCCTGAATAGGCGCGGGCTTGTGCGCGAGTGCAATGATTCGCGAATGCGCCGTATGCCCCGAAAGGTCAATGACAATATCGATTCCGTCATCGGCAATCTTTTTGCTCAGCGCCGCATCGCTAAGATCGGCCACCGCGTGCCACGAGTCGGCGTGTGCGCGAAGCTTCTCGGTAAGGTGGTCATTCACCCCAAAGGTGTAATAGAAGTGAAGCGATAGCTCGGGGTCATGGGTCAAATGCTGCACGACGGGCAGAAGATAGTAAGCCGCCGCATGATTGCAAAAGTCGCCGGAAACGAAAGCGATGCGCAGCTTGCGCTCGGGATCACGTCGATTGGTGTAACGGCGGCTCGCAACGATGGCGGGAACGTCNTGCATTTCCCCGAATAACCTGTGTTCCTTAAGGAACGCGGCCTTGCNGATCGTATTGCTGTGCGTCAGGCAGAACAGCAAATTCGTGCGTGCGTTGCTATTGGCAGGCTCGATTTCAAGCGCGGTGCGCAGCGCGGCTTCGGCTTCCGCGATAGCGCCGATGCCGAGATACACGTTGCCCAGCGAACTGTGTACAGAAGCCGAGCGCGGTGCAAGCTGTGCGGCTCGCATGCATGACGCAATCGCCTCCGCCCGCCGTCCAAGCGCGACCAGCGTGACGCCGAGAATCCGATGTGCCTCTGCGTGATCCGGCGCAATGGCGATAAGTTGCCGTGCGTGCCGTTCGGCTTCGTCCAGCGCGCCGGTGTGGCGCGATGTATCGGCGAGCAGTAACCGGCAAATCATGTCAGTGGGATCCAGCTCCACGCCTTTGCGCGACGCTTCGAGTACTTCGCGGAATTGATTGTTCTTGTGAAGCGAAATGGAGAGCGCACGCCAACACTGGATGTCTTTCGGGTAGCGAGCGGTCAGCTTGCGAGCGAGCTTGATGGCTTCCGGGAAATTGCCCTTGTGCACCAGCGCGTTGTGCTTTTGAATCTCCGCGGCCGATGCTGCACGATGCTGAGCCGCGCTCAACGGTACGCGCGCGATTTTTGCCGGCTCCTCGGCCGCTTCGCCGATGACCAGATTGACGTCTTGCACAGCGTCCGGATGCGCATTGACTTTGATTTCCATCCGCTTTTCCGGCTGCGCCAACTGATGAATCAGGCTATTCATCGCGGGGCCTTGAANGCCCTGCTGTTGTGCCAGCTCCACCGCGGTCCATGCGGCTGCTAACTGATTGCTTTCGAACAGCGCATTGATATAGGCGACCCAATACTGTCCGTTGGACGGTCTCACGCCTAGCGCGACTTCGAAGTGCGGAACGGCTTCGGCGGCGCGGTTCGTCTGGACCTTGATCACGCCGAGGTTGTAGTTCGCATCCGGATGCTCCGGCATGGCCTCGAGAATGGCTTCGAACAGCGCGCGCGCGTCGTCGATCTCACCCTTGTGATATTGCTCGATGGCGCTCTGCATGACGAGAGCGATGTCCTGAGCNCGCTGCTGTTCAGGAGTGAGAGGCTGGNACGTCGGGAACTGGAATTGGATGGACATGATGCTCGCACGAGGAAGCTGTACGTTGGATTATCAAGTCCGAATTCGCGCCGTGAAGGGTGGAAGTGACGGCAAAATGGCCACCAATTCACCTGATTACGAAGCACAAAAAGAAACGCCCGCGCAAGGCGGGCGAGGGTGCAACGAGCGCAGCTTTACTCCGGTGCGCAGTTGTTGTTGGTTATACGGTTAAGGCGTCTTTGCGCCGCTTATCGGCTTACAGCAACGCCGTTTTCTGATACTTGTCGACGGCGCTCGCGCGGCGCATCGCGGCCGTGAATTCGGCCTGCAATTCCACTTGCGTGGTTTGCGCATTGGCGTAAAGGGCCGCGTCGCGCGCGACGATCGAACGGATCACGTCGAGCGAGCCTTGCACCTGCTGCGCGTCAAGCGACATGATCAGCGGCGAGCGNATTTCGGCGAGCCGCGCGGCTTCGGGCCAGTCGGCCAGCGCGGCCGCTTGCTCGATTTCGCCGGTCAGCGCCAGCACTTTCCCGATCAGGGCAGAGGACTCCATGTGCGTTCTCCGTGACGTTACTTGTTGGTCGCGAGTGCGCCGGCGCTATTCGTGCCGCCGAACAATTGCGTCAGGTACTGCGAGTTGTTGTTCATCGTCGCCATCAACGTGTTGAGCGCCGTGAACTGCGCCGAGTATTGGCTCGTCAGCTGCGCAATGTAGTCGTTCAGGCTCGTCTGTTGTGTCTGGATGCTCTTCAGGTCGGAGTTCAGCGCGGTGGTCCGCACGTCGATCATGCCGCCTGTCTTCGTGAAATTGGTGATGCTGGTGCTNAACTGCGCGCCGATGCCGTTGGTCGAATTGAACAGCGANGCCACCGTCGACGAGTTGTTCTGCAATGCGTTGGTGAGCGCCGCGCTATCCACCTGCANCGTGCCGTCGGCTTGCAGCGAGATACCGATCGAGCCGAGGCTCTGCGANGTNCNGCCGTTCTTCACGCCGCTCGCGACAATCGACGAAAGCGCGTTCTTGATCGTGTTGAGCGTGGAATCGCCGAGCAACGGACCCTGCGTCGTCGCGCCCTGCGTGTATTGCGCGAGCGTGCCCATGGTCGTCACGACCGTGTTGTAGAGCGACACGAAGTTGTTGATCGCGCTGGCCTGCGAGGTGGTGTCCGCNGCAACCGTCAGTGTCTGCGTNGTCGCGGGGGTCGTCACCGCGGCCGACGTCAGGTTCAGCGTNACGCCNGCGATCGCGCTCGTGACCGAGTTGGTCGAGCTNGACGCGGCAATGCCGTTGATCTTGAACTCGGCGTCTTGTGCAGCCGTGCTTTGTGTCCACGCGCTCGCGTTGTTGGCCGACGTGATGGTCGACTGGCCGCCCGTCGTGCTGGCCGTCGACGTCACGCCGAGGCTCGACAGGCCGTTATCGCCGCTCAGGTTGCCGACCGCCACGCTGATCGTGTTGGACGCGCCGGTCGTGCTCGACGCGAGCACGAGGTGGGCGCCGTCAGTGCCGTTCACGACAGTCGCCGTGATGCCCGGGTTGCCGGTCGCGCTGTTGATTGCGGCGGCGATGCCGGCAACGGTGTTGTTGCTGCTCGTGATCGACACGTCAAACGACTTGCTGCCGAGCGAGAGCGACAGCGTGCCCGTACCGAGCGCCTGGCTAGCCGTGAAAGCCGACGACGACAGCGCCTGCGACGCCGCGACCTGCGAGACCGCGACGCTGTAGCTGCCGGCGACCGCGCCCGTGGTGGCAGTCGCGGTGATGCCGGTGCCGCCGCTCAAGGTCGCGGTAAAAGTATTCTGGAGTCCGCCGTTGGACAGCGAAGTGAGGCCCGTTTCCAGCGCGCCAAGCGCGGCCGAAAGCGTGCCGAATGCGGAAATCTGGGTGTTGTCCGAGCTTTGTTGCGCCGTCAACGCGGCAACCTGGCCGGCAGTCTTCGAATTTACGAGAGCCGTGACGAGNGTCGACACGTCCAGCGACGAATTGCCCGTCGCGCCCGTGATGACCGACTGCATGGCCTGCTGNAGGGCTGCATTGTCGGCTGCGACAGTCGCTGATGCCGCGCTCGCCGCCGATGAACTCGTAATCGTTGACATGAAAATGCTCCGTGCGTCCGTNNTGATGCGTGATGGGCGTAACAGAAATGCTGGATGGAAGGCGAGCCTTCCATCGAAACGCTAAAAACCGGACAACGCGCGGTGAAGCGCGAGGTCCGGTCAAACTTCAGAAGCTATTACTGGAGCAGCTTCAGAACTTGCTGCGGCTGCGAGTTGGCTTGCGCCAGAACCGAGATACCAGCTTGTTGCAGCACTTGAGCCTTCGAGAGGTTAGCAGTTTCCTGCGCGAAGTTCGCGTCGGTGATCTGCGATTGTGCCGACGACAGGTCGGTTGCTTCAGCTTGCTGCGACGTTGCAATCGCGCTGAAACGGTTCTGTGCTGCACCGAGGCTTGCTTGCAGGTTGCTCACGGCGGTCAGTGCGTTGTCGATTGCGACCATTGCCACGTTCGCGCCGCTGACCGTGCTGATGTCCAGCTTCGACACCGACGTGTTCGACGCGTTGACTGCGCCGATCTGTGCCGTTGCGGCGAGGACCGACTTGTCCAGCGCTGCGTTCGTCTGGTCGTATGCAGCCGTGTTCATCGTCAGCGTCGTGACCGGAGCGCCCAACGTCGCGTTCGTCTGTGCACCTGCCGAGAAAATCGTGCTAGCGGCTGCCGAGCTGATCGCCGAACCGTTCTGGTCGGTGAAGCTGAAGCCACCATGACCGTCCGACAGCACGTTGATCGACGTGATGATGTTCGCGCTCGGCGTCGACGTTGCTGCTGCGCCCGTCGCTGCGTCGATGTTCAGGTTGCTGATCGTGCCAGCCAGTTGGCCGGTTGCCAGCGAACCGCTGCCGAGGCTAGCGGCCGACATGCTCTTCGACAGGTCGAGGTTGATCGTCTGACCGACGTTCGCGCCAACCTGGAAGCCGACGATACCAGCCGAGCCGTCCAGAATGTTCGTGCCGTTGTACGTCGTTTGCGACGCGATACGGTTCACTTCCTGGATTTGCTGCGCAACTTCCTTCTGCAGCGCTGCCTGGTCCGACGACGACATCGTGCCGGTCGAAGCCTGCACAGCCAGCGTACGGATACGTTGCAGGCTGGAAGTCAGCGAGGACAGCGCGCTCGACGCCGTCTGAATCAGCGACACGCCGTCGTTCGCGTTCGACACGCCCTGGCCCAGACCGTTGATCTGGGTTTGCATACGGGTCGAAATGCCAGACCTGCTGCATCGTCAGCCGCGCTGTTGATGCGCTTGCCCGACGACAGGCGGGTGATGGCTTGCGACAGGGCGCTTTGCGAGCCGCTGAGGTTTTGCTGTGCAACCAGCGAGTTGATATTGCTATTGATTCCGAGCATGGAAAATCTCCTAAATAAGCCTGAGCCCAATACGCCATATTGGCATCGGCGGAAGCTTCGTTCATTGCTGGCCGCCTCAGTGAAGGTTGACGGCCCTCCTAAAAAAAACTTGAGGAACTTTCTGTAATCGCACACCGATTGGCTCGCCTGATGGGGCGCGCGGGCCGCGCCGGACAAGCGTTTGAGGCCGATCCGCCAGGCGCGCTGCGGGATTTGAAAAGGCGGCGTATCCTCTTTTTCTCTTGCGATAAAGCGGGGAGAAATCATGCAAAAGCGCCGCATTGGACACTCTGAATTGCAAGTCGCGCCGCTTATGTTCGGCGGCAATGTATTCGGCTGGACCGCCGACGAAGCGACTTCGTTTTCGATNCTCGACGCGTTNGTCGACGCCGGGCTGGACTTCATCGACACGGCCGACGTGTATTCCGCGTGGGNGCCNGGCAANCACGGCGGNGAGTCGGAGGCGATCATCGGCAAGTGGTTTCAGCGTAGCGGCAAGCGCGACAGGATCGTGCTCGCGACCAAAGTGTCGAAGCATCCGCANCGCAAGGGGCTCTCGGCCGCGAACATTCAGGCAGCCGTCGAAGATTCGCTGCGGCGCTTGCAGACCGATTACATCGACATCTATTTTTCCCACGACGACGACACCGCGACGCCGCTTGCCGAGACGCTCGGCGCGTATCAGCGGCTGATCGAGGCGGGCAAGGTGCGGGTGATCGGCGCGTCGAACTACAGCGGCGCGCGCGTGGAGGAGGCGCTGGCGCTGTCCCGTCAGCATGGGCTGCCGGAATATCAGGTGTTGCAGCCGGAGTACAACCTGTACGATCGCGCCGGATATGAGACCGATCTGGAGCCGGTGGCGCTCGCCTATCAGCTCGGCGTGGTCGTGTACTGGAGTCTCGCGAGCGGATTTTTCTCCGGGAAATATCGTTCGAAGGAAGATCTTGCCGACAAGGCGCGCGGAAGCCGCGTCGAGAAGTATCTGAACGAGCGCGGCCTGCGAATCCTCGGGGCGCTCGACCGGGTCGCGGCGCGGCACGCCAGTACGCCGGCCAGCGTCGCGCTGGCGTGGCTGATCGCCCGGCCGAGCGTGACCGCGCCGATTGCGAGCGCGACGTCGCTGCAGCAGCTGGAGAGCCTCGTCGCTGCTGTTCATCTGACGCTGACGGGCAGCGATATCCGGGAACTGGACGATGCGAGCGCCTGAACGGTTGCGGCGGCNTGGCGTAATCCCTAAACCCCTGGTACGATGGACAGTTTCCTGATATCATCGGGAGTGAATTGAGATCTTTGCCTGTTTCGTCATCGTNTTTTCGTTGATGGAAGGTTTGGCGAAACGGCAGCAGGCGCGGCTTTGCAATACGTCTGTCCGCGTTCCGCGGTGAGCTCCACACCTCTCTTTTCCGGCCTCCGTGGCCGCTTTGCCTCTCGTTTCATTCGTGGTTTGGCCGGGTTCTTCCCGCGTTTGCCTGTTACTGGCCATGAATCGAAA
>Ga0058693_1000944_pt1 | contig 10642 bp, 10 predicted proteins | sample AgamicOrMarz_FD_55217 | JGI IMG/M metagenome (GOLD analysis project Ga0058693, IMG submission 55217) | Agave microbial communities from Guanajuato, Mexico - Or.Ma.rz | ecosystem: Host-associated > Plants > Phyllosphere > Phylloplane/Leaf | place: Guanajuato, Mexico | collected 2012-06-04 | reverse complement strand
GCCCTGGATATGTCGCCGCTGTTAACGCTTGAGGCCGATGCGTTGCGTGAACGGCTGTATACCGCTAAAGAGGATCTGGGGGATGACCCCGCCGTGCCGGTGAAGCTGGTGCATCTGAATAAGTGTCCGGTGCTGGCGCAGGCCAATACGCTGCGCGCCGCCGATGCTGACCGGCTTGGCATTAATCGCCAGCGCTGCCTGGATAATTTAAAACTGCTGCGTGAAAACCCGCAGGTGCGGGAAAAAGTGGTGGCGATTTTTGCCGACGCCGAGCCGTTTGTGCCGTCGGAAAACGTCGACGCCCAGTTGTATAACGGCTTTTTCAGCGATGCCGATCGGGCGGTGATGAAAATCGTGCTGGAAACCGAACCGCGTAATCTGCCCTTACTGGATATTACCTTCGCCGATAAGCGCATTGAAAAGCTGCTGTTTAACTACCGGGCGCGTAACTTCCCCGGCACGCTGGATGAAGCGGAGCAGCAGCGCTGGCATGCGCACCGGCAGAGTATCTTCACGGAAGAATTTTTGCAGGCGTGGGTGCAGGAGCTGGAAATGCTCTACAGCCAGCATGAAGGTGATGCTGAGAAACAGGCACTGCTGAAAGCGCTGTTCCAGTATGTGCAGGAGATCGTCTGACCGCCCTCTTCTGATGGCGGTGCAAAAAGCAAAAAACCGGAGGCGTTAACCTCCGGTTTTTTTACGTCATTTGTTTATAACAGCGGTTACTGCGGAATATCTTCGTACTGCGGTACCGGATTGCGGAAGCTTCGGGTCACGCAGGCCAGGTACAGCAGACCAATGGCACCCCAGATGAGGCCCAGGATCATTGAGCTCTCTTCCAGATTCGCCCACAGTGCACCTACCGTCAGCGCGCCACACATCGGCAGCACCAGGTAGTTGAAGTGGTCTTTCAGCGTTTTGTTACGCTTTTCACGGATCCAGAACTGGGAGATCACCGACAGGTTAACGAAGGTGAAGGCCACCAGCGCACCAAAGTTAATCAGCGCCGTCGCGGTCACCAGGTCGAAGTTAATCGCCAGCAGCGCAATCGCGCCCACCAGCAGCACGTTCCATGCCGGAGTGCGCCATTTCGGGTGCACGTAACCGAAGAAACGGGTCGGGAACACGCCATCACGGCCCATCACGTACATCAGACGGGATACGCCTGCGTGCGCGGCCATACCGGATGCCAGAACGGTCACGCTGGAGAAGATCAGCACGCACCACTGGAAGGTTTTACCCGCCACGTAGAGCATGATTTCCGGCTGTGACGCATCCGGATCTTTAAAGCGAGAGATGTCCGGGAAGTACAGCTGCAGGAAGTAAGATGCGCAAATAAACACCAGACCACCAATCAGCGCGGTCAGGAAGATCGCTTTCGGGATCACACGCTCGGCATCTTTGGTTTCTTCAGACAGCGAGGAAATGCCGTCAAAGCCCAGGAATGAGAAGCACAGGATAGTCGCGCCGGTGATCATCGGCACCACGTGCGCGCCTTCAGACCAGAACGGACGGGTGCTGGTCAGCGTACCTGCGCCTTCACCGTGCGAAACGCCATAAATAATCATGCCGACGATCACCGCCACAATCCCCATCTGCAGGATGACGATCAGGGTGTTGAAATTCGCCACGGTCTTGATGCTGCGCAGGTTGGAGATGGTCATAAAGGCCACCAGCGCAACAACAAAGATCCACGATGGCACCGACGGCACCAGCGCTTCGAAGTAAATTTTCGCCAGCAGAATGTTGATCATCGGCATGAACAGGTAGTCCAGCAGCGATGACCAGCCGACCATGAAGCCAACAGCCGGGCTGATGGATTTCTGGGCGTAGGTGTAGGCGGAGCCGGCAGACGGGAAACGGCGAACCAGTTTACCGTAGCTGAGCGCCGTGAACAGGATCGCCACCAGCGCAAAGGCGTAAGCCGTCGCGACGTGACCATCAGTCAATCCAGAGACAATGCCGAACGTATCGAACAGCGTCATCGGCTGCATATAGGCAAGACCCATCATAACAACCGGAATCAACGTAAGCGTTTTACGCAATTCCACGCGAGAGGTTTTTGGAGTAACGTTATGCGACATGGTGAGCCCCCATTACGGCAGATGCCGTCGCAAATGCAAAAAATTGCCCCATCTGATTTCGTTCCTCAGCGACAACGACTGTCGGTTTTTAAATGTGTATCTATCCGGTACGAAGCCCGGCCTCTTTGATTAAATGACGTTTTTATTGCAAAAAAAATAACCGACGCGTTGAACGTCGGTTAATCTCATTTTTTGCAGGCGGCGTATTTTGCCCCAAAATCGTGCGCGATGACAAGACTATGAGAGGCCTGTCACGCGATTATTTTTACGATGGCCCGCTGTGACGGGCATCGGCAAAATTATAAACGCCAGTGATAGCACTATTTGCCACTATTTCCCTGCACCACCACGCGCTGGCAAGCCCTGCGGTTTGCTCATTCCACCCCAGCCACACAGGCTCGGCGGACACCTCGTCGGTGACGCGTTTTTCAATCAGCGCGCCGCTGTCGAGAAAGCGCTGCGCCAGATAGCGCGGCACCCAGCCACAGCCGAGCCCGCCTCTCTGTAGCTCCAGTTTAGTCTTAAAATCAAAAACCGTGATCGCTTCATGATCGTCCGGCAACGACGGCGCTGGCAAAAGCTTGCCACTGCTCACCACGATAGCGAGGTGGCGTTTAATTTCATGACGGGGTATGGGTTCTGGCGCTTTTGCCAGCGGATGCTGAGGGGCGACGGCGAAAACCTGCTCCAGACTGCCCAGGCGGGCAAAACCAAAGCCGCTGAGATGCGGTGGTTCATGCAGCGCGCCAACGATGATATCCGCCTCACCGTCAATCAGCGCCTGCCAGGAGCCTGACAGCACGCCATTGATAAACTTCAGGCGGGTAACGCTGTGATCCTGATAAAACGCCTCGATAAGCGGCAGCAGTAAGGAAAACGGGAAGGTGTCGTCAACGCCGATCACCAGTTGGCTTTCCCAGCCCTGGTGAAGTTTCACCGCCTGCTTTTCCAGTTCGCGCACGGCGTGCAGCACGTCGCGCCCTTTCTCCAGCAGCATCTGTCCGGTACGGGTAAATTTCGCCCGGTGCCCGCTGCGATCGAGCAACTGAATATTGAGATCGCTCTCCAGCTTGTGCACGGTGTAGCTCAGCGCAGAGGGCGTTTTATAGAGTTTTGCTGAAGCTGCGGCAAAGCTGCCCTCTTTTTCCAGCGCATCCAGGATCACCAGCACATCCAGCAATGGTTTCATGCTCGCCCCCTCAGGGTGTGCGATCAGTCAATCCCTGCCAGTCGCCGTGTCCATGGGCATGAGCAGCGGATCGGGGTATTGATAGTCAAATCCCAGCTCTTTGGTGATGCGGCTGCCGTCGACGATTTTGCCTTTGTCATCAGCGCGGGCATCAGTAAATTGCGGCACAGGCAGATCCAGCTGCCGCGCCATGGCGGGATAAAATGTCGATCGCGCCGGGTGGGCAGGCGCACAGATATTATAGATGTGCCCGCCTTTTGGAGCCTGCAACAAAAGGGTGATTGCGCCAACGACATCATCCAGATGGACGAGATTGACGCCGTGCTGACCGTTTGGTGCCGTTTTACCGGCAAAGAAGCGGCCTGGATGACGCCCCGGTCCCACCAGCCCCGCCAGACGCAAAATATCCACCGAGGTACCCGGCAGATTATGCAGCCAGTCTTCCAGATCTTTCAGGACGCGCCCGCTGGCGGTGACCGGATGACGCGCCGTATCCTCTTTTACCGTCCCGGCAACGTCGCCGTAGACCGACGTGGAGCTGGTAAAGATAATGCGCGGGATGCGGTGCGCCAGTGCGCTGTCGACAATTTCCTGCATCGCCTGCATATAGAACTCATCCCCCGGCCCACTGCGACGCGCAGGTAACGTAATGACCAGCGCGTCGACGTTCATCAGGGCATCGAGATCGTCGGTGTCGCACACCAGCTCCGGGGTGAGTTGCAGCAGATAGCTGTCAATGCCGCACATGCGCGCAGCTTCCACGCCGTCCTGGGTTGTTTTACTGCCGGTTACCTGCCAGCCCCGCGCCGACAGTGCTAATGCCAGCGGCATCCCCAGCCAGCCCAACCCGACAATTGCCACCTTCTTCATGCCTTTCTCCTGACGTTCACGCATCTGCAATAAGGCTACGCCAGCGTGGGACAACTGACAATTCATAGAATCAATATGAAATGATTTAATGATTGAAAAAAGCCCTTGCCTTACAGGGCTAAACTGGTTTAGGTTAATCGCAAGCAGTTGAATAATCATTCATCGAGAAAATTTATGACACGCGTTCAATTTAACCACCACCATCACCATCACCCTGACTAGTCTTTCAGGCGATGTGTGCTGGAAGACATTCAGATCTTCCAGTGGTGCATGAACGTATGAAAAAGCCCCCGGAAGATCATCTTCCGGGGGCTTTTTTTTGAACCAAATTCAGGCAGGAACAGAGGATAAACCGAATGTTAGACAATACCCGTTTACGCATAGCTATTCAGAAGTCCGGGCGTTTAAGTGATGATTCACGCGAACTGCTCGCCCGCTGCGGCATCAAAATTAACCTGCACACACAGCGTCTGATCGCGCTGGCAGAAAACATGCCGATCGATATTCTGCGCGTGCGTGACGACGACATTCCGGGCCTGGTAATGGACGGCGTGGTCGATCTGGGCATTATCGGCGAGAACGTGCTGGAAGAAGAGCTGCTCACCCGCCGCGCCCAGGGCGAAGATCCGCGTTACTTCACCCTGCGTCGTCTGGATTTCGGCGGCTGCCGCCTGTCGCTGGCGACCGCGGTGGATGAGGTCTGGGACGGCCCGGCAGCGCTCAACGGTAAACGCATCGCCACCTCTTATCCGCACCTGCTGAAGCGCTATCTGGATCAGAAGAGCGTCTCCTTCAAATCCTGTCTGCTCAATGGTTCTGTCGAAGTCGCGCCCCGCGCCGGTCTGGCTGATGCGATTTGTGATCTGGTTTCTACCGGAGCCACGCTGGAAGCGAATGGCCTGCGCGAAGTGGAAGTGATTTACCGCTCCAAAGCCTGTCTCATCCAGCGTGATGGTAAGATGGATGATGCCAAACAGCAGTTGATCGACAAACTGCTGACCCGCATTCAGGGCGTGATCCAGGCCCGTGAATCGAAGTACATCATGATGCACGCGCCAACCGAGCGTCTTGATGAAGTGATCGCCCTGCTGCCGGGTGCGGAACGTCCGACGATTTTACCGCTTGCCGGCGATCAACAGCGCGTGGCGATGCACATGGTGAGCAGCGAGACGCTGTTCTGGGAAACCATGGAAAAACTGAAAGCGCTGGGGGCCAGTTCGATTCTGGTGCTGCCGATTGAGAAGATGATGGAGTGACGGCGATGAGCTTCAATACTGTAATCGACTGGAATAGCTGTAGCCCTGAACAACAACGCGAACTGTTGCAGCGCCCGGCGATCTCCGCCTCGGAAAGCATCAGCCGCACGGTCGCTGAGATCCTTGATAACGTGAAAGCCCGGGGTGACGATGCGCTGCGCGAGTACAGTGCAAAGTTCGATAAAACCGAGGTCGGCGCGCTGAAAGTCACCGCGCAGGAAATTGACGACGCCAGTGCCCGACTGGGAGAGCCGCTGAAGCAGGCAATGGCCGTGGCGGTTAAAAACATCGACACCTTCCATATGGCGCAGCAGTTGCAAACCGTGGATGTCGAGACGCTGCCAGGGGTGCGCTGTCAGCAGGTGACTCGCCCGATCAATTCGGTCGGCTTATATATTCCCGGCGGCTCCGCGCCGCTGTTTTCGACAGTATTGATGCTGGCGACACCGGCGCGTATCGCCGGTTGCCGGAAAGTGGTGCTCTGCTCACCGCCACCGATTGCCGATGAAATTCTCTATGCCGCGAAGCTGTGCGGCGTGCAGGACGTCTATAAAGTGGGCGGCGCGCAGGCGATTGCCGCGCTGGCGTTCGGCACCGACGCGATTGCCAAAGTGGATAAAATTTTTGGACCGGGCAATGCGTATGTTACCGAAGCCAAGCGACAGGTCAGCCAGCGTCTTGATGGCGCGGCTATTGATATGCCTGCCGGGCCGTCAGAAGTGCTGGTGATCGCTGACAGCGGCGCGACGCCGGATTTTGTCGCCTCCGATCTGCTTTCCCAGGCCGAGCACGGCCCGGACTCGCAGGTGATCCTGCTGACGCCGGACAGCGCTATGGCGGAGGCGGTGGCGAAAGCTGTTGAACGTCAGCTGGAAGCACTGCCGCGTGCCGATACGGCCCGTCAGGCGCTGGNGTCCAGCCGTCTGATTGTGGCGCGGGATCTGGCGCAGTGCGTAGCCATCTCCAATGCCTATGGCCCTGAGCACCTGATTATCCAGACCCGCGATGCGCGGGCGCTGGTTGACGACATCACCAGCGCAGGCTCGGTGTTTCTGGGGGACTGGTCACCGGAATCGGCGGGGGATTACGCCTCTGGCACCAATCACGTNCTACCGACCTATGGCTATACCGCCACCTGCTCAAGCCTCGGGCTGGCGGATTTCCAGAANCGCATGACCGTGCAGGAACTGTCCCGCGACGGCTTCGCCGCCCTCGCCGACACCATTGAAACCCTGGCCGCCGCCGAACGCCTGCACGCGCACAAAAATGCCGTTACGCTGCGCGTTAACGCCCTCAAGGAGCAAGCATGAGNATCATTGAACTCGCGCGTGAAAATGTGCGTAACCTGACGCCTTATCAGTCTGCGCGCCGTCTGGGCGGCAAGGGCGATGTCTGGCTGAATGCCAATGAATTTCCGACGCCGGTAGCGTTTCAGTTCTCACAGCAGACGCTGAACCGTTATCCGGAGTGTCAGCCCAAAGCGGTGATCGAAGGCTATGCCGCCTATGCCGGTCTGAAGCCGGAGCAGGTACTGGTAAGCCGGGGTGCCGATGAAGGTATTGAACTGCTGATCCGCGCTTTTTGTGAGCCCGGCCAGGATGCGGTGCTGTTCTGCCCCCCAACCTACGGCATGTACAGTGTCAGCGCCGAAACGTTCGGCGTGGAAACGCGCACCGTGCAGGCGCTTGATGACTGGCAGCTGAACGTACCGGCGATTGCTGAACAGCTTGATGGCGTGAAACTGGTGTACGTGTGCAGTCCGAACAACCCGACCGGGCAGATCATTAACCCGGACGATCTGCGTGCGCTGCTGGAGCTGACCCGCGAGAAAGCGCTGGTGATCGCCGATGANGCCTATATTGAGTTTTGCCCNCAGGCGACGCTGACCGGCTGGCTGGCGGANTATCCGCACCTTGTCGTGCTGCGCACCCTGTCCAAAGCCTTCGCGCTGGCTGGCCTGCGCTGCGGCTTTACGCTGGCCAATGAAGACGTCATTAATCTGTTAATGAAGGTGATCGCCCCCTACCCGCTTTCCACGCCGGTTGCGGATATCGCCGCACAGGCACTGACCCCTGCGGGCATCGATGCGATGCGCGAGCGCGTGGCGCAGATCCTCGCTGAGCGTCAGTATCTGGTGGACAATTTGCGGGNTATTCCGTGCGTCGAGCAGGTTTATGATTCAGAAACCAACTATATTCTGGTGCGCATGAAAGCCTCGAGCGCGGTGTTCAAATCACTTTGGGATCAGGGCATTATCTTACGCGATCAAAATAAACAACCCACCTTAAGCGGCTGCCTGCGCATTACCATTGGCACCCGGGAAGAAAGCCAGCGCGTCATTGACGCCTTACGTGCGGAGCAAGTATGAGCCAGAAGTACCTCTTTATTGACCGTGATGGCACGCTGATTAGCGAGCCGCCGAGCGACTTTCAGGTCGATCGTTTTGACAAGCTGGCCTTTGAGCCGGATGCCATTCCGGTATTGTTAGCCTTACAAAAAGCNGGTTTTAAACTGGTGATGATCACCAACCAGGACGGTCTGGGNACGGCGAGCTTCCCGCAGGCTGATTTCGANGGNCCGCATAATCTGATGATGCAGATTTTTTCCTCNCAGGGCGTGGTGTTTGACGAGGTGCTGATTTGCCCGCACCTGCCGGCGGACGAGTGCGACTGCCGCAAACCCAAAACCCGCCTGGTGGANCACTATCTGGCGGAACAGGCGCTGGATAAAGCAAACAGCTATGTTATTGGCGACCGTGCTACCGACATCACGCTTGCCGACAATATGGGCATTACCGGTCTGCGCTATAACCGCGAGACGCTGAACTGGACGATGATTGGCGAGCAGCTCACCCGCCGCGATCGCTACGCGCACATTGAGCGCAACACCAAAGAGACGCAGATCGACGTTAAAGTGTGGCTGGATCGCGAAGGCAACAGCAAGATTAATACCGGCGTCGGCTTCTTTGATCACATGCTGGATCATCGCCACCCATGGCGGCTTCCGCATGGAAATCGCCGTGAAAGGCGATCTCTATATTGACGATCACCACACGGTGGAAGATACCGGCCTGGCCCTCGGCGAAGCGCTGAAGCTGGCGCTGGGAGATAAGCGCGGCATTAACCGCTTCGGTTTTGTACTGCCGATGGACGAATGCCTGGCGCGCTGCGCGCTGGATATTTCTGGCCGTCCGCACCTTGAATACCGCGCCGACTTTACCTATCAACGCGTGGGCGATCTGAGCACCGAGATGGTCGAGCACTTTTTCCGCTCCCTCTCCTATACCATGGCGGTGACGCTGCACCTGAAAACCAAAGGCAAGAACGATCACCACCGTGTGGAAAGCCTGTTCAAAGCCTTCGGTCGCACGCTGCGTCAGGCCATTCGCGTGGAAGGCGATACCCTTCCGTCCTCTAAAGGGGTGCTGTGATGAACGTGGTGATCCTCGATACCGGCTGCGCCAACCTGAACTCGGTGAAATCCGCGGTAATGCGCCACGGCTATACGCCGCTGGTGAGCCGCGATCCGGATGTGGTGCTGCGCGCTGATAAACTGTTCCTGCCCGGCGTGGGCACCGCCCAGGCGGCGATGGATCAGATCCACGAGCGCGAACTGAGCGACTTGATCAAAGCCTGTACCCAACCGGTGCTGGGGATCTGTCTTGGGATGCAGCTGCTGGGCAGCCACAGCGAGGAAAATAACGGCGTCGATCTGCTGGGCATCATTGAGCAGGATGTCCCGAAAATGAAAGATGTCGGTTTGCCGTTACCGCATATGGGCTGGAATCGTATCTACCCGAAAGCAGGTAACCGCCTGTTCCAGGGCATCGAAGACGGATCTTATTTCTACTTCGTGCACAGCTATGCGATGCCGGTCAATACCTGGACTATCGCCCAGTGCCACTACGGCGAGGCGTTTACCGCGGCGGTGCAGAAAGATAACTTTTATGGCGTGCAGTTCCACCCTGAACGCTCCGGTGCCGCAGGCGCGCAGCTGCTGAAAAACTTCCTGGAGATGTAATGATTATTCCGGCATTAGATTTGATCGACGGCACGGTAGTGCGTCTTCATCAGGGCGATTACGGGCAGCAGCGCGATTACGGTAACGACCCGCTGCCGCGTTTGCAGGAGTACGCCGCCCAGGGTGCTGAAGTTCTGCATCTGGTGGATTTAACCGGCGCGAAAGATCCGCAGAAGCGGCAGATCCCGCTGATAAAATCGCTGGTGGCGGGCGTGAATGTCCCGGTCCAGGTCGGCGGCGGCGTGCGTAGCGAAGATGACGTGGCAGCACTGCTGGAGGCTGGCGTGGCGCGCGTGGTCGTGGGCTCCACGGCGGTAAAATCTCCGCAGAGGGTCGAACAGTGGTTCCGCCGTTTTGGTGCTGATGCGCTGGTGCTGGCGCTGGATGTGCGTATCGATGAGGCGGGAAACAAACAGGTGGCGGTCAGCGGCTGGCAGGAAGATTCCGGCGTCTCGCTGGAAGCGCTGGTGGAGCGGTATCTGCCGGCAGGCCTTAAGCATGTGCTGTGCACGGATATTTCCCGCGACGGTACGCTGGCAGGCTCAAACGTCTCCTTATATGAAGAAGTCTGTGCGCGTTACCCGCAGGTGGCGTTTCAGTCATCCGGCGGTATCGGCGGCCTTGAAGACATTGCCGCTCTGCGCGGGACGGGCGTGCGTGGCGTGATTGTCGGACGTGCGCTGCTGGAAGGTAAATTTAACGTAACGGAGGCCATCCAATGCTGGCAAAACGGATAATACCCTGCCTTGATGTGCGCGACGGCCAGGTGGTGAAGGGCGTGCAGTTCCGTAATCATGAGATTATCGGCGACATCGTCCCGCTGGCAAAACGCTATGCCGAAGAAGGCGCGGATGAGCTGGTGTTTTACGATATTACCGCGTCCAGCGATGGCCGCGTGGTGGATAAAAGCTGGGTGACACGCGTGGCGGAAGTTATCGACATCCCCTTCTGCGTGGCGGGTGGCATCAAATCCGCAGAGGATGCAGCGCGTATTCTGACCTTCGGCGCAGATAAGATTTCGATTAACTCCCCGGCGCTGGCCGACCCGGAGCTGATCACTCGTCTGGCGGATCGCTTTGGCGTGCAGTGTATTGTGGTCGGCATTGATACCTGGTTTGATGATGCCAGCGGCAAATATCACGTCAATCAGTACACCGGCGACGAAAGCCGCACACGCGTGACGCAGTGGGAAACGCTGGACTGGGTGCAGGAAGTACAGAAGC
>Ga0058693_1000940_pt1 | contig 10664 bp, 8 predicted proteins | sample AgamicOrMarz_FD_55217 | JGI IMG/M metagenome (GOLD analysis project Ga0058693, IMG submission 55217) | Agave microbial communities from Guanajuato, Mexico - Or.Ma.rz | ecosystem: Host-associated > Plants > Phyllosphere > Phylloplane/Leaf | place: Guanajuato, Mexico | collected 2012-06-04 | reverse complement strand
AATCGCTGCGTTCTTGCCCATTTTCAGGTCGCGCTGCACTTCGCGAAGCTTGATCCCGTTCTCCTCGCAAAAGTTGATGATCGAGTTGACCTGCGTCGCGCGCATGCCTCGGAGGGTCTCGCCGCGCTGATTCAGATACTCTTCCAGATAGCGGATCGTGGCTGCATCGCCTCCTTTTTTTCCCAGCACCTGTGCGACTTCCTGCCATTGCGCCGCGGAAACGCGCCCAAGGCCTTGCGCTCCGTTCTGGTCGCTGATCTGCCGGCGGCGTTCGCCGGTCAGCAACTGGTTGGCGTCGATCCAGAGATTGACTTCCCAGTCGGGATTCATCCTTGGAAACGTGACGATGCAATCGCGATTCCGTTGCGGGATATCGCCGCCGATCCAGATGATATGAATGACCTTTGGAATGGCTCTCAACTTTCAAACCTCCTCATAGAGACCACGTTGATCGAGGCACGCAGCGGAGTCGAACGAATACGCAAAATCGCCCTGCTCCACGCTCACGCGAACCTGCCGCACCTCGCCGCCGTCGATCAAGCGCGCAAGGAACTCGCGGCTGATTGCGGGCAGCATCGTGTTGGTGAGAATTGCGTCGATCATCCGGCCGCCGGATTCGCTCTCGGTACAGCGTCCGACGATCAGGCGAACGACCGCGTCGTCATAGTCGAACGGCACGCGGTAGCGCTCCTCCACGCGCCGCTTGATGCGGTTCAACTGCAGCGTGACGATTCGCGCCAGCATGTCCGCGCTGAGCGGGAAGTACGGAATGGCCACGAGCCGGCCGAGCAGCGCGGCGGGAAACACGTCCAGTAGCGGCTCGCGCAGCGCCTTCGCGAGCCCGTCGGCATCCGGCATGGCGGCCGGGCGGCTGCAGAGTTGCGCTATCAGTTCGGTGCCGATGTTCGTCGTCAGCAGAATCAGCGTGTTGCGGAAGTTGATCGAGCGGCCCTCGCCGTCTTCCATCACGCCCTTGTCGAAAACCTGAAAGAACACTTCGTGCACGTCGGGATGCGCCTTCTCGATCTCGTCGAGCAGCACGACCGAATACGGCTTGCGACGCACCGCTTCTGTCAGCACGCCGCCCTCGCCATAGCCGACATAGCCCGGCGGCGCACCCTTGAGCGTGGATACCGTATGCGCCTCCTGGAACTCGCTCATGTTGATCGTGATGAGGTTCTGCTCGCCGCCGTACAGCGCTTCGGCCAGTGCCAGCGCGGTCTCGGTCTTGCCGACGCCCGAGGTGCCCGCGAGCATGAACACGCCAACCGGACGATCGGGATTGTCGAGGCCGGCGCGCGAGGTTTGAATCCGCTTCGCGATCGCTTCCATCGCATGATCCTGGCCGATCACGCGCTCGCCCAGCACGGTCGCCAGATTCATCACGGTCTTCAGTTCGCTGCGCACCATGCGCCCCACGGGAATGCCCGTCCAATCGGAGACGACCGACGCGACCGCTTGGTAGTCGACGCTCGGCAGGATCAACGGAGCCTCGCCCTGGAGTTCGGCGAGTTCGGCTTGCAGGCGCTTGAGACGCCCAAGCATGTCCGCGCGCGCGGAAGGGTCGGGCGCAGAGGCCGCGCCCGTCTGCGTCATCCGATCCGGCTCGGCCTCTGCCGGCTGCGCGACGTCGTCACTTGTCCCATCGACCACCGCGCTATCGCCGCGCAGTTGCGCACGCAGCGTCAGAATCCGCTCGACCAGCGGTTTTTCTCTCGCCCACTCCGACTCGCGTTGCGAGCGGCGCGCGCGTGCCGTGTCGAGCGAAACAGCGACGCGCGCTTCGCGGGCCGTCACGTCGATGCCCACGCTCTTTTCGCGCTCGATGATGTTCCGTTCGGTCTCCAGCGCCTCGATCCGCTTCGACATGTCGTCGATTTCAGCGGGCGTCGCATGCTGGCTGATCGCCACCCGTGCGCAAGCAGTGTCGAGAAGGCTCACCGACTTGTCCGGCAACTGGCGCGCAGGGATATAACGATGCGACAGCCTGACGGCCGCTTCGAGCGCCTCGTCGAGAATCTGCACGCGGTGATGCTGCTCCATCACGCTCGCGACACCGCGCATCATCAGAATGGCCTTTTCTTCATCCGGCTCGTCGACGGGCACAGTCTGGAACCGCCGCGTCAATGCCGGGTCCTTTTCGATGTGCTTGCGATACTCGGCCCACGTCGTCGCGCCGATCGTGCGCAGCGTGCCTCGCGCGAGCGCCGGCTTGAGCAGGTTTGCGGCGTCTCCGGTGCCGGCCGCGCCGCCCGCGCCAACCAGTGTGTGGGCCTCGTCGATAAAGAGAATCACCGGCCTGGGCGACGCCTGCACTTCGTCGATCACCTGGCGCAGCCGGTTCTCGAATTCGCCTTTCATGCTGGCGCCGGCCTGCAACAGACCGACATCCAGCGTGCGCACCACCACGTCCTTCAGCGCCGGAGGCACATCGCCGCGCGCGATCCGCAGCGCAAAGCCTTCGACGACGGCGGTCTTGCCGACGCCCGCCTCGCCGACCAGCATCGGATTGTTCTGCCGGCGGCGCATGAGTATGTCGACGACCTGGCGAATCTCGCCGTCGCGGCCAACGATAGGATCGAGACTGCCGTCGCGAGCCTGCGCCGTCAGATCGACCGTGAATTGCTGCAACGCCTGCTGTCTTCCCATCTGCGCCGGCGCAATGGAGCCGCTGCTTTCGCCAGGCGCGGGCGCCGCGCCCAAACGGAAGCCGTCGGTCGCCTCCAGGCGGTCTTCCGGCGATCCCGCGACGATCTCACCGAACGCGTCGGCAAGCGCCTCCGCCTTCACTTTCGCAAACTCAGCGGACAACGCGAGCAGCGCGTTGCGCAGATGGCGCGTGCGCAGCGCGCCGACGAGCAGATACCCCGTGCGAACCTGGGCCTCGCCGAACATCAGCGTGGCGAAGACCCAGGCGCGCTCGACCATTTCCTCGACGTCGGCCGACAGATCGCTGATCGTCGTATTGCCGCGCGGCAGACGCTCGAGCGCTGCGGTGAGATCGCGAGCGAGACTCGACGGGTTGACGTCGAAGCGCCTGACGATCCGGTGCAGATCGGAGTCCTGCAATTGCAGGATCTGATGCACCCAATGCGCGATTTCGACGTACGGGTTGCCGCGCAGTTTGCAAAACACGGTAGCGCTTTCGATGCTCCGGTAGGCAAGCGAATTGAGCTTGCCGAACAGCGCGCCGCGACTGATCTCGGCCATGATGGCGATCCTTTGAAATGGGGTGATCGGCGTGATGCCGCCGGTTGAAAGTCAGGACGCGAGCGCGTCGGTGCAATGCATTCGCATGGCCTCAGTCGACTGGCGTCAGCACGACGTCGTCGGCATCGACGGGCTTCGTGTAGTGACCCATCCATGTACTGAAGCCCATGCGACCCATCTGGCCGAGATGCGTCGCCGGCACCTCTTCTTTCATGAGCACGATCTGCACGTCCCAGCGTTTTTCTCCGCCCACGTAGAGCTTGACCGCGGCGACCAGTTCGGCGAGCGCATCGCCGCCCGGCAAAAAACGCTTGAACTCGCCAAGCGGCAACGGCCCGATTCGCAAGCGAAAGCGCTGCTGCGCGCCGCGCACATGTGCACCGAGCGTCGCGTCGCGGCCCAATGACGCCACCGCAATGCCCATTCGCAGATGGGCGTCGCGCGGCAACTGCATCCAGCCGGTCATGAACTCGAGCACCGCCACCGGCACGCCGAAGTAATGCGCGAGAAAGCTCCTGAGCCCCTCGGCATTGCGCGCCTGCGGCACCAGCCGGCCGGCGAAGAAGCGCTTGTACCGATCCGCCAGCGCATCGCGTCCTTCCAGTTGCGGCGCGGCCATTCCAATCAACGCGCCGACATACGTGCGAAAGCGGTCTTCGTCGGGGCGATCGAGTTGAACCGTGGGCTGTGCGTCAGCCCACGCGCGGTAAAAAAGGCTCAGCATCCGGTGATGAAAGATGTCGGCGAACGCCACCAGGGACGTGTCCTTCGCGTTGCGCTGACGCTCGACCGCATGCTCGGTCAGATGCAATGGCAACGGACCGTTCGGTCCGAACAGGCCGAGAAACAGCCCGTATAGCTTGCCAGGCGAACCCGCCGCCCCGCGCTCGAAGCGCTCAATGCCGCGCGGCGCAAACTCGAGCGTCGCCGCATGCGCAAGCCGCACGGGATCGTCGGCCGGCTTCGTCGAATGTCCGAGCCGCGGACGGTCCGGATACGCGCATTCGATCCGGCGCATTGCCTCGAAAAACTCGAAGTCGAACGGCCGCTCGCTGAGCGCGGCTTCCAGTGCCAGAGGATCGGGCGCTAGAGGATTGGACGCTTGCCGGGTGTGGCTGGCCATCGGGCTACCTCGTTACGTTCGAAGGTGCGCAAGACGGTCTCCGTGAACGAATTCAGCGAGACGTAGCGCGCGAAAAAATGCTGAAGAACCGACGCGAGCAAAAACGCGCTGCTGCCCTCGAAGGCCGCGTCGCTGCACGTCAGTGTGATTTCGAGCCCGCGCCCGTAGGTGATCGGTCCGGGCACCGGCACGCGGCGCGTGGCGGCTCTCGCGGCGACCTGCTTGATGCCTTCGATTCTCCGCCGCGCCGCCGCGTCGAACTCGTCGCGATAGAGGCCGAGCATCTCGCGCAATGCGGCGGCGTTCTGCTCGCCTTCGTCGTTGCCATCCTTGCTGCCATCGTCGTCGCGGCTCTCGTTGAACAGCGACAGGTAATTCAATTGCAGATGACTGATGAGCCGCCACGCGGTCTCGCCGGTAGCGGTCGGCGCGCGCGGCCGGGTCGGACCGGCGATGCAGCGAATCGATGCGACCGGCGCGTCGGTGTCCAGCGTGAAATCGGTGTACGACTTGCCGACCGGCATATGCAACGGCAGATCGCGATTGGTGCATAACACCCGCAAGCCGAGTTGACGCAGCGTGGTCGGGTACGGCGCGTCGTTTGCGTCGACGAGCGCAATGAACGTCTCGCTGCCCACATAGCTGGAGCGCGCGCCGTTCTGCAATTGCCGGCCCGAAAGAAGACGCGGCTCGCGGCGCAACGTATAGAACGCCGACTGCGCGTGATGCCAGGTGCGCGACGTGCCGCCATAGAACGGCAAAAAGCTTTGCTGCGGTTCCTGACTGTCGCCGTAGCCTTGCACGTCGAGCACACTATGCACCTCGAAATCCATCGGACGGGTGCGATCGCCGATCACGTGATACTCGGTCTTGCCTTGCTGAAGATGAATCCGGTCGGCCCGCTGCTCGAACAGGTTGACCGCGGGCGTGCAGAACAGCCTGAAGTTGCCGGCGTCGAGCGCGTTATGCAGCCTGGCAGCACCGCGGTCGAGCCACACCACGATCTCGAACTCATTGCCCTGAGCCCGAGCGAGCACGGAGCGCAGTCCTGTGAATTCGACGAAGCGAAAGCGCTCCGGGCACGCGAAATATTCCTGTAGCAGTCTGTAGCCGCTAAACGAACGGTCGCCGTACGGCAGCATCGCCTCNTGTTCGCCGAAGCCGATTGCGCGCAGCGCCGCCGCGTCGTGATGCTCGCTCACGAATTGGCCTTCCTGCGCGCCTCGCGCCCTGATCGTGTAGCCCGCACCGTTTGCGAGCATCTGCTCGTACACGACGTTGGGCAGTTCGTCCGCTCCCGCCAAGTGGATCGGAAGGCTGTCGAGCGCCAGCATGTTCGCCTGCACCCCGGAGAGGGTGGAGAAGCGCAGCCGCAACCCCGCCCGGACCTCGCGCCCTGGCGGCGGCACGAGACCGGCGGCGGCAAGCGCGGCCGGCGTGTCGAAATAGCGCGCCTCGGCGAGTTCGAGCGGCCACAGCGTGACCTCGTGCGCGCTCCGGTACTCGCACGCGGTACGGTCTCCGAAACCCTTCAGGCTGCGCATCACCGTATGCCGCGCGACCGTGTGGCCGCCAGCGGGCAGATCTTGCGTCGCGTCCGGATGCATCTGCACCACCGCCATCGACGGAATCGGCAGCAGATAGTGCGGATAAATCATTTCCAGCAGATGCTGGGTGAACACCGGGTATTGCGCGTCGAGCTTCAATTGCACGCGTGCGGCGAGAAACGCGAAGCCTTCCAGCAGCCGCTCCACGTAGGGATCGGCGCATTCGAAGCCCTCCATGCCGAGGCGGCCCGCGATCTTCGGATAGGCGCTCGCGAATTCCGCGCCCATCTCGCGAACATGCTGCAGTTCGCGGTTGTAGTAGCCGAGAAGACGTGGGTCCATGATAGTCAACCGAAATGTTGCGAGACCCGGAATTCACCGGTCTCGAGATCGACGTCGGTATGCAGATAGAGCGCAAGCGGCATGGGTTGCGCCCACATCTGCGACTCGATCCGAAAACTCAGCGAGCGTGCGTTCATTACCGCGTCGTCGATATTCACGGCCACTTGCACCGTGTCCGCNATCAGGCGCGGCTCGAAGTCGATNAGCGCTGTGCGGATACGCTCCTGCAACATGCCTGCGTCGANGCCGGACAACGGTGCGCCNGCCAGATCCGGAATACCGAAGTTCAGCACGGAGTTAGCGACGTGATCGAGTCCCGGAAGACCGTCGCTGTCCCACTGCCGCGTGCAGTTCAGCAGCGCGGCAATGTCACGCGTCACATACTCGCGCAGGCGCGCCGCCGTGATCACGCGCTGCTCGCGGCTCTCGTCGGGCTCGTCCGGCGCCATGTCGGTGAGCCGGTCGAGCAACGAGGGCTGCAAGCGCTCCTGAGGGGTTAGCTCCGCCATCCGTTCGGTATCCTTATCGTGCGAATCACCTTGTCGTCCCGCACCTCAACTCGCTTACTGTTTGGCGACCTGCTGGATGTCGAACGTGAAGTCCTTCGTGCCGCCGCTTGCCTTGCCTTCGTCGTCCTGGGGCTGGAACGAATACTTGAACTTGCCGAAGTGCAGCGTGATGTTTTCGGTCAGACGCTCATCGCCGCCGCTGCCGCCGGTCGCCACCGACGTAATCAGCACGCCTTCGCTCAATTCGATTGTCAGGAAGTCCGTTTGCTGACCGGTCGCATTGGTCACGTACAGATAGGCAGTGTCGAGGCGCGCGCCCGTGCAGCAGGCGTTGAGAATCGCGTTCGAACAGCTGTCGACGTATTTGGTGATGGTGATGTCCTGAATGTTCGCCTTGCCGCCGGACGCGTAGCCTGCGCCTGTGTGAAGGTTGCCGGTGTTGCTGACGCCCCAGGACCACGCGATGATCGGCACTTCGTTCTTGTGCTTCGAATGGTTGGACGCGCCCTGGATCGTGACCGAACCAGCGCCGAATTTCAGGTGCATATCGAATGCCATATTGACCTCTTCCCGTTGCTAATGAGTGTGCTCGCCGGTGCGGCGAACGTGGAGCCCGTGGCGTTTGCGCCGCGGACGGGTTTTCTGCATGGTGACGCGGTGCGGGACGCCTACGCCGCGAGCGCGGACGGCAGGCGGGACACGAGCCGCAGCGACACGGTCAGGCCTTCCAACTGGTAATGCGGCTTGAGGAAGAACTTCGACGTGTAGTAGCCGGGATTGCCCTCCACTTCCTCCACCACGACCTGCGCGGCGGCGAGCGGCTTGCGTGCTTTGGTTTCTTCGCTCGAATTCACCGGGTCGCCGTCGACGTAATTCATCACCCAGTTCGACAACCAGCTCTCCATCTGCTCACGCGTGCTGAACGAACCGATCTTGTCGCGCACGATGCACTTCAGGTAGTGCGCAAAGCGGCAGCACGCGAACATGTACGGCAGCCGCGCCGAGAGATTGGAATTCGCGGTCGCCGACGGATCGTCGTACTCTTCCGGCTTCGCCACCGACTGTGCGCCGATGAACGCGGCGACATCCGAGTTCTTGCGGTGCACGAGCGGCATCAAGCCCATCTTGTCGAGTTCGGCCGAGCGCCTGTCGGTGATCGCAATTTCAGTCGGGCACTTCATATCCACGCCGCCGTCGTCGCTCGGGAAAGTGTGAACCGGCAGATTCTCGACCGCACCGCCCGACTCCACGCCACGAATGCGCGTGCACCAGCCATATAGCTTGAATGAGCGGTTGATATTCACCGCCATCGAATACGCCGCGTTCTGCCATGTGTATTTCGACGAATCGGCGCCTTCCGTGTCTTCTTCGAAATCGAACTCGTCGACAGGGTCGGTCTTTGCGCCGTAAGGCAGTCGCGCAAGCGTGCGGGGCATCGTCAGCGCGAGGTAGCGCGCGTCGTCCATTTCGCGCAGCGAGCGCCAGCCCGCGTAGTCCGGCGTCGTGAAGATCATCGACAGATCGCGCGGGTTGGCGAGCTCACTCCAGTTCTCCATGCCGAGCAAGGTGGAATCGGCGGCGGAGATAAACGGTGCGTGGGCCGCGGCGGCCACCTGTGAGATGCCGCGCAACAGTTCGATATCCTGCGGACTGTGATCGAAGTAGTAATCGCCGATCAGGCAGCCGTACGGTTCGCCGCCGAGCTGACCATACTCTTCTTCGTAAACGCGCTTGAACACCGGGCTCTGATCCCATGCAACGCCTTTGAAGCGCTTGAGGTTCTTGCCCAACTCCTTCTTCGACACATTCAGCACGCGGATCTTGAGCATCGGATCGGTCTCCGAGTTCGTGACCAGATGATGCAGGCCACGCCACGCGCCTTCCAGCCTCTGGAATTCCTCGTGATGCATGATGCGGTTCAACTGCTCGCTGAGCTTGCGGTCGATCTCCGCGACATACGCATTGATGGTTTGGGTCACGTCATCGGAGACGATGTTCGAATCCTGCAGCACCTGCTCGGCGAGCGTGCGCACCGCCGCCTCGACTTCCTCTCTCGCGCGTTCGTTCTTCGGGCGAAATTCCTTGTTGAGCAGCGCGGCGAAGTCGCTGGTTTCGCTCAGGGTGCCTTGCGCGGCTGTGTCCAACTGCTTCTGACTTTCCATGATCGCGCTCACTCCTGTCCGGGTTCGGTGTCAACGGGCTTCGGACTGGCGCTTAGCGATTGCAGCAGCGCAGGGTCCTTGAGCGCCTCGGCAATCAGTTTTTCCGCGCCGGCCTTGCCGTCGAGATAAGTGCCCAGGTTCGCCAGTTGCGTGCGTGCCTGCAGTAGCCTGGCGAGCGCATCGACCTTGCGCGCGACTGCCGCGGGCGAAAAGTCGTCCATGCTTTCGAACGTCATGTCCACTTCGAGATTGCCTTCGCCAGTCAGCGTATTGGGAACGTTGAAGTTCACTCGCGGCTTCATCGACTGCATGCGGTTGTCGAAGTTATCGACATCCACCTCCANTGCCTTGCGCTCTTCTATNGGCGGAAGATCGCCGCTGTTCGCGCCGGAGAGGTCCGACATCACGCCCATCACAAACGGTATCTGCACTTTCTTCTGCGCACCGTACAGCTCGACGTCATATTCGATCTGTACGCGCGGCGCACGATTTCGCGCAATGAATTTCTGACTGCTCTGTCTCGTTGCCATACGCTCGTTCCTCTGGATGCATTCAGGTTCGGGATTCGAATGAGCCGGGTGCTGGTGCCCGGCCGTCGTCCACGCTCACACAACAGCGCAGACTCGCGATCTATTCCGTGATTTGTGAATCGATCTGCTAGAGCTTTCGTCCATCGACGCAACCGCATTCCGCAACCAGAACATCTGGGCCGGCGTGAATATTCCGTCGCTCGAATGATTGCTTTGAAAATTCGCGGGAACGCACGCGAGCGCGCGACGTCGCGACATTCGTCGTGACGTGCCGGAATAAATCGGGGCAGCCGGCTGTTCAGTCAGCAACAGTGGTTATCGAACAGTGGCTTCAGTACACGGCACGCAATGACATCATCCGAAGATCCCACACGCTTGTGCCCGATTGCGATTGCACCGATGCGGCTCTTACCCCTCTGCCTGCTCGCGCTCGCACCGTATGCGCACGCCGGCTGGACGATCGTGCAAACCGGCGCACCGGTGACGACGATCCACGAAAGCACTGTGTATCGGGCCGGCTCAGGCCAACGGCTCGCGCCAGACGATATCGTCGAAACTCCGCCCGATTCCAATGGCATCGTTCAGATGCAGGACGAAACGGGCAATGTGCTTGCGTTGGGAAGTGACACTCGGGTGTTGCTTGCGCGCGATGGCCATGTCGCGCTGCTACGCGGCTGGCTGAAGGTGCAGCATGTTTGCGCCGCGGCCAATTGCGCGGTGCCTGTCGTTGAGACTGAGCGTATGCGTGTCACGCCGGCCGAACGCAGCGCGCTCGTGATTGCCGCGTCCACGCCGGCTTACGCCGGCGACGACGCGCACGCTGTGTTCTGCGAAAGCGGGTCCGCACAACTGGTCACGCTCGGCAAGCCGCATGGCGAGCCCGCGCGGACGGCGATATCAACTCATCAGTTCGCGCGGCTTTCCAAAACCAACGCACGCGTTATCGTTTCGGCACGCCTTGACCCCGCATTCGTGGCCGCGATGCCGCTCGCGTTCCGCGACGCGCTGCGCCCGCTGCCGCTGCGACCCGAGCCGGCCGCGCCGGCCGCGCCGCGCCCGGCGAGCCCATCGGCAGCCGGCTCACGCCCCGTGACCTACGCGGACGTGTCCGACTGGCTCGGCAGCGCGCTTGCGGTGCGAACAGACCCGGCCACGCGCTTTACTCAACGCTTCGGCGCACGCCTGTCAGACCCGGCGTTCCGCCGCGACATCCGCCAACACCTGCACGATCTGCCGGACTG
>Ga0058693_1000939_pt1 | contig 10670 bp, 2 predicted proteins | sample AgamicOrMarz_FD_55217 | JGI IMG/M metagenome (GOLD analysis project Ga0058693, IMG submission 55217) | Agave microbial communities from Guanajuato, Mexico - Or.Ma.rz | ecosystem: Host-associated > Plants > Phyllosphere > Phylloplane/Leaf | place: Guanajuato, Mexico | collected 2012-06-04 | reverse complement strand
GCTAATGATAGAGGCAAGAACACTTTCCGGCCAAGTCCCATTAATTGATCATAACGATATCGTGGAAATGCTGCACGGACCCATATATATAGAAAGAGAAAAAGAATCACCTTGATACTAAACCAGATCGAGCCCGGGATATTATTGGAAATGGGAATATCTAGGATAGGCGGCCAACCTCCTGGAGAGAGCGATGTGCATAGACCAGGTGAGTAGGGATGCAGCTCCGTGGACCGCTCGTCGGGCCTGATAGGTGGTGGTATCACACCCTTCTCAAAGGAACCGTACGTGAGACTCTCGCCTCATACGGCTCCGTCCCGGAATCAGGACCTTAACCTTTCCTTTGACCATCGGGTCCTCGAACCAAGCAAAAGAGTACCAATAATCAACGGACGACTCATGAAAGCCAGTTGCTAAGAAAAAGGAATACCTCGAGAAGGAATTGTCAACTATCAGAAACCTCGCTTAAGAAGTAAGAAGTTTGTCTGTTGGCTTGTGCAAGGCGGACTGGCTAAATGTTGCCCTATATTTGAAGTCTTATGAGATACTACGGAGGGACTTTCGATCGCCATTTTGCGGTCCCCTTTCCTGTGTCACTCACCCGATGCGGCTTACCGCGCTGCATTCCTTCTTTTCATAGAAGAATTATTATAATTATTATATTAAGAGAAGGGGCGCGAGGGCACCACGTCCCTTGTAATAAATAGGGCAGTAGGCAGATGCCGCTTTGATTTGTAAGAGGTGGCATACTTTGAAAATATATCGACCACCACCATGATGCTTCCTGCCCAGCGAGTGTCGTGACACTCCTTCAACAAGTCCCTACGTATGTTATCCCACCTTGGGACGAAAAGATTATTCCCCTTGGTGTATCCTTTTCCCAAAAGCAAAAGCGACGTTTTTATTCCTTGACAGCTTGTAGTAGGCTCCTAGCTACTGCGTCATATTGTGGAACCTCCTTGATCCTATCAGAAAGGGTGCTCCTAAACTGGCTCACAGCAGTTATCTCCTGTAGCTTCAAGCTCACAAGCTCTGCTTAACGCATCAGCCACTAGATTCGTGCGTCCTGGCTTATACTCGATACACATATCGAACTAAGCCAAGAAGTATTGCCACCTTGCTTGCTTAGGGCTGAGCTTCTTCTGTGTTTGGAAATAGCTGGTGGCTCGGACAACGAATTTTTACCCGAGCAGATAGTGTCTCCAAGTGCGTAGACAGTGCACTATGGCGGTCATCTCCTTTTCTTGTACTGTGTATTTCCGCAAAAATTCTTCGTCATTGAGCTTACGGCTCTCATAGGCGATTGGGTGCCCCTCTTGCATAAGAACTCCACCGATGGCATCGGTATGTACCTCGAACGGCTTAGCATGATCCGGCAAGGCCAGCACCGGATCAGCCATGATGGCTCCCTTTAAGTCCTCTTGACATTCTCTCGTCCAATGCCATGGTTGGTTCTTCTTAAGAAGATTAGTCAAAGGTGCAGCCCGACCCGAAAAGCCTTGGATGAACCTACGATAGTAGTTTACCGGGCCAAGAAAAGATCTTAACTCATATACCTTTGATGGGGGATCCCATTCCTCTATGGCCTTCCCCTTCCATGCAAATGGTCCCTCCCTTGATCCGATGTCCAAGGAAAAAGACTGATTGTTGAGCAAAAGTATCCTTCTTGACATAAAACAGGTTTTCGCTTAATATCTGGAAGACAGCTCGTAAGTGCTCTTCAAGCGTCCCACTATAGACCACAATGTCATCAAGATATACCACCACAAACCGGTCCAGGTAGGGGTGGAACAACCGTTCATAAGGGTGCAAAACGTGGCTGGGGCATTAAGGCATCACCAGAAAGTCGAAGACTCCCATCGTGCTTCTTTTGAAACAGCACTGGTACACCATATGGGGCCTTTGATGGTCCGGCACTCCCTCAATTTTGGGCCATGCCATTGCCGGTGGCTTAGCCCCTGGTTCCAGCTCAATGCGATGATCCACCTCTCTCCTAGGTCGGGGTCTCTTCGGCAGCTCCGGTGGCATAACATCTTTGAACTATTAAAGGACTTCTGCTATTACAGTACACTCCTCACTTGACCCATTTTCTTAATCCCCAACTAGCGCAGCCACTTTCTTCGCCCTTCTTGACTCCCTTGACAAGCTGCAAGGCGGGCACACTAGTCTTCACATTAACAGTTGGGATCCTTCATCCATGATGCCTAAGGTGCCCAAGTATGGCATAGGGACGGCTTTATCCCTAAGATGACCTTGAAATGGCGCCCCTTTTTTCTTTCAATCGTCCCTTTCCATCCTCCTATTTGTAGCTCCACGCCCTTTGCAATGCCATGGATTGGTTTCGCGGCAGAGTTAACGGCCTTGATGCGGCTGGTGTCCCTTTCCGTCTTCAGCCCCAAGCGCTTTCGGATATGAAGTTGTGGGTTGCTCCTGTATTAACAAGGGCCCTATGCCCGCTCCTCCCCCATTGTGTCCGTGCTCTCGGGCAAAAAGCTTATTCAGGCTCTGTTAGTCTAGACCTAGCAGGGGCTAACTATTCGCCTTTTGGTTAACCGGGTTTGGGTGCATCCAACATGCTTAAGTTTTAGACTTTGCAAACCTCGATAACCACCCGCCCCTCTTTGAATGAGGAGCTTCACTCTTTATAAAATTTATAAAATACTCCCACTCTTAAACACGGAATAATCAGACGAGTTAAATTCCACGCTGGAAGCATCCCAACTTGACGGTTCAGACCTGTTCCCTGCTCTACTTCTGCAAAAGATCCTGCGGAAAACCACTAAGCTTTCTCTTCTCCAAGTTGCTCCTATATATGGCTGAGTCTGCTGCTTCAAGCTCGGATATTTATAAGTCCGTTAAGGGACCAGGATTTGCTGGTTCGAGATGAGAAACTTGGTCCAGTTAGTCCTGAAAAAACGGATGCAAATGCTTTTGGATGGTCAGTTTAGGCGTCTCCGAAAGTGGCCAAGGCCTGTGAGAGCTTTTGGAAGAAATAAACAAGTCAAGAGGAAATAACTGCTGGATGCCCGGATTTATTAAGCTCCGGCGCCTGCATGAATCGGTTCTGATACGGACTCGGCCTGTGGCTCGGGAGAAAGAACCGGATTCTCTGTTTCGGTGGCCGCGGACCCCTATTCCCTTGATTCGGTAGATGAAGCACAGGACGCTTTGGATTAAGCCTTGTTAGTTGGTCAGATTGGTCTCGGAAAGCCCTCCTCTCATGTATGATATTTAGTTCCGTCTTCGCTTGGAAAAGCCGAGACTTCAATAGGCTATTCACTCTCCAAGACAACGCAATTGAGTGTGTCTAACCCGATTTGCAATAATAAATAAAAAAAAGAAATAGGAGACTGGAAATGAAAGTCTCTTTCTCGGATATATTCTTCATCACACTGTTGGAACAAAACAAAAATACCGGATGCAACGATATTGAAATATTTGGTACATGAAGCCACGATCTGATAGATATACATCGAAATCTAAAATATACTTAATATAATCTTAATATAATATAGATGAAATGAATCTTTGATCTGGAATCAAAGAAAGATAATAAATGGCTCTTATGGTGTGACTTGGAATAAAGGTTTCTCTGTAGAGGAAAGGAATAATAATTTTTGCCTCTAATTTATCATATAGAAAATATAGTAACAAGAAGATTGAATCGGAAATATCGACTCTTGTGGAAAATGAAATTAAAAAAAAGCTGTACTGACTAGTGTGAACTTACGGATTGAGCTGTAAACGGCTGGGAAAAAGCAAGCGTCAGACCAAGGAAGAAAAGACCGGACCGAGACCTTCACCCTTTGAGAGAAGAGTCGGAATTGCTAGTTTTAGAAATATGCCTCAGCTTTACACTTTGCTTCATCAAAGCTTTTTCCCTCGCTTGCGTACCTCCCCAATTCATTAGCCTAGGCTTCTACAGCCAAATCACCAGGGTGGAAACTCCAAAGCTATAGGGCATTCGGACCGAGCTATAATTGGAAAATCATGGGCTACTTGCCTATAGAGATTTTACCACTGTAGCTGAGGATGCGTCTTTCTTGAAAGAGTTTGCCGCGTTCCTATATTATCATCTTTTTTCATCGCCTTCAAGGCCTCCCTATCCAACAATCGAATAAAGGATAAAGAGGAAGCGGCGTTTCCATATACGAATTATTACCCTAGCCATGATAGCCGCAGAAGGTATTCCGTTCTTTGATTTCAGACGCGGCGGTGTACACGTGTCTCCTATAGCGACTAGGCGGCGTAGGGAACTCTTTCTAATGAATGAATCCGAAGCGGAGGAAAGATCTCAATTCTATTCTTCAGCTTGTTCTTGTTACGCCGGTATAAAATATTATTAAAGAATTCGCTTTCTGTAGCTTCTCTTGCTTTGTTTTTATATGCATGGCCTCATCGCGGAATCGAACTGAATAGACTTTCAACAGGGCAAGCGCCGCAAAGGATGCTTAGGCCCCTGCTTTTTGACTCGCTACGGGCATTGAATTTCATTTCACTCGTACCCTTCGTTTGCCCTTTTTGCACTCATCCGTATTTCTCTTCGGGTTCCCGCGCTCTTACTCGAATACAACTCCTATGGCTTCCGTCTCCATCAGCAATTAGATTCAATCCAGCTACCTATCCAACGAATGTATGTTTTCCCTAATAGTCTCCTTGCCACCCAATCCACTAGTTCGACCTGAAGCTCTGTTCTATGCCAATATCAATAATACCCGAAGAAGGAGACTTTTCAACAGAAAGATTGCAACGACCCGAAGAGATAGATTCAGGTAAGGCAGGCCACAAACGCCTTGGAATTAGAACACTATCCGATGAAGCGAGTGGAATAAACGAAATGAGTGTAACGAAAAGAGTAGTAGAAGTAACGTATTCGTTTATCAACGATACTCCTCTTTTATCGTCGTTCGAAGAGATTGGCTTATAAGCAGCTTCTTATGGAGGCTACTTTGTTTTCCCCTGTATTGTCATTGGGTAGGGACCTGCGTTAGCGGGGATCGAGGCGGACAATCCCGCCGCTGCCTAAGTGTAATTTCCTCCCATTCTGAGGAGCCAATATAGATGAGTTTTTTCCCTACAGGATGAAGTTCATCTTGTTAGCTCATCTGAACTCTGCCTTAATCGTTTCAAACTAGTTTATTTAGGTGTGGGACCATTTGTCTTGACTAAAATGAGTTCTTTCTTATTCTTCCTTTGCTTTAATCATTCTGATTGTATTTGCAATTATTATTTCGTGCAGCTCCCAAAGGTCTCCAAGCAAGGTGTATTTTTGAATCTCGCCCGCTCGCTCCTGACCGCCTATAAGTAGACAAGGTAAGCGATATCCGGCCGATCCCGTAATAAGAAGTAGCGTCCGTACAAGCAAGGACCTACTCGTGTCGGTTCCCTTCAAACATGACTTTAGACTCGCTTCTAAGACTTCGCCCTTTAAGTGACAGGGGGGGGATGAGGTAAGGAGTAGTATAAGAGTGGCTCGGTCATCGATAAGCCTCTCCTTATTCATTCTATAGAGCGGGGCTGCGGGCGGAGCAGGAAGACCTAATTGTGCGTGCTGTCACCCGCGGTGACCGGGGAGACTAGAATAGAAGAGTCCGTCGACTCTTTTTAGTTTTATAAGGTTTCAATTAAATAAGTGTCTGGTGTTCTTTGTCTTTTTTTAGTGTAGATCTACTCCGGTGCCTACTGGAGATAGACTCCTATCTATGCTAACTATCTTTGTTTTGTTTTAAAAGTTATGTTTGCATGTATAGTATGGTATGGGAAAACCCAACGTGTAAAATGTTTACTACTTAATGCTATGCTAATAGAATAATGAATAAATAATTTTTCCCAGAATTACTAAAAGCACTTTTAGAAAAAGGTGGGTTAACTAATGAAAGTTGAAATAAGGTGCAAGCTAAGTGTACTACTGGAGATGTGCTTATTAAGCCTTTCCAGCCCTGAAGCTTCCTTCCTTACTGTAATGTGCATAAGATAGGCCTGACGCAAGGAGATATCGCACGGAAAGCCGGATTAGGTCTTTTACAGGCCTTAGTCCCCCTTAGGCTTAAGAAAAGATAGCCATATAAGTGACATCCTAGCCAGAGAAGAGCGAGTGAAAAATATACTATACTAAGCACCATATAGTCGCCCCTTCTAAAGAAATAGTTGGGGCTATATGGTACTTAGTATAAGCTCTCACCTGGTAAAGAAATAAAATTGTAACAGGCGTCCCGGAAGCTATTCCTGTAATAGGATCGCCTTTGGTAGGGAGGGTACTTGTTTACGAAAACATAATTCCCACCAAGGCAAGTAGTGAAGTGTAACGTGAGACATGTCATTTATAATTTTGTTGGCAGGGCAGAAGAAAGCCCACCTATAATTAGTTAAAGTATACTACAACATCCACTGTTCTGGGGCTACGTGTCATTAGAGGGATATGAAAAAATTGTATCTCTTGACAAAATGGTACCCATAGAACAAAATCGAATGAAATTTTTCCAGCCTTTACCTCAGACATGAGTGCATCTCATTATGAACTGCATTGTGTGTTTACCAGTGCCCGTATATAGCTACTTGTCACTTAGGACAAAAGTGGTGACAGATTACCAGGACGAAGTAGCATAGGTTTTATGGGGTTAGTTTCTCATGTGCCGTGACCTAGTCGAGGGTTAGTCCTAAGAGATCCTTGACGTAAGAGCAGGATAGACAGTAGACTAAGGAATGAAGGTAAGACCCCTCTTTTAATTCCTTTTCTGGTACATTAACCCCTGCTGCAGCATCTGATGCCTGTCTCGGTTCGGTTAGCGAAGCATTCTATTCTAAAAGCTCGGTTTTCAAGGTGAATGAAAGAGCCTGGAGTTGGGCCTACTTACTGGACTGATCTGATCCCTGTAAGGAGTTTGGATTCTAACGCTCCTTTAGATAGCTTTATACCCTAACATGTGAACTGGAAACTGGAACTGAAGGGCCCCCCGCACAGGTCCCTCGCTCTTATGCAATGATCGTCTGGAACTTATTCGCTCACTTACCCGCTTGCGGACTACTCGGAGCAAAATTCATTTAAGTTATTAACTTAAATTCTTTAAAAAAAGAAAATAAAGATCGGAAAATAGACCGATAATCATAATCCATTGTCTGTTAAGCATGGCGTAGTTAAGATTGAACGAAAGGGGGTGTAGCGGACCTACGGAGACTTTCTTCTAATCCCAACTCACCCAATGAAGAAAGAAAGAACTCATACTGAGAACATTAATCCATGCATTTACCGAGTTAGACTAATCCGACGGATGAATGCCCTTTTCAACTCCTTACCTTGACTGGCACAGGACAGGCCAATAGAAATGGCAGCTCTACCTGGAAAGCCCTACGGCGCGGCAGAGACAGACATCTATCTCGACTCTTTTACCATTCCTATCTTACTTTTGAGACCTCTCAAGCATTGTAGTTGCACCCCATACGAAATAAGTGCCGACCCTCGCAAGTTAACGAGGAAGCTTACCATTCTGCCATCGGTCAGTTATTCAGCTAGGCAGGGTATCAACGGTCTAACTACGAAATCTTTATATCAATTTCATCCCACCATTGTCTCATCTGTCTCAGTCTTTCTTTCATCCTCTTCAGCAAGAAAACTCCATAGCGTCTAACGCTTTAGGCTTTCGCGCTAGCTCAGGGAGTTGCTTGTTCGCCGGGCATGGTAGCTAAGATAGAAAGGCAGGTAATGGCAATGAAAGGGGGTGTGCGTGTCTCTCTTTCCTGGGATAGTGGCATATCGATAAGATTCATATGCCTCGCCTCGAAGAGAAAGGAATAAAAAGACAATCCCTAAAGCAATTCCTGTAAAGCTATCGTCATTACCATCGTTGCTATTTGAGCTGTTAGCGCAATTGAAGAAGAAGAAGATGCTCTTACTTTTGTTTTCAGGAAGCTAGGGAGTCTTTGGTACTTCCAACCAATGAGAGTCATTTCACCGATAACCGATTTGAGGAATAAGACCCCAACACCTCTATCGATTGACTATCTTGATGCGGAGGGGCCGCTTCTTCATGAACCAAAAGTTATAGTTTTCCTAAACCAACAGATCCTCTTTCTCACAGCATTTTCGGAGCAGGCTCAGTGCTTTCTTTAGCCTTGGGAGAAATCGATTCGGATTCACTTTCGATGTCAACTTACTTCGAATATAGCACAGTGGTAAGCCTTTTATTTTACAGAGGTTTGTGCACCTTCGAATATGGTGGAGTTAGTTAGTTAATGGTTCGTCGAGCGTATAAGCTATCGTTAGTCGTTGAATATCGAGGTTTCCGCTCATGTATGGGCTCCTTCAACTACCACCACGAATGCAACAATAGACCTTCAATGAGCGAGCTATGGGCAAGCTCGCAGGCCCGGTGCCGGTGTAAGTCGCGGAACTCATTCATAGCCGGGAAGACCTTTCAACCCATGACTTGCTACTAAAAAACACCCTGGACGTACTAAGATAGACCTACATACCAGTAGCCAGAAAGGCAGGTCGACTCAGGCTGTACTCATAAACGTGTTAGGAACAATGAAAGGCTTCTTAGCGAATAGGAATAGCTTCACAAGCTTTTGTATTCTTTGCGTAAGTAAGCAAGCGTGCATGTTCATGAACGAAATGCAATACCGGTCTCAGCCTTTCCACAAAAGAAAGAAATGACTCGCGTTACATGCACCTTCCGACCAAACAAGGCTCCTCTTGTTCCAAGCTAAAAGCTTCTTGCCGGCTTAACCACGCAATTTCTCTTATATAAGTGTGCTTACCCCCTCCTTCTTGAATCCATCACCATCAGCCTTTATCCTCGATCTCCCACACAAAAAATGCTTCAATTGATTGACCCTAAAAAAAGAAAGTCGTCGTAAAGGTTGGTTTCATTCCCTTCTCTCTTGGTTGATGGATAGGTGAGCGCACGCGGTTACTTCCGAACGGTCGATGGCAAGCTTTTTAGCGTAGCTGGCGTTAGGAACAGAACATGTGTTAATGGGCTGGCTTGGGATGATATTCCATATGCTTAGTGGACCGATAGCCTCACCTTCCTCTTATTGATGGACGAATAGGAATTCGATTTCCCCTTTCTTCTTTTGGTCGTTTCCAAGTCTTGTGACTGTCAATTACTCGGAAAGGAAAGTAGGCCCACGGAATCGCTTTTATTAGGTATTTTCTGATCCATGGGTCGCAAACAATTAAAAACGAGATCGATGGAGCTTTCTTATCTTATTCCTCTCGCTACGATGGACGGTATTGAAATAACAAGAACCCTGGCGGTACCAAAACTGACGCTAAGACTTTCCGGGAGAGTATTAGGATCTCCTTCTCCTTGACATCTTTCCCCTCTCAAATGGTAGGGGTAGGAATTCCTAGAAGAGAATAGAAGGTCATTTTTTCATCAGTGGAGAAGCATGCGTGATACAGATACTCCTCTATGCGAATGTTCTGGGGCTTTCACAAAGAACGAATAAGGGACGGAGAGGGGGAGGGGACTTTCGGGAAAAAAGCCCCCGGATTTGAAAGTTCAGCCCTATCCTATAGTATCTTTTCCCCAAGATAGCTAACTAGAAAACTCATCCGCTTGTCAATTCTTGGTGGTTTACTCACTCGTAAATGATTGGTGTCCGAATTTTTCACTAATATGGTGTGGTATTGTGCGGAACAGGTCTACCCTGGTGTGAAGCGATCTCGTACTAAACGAAACGACTTTCAACTCTTATGGGGTCTCGAAGACTGAATGTAGCTGCCAACCCCAGTCAGAAAGCTGAAATGAAAAAGTCTTTTCTACTTTAGAGAATAATAAGGTAAGCTTCATAGCCCCAACCGGGGTCCTTAGACCGCAGCTCGCCGGTTTGTTTTACCAAGAAAGACATGGGAGTGTTCTGATTCTTCTTCTTCTAGTTGGATGAAAAGAGCGCTCCTAAAAGCAGCCCAGATCTGATCTGATGCACGTGGAAAATCAGTCCTTTATACGCAGTCTTCGGATTCCCCTAGCACGTAATCCGTAGCCCCTCCCCAATCCCCCTTTCTTCCAACTTCACACTTTACGAATATTCTTGGGTCGAGCTACTTTAGTGGAACAGAAATTCGCTTTACTCTGGAGACGGGCTAGCAGCCCTACTTTCTCTTTCCTTGTTGGAGTTTGACTCTTCGCGAAGGAGGAAGACCTCATAACCTCTACAGATAAATTCATTCAACTATCAGAGCCATCCCACAAGATCCTATAGAAGACCAAAAAGCGCAAGACCGCCCCTTTTGGTTAAGCAGCTGTCAAGCCAAACTGAATTGAATGGCTTTCGCTGTCCGGTATGATTCCGCTCCATTTTCTTAGGTGGCTAAAGCACCGGGATCTCGTGCATTGACTTCTCTGCTCATTTCCCTTCGAGGATGGCTAGCTTTTTACTTCTTAAGCTAGAGCTAACTACCTTCCTTCTTCGCCTATCAATCGGTACCCTTGAGTCGAATGAGCTGCTTCATAACCATTTGAAGAACCGGGAATGCTTTAAGGCAGTCCTTTCTTTGACAGGGAGTCCCCTCTTGAGTTCGGGGTACGCAATGAGGTCGGGCTTTTGGGTTATAGAATCTTTCTTGCTGCCTCTCCTTCAAACCCTCTATGCGCTCTCTGGTAGCGCGAATGCGCGCTTCTTTCCTTGCAGGATCCATTGCTCTAACATTTCTCAAAAAGAGG
>Ga0058693_1000938_pt1 | contig 10672 bp, 7 predicted proteins | sample AgamicOrMarz_FD_55217 | JGI IMG/M metagenome (GOLD analysis project Ga0058693, IMG submission 55217) | Agave microbial communities from Guanajuato, Mexico - Or.Ma.rz | ecosystem: Host-associated > Plants > Phyllosphere > Phylloplane/Leaf | place: Guanajuato, Mexico | collected 2012-06-04 | reverse complement strand
TCCCCGGCCTCGAAGCCAAGCTCGTTCCGGACATGATCGAAGGCCGCCCACTGATGCCGCCCTTCGAGGTTTCGCCGGAGAGCCGCATCGTCAAGTCGATCAACGCCGCCTATGAAGCCGTGCGTGGCGAAAAGCAGCCGACCGGCGCGATCACCCCGACACGCTTCTACGGCACCGATGCCGGCCATCTCTATCATGAGCTTGGCATGGAAGGCATCGTCTGCGGCCCGGGCGGTCGTTACAACACCATGCCTGACGAGCGCGTCGACATTGTCGACTTCCTCGACATGATCCGCGTCTACATGCTGACCATTCTCGATATCTGCGAGGTGGCATAGGATGTTCTCCCGGGCGGAATATGATCGTCGCATCACTCTCGCCCGGGACGCCATGGCGTCATCTGGCGCCGATCTGCTGCTCGCCGACAGCGGCGAGTTGCTGGCCTGGCTGACGGGCTATACCGTTTCCGAAACCATGTATCGCGCGGCGTTTCTGCCGCGCGAGGGCGAAGCCTGGTTCTGTTTGCGGGCGCTCGACGAAGCCCCTTGCCGGGAAAAGAGCTGGATCACCGATGTCGTCGGCTTCGCCGATACGGATGAAGCGCATGCGGCAGTCGCGACAAGCATTCGCGCACACGGGTTTGGCACGGCGCGGATCGGGCTCGATACCAATTCCTACAGCATGAGTGCCGCCACGTTCATGCGACTTCAGGCGCTTCTGCCGGACGCGACTTTCGTGCCGATGCCCGGCCTGAGCGACAGCCTGCGCTGGGTGAAATCCGAGGAAGAGATTGCCGTTCTTGCCCAGGCATCCGAAATTGCCGATAAGGCGATGGCGGAGATCGCAAGACAGGCAAAGCCCGGCATGACGACGCGCGATGCGGCCGCCATTGCATCGGGTGTGTTCCTGCGCGAGGGCGCTGATACCGGTGAGGTCGGTCCGGTAGTCAAGGCTTCCGGCAGCCATGAGTTTCTCCACGGCGTGTTCAAGACCGAGGCGATCGAGGAGGGCGACGTGCTGCATGTCGAGCTCATTCCACGCGTCGGCAACTACGGCGCGCGGATGATGCGGCCGATCGTGGTGGGCAGCCCGTCGGAAGAGCTTACAGCCGCTGCCGGGAAGCTGATCGAGCTACAGGATCTGCAGATCGCTGCGATGAAACCCGGCGCTATCGCCAGCGATGTCGACGCGATCATGCGCAAGGGCGTGCTCGATGCCGGCCTGCGGCCTGTCTACGACAATGTCACCGCCTATACGCTCGGTCTTTACACCCGGACCCCGCGTACCAGTGACTTTTCCGGTACATTCCTGCCGACATCCGACTGGCCGCTGGAGGAAGGCATGGTCTTCCATCTCTATGCCACAGCGCAGGGCCTCGGCTTTAGTGAAACCGTGGTGGTCGCCAAGCAGGGCGGTATTCGCCTCACAAAGTCCCCACGCGTCATCATGCGCACAACGGTCTGAAACACCGTCTCCGGCACCAGTTCCAATGTCTGCAACCTTGCCGGCGCCTCACCCGAGATGCCGGCGTTTTGCTGTGCAGATGTAGCGGCAGGTTGAAGACTGCCGGACCAGCTAATCTTGTTTGCTTACATTTTGAGCGATGGTCGGCGAAGCCTAAAAAATGGCTTGACGGGCGTGAGAAAAATCCTCCAAGATGAACCAATAGACAATTGGTTCGACCAAATGGTGCGAGTTGACTGCAAACCCTAACGACAATTCCAACTTTGCGCTGGCGAGGCTTCGCGAGTTCATCCGCAATGAAGAGCTGGCGAAAGATGGCCGCCTGCCGACGGAAAGGGCGTTTGCGGAGACCTTGAATGTCGGCCGTCGGGCAGTCCGCCGTGCGCTGGAAGTCCTGGAGGCGGAGGGGCTGGTCTGGCGGCGTCAGGGAGCCGGAACCTTTCTGGGTGAAAAGCCGGATGGCTGGTCTGCTCAGGTCGATGAACTGGTTGCCGGTACCGACTTCATGGAAATCATGGAGGTTCGCCTTCGCATCGAGCCGCAGCTTGCGCAACTTGCGGCAATGCGTGCCAAGCCTTCCGAGATCGAGCGGATGCGCGCTCTCGCTGAAAAGACCGGCCAGAGCACGGATGCCGATTCCAAGGAGCTTTGGGACGGTTCGCTGCATCGCCAGATCGCCCAGAGCGCTGGCAACGGCCTGTTCTTGTCGATTTTTGACGTGGTCAACCGCGTTCGTCAGGACGAGGCATGGCAGTCCATCCGCGAACGCGCCCGGCGCACCGGAACCAATGGGCGAACCTCTTACGAACAGCACATGGCGATCGTCGATGCGATTGCCGCCCGGGATCCCGGGCGGGCGGGCGAAGCCATGCGCCAGCACCTTCTGATGCACCAGGAGCGCCTGATCCGCGCCACCTCACTTGAGTTTCTCGACGACACTGCTTCGGCGGTGTCGTCGTCCGATACGGAGGAAACCGACGGAGGCGACATCAGCGCCGCCTCGTGATCCGCCGACTGAAGACCGCCTGGCCCGTCGGGCCGGCCAACAAGAAAAATAACGTCAAAGATAGTCAGACCAGAGGATAGAACATGAAGAGAATTACCGCTTTGAGTGCGGCGCTGCTCGCCAGTGCCTTGATGGCCATGCCGGCCATGTCGTCTGAACTACGCATCGGTCTCAACGACGACGCGGACGTGCTGGATCCTGCCCAGTCGCGCACCTTTGTCGGCCGCATCGTCTATACCGCGATGTGCGACAAGCTTGTCGATATCGACCAGGACATGAAGGTCGTCCCGCAGCTCGCCACCGAATGGGCCTGGTCCGAAGAGGGCAAGGTTTTGACGATGAAGATCCGTGATGGCGTCAAGTTCCATGACGGCGAAGTGCTCGATGCTGCAGCCGTTGTCGCCACCATCGAACGCAACATGACGCTGCCGGAATCGCGCCGCAAGAGCGAGCTTTCCTCGGTCGCCAAGGTCGAGGCAACCGGTCCGCTGGAAGTCAAGTTCACCTTGAAATCCGCTGACGTGACGCTGCTTGCCCAGCTCTCCGATCGCGCCGGCATGATCGTTGCGCCGAAGGCTGCCAAGGAACTCGGCGCCAATTTCGGCTCCAGGCCGGTTTGCGCCGGCCCGTTCAAGTTCGTCGAGCGTATCCAGCAGGATCGTATTGTGCTGGAAAAATTCGCCGACTACTGGGACAAGGATAAGGTTCTGGTCGACAAGGTGACCTACCTGCCGATCCCCGACACGACCGTGAAGCTCGCCAACCTGCGTTCGGGCGATCTCGACATGGCCGAGCGTATTTCCGCTTCCGACGCGGAATCGGTGAAGAACGACGCGAACCTCACCTATGCCGACGTCATCGGTCCGGGTTACATGGCGATGTATGTCAACATCGGCAACGGCCCGCGTGCGGACAATCCGCTGGGCAAGGACAAGCGCCTGCGCCAGGCATTTTCGCTGGCGATCGATCGCGAAGCAATCGGCCAGATCGTTTTCGAAGGCACGTCCAAGGCCGGCAACCAGCCGTTCCCGCCGTCGAGTCCCTGGTTCGACAAGGATATCCCGGTTCCGGCCCGCGATATAGAAAAGGCCAAGGATCTGATGAAGGAAGCGGGCTATGAGAAGCTCGATATCGAACTGCAGCACGCCAACAATACCACCCAGACGCAGATGATGCAGGTCATCCAGTCGATGGTGGCAGAAGCCGGCTTCAATGTCACGCTGAAGGCAACCGAATTCGCCACGCTTCTTTCCGAACAGACCGCCGGCAACTATCAGCTGTCCCGTTCGGACTGGTCCGGCCGTATCGATCCGGATGGCAATATTCACCAGTTCGTCACCTGCAAGGGCGGCATTAACGACGTGAAATATTGCAACCCGAAGGTCGACGAGCTGCTCAACGCGGCACGCGCCTCAACCGATGACGCTGTCCGCAAGGAAAAGTATGACGCGGCCATGACGATCCTCGATGAGGACATGCCGATCATCTACCTCGGCCACCAGCCTTATGCCTACGCCCTTTCCAAGAAGGTCAAGGGCTGGGCTCCGTCGCCGGACGGCATGATCCGTCTGCTCGGCGTCAGCAGGGACTGATCGCCGATTTCAGAAAGGCAGCCGCACGGGGACATTCCTCGTGCGGCGCCCACACTGACCATACCGAGACCTAGCCTGAACGAGGGCGATGCCATGCCTGTTTACATCGGCAAGCGACTGCTGGTCGCGATCCCGACGCTGCTGATCATTTCGATCTTCGTCTTTTCATTGCAGAAGCTTTTGCCCGGTGACCCGGTTCTGGCCATGGCCGGTGAAGAGCGCGATCCGGCTACGATCGAATTCCTGCGCGAGAAATATCGTCTCAACGATCCGATGCCGATTCAGTACCTGAACTGGCTGGGCGGCGTCGTGACAGGCGATTTCGGCATTTCGCTCAGAACCAACCAGCCGGTGCTGGAACTGATCGGACAGAAACTGCCGGTCACCATTCAGCTTGCCGTCATGGCGATGTTCTTCGCGATGATCTTCGGCATCCCGATCGGTATTCTGGCTGCGGTGAAGAAGAATACCTGGATCGACTACACCGCCAATATCGTGGCGCTTTCCGGCCTCTCCATCCCGAATTTCTGGCTCGGTATCATGCTGATCCTGCTCGTCTCGGTGCAGCTCGGCTGGCTTCCGGCTTCCGGTTACGAGTCGATCTTCGTCGATCCGGTCCGTTCCATCCAGACCATGATCATGCCGGCCTTCGTCCTCGGCAATGCGCTTGCCGCGACGCTGATGCGCCATACCCGCTCAGCCATGGTTGCGGTTTTAAGCTCCGACTATATCCGCACCGCCCGCGCCAAAGGGCTGTCGCCACGCGAGATCATCCTGTCGCACAGTTTCCGCAATGCACTTCTGCCGGTCATCACACTTCTGGCGCTGCTCTTCGGCGAGCTGCTTGCGGGTGCCGTCCTGACCGAACAGATTTTCACCATTCCGGGCTTTGGCAAGATGACCGTCGATGCCGTGTTCACCCGCGATTATGCCGTCGTCCAGGGTATCGTGCTCTGCACCGCCGTCGGCTTCATCCTGATGAACCTTCTCGCCGACATTGCCTATGTCCTGCTCAATCCGCGCCTCAGGGCGACTATCTGAGGACGACGATATGACCTCCATCAACTCCACCATCTCCATCCCTGCCAAGCGACAAGAGAGCCGCGCCTGGAAGAAGATGAAGCGCAACAGGTCGGCCCTTGCCGGCCTGATCATCGTGCTTTTCTTCGCCATTCTTGCCATCGCTGCTCCGATCCTGCCGATCGCCGATCCAATTGCCACAAGCTGGGGCGCGATCCGCAAGGCACCATCCGCCGCCCACTGGCTCGGCACCGACGATCTCGGACGCGACATTCTCTCGCGGATGATCTACGGCGCGCAGGCCTCGCTGATGGCTGGTGTCGTCTCGGTTTTGATCGCCGTAGTGATCGGTGTGCCCTTTGGCCTGATCGCCGGATATTTCGGCGGCTGGGTCGACATGGTGATCTCGCGTGTCACCGAGGCTCTGCTTGCCATGCCCTTTCTCATCATGGCGATCGCGCTTGCCGCCTTTCTCGGCCCGAGCCTGACCAATGCGATGATCGCCATCGGTCTTTCGGCCATGCCGATCTTCGTGCGGCTGACCCGCGGCCAGGTGCTTGCGGTCAAGACGGAGGACTATGTCGAGGGCGCTCGTTCGATCGGCCTGAACCATTTCGACATCATGACCCGCTATATCCTGCCCAATGTCTTTGCCCCGATCATCGTTCAGGCAACGCTTACGGTGGCGACCGCGATCATCGCGGAAGCAAGCCTTTCTTTCCTCGGGCTGGGCCAGCAGGCGCCAGCACCAAGCTGGGGTTCGATGCTCAACACCGCCAAGAACTTTCTGAGCCAGGCACCGTGGATGACCATGTGGCCTGGTATCGCAATCTTCCTCGTCGTCATCGGGTTCAATCTGCTGGGCGACGGCCTGCGCGACGCACTCGATCCTCGCGAAGCCTAAGACTGGGCGAAGCCTGAAATCTCATAGGGAATTCCAAGAATGTCCGATTTTACCACTCGCCCCGAAATCCTCGGCACCTTCGGCGTCGTTACCTCCACGCATTGGATCGCATCCGCCGTCGGCATGGCCATACTCGAAAAGGGCGGCAATGCCTTTGACGCCGCTGTTGCCACCGGCTTCGTTCTGCAGATCGTCGAGCCGCATCTCTGCGGCCCGGGCGGCGATATGCCGGCTGTCTTTTATTCCAAGAAGACCGACAGGGTCGAAGTCATCTGCGCACAGGGCCCGGCTCCGGCCGGCGCTACGATCGAGCATTACACGTCGGAAGGTCTCAAACTGATTCCGGGCGATGGTCTGCTGGCCACCGTCATCCCCGGCGCCTTCGATGGCTGGATGCTGATGCTGCGCGACTACGGCACGATGAGCGTGCGCGAGGTGCTGGAGCCGGCGATCTATTACGCCGAATACGGCCACCCGACGCTGCCGCGCGTGTCGAATACGATCAAGGGCCTTGCCGATTTCTTCAAGAAGGAATGGCCGACCTCCTACGAAACCTGGCTACCGGGTGGTTCGGCACCGGAAGCACATGCCAATTTCAAGAACCCGGTCTTGGCCGAGACCTACAAGCGCATCATCGCGGAATCGGAAGCCAGGACCGGCCGCGAAAATCAGGTCGAGGCGGCGCGTGACGCCTTCTATCGCGGCTTCGTGGCGGAAACGATCGATAGCTACCTCAAGACCGCCGAAGTCATGGATGCGAGCGGTTCCAAGCACAAGGGTGTCTTGACCGCTGAAGACATGGCGAACTGGAGCGCCACCGTCGAAGCACCGCAGACGCTGGATTACCAAGACTGGACGATCGCCAAGACGCCGGCCTGGGGGCAGGGGCCGGTGCTTCTTCAGTCGCTCGCGCTCTTGAAGGGTTTTGATCTTGCCGCCATGGACCCGTCTGGCCCGGATTTTGTCCATACGGTGGTCGAGGCGATGAAACTCGCCTTCGCCGACCGAGAGGTCTATTACGGCGATCCGGAATTTGGTCAGATCCCGACCGAATATCTTCTCTCGGAAGGCTATAATGCCGAGCGACGCAAGCTGATCGGCTCGACGGCTTCGCTCGACCTTCGCCCGGGTACAGTGCCGGGTTACGAGCATCAGGTCGACGCGACCTTGGCGATGCTGGCCGAGATGAGCGGCACGGGCACAGTTTACGAGCCGACCATGTCGCACCTGACCGAAAAGCGTGGCGATACCGTCCATATCGACGTCATCGACCGCTGGGGCAACATGGTCTCGACCACGCCGTCGGGCGGCTGGCTGCAGTCCTCGCCGATCGTGCCGGGGCTCGGTTTCGCGCTGAATTCCCGCGCCCAGATGTTCTGGTTGAAGGACGGCCTGCCGACTTCGCTTGCACCGGGCAAGCGTCCGCGCACGACGCTGACCCCGTCGCTGGCGCTGCATCAGGGCAAGCCCTCTATGGTTTTCGGCACGCCGGGCGGCGACCAGCAGGACCAATGGCAGCTGCCTTTCTTCCTGCGGTATGCCCATCACGGCAAGAACCTGCAGGCGGCGATCGACATGCCGCTCTTCCACACGTCCCATTTCCCGGGCTCGTTCTATCCGCGCACCAGCTCGCCGGGCGAGATCATGGTGGAAAGCACAATCGGCGAAGCAACGCTCGAAGAACTCCGCCGCCGCGGCCACAAGGTCAAGGTTGCCGACGCGTGGTCGGTCGGTCGCCTGACAGCCGCCCGCCGCGATGCCGATGGCCTGCTGCGGGCTGCCGCAACTCCGCGCCTGATGCAGGCCTATGCGATAGGACGCTGACACCATGACCACAACCACCCCCGTCCTCTCGGTCAAAAAACTCTCGACCTCTTTCCTCGTCGATGGAGAATGGAAGAGCGTTGTCCGCAACATGTCCTTCGACGTTGCGCCGGGTGAGACCGTCGCCATCGTCGGCGAAAGTGGCTCCGGCAAGTCCGTCACTTCGCTGTCGCTGATGCGTCTTCTGGCTCCGGCAACCAGCCGCATAGAGGGCGATGTCATGCTGAATGGCCGCAACCTGCTTGCACTGTCTGAAAAGGAGATGCGGGCGGTGCGCGGCAATGAGGTCTCGATGATCTTTCAGGAGCCGATGACCTCGCTCAACCCGATCTTTACCATCGGAAGGCAGATCTCCGAGGTGCTGGTCAGACACAAGGCGATGTTGAAGACCGAAGCCCGTGCCGAGACGATCCGGCTGCTCGAAAAGGTTCGTATCCCCAATGCTGCCGGCCGTTTCGATGAATATCCGCACCAGTTTTCCGGTGGCATGCGCCAGCGCGTGATGATCGCCATGGCGCTCGCCTCGCGGCCGAAGCTGCTGATCGCCGACGAACCGACGACCGCACTCGACGTGACCATTCAGGGGCAGATCCTCGACCTGATCAAGGTGCTGCAGGAAGAGGAGGGCATGTCCGTCCTGTTCATAACCCATGACATGGGTGTCGTTGCAGAAATCGCCGACCGCACCATCGTCATGTTCCGTGGGGACGAGGTCGAGACCGGCCCGACCGAGGAGATTTTCCACCGCGGCAAACACCCGTACACGCGGGCACTTCTCTCGGCCGTACCGAAACTAGGCTCGATGCAGGGCCACGACTGGCCGACACGGTTCCCGGTTCTCGACGCCGAGACGGGTAAACCGGCCGAACCGGTAGAGGTGGCCGATACCGTCGTCCTGTCGAAGCGTCCGGTTCTGGAGGTGAGGAACCTTGTCACCCGTTTCCCGATCCGTTCCGGCCTCTGGTCGCGTCAGACGGGTGCCGTCCATGCGGTCGAAAACGTCTCCTTCGATCTCTTCCAGGGCGAAACCCTGTCGCTGGTCGGCGAATCCGGCTGCGGCAAGTCGACGACGGGTCGTTCGATCATGCGTCTCGTCGAACCGACCGGAGGTGACGTTGCGCTCGACGGTTATGACGTCATGCGGCTCGACACGATGGGCCTGCGGCAGATGCGCAAGTCCGTGCAGATGATCTTCCAGGATCCGTTCTCCTCGCTCAATCCGCGCATGACGGTAGGCACGGCGATCTCCGAACCCTTCATCAAACATCGTCTGGGCACGGCAAAACAGGCGAAGGAAAGGACGGCGGATCTGCTCGAAAAGGTCGGTCTTTCCGCCGATATGGCGAGCCGTTATCCGCACGAGTTCTCCGGTGGCCAGCGCCAGCGTATCGCGATCGCTCGCGCGCTGGCTCTCGACCCGAAAGTTATTGTCGCCGATGAGAGCGTGTCCGCGCTGGATGTGTCGATCAAGGCGCAGGTTTGTAACCTGCTTCTCGATCTGCAGCAGAGCCTGAACCTCGCCTTCCTGTTCATCTCTCATGACATGGCGGTGGTCGAGCGCGTCAGCCATCGGGTTGCGGTCATGTATCTGGGCGAGATCGTCGAAATCGGGCCGCGCGCGGCGGTCTTCGACAATCCGCAGCATCCCTATACGAAGAAGCTGATGTCCGCAGTACCGGTGCCGGACCCGGCGCGACGCGGCATCCGTCGCGGCATTTCCAACGACGAGCTGAAGAGCCCGGTGCGGGCAATGGGTTATGAGCCGCCAAAGCGGGAATACAAGGAAGTGTCACCGGGACATGTGGTGCAGATCGGCTGAGCCAGCCGATCTGGTGATGTTGAACTGTCAGGCACAGGAGGAGGTCGTTGGACCTCCTACACCCCGGCAGATCTCGCGGTCAGACTGACGCCTGTGATTGTAGCATCTGCCACGATTCGTAGGCCGAAATGACGGTTTCCATCTGCGCCGTGTGGCCGGTGATGAAATCGTCCCCGTAGATGGTTTCGTCCGGATATTCGGTGATGAGCGTCAGCGGTACGGTGTGGCGGTCGTCGATCGACGACAGGCAAGGGAAACCGTTGATGATGCGGAACCCGGTTTCGCCGGCATGGATCTCATAAAGCGCGATCTGGCGGTTGTTATAGTCGAGAATGCCCGGAATGGCGCCGAGATGCCGTGTCACGTGGTCGAGCATGGCTTCGGCTTGTTCCGTCCAGCCTGCGTGGTGGCGCATCACGAGGAAGAAGCCTTTCGGCAATGTCCACATGGCGAAATTGCGCGGCACGTAACCTGAAAGCGGGCGTGTCCATTCATGAGACGGGTAGCCGTGCAGGTTCACATGCAGTTTCGCGCCGCTGATTTCCTGCGCCTTGAAGCGGATTGCCTTCTCGTTCAGGTGCTCGCCTGAATTTTCGCGGGTGCGGTATTCGAGGTCGTCACCGAGAGCCGTGTAACGGGCGGCGTGGTGCATGTGGCGCGGGTTGTCGACGCGCAGGCGCTGGTGCAGCGCGTAACCATCCGGGTTTTCCAGCGGCGAGATGGTGAAATGCGCGTTGGCGCGTTCTTTCAGCACGCGTGCGGCGCGGATGGCGCCGACGATGCCGGTCGTTTCGTTCGGATGCTGGCCGCCGCTGATCATGACGGCCGCTTCGCTGCCCTTGACGTAGTGAGCTTTGAGAATGCGGCCGGAACGGGAATTGGCGGTAAACTCTTCACCACCGATCTCGGCCAGTAGCTTGGCCATCTGTGCGGCAGCCGGTGGTTCGATGGCTGTATCGATCGCCTGTTCCTTGCCGTTGAGGAAACCGGTCGTCAGAGGCCGGGTTTCGACGCGGATGTTGATCTCGCCAGCACTCTGAATG
>Ga0058693_1000934_pt1 | contig 10714 bp, 6 predicted proteins | sample AgamicOrMarz_FD_55217 | JGI IMG/M metagenome (GOLD analysis project Ga0058693, IMG submission 55217) | Agave microbial communities from Guanajuato, Mexico - Or.Ma.rz | ecosystem: Host-associated > Plants > Phyllosphere > Phylloplane/Leaf | place: Guanajuato, Mexico | collected 2012-06-04 | reverse complement strand
AATAAGACCGTTTTTACCGCCATCACTTTAGGGTCGGGCTTTAAAGGTGGTGAAATTACGCCGTTGTTCTATGTTGGCGCGACATTAGGTAATGCTTTAGGGGCAGTTTTACACTTACCAATTTCATTACTTGCAGGCTTAGGTTTGGTGAGTCTATTTTCCGGGGCAAGTAAGGCGCCGTTAACGTCTATTATTTTAGCTGTTGAGCTATTTGGAATGAATGTTGCCACTTATGCCATCATTACTTGTCTATTGGCAGCGTTATTTTCGGGAAATTGTGGGTTATATCGCCGTAAAAAGTTGATGGATTGATTAAGCATTTCTAAGGAGTTGAGTGATTTCAAATTACTTAACTCCTATTAAATCTTCTTTTTTAATAACAATAATAAAAATTGATAAGCAAATGAAAAGAAATGAAGTCCTATCTTTATAAAAGAAAAAGTGAGAGCGATTTTTAATAAATAAATATTTTCCTAAATATAATAAAATCATGGAAGTAGATTAATAAGAATCTAAAATTAAAATTTATAATTATTAATCGAAAATATTTAAAAAATTTCTAAAATGTTTCAATTATGAATTTTTTATTACATTTATTGTTGATTGTGAATGATTCATGTAGTTTTTGTTTGATTTTTTATCCATTTGGTAAATTAAAATAAAATTTTATGCAAAACAAAATTTTTATTACTCAGGCTTTTTTTCTTTTTTATGGGTTAGCTACGCATGCATACGCTATCGATGATATTTCTTTACCAGATCGTATACGTCAGGAACAACGTTTAAAAGAGCTTAATCAACAATTAGAAGAGCAAATCACTCAACTTTCACCTAAGCCTGTCATTACCCAATTGCATGATTTTAAAACTATAGTTGTTTCGGAAGAGCCGTGTGTTCAGGTCAAGAATATTGATTTTGATAGAAAGACATTACAGGACCCTGAGCATTATAAATTTCACTTCATACTTCGGGCAAACTGGAATCATCCGCAGAAGATCATTGGCAAGTGTATCGGTACGGAAAGCTTACATAACCTCGTTAATTTCACCCAAAATGAATTGATTAAAAAGGGTTTTATTACCAGTCAGGTTACTGTTGACCCTCAAGATATTCAGCAAGGTTCTTTACGGCTTGGTGTACAGATTGGGCGTTTACGTAAAATCATCGTAGAAGGTGAGCAACTCTCCTTATTACAACTTAAAGCAGCTTTACCATTTAAAGAAGGCGATGTTCTTAATCTCAAACAACTTGATCAAGGGCTCGAAAACTTAAAACGCGTCTATGCAGTTGATATACAAATTGTGCCAGCGACCGATACTGAACAGGAACTTTCAGGATATAGCGATCTAGTGATTAACCTACAATCACAGCAGAAGGTTAATTTCAACTTTGGTCTGGATAATTCAGGAAGTAAAGACACTGGTAAATATATTGGTAGCTTAGGAGTGAATGTTAACAATCCATTTCACTTAAACGATTCTCTTTCTTTTAATTTTAGTCATTCATTAGACAATTTACAGCAAGACTTGAATAGAAACTACTTTGTAAGTTACCAATTTCCGCTCGGATATTATGATTTCAGTACTAGCTATAGCCGTTATCAATACGAGCAAAATGTATTGGGTGCAAATGGCGTACTACGTTATCACGGCTTAAGTCAGCAGGGGAATCTTAATTTATCTCGTGTGCTTAGCCGGAGTGGGCAACATAAAACTAGTGTATATGGCAAGCTCTACCATAAGCAAAATTCAAACTTTATTGATGATATTGAAATCGAAGTACAACGTAGAAAAACTTCAGGTTGGAATGCTGGGATACAACATCGCCAATATCTTGGTGATGCTGTATTAGATGCAGGTTTGGATTATCGGCATGGTACAGGCGCTTTCGATGCATTGTTAGCACCGGAAGAACAAATTAAGGATATTGATAAAAATCCATTACCGTCAGAAGGATATTCCCGTGCCCCGATCTGGAGCGCTGATTTACGTTTTCAAATGCCATTTCTGCTTTTAAATACCCCTGCACAATACCGTCTGAATTGGCGCGGGCAATATGCACCACGCATTTTGGTACCGAATGACCGTTTTTATATTGGTGGGCGATATAGCGTCCGAGGTTTTGATGGTGAGCTGATGCTATCAGGCGATAACGGACAGTATTTACAACAGGAAATCAGCGTAAATACACAAATTCCTAATACTCAATTTTACATGGCTGTAGATCAGGGATGGGTGAACGGTGAGAACAGTATTGCTGGGCAGCGTCATCTGACGGGAAGTGTTGTAGGACTACGAAGTTATCTGAACCATTTTTATATTGATGCCTTTACAGGGCGAGGCCTAATCGCACCTAAAAGTATAAAAAAAGACTGGATTTTGGGATTTAGCCTAAATGTTTTTTATTAAGTTTCTTTAAGAAACAAGATTAATTTTAATTAGAGAAAACTGACTTATGAATAAAAATCTTTATCGAATTGTTTTTAACAAAGCCCGTAACATGTTTATGGCAGTTGCCGAGAATGTCAGAAGCCAGAGCAAAGCGGCAGGACAATCTACCTCTTCAGAAATAGAGAGTTCGGGGCAATCATCGGGACAAGAAAAATCATTTCATCAACTATGGCACGTCAAGGCATTGGTTGTAAGTATCAGCTTGTTGGTGCCATTTGCTCCAGTCTATGCTGCTATTGTTGCAGATAGCGCAGCGAATGCTGCAAATCGGGCTGTCATTGGTGCTGGTAAGAACTCAACAGGCACAACAGTTCCAGTGGTTAATATTCAGACTCCCAAAAATGGTATTTCTCACAATATCTATAAACAGTTTGATGTACTGGCTGAAGGTGCTGTTTTAAATAATAGCCGAACAGGAGCTACCACTAAAACTGTAGGGACAGTGGGGGCAAACCCATTTTTAGCGACTGGTGAAGCGCGAGTTATTTTAAATGAGGTAAATTCAACAGCTGCTTCACGGTTTGAAGGGAACTTAGAAGTCGCAGGGCAAATGGCAGATGTCATTATTGCCAACCCGTCTGGCATTAATATTAAAGGTGGCGGGTTTATTAATGCCAATAAAGCAATTTTTACTACGGGTAAGCCTCAGTTAAATGCCGATGGTAGTATCAAGCAGTTTACAGTTGACCAAGGAAAAATTACGGTCTCAGCGAACCCTAATTCTAAATTTGGTTTGGGGGGAAATAATAATGATGCAAATTATGTAGACCTCTATGCCCGTGCATTAGAGCTTAGTGCTGAGCTACGTGCCAAAAATGATATTCAGGTCATTGCCGGAGCAAATAATGTCAGTGCAGATTTACAGAATGTTACTGCTAAAACAGGCACAGGAACCGCACCGACATTGGCAGTAGATGTTAAAGCGCTGGGTGGAATGTACGCCAATAATATTTACTTGATGGGAACTGAAAAAGGTTTAGGCGTGACTAACGCGGGGACTCTTCAGGCAGTTAATAATTTGGTAATTACCAGTGCAGGGAAAATTGAGCATAGCGGTACAATCAGTTCGACTAGTAAAACTCAAGGTTTAGTGAACATACAAACAACGGGTACTGGTACAGCTGCCGATATCAACTCATCAGGCAGTATTAACAGTAATAGCATGTTAAATATCGATTCAGGTAATAACCTGAATGTAAATGCTAAAGAAATTATTATTAATAATGGTAGCTTGGCTACCTCTCCTTTAATCATCAATACCAAAGGGAATTTAAATTTAGCAGCCAATAGTCGAATTTTTAATGATGCACAGAGTGGAGAGTTATATGTTGATGCAGCAAACATCAATCTGGCGACTAACGCAGGCATAACTAGTAATCGTGGTTCAGCATATATCCAGTCACAAAAAGATGTAATTGCAGCACAAGGGGCAAAACTGATTGCTGCTCAAGATTTAAATGTATCAGGGAAAGGAAAGCTATTACTGACTGGAAATCAGATACAGGCATCTTTAGGCTCAATAAACCTACAAGCAGATTCTTCAAATACAGACGGTTTAATTGATATCCAAGGTGGAACTATTTATGGAGGAAAAGATTTAAACCTATATAGTTCAGGAGATATAAATTTAAAGAGCCTTGGGTTTGCACTTGAAAACGCTGCAACACGTGTCAAGAACATTAATGCTTTCAGTGGTCGTGATTTGATCTGGAACAATACAGACAAGGTACTTCCACTGATCTCAGGTAAGGTTCAGCTTGATGCAGCAAATAAATTAACAGTCAATGCAAAAGAGATTTCCAGTAAAGACAGTATCCAGTTACATGCTAATCAGGTTGCACTCGATAGTGTACTAACTTCTCAAAAAGATATCAGTCTAACAGCAGAAATTGCTGATTTGGTTCTAAATAATGCATTAAATGCCCAAAATAATATAGATATTTCAGCACTTTCTGGCAGTCTCACTACTCACAGCTTACAAGCAACCTCAACTAGCGGAAAGATTTCTTTGCTCGCAAAGAAAAATCTTGTTATTAACTCAGTACAGACTGTGGAACCTAAATGGCCTACTGATGAATTAACCACAGTGGCAACACAAATTAAAGGACAAAAGGGAATAGATTTAGGTTCTATTGGTGATGGCTCTGTTTCCATCGCTGCTGCTGGGTTGGAGGCCCAACAAGGTAATATTCAGATCATCAGTGGTAATGGATTAAATATACTTCCTAATTATGATATTAGTGTCAGTGCTGATGATTGGTATGAAACTGCAATTTATAATGTACTTAAGGCACAGGGTATCAGTATTCATAATAAGAAGGGAGACGTACGCATAGAAAATGCTTACTTAACAGCAACATTGGGCAATCTTTCTATAAATAGTGAGGGGAAAAATTCAATAAAGGCTGTTTCATTAAATTCCAAAGGGAATACTGAGTTATCTGCAAAAGACCATTTAACTATGCAAGCTGTTACTGCGAATGCAGATAAGCACATGGCGCTGAGTAGCAAAAAGAACATTTACTTCAATAGCGAGTATGGTACAACCACCACACCAGTTATTTGGGATTCTTATAGCTCTGTTAACTTAAAAGCAAATGGTATTTTATCTATGGTTGGTATGGATCATATTGCCAATCGGACAACTTATACTGGTGGAGCAATTTCACTAGAAGCTAATAACCTAATCAGCCCTTCTGCTGGTACCTTAACTTTTAATGCAGTTGATAGTGCTTTTCTCAGAAGTGATCCTACTCTCAAAGATTTAAATGGTGATCTTACAATCCAGACAAATGGTGCTTTAACTATTGATCCAAAGATCCATACGCTGAATGCTAAGAGTGATGTCCAGCTTATTTCAAAGAATGGAGCATTAAACTTAAATGGGTATGGAGGAAAAAATGGAAATGGATCAGAGCAAGTTGTAAAAATACAAACGACTGATGGCAATATTAACTTAATCGGAACAAAAGTGAATATTAATGGAGCAAAGTTACAAGCTAGCTCCAGTAACGCTTTTATACCAAGAGATATTAACATTACAGCAACAGATGGCGATGTTGTCATTAGTGGTGTTAAGAATACGGCGGTTGATTACGTTACACAAAAACGCATTCAAGAAATTGGTATAGAACTGTCTGCTTTAGATGTGCAAATTGAACGATATAAACAAGATCAAGCTAATTATAAAGCACAAACTTTTGAGTCTATGGTGCAGCAAAGAAATATCATGTCTCAAGGTTTAGAAATGTTAAAAACCAAAGGGAAGGCAATCGAGCATTCATATGCAGAAATATTACCATGGACAAAGGCTGCGGCAATCGGTACAGGTACTCCCTATTGGGCGAAAGGTAATGTCAATATATTGTCTAATGGCGGTATCAAACTGGAGGGGGCTCAAGTTGATGGACTTAGTGTATTAATAAGGGCAAAAGGACTGTTATCCCAAGATCCAGATGTTGGAAATAAAACAGAAATTTTACCCAACAATGTCATTATACAAAAATCGCCTACCAGTATTTATATTGCCGGACTGTTAGATGAGTTTGAATATGGAGTGGCTGGAGCAAATAATTATGGGTATGCCAGTTTTAATACTCCAAGTTATATTAATGGTTCAAAATCGGTAAAAATAGAAACGCTTGGGGGAAATAATGGCTTAACAATAGTTTCTTCTTCCTTAAATGGTGGAGTTGATGGAGTAAATTTAGCTGCTTCTGGAGATGTACGTTTAGAAGCAACTCAAGAAGAATTATATAAATACTCCACAAAAACTTATAAAACTGGCAATTGGTATAAACGTAAAACTGTTACAGAAACGGAAACTTATAATACCAATACACCTACACCTACTTCTATAATTTCAAATAGGGATATTAAAGTCTCTTCGAATGGAAACCTCATATTGGTATCCACAGATTTACAGAGTCATGATGGAAATATTAACTTAAATGCAGGGGGCTATTTAAGGCTCTGGACTAAACCAACAAGCCAGTTCAGTCAAATTGATGTGTCCAAAAAGTCTAAGCTTTTTGGGGTGAAATATAATACAAGTACAGTGAGTTCAACTCGTTCTGTTGAATCTGAGTTGCCAGCTGTATTGGTTGCTCAGCGAAATACCAATTTAAGTTCAGGAAATACAACATGGATTAGAGGATCCGAGTTTGAAAATAAACTTGGTCATGCTGAAATTAAAGCTGGTGTTGGTGAAAATGCAGTTGAGGGGGCGCAAATTATTCTACAAGATATTGTTACTAAGATAACCGAAACTAAAAAAAGAGATTCTAACTCAGTTGTCTGGCAATCTATGCAGGATAAAGGCTCTATTACGGAAACTGCTAAATTACCAAGTTTTAATGGACCTGTTGCGCCTACATTTAAGGCTGCTGGTGGCTTAGCAATTCAAGTTCCTGTAAAAGATGATGTGAGATCAGCACTTGATACTTTGGTTAATCAACAAGGTACAACTTACCTTAAAGACTTAGTTTTAAGAAATGATGTTGATTGGCAAGCTGTAAAACTTGCACAGCAACAATGGGATTATAAATCTCAGGGATTAACGCCTGCTGCAGCTGCGATTATTGTAATCATTATTACGGTTGCTACTTATGGATATGGAGCCCAAGGCGCAGGAGCTGCTTTGTTCCAGACTTCTTCAGCGACATCTAGTGCGATGGCAAATGCAGCTGTAGCTTCAATGGCAAGTCAGGCAGCAATTAGTCTTGCGAACAATGGAGGGGACCCACTTAAAGCATTAAAGTCGTTAGGAAGCAGTGAATATATAAAAAGTCTCGCTGTTTCTGTTCTCTCTGCTGGTGCATTAAGTGCTGTAGGTGGAACAGCCATGATGCAAAATTTAGAAAAATTGAAACAATCAGGTGATTTGGTTCAAAAAATTGTTGGCAATACTGCTCAAGCATTGGTTAATTCTACGATTGGTGCAGGAATTAATACAGCAGTATCCGGTAACAGCCTAAGTGAAAATCTTGAAAATTACTTGGCTTCAGGAGTGATGACTGCCTTACAAGGGACAATGGCACAGTATATTAAGCCATTAGAAAGTCAGGGTTTTAGTATTGAATATGTATTGCACAAAATTGCTCATGCTGCTGCAGGATGTGGTGCTGCCGCAGCGACAAAACAAAGCTGTGAAGCTGGTGCGATTGGGGCTGGTGTTAGTGAAGTTGCCGCAGAATACTTGCGGAACCCAAAAGTTTTTGAAAGTGTTGATGATGCTTTAGCTTATAAAAATCAAATTGTTGAAGTGTCAAAGGGTATCGCAGGTGCGGTTGCTGTTGTTACAGGGTACGATTCTACTACCGCAATGGCTTCAGCAGATAATGCGCTTAAAAATAATTTTGTATTTCTAGCTGCTTTACCAACGGCTGGAGAGGCTCTTGTAGGTTTAACTTTAGGTGCGATTCGCACGTGTGCTACAAATGCAGCATGTGTATCTAGAGCAGCACAGTTAGGAATTTCGGTAAGTGCAACCTTAGCTGCTAATTCTAACAGCACTGATGATAAGAAAGTTGTGAAGCCTATTTCAGTCTCTTCAGGTGGTGGGACAGCAACGCCTCCTCCAGAAGATGAAGATAAAATAAAAGAGATTTTAGAAAAAACTTCACCTGGTAGAGCGACAAAAGGTCGAACTACTCAATATGAAAAACAGGGAGATTATAGTACTGCTCAAAAAGACTTTAACTCATTACAACCTAAAGACATACGGACTATATCTGGACCAAATAATCAAACAGGATGGGTTGGAAAACTTAATGATGGTAGAATTGTGAATGTAAGAAACTGGAGTTCAAATAATGAAATTACACTTGAAATTCAAAGTGGTTCAAAAGTTATAAAAATTCGTTATTCAAAGTAGAGTATTATGAAAGTAGATTTAAAGGCATTTGGTCAAAATGCGATTCCTGATAGTACACCTGACTATATTGATTTAGAATATAAAAATGGTGATATGTATTCCATATGTCATTGGGATAATAAAATTTTTCAAATAAAGTTTCCGCGAATTAATTCATGTCGGATTACCCAAGAAGGGTTAACCTTGAAAATGCAATCTGAGATGGATGAATATGGTTTAAATTTTTTATCTTTAGAGGAAGGGTTAGATTTATATAAGTGGCTTAATGAGCAAAACTATGAATATCTTAATGATCTAAATTTATATAAATATTTTTTGATTTCTAGTTGTGAGGTCTTGGAAATTATCTGTGGGGAACCATTAGAGTTTGTTTCATATAACTTGTCCATATGAATATTAATCGTGAGAAGGGATCTTTTAAAAATCCCTCTCATTTATTTTAATTATGTCCCATTTTATTGATTACTCGAATCGGTACAGTCACATTTGATTGGGTATTTGGACGAGCTTCTAAAAATTGTGTAATTGGATGAATTTTGTCGGGATTGGCATATTCACCAACTTCGATTGTAGGTATTAATTCTCCAATAGCTTTTTTTGCATCTAGATCGTAGATCCACATATAACAATTATATTGGCTATTGACATTCATAGCGAAACCAACTTGATAATGCTTACCAGCTTCAAGTTTTACGCGTGCTAAGTTGGTATATTTAAAGCCGCCTTGTTGACACCATAGCTGTAGATCATGTTCACCAGCTTCTACTACTAGCCGGGAATTCATTTGTCCTCGGCCATTTTCGATTTTCTTAAAATCAACTGCAAATACATATGCAATTTTATCAGCCTTAATTGAATGACTAATTTCAGTGCTACCCATAATTGTTGCTGTATGTGGGGAAATAGCAGGGGAAGAATAATAAGTGATTGGTTCTATAGGTCCAGTATTTCTAGCTGTTATGCATCCAGATAGTAGTGATCCCAAAAGAGTTACGCTACACAATAAAATAATTTTTTTCACAATAATATCTCTTCTTTATTTTGAAATGATCACAGGGACAAAACTTACTGACGAAGGAACTGTAATGCCTAATAATTCCTGCTTAGGTGTTACAACTTCACCTGTATCGAGATCTTCTACCCAAAATAGTAAAGGTTCTTTATTAAACTTTATATCTGCCTGATTATTCTTAACTTGATAATGCTGTCCAGATTTTGCCATAAAGTTTAAACGACCACTTGTAAAATAATTTGGAGTATCTGATACAAGCCGGATGTCTGTCGGACCTGGAGAAATCTCATAAACTTTTTTCCAGTCATTTGATTGATCTAAAGTAGCTTTATCATTGATATAAGTAAGATATATGCGAGCTTTAATAAGCTGGAGAGCATTTAATTTTTGAAAACCTACTAGAGTAGCTAGTTGAGTTGATTGTACATTTTTGGGAGGCTGATAAAGAAGTTCATCAGGTATTTTTGCGTAAAGTGTATTTATCCCAGAGAAAGAGAGAACCAAAGAGGCAGTAAAGCCGATAAATGATTTAGAAATATTAGCCATTTTTCGTTAATAATTGATTTAAGTAAATATATTATAATCAAATCTCTGGAAAATTTTATGACAATACCTAATATTATTTTCATAACTCTAATTATGTTACAAAGCTTAATGTCTAATATAAATATATAAGTCATCTATAAAGCTAATCTATAGTTTGCTATGTAGCTATGAAATCAATAAAGCATAAAAGGTATATTCTTATTTTATGAATATATAAGCCCATTTTCGATAGTCAATTTCTGTATTTTATAAACCAATTTTTAACAAAAATTTGAATTATTTATCTTAACTTTTTAATGATCTATTTTAATACGATTGTCATTTCCTACGCTTGACGATAACAAAAGCGAATACTATCCTTTGCNNGCTGGCCTACATCGCCAGTCGGCTTTGACAGGCCGCNATCATCTAGAACATCAAAAAAGTAATTTTTTGGTGTTGAACTCGTTCGTCCCCCTTCGTAGCGGTAGGACGGAGGAGGGACGCCTTGTGCGTGCCAGTTCCTAGATGACTGGTCTGTCAACCCGCCTTCGTTCTGCCACCATAATCATTTGACAGTGATTAGGTAGAACTTCTATTTCATCTAGGAGTCCGCTATGCGTACTAATTCTTCTCATTTATTGGCCTACGCCAAAATCTCTCTATTTATACCGTTTAAACAGTCTATAAATTGGTTTAATCGACTCTAAGTTTTCTACAACCTTAGATCATTACGACTCAAAAATCATAGCAACAATAAACCCGAGATAGGCAAACACAACTTTATTGTGTCGTTTTTGCATGCCTGTTTTTAGCACTCATTTTAAGAGTGACGGCATTTCTATCTCTTTT
>Ga0058693_1000931_pt1 | contig 10746 bp, 9 predicted proteins | sample AgamicOrMarz_FD_55217 | JGI IMG/M metagenome (GOLD analysis project Ga0058693, IMG submission 55217) | Agave microbial communities from Guanajuato, Mexico - Or.Ma.rz | ecosystem: Host-associated > Plants > Phyllosphere > Phylloplane/Leaf | place: Guanajuato, Mexico | collected 2012-06-04 | reverse complement strand
GAAGTGAAGCATGAATCACCTCAAGCGCTTCTGTTTGAAGATGGAAAAGTGAAGTGGCATGCTTCTCACTGGAACATTAACGAAGACGAATTAGCGAAAAATGTAGCTCACTAACCGAAAAAGTATTTTAGTAAAAGAAAAATCCGAACATTAATCGTTCGGATTTTTTCATTGAAAGGGTGAACGTAGGTTTACTGTATGACAAGCAATCCATAATAGATTGTTTATCCCATTTATTCGCCTTTAGATTGGAGCGATTTAGCTATGCCTCAACCTCTTTTTTTTATAAGCTGATTGCGGTTTCATCCGCTTTTTCGTACAATAGATGTAGTTTAGCACATAAAAGCAGAGAAGCCCCTTACATATATCCTCCATCATCTATCATCTTATGTAGTAACCCTGCTAAACGGATTTTTTAAAATCAGTGAAAGGGTGGACGTACATGACGAATTCAAATCTTCAGCATTTGCGATCTCAAATTGACGAAGTAAATATGAAACTGTTAAAGCTTATTAATGAGCGAGGCGAGCTTGTTCAAGAAATAGGAAAGTTAAAAGGAATGCAGTCAACCAAACGGTTTGATCCCGTTCGTGAACGAGCAATGCTTGATGCGATTTTAAGCAAGAATGAAGGACCGTTTCAAACGTCTACGCTTCAACATATTTTCAAAGAGATTTTCAAAGCTCATTTAGAGCTTCAAGAAGATGATCATCGTAAAGCACTTCTTGTATCCCGTAAAAAGAAGCCGGAAAATACAATTGTTACGGTAAAAGGAGAAACAATTGGTGACGGACTTCAGCGTTTTGTAGCAGGACCTTGTTCCGTTGAAAGCTATGAGCAAGTAGCAGCCGTAGCAAAAGCCGTGAAGCAGCAGGGCGTGCGGATGCTTAGAGGCGGAGCCTACAAGCCAAGAACATCTCCTTATGATTTTCAAGGCCTTGGCTTAGAAGGATTGCAAATTTTAAAAAGAGTAGCTGACGAATACGATTTAGCCGTTATTAGTGAAATTGTCGACCCCGCTGATATTGAAACAGCTGTAGAATACGTAGATGTGATTCAAATTGGTGCTCGTAATATGCAAAATTTTGAGCTGTTAAAAGAAGCGGGTGCGGTGAAGAAGCCTGTCTTATTAAAGCGAGGCTTAGCCGCTACGATTGATGAGTTTATTAATGCTGCTGAATACATTGTTTCAAAAGGAAATGATCAGCTGATTTTGTGTGAACGAGGAATTCGTACGTATGAGCGGGCAACGCGAAATACGCTGGATATTTCAGCTGTTCCCATTTTAAAACAAGAAACTCATTTACCTGTTTTAGTCGACGTCACGCATTCAACGGGAAGACGAGATTTACTTGTTCCAACGGCTAAAGCGGCTCTTGCCATTGGTGCAGATGGAATTATGGCAGAAGTTCATCCAGATCCTGCGGTAGCACTTTCTGATTCAGCTCAGCAAATGGATATCCCGCAATTTACAGAATTTATGAAGCAGCTAAAACCTATATGTAACTTAAATTTATAAAAAAACGTAAAAATGAAAAATTCGTATACTTTTATGACAAGTTTGAGGCACTTAATGGTTTCAAGCTTGTTTGCCTTTCGTTATAATAAAGATAAGCGAAATTATCACGTATTTTGAAAACAGTCGATAACTTTTGTCAAAATAGGAAAGAATAAGTGCAAATCCAAAAAACAAGAATTTATGAAATTCTCGTGAAACTTGTCGGAAAAAGGCGGTAAATACGTTGCGATGAAGCACATAGTATCGTATAGTAGTTACAGATATTCGCTATCATTCTGTGATTGCATATGATATAAATTCGCGATTCACTTTTTTTATTTACTTAATATACACCGTCTTTTACATTGTTACATATAAACTGGTAAAATTGTCTTTGCCACGTAATAATAAGGGCATAACAGGAATGATTTAGATGCATACAGGGTATCTAAGCTGTATGTAAGAGTGAAGGAGCTAGAAATAGCCATTCTATAAAGGAAGATGGATTTATATACGTAAATACAAGAAATGAAATAAGGATAAAATAAACGAAATGTTTTTCGATAAGGAGTGTTTGTTGTGAACGTAACAATTTATGATGTAGCAAGGGAAGCAAGCGTGTCGATGGCAACGGTTTCTCGTGTGGTAAACGGAAATCCAAATGTAAAACCATCAACTAGAAAAAAAGTATTAGAAACAATTGAAAGACTAGGCTATCGTCCGAACGCAGTAGCGCGTGGATTAGCAAGTAAAAAAACAACGACAGTAGGAGTTATCATTCCTGATATTTCAAATATTTTCTATGCAGAATTAGCGCGTGGAATCGAAGATATTGCAACAATGTACAAATATAATATCATCTTAAGTAACTCCGATCAAAATCAAGATAAAGAACTTCACCTTTTAAATAACATGCTTGGTAAACAAGTAGACGGAATCATCTTCATGAGTGGGAATGTAACGGAAGAACACGTAGAAGAGCTAAAAAAATCACCGGTTCCAGTTGTACTTGCAGCATCAATCGAATCAACTAACCAAATCCCATCTGTAACTATTGATTATGAACAAGCAGCTTTTGATGCAGTGCAATCACTAATTGACAGCGGTCATAAAAATATTGCATTCGTTTCAGGTACGTTAGAAGAACCAATCAATCATGCGAAAAAAGTAAAAGGGTACAAGCGTGCTCTTACTGAAAGCGGATTGCCTGTACGTGATTCTTATATTGTAGAAGGAGACTACACGTACGATTCAGGTATTGAAGCGGTTGAAAAACTATTAGAAGAAGATGAAAAGCCAACTGCTATTTTCGTTGGAACGGATGAAATGGCATTAGGCGTTATTCACGGGGCACAAGATCGCGGGTTGAATGTACCAAACGATCTAGAAGTTATCGGTTTTGATAACACAAGACTTTCAACAATGGTTCGTCCTCAGTTAACATCTGTTGTACAGCCAATGTATGATATTGGTGCAGTAGCGATGCGTCTCTTAACAAAATACATGAACAAAGAAACGGTAGACAGCAGCATTGTACAGCTTCCTCACCGCATCGAGTTCAGACAATCAACAAAATAATACCTGTGAATGAATAAGAACGAATCCAAAGTTCAGACACGGGGAGATAGAATATGAAAAAAATTGATATGCTCACACCTATAGGGATACTAATTGGTATCTCTATGGTTGTGTTTGGGGTTATTTCAAGTGGGGAATGAGCGGTTTTTTAGCTTTTATTGATGTACCATCGATTTTAATTGTACTGGGAGGCGTTTTTGGTACGCTGTGCGTGAGCTTTCCTTTAAAACAATTAAAAAATATGGGAAGAGTAGGGAAACAAGCGTTTCAATCTAAAGAAATAAACGTAGAAGAAATTGTAGGAACATTTGTACATTTATCGGAAAAAGCGCGTCGAGAAGGACTTCTATCGTTAGAAGCAGAGCTTGAACAAATCGATGATTCATTTGTGAAAAAAGGTATTTTGCTAGCCATTGATGGAGTAGAACCGGAAATGATTCGAGAGCTGCTTGAAGCTGAAATAGCTGCAGTGGAAGAAAGACATGCGAGAGGTCGAAGTATGTTTGAAAAAGCAGGCGATTATGCCCCCGCTTGGGGAATGATTGGGACGCTCGTTGGGCTAGTGCTAATGCTTAAAAGCCTTAATACCCCTTCATCGCTTGGGCCTAACATGGCAATTGCTCTTTTAACGACTTTCTACGGGGCGCTGCTTTCAAACTTGTTTTTTCAGCCAATCGCAGCTAAATTAGCTGGTAAAACGGAGCATGAGCTTTTTGTTAAAGAAGTGATTATTGAAGGTGTCATCGGCTTGCAGGCGGGTCAAAATTCTCGCTTTGTGCAAGCAAAGCTAAAAGTATTTGCCCCTGTTGAAAAACGAAAGCTGGAAGAAAAGAGAGAACACGTTCGTGAAGCGTAGAAGAAAAAGGTATTCGGCACAGTCGCCAAAATGGATGGTAACATTTGCTGATTTGGTGACGTTAATATTAGTTTTTTTTATTTTACTATTTTCAATGTCTAGCGTTGATAATCAAAAGTTTCAGACCGTTGTCAATTCGCTTACAAGCGGTGGNTCATTAGCTTCTGTAGAAAAGAGCCAGCAGTCTCAAAAGCTGGATAANATTTTAGCGAAAGTGCAGGNCTACCTGAAGGAAAATAAGCTTCAGAATGTCATTACTGCTAAGCGAGATGAACGCGGAGTNGTGCTTATTTTACAAGAACAGGTGCTGTTTGAAACAGGACAAGCNGACATTTTGAAAAAAGGTACNCCTTTTCTAGATGAATTAGGAAGGTTATTCAGTACTATTCCAAATGATATTAAAGTAGAAGGTCATACCGACAATCGACCCATTCACACCTATCGTTATCCATCTAATTGGGAACTATCGGCAGCGCGTGCTAGCGGCGTCATACGTTATTTAACGAACCATTTTTCTCTTTCTGCTAACCGCTTTGAAGCACTTGGATACGGAGATACAAAGCCGCTTGTTCCGAACACGTCTAATGGCAATCTACAAAAAAATAGACGCGTCGAAATTATTATTTCAGATCCCGAAGCACAGTGAAAAAGGCCATACGCTTGTATAGCCTTTTTTTAAGAATGAGATGTATGAGAACGAATAGGATAAAGAGCGCGCTCAAGAGTTTGAGCGTTTTTTTCTGTTATTTCTGGTTTTCTTGGAATTGGCTGATAGATATTAGGTTCATCATCCCACTGCGTGCAAACGGGGTGAGGCGATACTTTTGTCCATTTTTCAAGCCATGACAGAGGAAGCATGCCTTCTGCCTTTCGTTCAATCATTTCAAGCCAAATGAATGACCAAGCCCGAGGAACAACCCGCCAAATATCATAACCTCCTCCGCCAACCGCAATCCATCTTCCCTGACAGTATTCATGGGCAATTTCATGAGCAATTTTAGGAATCTCACGGTATATTTTCGTGGTGCCGCATAAATGAGTAAGCGGATCGTAATAATGAGAATCGGCTCCATTTTGTGTCAAGATAACATCTGGTTTAAAAAAAGCAGCTACTTCTTTTAAAGAGGTCTTATAAACGTCGAGCCAAGACTCATCTTCGGTATAAGCATCAACAGGCACATTAAATGAATAACCATAGCCTTCACTGTGCCCGCGTTCGTTAACGTTTCCCGTGCCTGGAAACAAGTAGCGTCCCGTTTCATGAATGGAAAGAGTACAAACGGAAGGGTCGTCATAAAATGTCCATTGCACGCCGTCACCGTGGTGAGCATCTGTATCGACATAGAGAACGCGCGCGTTGTACTTTTGCTGCATATATTTGATGGCTACCGCGCTATCGTTATAAATACAGAAGCCGGAAGCTTTTCCTCGAAAGCCGTGGTGCAATCCTCCTCCTAAATTTAGAGCATGCTTAGCTTTTCCAGTCATCACATAATCTACAGCAGTAAGTGTACCCCCAACTAAAAATGCACTGGCTTCATGCATGTTGGGAAACATAGGTGTATCTTCTGTTCCAAGACCAAAATCTGCTGCTTTTTCAACAGAAAGCTCGCCGCTTCCTGCTAATTTTACCGCTTGAATATAGCTAGTATCATGGACAAGCTGAAGTTCTTCATCAGATGCCATCCGCGGTAATACAATATCTTGATTGCCTAAAGCGCCAAATTCCCGTAACAGTTCATATGTTAGTTGAACACGAAGCTGGTTAAACGGATGATTATTGCTGAATTTGTACGAAAGAATATCATCTGAATAAATAAATACAGCATTACTAGTCATTACGTCATCTCCGGTAATTTAGGCCACAACACCTCATAGCCGTTTTCTTTTAATGTATTTATACTAATCAATGGATTAATAGCTTGAATGCGAAGCACAAGGATTTTATATCGTTCATCTACATCAGGGTAGACAAGTACGCTTAAGATGTTTGTTCTCGTTGAACCAAAGAGGGATGTAACTTCAGCGAGCACGCCAGCCTTATTTTCTACTTTTATTTCAATTTGTGAACCTGGTTTATTGGTGCCGGTAAGCTGAATAAACGTATGTAATAGATCTCTTTCGGTAACAACGCCTACTAACCGCTTGTTTTTTGTGACGGGAATACAACCGATTTGATGTTCATAAAAAATACTTGCAATTTCTTCAACAAAATCAAGAGGGTGAGCTGTAATGACTTCTGTTTGCATAATCATCCGCACGGGCTCGGATAGAAGAGCAGATGTATAAGTATTATCTAAAATAGATGGACTTGCATCTCTTACGTCTCGATCAGAAATGATGCCAACTACGTGATGAAGGTCATTAACGATAGGAATATGCCTAATCTTATGTGTATCTAAAAGTTTCATAGCTTCAGCAATCGTATGGTCGGGGGTTAAGGTAACGAGATCAGTTTTCATCATCTCTTCAATAATCATCAGACACAGCTCCTTTTCTTAAAGGTCAGCTTAATACATAAAGCGATTTCGAAAGCGCAGGCTATCAAATTCTTGTATGCTTTCTTGAGGTACTCTGCTCCCGATTCTTACCATCAAACAATTAGCAGGGTGGGAGCTAATCTCCGGATCATCTGTGGCAAACCACGTCAGTCCGCCTTTATTCATCATTTTTTCCATAATTTTCGGTAATCCCACACATTTAGCCCTGTTCCTTTTAAATCCCAATGCCAGTAGTATTCTGTCGTAATGACAATATAATCTTCCATTGCATCATCCATCATAGATACGATAAGCAAGTTTTTACCAACAGCGTAGCTGCGAAATGGAGCAGCTACCTCTATAGCTCCTAATTCGATTAAATTCTCCATATTTCCTTCCGACCATCGTTCTAGAGGATCGGGATATAAAAAGGTTACGTAACCAATGATTGTATAATGATGGCGAGCAATAATGATTCTACCTTCAGGCAAGTTGGCAATCTCGATCAATGCTTCTTTTTGCTGTTCAGGTGGACGAAAGGCCGTTAGTTGCTCATGAAAATCAAGTTGTTGCAAGGTCTGGGAGGAGACAGGTCCTTCAATAACAATTGCTCCAACAGCTGTTTTTAGTTCTTTCATATTGTATGTTTGGGAATGTTTCACATGAATCACCACCTTCAAGCAGTCTTATCTGTATTATAATACAAAAAAAACTTTATATTAAAGCGTTTTCAAAAAATTAAATAAAAGAAAAGGAGTTTTTTAAAAACATAGAATAGAAAATTAAAAGAGATTCTTGTTAATTCGACACTTCTATAACAAAGGTTGTCATATAACAAGGGAGACTATTATCCCAATTCCGACAAATAATTTTTATAAAATTGTGAAAAGTCTATTTTTGTTATATAATAGGTTTGTAAATTTTATACATAAGGGGGAGTTTGTGATGAAGGTGGAAGCGCTTCCTGTAATTGAAGGGGTATACAACTTACAGGACTATGATAAAACGTATCAAACCTTTGACTGGTCACAAGTGGAGAAGGAATTTTCATGGCATGAAACAGGTAAATTAAATGCAGCTTATGAAGCAATTGATAAGCACGCAAACTCTACGCGTAAAAATAAAGTTGCGCTTTATTATCGAGATGCGCAGCGCAATGAAAAATATACATTCAAAGAAATGAAAGAATGGTCAAACAAAGCCGCAAACGTGCTAAAACAAGCAGACGTAGAAAAAGGAGATCGCGTGTTTATCTTTATGCCTCGCTCTCCGGAACTTTATTTTGCATTGTTAGGCGCGGTGAAGCTTGGCGCTATTGTTGGGCCTTTATTTGAAGCGTTCATGGAAGGTGCAGTAAAAGATCGTTTGCAAGACAGTGATGCAAAAGTGTTAATTACAACGCCTGAATTGCTGAGCCGCGTTCCGGTGAAAGATTTGCCAGCTTTAAAACACATTCTCCTTGTAGGGGAAAATGTAGAAGAAGAAGGCATTCAACTAGATTTTCTAAAGCGATTAGAAGCGGCGAATAAAGAGGTGGAAATTGAGTGGGTAGATAGAACAGATGGTATGCTGCTTCATTATACATCAGGTTCAACTGGCAAACCAAAAGGCGTACTTCATGTTCACAACGCAATGCTTCAGCACTATCAAACTGCAAAGTGGGTACTCGACTTAAAAGATGACGATGTGTATTGGTGTACAGCAGATCCCGGTTGGGTAACGGGGACTTCCTATGGGATTTTTGGTCCTTGGCTTGCTGGAGCAACCAATGTGATTGTAGGAGGACGATTTAGTCCAGATGCATGGTATCAAGCACTTGAAGATTTTGGCGTAACGGTTTGGTACAGTGCACCTACAGCTTTTCGTATGCTAATGGGTGCTGGTGATGACTTAGTTAAACGCTATGATTTAAGCAATCTCAGACATGTATTAAGTGTGGGAGAACCGTTAAATCCTGAAGTGGTACGCTGGGGAATGAAGGTGTTCCAAAAACGTATTCATGATACGTGGTGGATGACTGAAACTGGCGGTCAGACGATTTGTAATTATCCGTCTATGAAAATTAAGCCAGGATCTATGGGGAAACCAATTCCAGGTGTACAAGCAGCAATCGTTGACGATCAAGGGCAAGAGCTTCCACCTTATCGAATGGGTAACTTAGCAATTAAAAAAGGCTGGCCATCTATGATGCATACGATTTGGAACAACAAAGAAAAATATGAGTCATATTTTATGCCAGGTGATTGGTACGTATCAGGTGATTCGGCGTATATGGATGAAGACGGTTATTTTTGGTTCCAAGGCCGAATCGATGATGTTATTATGACGGCAGGAGAACGCGTGGGTCCATTTGAAGTAGAAAGTAAGCTTGTTGAACATCCTGCTGTAGCAGAAGCGGGGGTCATTGGTAAGCCTGACCCTGTGCGCGGGGAAATTATTAAAGCATTTATCGCACTTAGAGATGGGTATGAATCTTCAGATGAACTGATTGAAGATATTCGTCAATTTGTGAAAAAAGGGTTAGCTGCTCATGCAGCCCCGCGTGAAATCGAGTTTAAAGATAAGCTACCTAAAACACGAAGTGGTAAAATTATGCGTCGCGTTTTAAAAGCGTGGGAATTAGATTTGCCAACGGGCGATTTGTCAACGATGGAAGACTAAGGAGTAAACGTTTCAATCTTTGTAGGGAAAATAAGTGATTTTTATAAAGTTCAAACAGCCAGCTGTTTGAACTTTTTTTTGGACTTGAATTTTAAAATGAAATCATTCATAATTGTGGGGTGTAAACTTTTAAATAAAATAAACTGCAGTGATAGGAAGAAGTAATACTTGTCTCCCTGTTTAAGAGAGCTGATGGTTGCTGAAAATCAGTACATAGACAAATATGAAATACGTCCTTGAGCATCTTTTGTGAACTTACAGTAGCAAAAGACGGGTAGACCGTTACATCATTTAAGTGGGAAATAATTTATTTCCAAATAGGGTGGTACCGCGATATTTTCGTCCCTTCTTTTTTAAGAAGGGGCGTTTTTTATGTTGTTCAACAAATTGTAACGAGCAATTAGATAAAGGAGAGAATATATAACATGGATATTTTACAAGATCTTGAGTTTCGAGGGCTCATTAACCAACAAACGGATGAAAAAGGTTTAAGTGAACTTTTGAGTAAAGAGTCTGTTCGTTTGTACTGCGGATTCGATCCGACAGCCGACAGCCTTCACATCGGCCACATGCTTCCTGTTTTAATTTTACGTCGCTTTCAACAAGCTGGACACCAACCAATTGCATTAGTTGGTGGAGGTACGGGTCTTATTGGAGATCCAAGCGGTAAAAAAGCAGAGCGTACGTTAAATGAAAAAGAAACGGTTGCCATGTTTAGTGAGCGTATTAAAGGTCAGCTTTCACGCTTCTTAGATTTCGAAGAAGGTGAAAATGCAGCAGTTATTGCAAATAACTATGACTGGATTGGCTCATTAGATGTTATTACATTCCTACGAGATATCGGTAAAAACTTTGGTATTAACTATATGATGGCAAAGGATTCTGTTCAATCTCGTATCGAATCAGGCATTTCATTTACGGAATTTAGCTACATGATTTTACAGTCATACGATTTCTTGAATTTATACCAAACATATAACTGTAAGCTTCAAATTGGCGGCAGCGACCAATGGGGAAATATTACGGCTGGCTTAGAATTAATTCGTAAATCAGAAGAAGATGCAAAAGCATTTGGATTAACAGTTCCGCTTGTAACAAAAGCGGACGGGACGAAGTTCGGTAAAACAGAAGGCGGAGCAATTTGGTTAGACCCTGAAAAAACAAGTCCGTATGAATTCTACCAATTCTGGATTAATACAGATGATCGTGATGTTATAAAATATTTAAAATACTTTACATTCTTATCACACGAGGAAATTAATGAATTAGCAGCTTCTGCAAAAGAAGCTCCTGAAAAACGCGAAGCACAAAAAGCACTAGCGGCAGCGATGACTACGCTTGTACACGGTGAAGAAGCTCTTGAGCAAGCAATTCGTATTTCGCAAGCTTTATTTAGCGGAAGTATTTCAGAGTTAACAGCAGAAGAAATTAAGCAAGGATTCAAGGATGTTCCTTCTTACACGCATACAGGTGAAGATATTGGTTTAATTGATTTACTTGTAGAAAGTAAAATTTCTCCTTCTAAACGTCAAGCACGTGAAGATATTTCAAACGGTGCGATTTACTTAAACGGTGAGCGTGAACAAGATTTACAAAAAACAGTAGGTGCAGAAGACCGTATTGAAGGTCAATTCACAGTGATTCGTCGAGGCAAGAAAAAATATACGCTTATT
>Ga0058693_1000930_pt1 | contig 10747 bp, 10 predicted proteins | sample AgamicOrMarz_FD_55217 | JGI IMG/M metagenome (GOLD analysis project Ga0058693, IMG submission 55217) | Agave microbial communities from Guanajuato, Mexico - Or.Ma.rz | ecosystem: Host-associated > Plants > Phyllosphere > Phylloplane/Leaf | place: Guanajuato, Mexico | collected 2012-06-04 | reverse complement strand
TTCCAGCAGGCCAGCGATGGCAACTCTGTGCTGTTTATCGAAAGCGTGAATGGCAACCGGTTTAACGATGTCTTCCTTGCTCAGCTGCGCCCAAAAGGTAACGCTCGCCCCTCCGTGGTGGTGGCGGACTCAGGCCANCTGTCGCAGCGTAAAGATGGCTCTCAGGTCGTGACGCTCAATAAAGGCACACGTTTTGAAGGCACGGCGATGCTGCGCGACTTCCGCATTACCGATTTCCAGAACTATCAGGCGATTGTCGGTCATCAGACCGTTGCGCTCGACCCCACTGATACCGAACAGATGAACATGCGTACTCTGCTCGCGACCGACAGCGACCGCGCGCGCGCTGAACTGCACTGGCGTATCACTCTGGTCTTCACGGTGTTTATGATGGCGCTGATGGTGGTGCCACTGAGCGTGGTGAACCCACGTCAGGGGCGTGTGCTCTCCATGCTGCCCGCCATGCTGCTCTACCTGGTGTTCTTCCTGTTACAAACCTCGATTAAGTCTAACGGTGGCAAAGGTAAGATCGATCCGGCCATCTGGACNTGGGTGGTCAATGGTCTGTATCTGTTGTTGGCAGTGGGGCTTAACTTATGGGATACGGTGCCTGTGCGCAGGATCCGCGCCCGTTTTACGCGTAAAGGAGCCATCTAATGCAGGCATTTGGCGTTCTTGATCGCTATATCGGTAGAACGATTTTTACCACCATCATGATGACGCTTTTCATGCTGGTGTCGCTCTCGGGCATTATCAAATTTGTCGATCAGCTGAAAAAAGCCGGCCAGGGCAACTATGACGCGATGGGCGCGGGGATGTATACCTTGCTCAGCGTGCCAAAAGACGTGCAGATCTTCTTTCCGATGGCGGCCCTGCTGGGGGCGCTGCTGGGGCTGGGGATGCTTGCACAGCGCAGCGAACTGGTCGTGATGCAGGCGTCAGGCTTCACCCGTATGCAGGTTGCGCTGTCGGTAATGAAAACCGCGATTCCGCTGGTGCTGCTGACCATGGCGATTGGCGAATGGGTCGCGCCGCAGGGCGAACAGATGGCGCGTAACTATCGTGCGCAGGCCATGTACGGCGGTTCGCTGCTTTCAACGCAGCAGGGGCTGTGGGCGAAAGACGGCAACAACTTCGTCTATATCGAACGTGTGAAAGGTGACGACGAGCTGGGCGGGGTGAGCATTTATGCGTTCAACAACGAGCGCCGCCTGCAGTCGGTTCGTCACGCCTCGTCTGCGAAGTTCGACGCTGAGCACAAACAGTGGCGTCTTTCACAGGTGGATGAATCAAACCTGACCGATCCGAAGCAAATCACCGGTACGCAGACGGTCACCGGTACCTGGAAAACCGACCTGACGCCGGACAAGCTGGGCGTGGTGGCGCTTGATCCTGATGCGCTCTCCATCAGCGGCCTACATAACTACGTCAAGTACCTGAAGTCGAGTGGCCAGGATGCCGGGCGCTATCAGCTCAACATGTGGAGCAAAATCTTCCAGCCGCTGTCGGTGGCGGTAATGATGCTGATGGCCTTGTCGTTTATCTTCGGCCCGCTGCGTAGCGTGCCGATGGGCGTGCGCGTGGTCACCGGGATCAGCTTTGGCTTCGTCTTCTACGTGCTTGACCAGATCTTTGGTCCGCTGACGCTGGTTTACGGCATCCCGCCCATTATCGGTGCGTTGCTGCCAAGCGCCAGCTTCTTGCTGATCAGTCTCTGGATGTTGCTGAGACGCTCCTGATAACGCGGCTTTCTCGCTCCCGGATCCCCGGGAGCGAGGCTAATCTCCTGTTTCACCCCGCACTTTTTCTCACAACCTTCCACGCCTCGCCGCGAATTTGAGTATTATTGAGCGATAACGTCGTGAAGGGATCCTCTATGAAGCAAATTCGAATGCTGGCCCAGTATTACGTCGATCTGATGATGAAGCTCGGGCTGGTGCGTTTCTCCATGCTGCTGGCTTTGGCACTGGTCGTCCTGGCAATTGTGGTGCAAATGGCCGTGACCATGGTTCTGCATGGCCAGGTCGAGAGCATCGACGTCATCCGCTCCATTTTCTTTGGCCTGTTAATTACGCCGTGGGCGGTCTATTTCCTCTCTGTGGTGGTGGAACAACTGGAGGAGTCTCGCCAGCGCCTGTCAAAGCTGGTTGATAAGCTGGAGGAGATGCGCGAGCGCGATCTTAAGCTCAACGTCCAGCTNAAAGACAATATCGCCCAGTTNAATCAGGAAATTACTGACCGCGAGAAGGCNGAAGCCGAGCGTCAGACCACGCTTGAGCAGCTCAAAATTGAGATGAAGGAGCGCGAAGTNACGCAGATCCAGCTCGAGCAGCAATCCTCTTTCCTGCGTTCTTTCCTTGATGCCTCGCCAGATCTGGTGTTCTACCGAAACGAAGATAAAGAGTTCTCCGGCTGTAACCGCGCGATGGAGCTGCTGACCGGGAAAAGCGAAAAACAGCTGGTGAACCTGAAGCCGCAGGATGTTTACTCCGAAGAGGCGGCCGCCAAGGTGATGGAGACCGACGAAAAGGTGTTCCGCCACAACGTCTCACTGACCTACGAACAGTGGCTNGACTACCCNGACGGGCGTAAGGCCTGCTTTGAGATCCGCAAGGTGCCGTACTACGACCGCGTGGGTAAACGTCACGGTCTGATGGGCTTTGGNCGCGATATCACCGAGCGTAAGCGCTATCAGGANGCNCTGGAGCGCGCCAGCCGCGATAAGACCACCTTTATCTCCACCATCAGCCACGAGNTNCGTACGCCGCTCAACGGTATTGTGGGGCTGAGCCGTATNTTGCTCGACACCGACCTGACCGCTGAGCAGGAAAAATACCTTAAAACGATCCACGTTTCGGCGGTTACGCTGGGCAATATCTTCAACGATATTATCGACATGGATAAGATGGAGCGCCGCAAGGTGCAGCTCGATAACCAGCCGGTAGACTTCACCGGCTTCCTGGCAGACCTGGAAAACCTCTCCGGCCTTCAGGCGCAGCAAAAAGGGCTGAGCTTCGTGATGNAGCCAACCCTGCCGTTGCCGCACAAAGTGGTGACGGACGGCACGCGCCTGCGGCAGATCCTGTGGAACCTCATCAGCAACGCGGTGAAATTTACCCCGCACGGGGGCCGGGTCGCGGTGCGTATTCGCAATGAAGAAGGGGATATGCTGCGCTTTGAGGTAGAAGACTCGGGGATCGGCATCCCGCAGGAGGAGCAGGATAAAATCTTCGCCATGTATTATCAGGTCAAAGACAGCCAGGGCGGCAAGCCCGCGACGGGTACCGGCATTGGTCTGGCCGTTTCAAAGCGTCTGGCGAAGAGCATGGGAGGAGATATCACCGTCTCCAGCCAGCCGGGTAAAGGCTCTACCTTCACCTTGACGGTCCATGCGCCAGCGGTGGCCGAAGAGGTTGAAGACACGTTTGAAAGTGACGACATGCCGCTGCCGGCACTGCACGTTCTGCTGGTGGAAGACATCGAGCTGAACGTGATTGTCGCCCGCTCGGTGCTGGAGAAACTCGGTAACAGCGTGGACGTCGCCATGACCGGTAAAGCCGCGCTGGAGATGTTCACACCGGGGGAATATGACCTCGTTCTGCTGGATATCCAGCTGCCGGACATGACNGGNCTGGANATCTCCCGCGAGCTGACCCGCACCTATGCGGCGGAAGATCTGCCGCCGCTGGTTGCGCTGACGGCGAACGTGCTGAAGGATAAAAAAGAGTACCTCGATGCCGGTATGGATGATGTGCTCAGCAAGCCGCTGGCGGTGCCTGCCCTGACCGCCATGATCAAGAAGTTCTGGGATACCCGAGATGAAGAGGAGAGCACCATGACGTCTGTTGATAGCGCGAAAGCCCAAACGATACTGGATACTGCCATGCTGGAGCAGTATATCGATTTGGTCGGACCTAAGCTGATTACCGATGGCCTGGCCATATTTGAGAAAATGATGCCGGGCTATCTGAGCGTGCTCGAGTCCAACCTGACCGCGCGGGATCAAAAAGGCATTGTCGAGGAAGGGCATAAAATCAAAGGTGCCGCCGGTTCGGTCGGCCTGCGCCATCTGCAGCAGCTTGGCCAGCAGATCCAGTCGCCGGATCTTCCTGCCTGGGAAGATAATGTGGCTGAATGGGTTGAAGAGATGAAACAGGAGTGGCAAAACGATGTGGCGGTGCTGAAAGCCTGGGTGGACGCCAGAAAAAAATGACCCCGGCTTAACCGGGGTGCGCGAATACTGCGCCAACACCAGGGAAATCGTGGCTGCGCCGGATTTTTTGTGTTGTTTTCGCATGGACGCCGCCTGAATATTTAGGCCGCACGCAGATAAGATAGCAAATCTTAAATGATTTGTTACATGAATCAGTGAAATGTGTGAAGCATAGCGTTTTAATCAAAATTATTAATGTGCTTCAGTACGTTGCAAAGAAGGATCCTCAAGATGAAAAAAATAGGTGTCGTGCTGAGTGGCTGCGGTGTTTACGACGGNTCGGAGATCCATGAAGCGGTATTAACCCTTCTGGCGCTCTCCCGCCAGGGCGCGGAGGTGGTCTGCTTCGCGCCGGATAAAAGCCAGGCGGATGTGATCAATCATCTCACCGGCGAACCGATGGCGGAAAGCCGTAACGTGCTGATTGAAGCGGCGCGCATCGCCCGCGGGGATATTCATCCGCTGGGGCAGGCAGACGCGGCACAGCTCGACGCGTTAATCGTGCCGGGAGGCTTTGGTGCGGCCAAAAATCTCAGCACCTTTGCTGCCCAGGGGGCGGAGTGCCATGTCGATCCCGATTTACGCTCCCTCGCCAGGGCAATGCATGCGGCGGGTAAACCGCTGGGCTTTATCTGTATTGCGCCCGCGATGCTGCCGAAAATCTTTGATTTCCCGCTGCGTCTGACCATCGGGACCGATATCGATACGGCCGACCTTATTGAAGAGATGGGGGGCGAACATGTTCCTTGCCCGGTGGACGACATCGTGGTCGATGAAGAGAACAAGATTATCACCACGCCCGCGTACATGCTGGCGCAGAGTATCGCTGAGGCCGCCACGGGCATTGATAAGCTGGTGGACCGGGTGCTGGTTCTGAGCGAATGAAGCGNAAATGGGGAGCAGGCGCATGGGTGAAACGCATCCTGNTGCGCATCGTGGTGGTGCTGGCGGTATTCTGGGGCGGCGGGATTGCCCTGTTCAGCATCGTACCGGTGCCTTTNTCCGCCGTCATGGTCGAACGGCAGCTGAGTGCCTGGCTCACCGGGNATTTTGGCTACGTTGCACACTCTGACTGGGTGAGCACGGAGNCGATTTCGCCGTGGATGGGGCTGGCGGTGATGGCGGCAGAAGATCAGAAATTCCCGGAGCACTGGGGTTTTGACGTGGCGGCGATCGAAAAGGCGCTTGCTCATAACGAACGCCATGAGAACCGGGTGCGCGGCGCATCGACGATATCGCAGCAAACCGCGAAAAATCTCTTTTTGTGGGATGGCCGCAGTTGGGTGAGAAAAGGGCTGGAGGCCGGGCTGACGCTGGGCATTGAAACGGTCTGGAGTAAAAAGCGCATTTTAACCGTCTATCTCAATATCGCAGAATTCGGTGACGGCGTGTTTGGCGTGGAGGCCGCTTCACAACGTTATTTCAATAAGCCCGCAAGCCGGTTAAGTATGTCTGAAGCGGCGCTGCTGGCTGCCGTCCTGCCGAATCCGATCCGCTTTAAAGCAAACGCGCCGACAGGGTATGTGCGCAGCCGTCAGGCGTGGATCATGCGGCAGATGCGCCAGCTGGGTGGGGAAGGGTTTATGGAGCGTAACAAGCTGATGTAGGGCGGGGCAGCATCGCGCCACCCGCCTTTGCGCTGAGGGTTAGTCTTCGTCAAACCCGGCGTTAAACAGGGCAATCACCGCGGCCAGCGCTTCCTCTTCCTGCGGACCGGTGGCCTCAACCTCGATCTGACGACCTTTGGCAGAATCCAGCATCAGCAACGCAATCACGCTGTTGGCTTCTGCCTCGGTCCCCTCATCGTTGCGCAGCAACACCTCTGCGTCAAAGCCCTGCATCAGTTCAAACAGCTTCATCGCCGGACGGGCGTGCATACCCAGCTTATTGGTGATCTCAACGGTCTGTTTTACGGTCATGTTTTACGTTTTTCCAGCGTGCGATGACGGGACTGAACGTTCTTGCCGCGTGAGCGGAAGTAATCGGCCAGCTGCTCGGCAATATAAACCGAGCGATGTTTACCGCCGGTACAGCCAATCGCCACCGTCAGGTAGCTACGGTTGTTGGTCTCCAGCATAGGTAACCATAGCTCAAGGTAGCTTCGCGTCTGGTAGATAAAATTGTGAACTTCTGTGTGTCTGTCGAGGAACGCCGCGACGGGCTTATCCAGACCGGTCATNGGACGCAGNTTGGGATCCCAGTGGGGGTTCGGCAGGAAGCGCACGTCGAAGACATAATCCGCNTCGATCGGAATACCGTGCTTAAAGCCGAAGGATTCGAACACCATTGTCAGTTCACGCTCGCGTTTNCCCAGTAGACGGGTACGCAGCATCTCTGCCAGCTCGTGGACGGACATTTCGGAGGTGTCGACAATCAGGTCGGCGCGGGANCGCAGCGGCTCCAGCAGGTCGCTCTCCTGATCGATGGCGCTTTCCAGNGAGAGGTTTTTACTGGAGAGCGGGTGCAAACGACGCGTGTCGCTGTAGCGACGGATCAGCGTGTTACGGTCGGCGTCAAGGAACAGCAGCTGAGGCGAGAAAGCCTCCGGCAGGTTGCTCATCGCCTGCTCAAACACTTCCGGCGACTCTGGCATGTTGCGGACGTCGATACTCACTGCCGCCGAGATCTGCCTGTCCGCGAGCGTTTGAGCCAGCTCGGGCAAGAGCACCACCGGCAGGTTATCTACGCAGTAAAAGCCCATATCTTCCAGCGCGCGCAGGGCGACGGATTTCCCCGACCCTGAACGACCGCTGACGATCATCAACACCATGTTCCGTTTCTCCTCAGGGCAACAGATGTGAAGGCCATCTCCCGGTTATGCATCATCCTGATTGCCTTCTGCTTCAGTGATAATTTGATACAGCTCCTCATCACTTTGGGCTGAGCGCAGTCGACGGCAAATGGTTTTATCGGCCAGCCGCTTAGCAACCAGTGACAGCGTATGCAGATGGGTTTTCGTCTGATCGGCTGGCACCAGCAGGGCGAAGAGGAGATCGACCGGCTGATTATCAATGGCATCGAACGCGATGGGCGTTTCGAGCTGCACAAACACGCCGACGGCACGCAGGGTGTCTTCTTCCAGCTTGCCGTGCGGGATCGCGATGCCGTTGCCGATACCGGTACTGCCCATTTTTTCACGGGTCAGAATCGCTTCAAATACCAGCTGCGGCGGCAGGCCCAACTGCTTTGCGGCCAGCTCACTGATAATCTCCAGCGCACGTTTCTTGCTCTGGCAGTGAACGCCACTGCGGGTACATTCCTGGTTCAGGACATTGCTCAATTGAAGAGCGGAATCGTTGTTCATCATAATTTCACCTAAGCGCTAACTGTACAAACGGCCTGTTGTGTTTCACAACAGGCCTTCCTGCACCCGTTAACTGCCCGGACAATTAGTGTTGTTTCAGTTTATCTTTATGTTTATTGAGCTGTCGTGCAAGCTTATCAATCAAGCCGTCGATAGCCGCGTACATGTCTTGCCCTTCCGCACTCGCATGCAGTTCACCCCCGTTTACGTGCAGGGTGGCATCCGAGATATGAGTCACTTTCTCCACTTTCAACACAATATAGACCTGGTTGATCCTTTCGAAATACTGCTCTAATTTCGCGAACTTCGTGTTCAGGAAATCGCGCAGGGCCTCAGTAATTTCGACGTTTTGTCCAGTGATGTTGAGCTGCATAGTGTCTTCCTTATCGGTTGAGTCAGACCAGCTGTTTACGCTGGTTAGACGGCGGAATGGATAAAGACTCTCGGTACTTCGCAACGGTACGACGAGCCACCATAATACCCTGATCGGAGAGAAGGGTGGTCAACTTACTGTCGCTCAGTGGCTTCGCGGGGTTTTCCGCGGCGATCAACTTCTTCACCAGTGCACGGATTGCCGTTGACGAGGCTTCGCCGCCGCCTTCGGTATTCACATGGCTGGAGAAGAAATACTTAAGCTCAAAAATACCGCGCGGACTGTGCAGATACTTCTGCGTGGTCACGCGGGAAATGGTTGATTCATGCATCTCGACGGCCTGGGCGATATCTGCCAGCACCATCGGCTTCATAAATTCTTCGCCCTGCTCGAAGAACGCCTGCTGCTGTTCGACAATACAGCGGCTTACGCGCAGCAGCGTATCATTTCGGCTCTCCAGACTTTTGATCAACCATCGCGCTTCCTGAAGGTTGCTACGAATATATTGATTGTCGGAGTCGTTGCGAACGCTGGTGCACATGGAGGCGTACTGCTGGTTAATTTGCAAACGAGGGATGCTGTCTGAATTCAGTTCAACCACCCAGCGACCGTTATGCTTTCGCACCAGCACGTCAGGGATCACGTATTCCGGTTCGCTGGTCTGGATCGACTGGCCGGGACGCGGATCGAGGGACTGAATTAAATTCACCGCCTCTTTCAGCACCTCTTCTTTCAGACGCGTGACGCGCATCAGCGAACGGAANTCATGGTTGGCGAGCAGATCCAGATGATCGCTGATGATTAAGCGGGCTTCGTCNATCCACGGCGTCTCTTTGGCGAACTGCGAAAGCTGGATCAGCAGGCAGTCGCGCAGATCTTTCGCCGCCACACCGACCGGGTCGAAGCGCTGGATGCGCTTTAACACGGCTTCAATTTCTTCCAGCTCAACGTCTTCGTCGCCGATGCTTTCCAGAATGTCGTCCAGCGTGACGGTCAGATAGCCTGTGTCATCCACGGCATCGACAATGGAGGTCGCAATGGCGCGATCGGTATCGGAGAACGGCGTAAGCTCCACCTGCCACATCAGGTAATCCTGCAGAGACTGGGTGGTTTCGCCCTGGTAGACCGGCAGCTCGTCGTCCTGGTAGTCTGCACGCGTTCCGGAAGGGGTACCGGCGGTGTAGAGTTCATCCCAGCTGGCATCCAGCGGAAGCTCGTCCGGCATCTCTTTTTGTTCGAGCGCATCAACGGTGTCGAGCATTTCTGCGTCTTGCGTTTGCTGGGTGTCTACCTCGTCATGAAGATCGGTTTGCTCCAGCAACGGATTGCTGTCCAGCGCCTGCTGGAGCTCCTGCTGAAGTTCTAACGTGGACAGCTGCAGCAGACGGATCGCCTGCTGGAGCTGCGGCGTCATCGCCAGTTGCTGGCTCAGCCTTAATTGCAAACCTTGCTTCATATTCAGAGCATTTTTCTCCGGTTCGGCGCTACGTTGCCTCTACCCTATCAGAGTCTGAAGTCTTCCCCAAGGTACACGCGCTTAACATGCTCATCCTGGAGGATTTGCTGCGGCGTACCGTGGGCAATCAGATGGCCCTGGCTAACAATGTAGGCGCGTTCGCAGACGGCCAGCGTTTCACGGACGTTATGGTCAGTGATAAGTACGCCAAGCCCGCTATCGCGCAGGTGCTCAATAATGCGTTTGATATCAATAACGGAAATGGGGTCAACGCCCGCGAAAGGTTCATCCAGCAGGATGAATTTCGGGTTAGCGGCCAGCGCACGTGCAATCTCAACGCGGCGACGTTCACCGCCAGAGAGCGCCTGACCGAGGCTGTCGCGAAGATGTTCAATGTGGAACTCTTCCATCANCTCGTTCGCACGGTCGGTGCGCTGCTCGCTGGTCAGATCGTCACGGATCTGCAGCACGGCCATCAGGTTATCGAAGACGCTTAAGCGACGGAAGATTGACGCTTCCTGCGGCAGGTAGCCGATACCACGGCGTGCACGCGCGTGCAGCGGCAGCAGGCTGATGTCTTCATCGTCGATGATAATGTTACCTGCATCGCGCGGCACAATACCGACCACCATGTAGAAGGTGGTGGTTTTACCTGCACCGTTAGGGCCAAGCAGGCCCACAATTTCGCCGGAGTTGACGGTCAGACTGACATCTTCGACGACGCGGCGGCCTTTATACGCTTTCGCGAGGTTTTTAGCAGTTAATGTTGCCATAACGAATTAGTTACTCTTCTTCTGTGCCGGGGCCTGGCCTTTGCCTTTGTCCTGCAGCTGCGAAGGCACAAGCACGGTGGTGACGCGTTTCCCTTTCTCGCTGGTGGCCTGCATTTTCTGCTCTTTCACCAGGTAGGTGATCTTGTCGCCGGTAATGTTGCTGTCCAGCTGTTCCAGATAGGCGTTACCGGTCAGGATAACCAGATCCTTCGCCAGCTCGTAATGCATATGCGAGGCGCGGCCTTTTACCGGTTTGCCGTTGTCCTGCATCTGGTAGAAGGTGGCAGGGTTGCCGTAACCATCAATGATCTCTTTACCCTGCTCGCCGCCAGGGCGGGTGACCACCACTTTGTCGGCGTTAATTTTAATGGTGCCCTGGGTCATGACGACGTTGCCCGTAAAGGTGACGACGTTACCCTGCATATCAAGCGACTGGGCGTCAGACTCGATATGGATCGGCTGTTCGGTATCACCAGTCACAGCGAGCGCGGGAAGACTGGCGGCCAGCAGTGCGCTGGCGATAAGTACTTTAAGGCTGAGTTTGTTTGTTTTGAATTTCATAGGAGGTTCTAACCTTTTCAATCAGCTCGGCGTTTTTGCTGCGTAAGTTCCCGCGCATTCTCAAACC
>Ga0058693_1000925_pt1 | contig 10784 bp, 10 predicted proteins | sample AgamicOrMarz_FD_55217 | JGI IMG/M metagenome (GOLD analysis project Ga0058693, IMG submission 55217) | Agave microbial communities from Guanajuato, Mexico - Or.Ma.rz | ecosystem: Host-associated > Plants > Phyllosphere > Phylloplane/Leaf | place: Guanajuato, Mexico | collected 2012-06-04 | reverse complement strand
GAAGAGCTTCGTGATTTAATTGATTCAATGAATGAGGAACGAGTCTATTATTTAAAAGAAATGGAGAAAGAACGTAAGCTTCATCGTCAAAGCGTAGCTGAGCGCGAAGAGATGTTTAGTGATTTTGTCCAAACCTTTAGACAAACCGCCGCTGCTGATATGAAGCGAAAACGGAAGTGGTGGAAGCTGTTCCTCTCCTGAAGACACCGGCCCTATGGTAATGGGGCCGGTGTTTTTTAATGGTATGAACAATAGTAGCTTGTATGTAAGAAATGTTAAGGTAACGTATGGCGATGAGACGTTATACTTTGAAACACATGATAGCCGCTTACCGATACACCTATAGTTCCTGCGCCTGGAAACACTGTATCTCCACATAACCACAGTCCTTGTAAGCCAGATCGATGCGAAATGCTGTTGAACAAGGCATGATCTAAAGTTTGCGGAAAGCCTCCCACTCCCCCGTTTGGGCGAGAGGTGAACCTTTCCCATGCTTTAGGAGCTCCGAAATTTGATGTTCTGCTTTTTCAATGCTAGGAATAATGGTTTTAATGCCTGCTACCATTTTTTTCTCAAGAACTTGTTTTTGAAGGTCATAGGCTTCTTTGTTACTCCACTTGCTAAGATCAATGTGAGTAGACGCTGTAATTGTACGCTTGCCTTCAGGCGCTCGAAAACGATCATCAGGATGAGAGACTGAGAGAAATAAATGATTTCCTTCCGTCATTTCCCCTTGTTCGGATTGAAGTACTTGCTGAAACAACTCTACCTTTTGCGGCAGATCTCTTTCATCAATCGCAAAATACATCGAAAACGTTCCCCACTGCGGAAGCTCGCTTTTTTCTTTTGCCCGCTTATGAATATGTTGGTAATCTTCATCATGCAGCAAAGACTTTAAGCTTTGAACCGGCGCGTTGCATACAACGTCTGATGCACGGTAACGGTTACCTCTATGATCATGCACGATCCACCCGTCATTATCATGCTCTATCTTTACTACTTTCCTTCCTAGAATCGTTTTTCCTCCGTTGACNTTAATCGATTTTTGCAGCGCTTCTGCGACTTTGTATAAGCCACCTTTTACATAAAAAGCACCTTCGTGATAAATATCTAACGCTAAACATCCAATAAGCATTGAACAGTTCTCACTCGTTGTCTGCATGCTGTCTATTAATTGACCATCAACAAAATGAAGAAAGTCCGCTTCGTCTAGCAAGCTGTGTTTTTTTAGTAAATAACTAAACGATTGATGAAAATAAGGCAACAGCTTCACAGAACCAAAATTCAACGAACTTACCAGCCTGCTCCACTCACCGACTGTCAGAGGAGGAAGAACCGGCAGAGACTGCATAAGCTTGCGAATTTCTTTTGCAATTCTAAAAACATTTTCATAAAAGCTCCTAATATTTTTTGCTTTATGAGGAAATTGTTTTTGAAGATAGGAAATATGCTGATACCGGTCTTGATAATAAATCAGTGTACGATGAGGAAGATGAACTTTCATGATTTTCTCAAGAGAAACCTTTTCAATTTCTAGGCCAAGGTACGTGCCGATTCGCTCATGTATCCCTCCGTGCTCAAATCCCATTCCAAGCGTCGCCCCAACAGGAAACGTATACAAATGACGCTGAAATTTCCCTGCACAGCCTCCCCATTCTCGAGAAGCTTCTAAAACCGTCACTTCATAGTCATGTTTAGCTAAAAGCGCTCCCGCTGTTAACCCACCTATTCCTCCGCCTATTACGACAACTTGCTTATGCATGTTTTCACCTTCTTTAGCTCTTTCTTCTATTGTGCAAAAAAAAGAAGCTCACCGCAATTTAGAAGCGGCTCGTTACTGAAATAAAAAAGCCGTGAATGATCTCACAGCTTTTTGGCTTATTTTGTAATCACTCCACAAACAATCCGATCTCCTGAGTTTCCTGAAGGATCCGTTGTGTAATCGTCGACTTTATCATGTATCACTAATGCCGATCCATCCATATCCAAAAGAGAATTCGGCTTTCCTTCTTGCAGCGTGACAAGAGAAGCAAAAATTTCTGTGTCTACTTTGCCATTTGGAGCAACTTCTAGATTGGGCAAATCACCTGCATGCGGGCCTTTTGTATTTTTAAAGCCGTGTTCACGTTTAAAAGGATTAAAATGGGCACCCGCTGTTTTAAAATCCGGCACCTCACATTTTCCTATTTCATGAATATGAAATCCATGTCTTCCCGGTGAAAGACCTTGAGCAGTTAATTTAATGTGCACGCCGTTCTTTGCTTCTGACAGGGTAGCCTCTCCTACTTTTTTGCCCGATGTATTCGTTAAATCCACTTTAACAGGTTCTACCGATACTTCGCTTGTTTCTTTCGCTTCCTCTGTTTTCAGGTGGTTTTCATGAGCGTATTTTGCTCTTTTACCATGCTGCATGCTCCTAACAATAACAGAACAAAGACTACGCATCCGTTCATTATCAACTTTTGCATCCGTGATTCCTCCTTTTTCTTATTTATCACCATCCTTTCACTATTTTCCTTTTTTTAGACATCAAAAATAAGATTGAGACATACGTTCACCTTGCCAATGAAAAAATCCGAACGAGTTGGATTCTTAATGAAGAACCTCGATTCATCGTTCGGATTTCCCTTCAACTAAAATACTTTGCTTTAACGTCTTACTTTTGTTTAAAGTTGTATTCTTTTTCCGTTCCGTTTGAAAAACGAACTTCTAATTCAAACGACTGAAAATCTTTTTTTAGACCAAACGCATCGATTACTTCCTTTTTTACATCTTCATCGGGCGTGCGCTGATCAAAATTTAACTTTTTAAATTTTGAAGATAATTTATTAAAAGCTTTGTCTCCGTTCAAGTGCTCATCGTTAATATTATCATCCACTTTGGCTTCTATCTCATCATTTTCATTTTCGTAGTCGGCTTCATAATCATTGTTGAGCCCCTTATAGTCTACTTCTAAATCAAATTTTGAAAAGTTAAAAGATGTGTTTTCGCTTTGATTATCATAGCTCATCGGCGTTCCGCCATTCGTCACGCCTTGTTTATTTTGAGCTTCTTTTGCCGGTGCTGCATCATCATTGTGACATGCTGAAAGTACGCTAATACCTATAAGGGAAAAGAATATGAAAAAGGGTCGTTTCTTCACTGTATTTCCTCCTTTGACTTCACTCTTCCTTCCCTTTATGTCCACAAATTTGATTTTTATACGCCTTCACTAGAAAACCCCGCTCTCTAAAAAGAAAGCGGGGTTTTTCGTCTTGTTTATTTTACATTCGAATAAGAAATACTGTACATGCTGTTAAAATACGTATTGTAAAGAGCTTGAACAGCACGGTCTAAAGCATCTGCTTTCACACCAAACATCATGCTCACCTCAGAAGAACCTTGGTTGATCATTTCAAGATTCACTTCAGCACGAGCAAAAGCTTCTGTAGCTTTTGCAGCAATTCCTACTGTGCTATTCATTCCTTCTCCTACTACCATAACCATAGCAAGATCACGTTCAATAAAGATTTCATCTACTTCAAGTTCTTTTTCAATTCGAGCAAATACACGCTTTTCCACATCTGGCGTAAGCTGATGCTCGCGCATGATGACAGAGATATTATCAATTCCTGAAGGGGTATGTTCGTATGAAATACCTTCATCCTCTAAAATTTCAAGCAATCTTCTGCCAAAACCAATTTCACGGTTTAATAAGTATTTGCTCACGTGGATGTTGCAAAAACCTTTATCCCCAGCGATTCCGACCACCGGCGTATCGCCGTGAGGACGCTCAGCTACAATGAATGTCCCCTTTGCTTCAGGATTATTTGTATTCTTTACACATACAGGAATGCCTAGTTTATAAACCGGCTCTAGCGCTTCATCATGGAAGACAGAAAAACCTGCATAGGATAGTTCACGCATTTCTCTGTATGTTACTTCTTTCATTTCATGAGGCTTTTCCACAAGTCTTGGATCTACGCTATAAATAGCATCTACGTCGGTAAAGTTTTCATANAAATCAGCTTTTACTCCCGCTGCTACAATTGAGCCTGTGATATCTGACCCACCGCGCGAGAACGTAACCATGTTCCCTTCTTCAGAATAGCCAAAGAATCCTGGAATCACCAAAATGCCCGAACGCTCTCTTAGCTGCGGTAATTTTTCATAAGACAGTGGAAGCACTCTTGCTCTTCCGGGTTCATCAGAAACAAAAATACCTGCTTCTTTTGGATTTACATAATGAGCTTCAAAACCTAAATGGTTTAAATAAGCAGCCATTACCTTTGCGTTATTATCTTCTCCACTTGCTTTTAGGCAGTCTAATAAGCGAAATGGATCGTTTTTATGTAAATCAATAAGTGATTGTAAATTCGTAATAATGTCAGTAATAATCGTTTCTGGCATAGACAAGTCCACAACGATTTCACGATAGCGATCAATTACTTGCCCAAACTCATCGACGTAATCTTCTCCAAGCTGTATTTTGGCAGAAAGTGCGATTAGCAAATCTGTCATTTTTGTATCTTCTCCGTATCGCTTGCCCGGAGCTGATACAACCACCAGCTTTCTCTCTTTATCAGACGTTACAATATGCGCAACCTGTTTAAATTTCTCTGCGCTTGCAACTGAACTCCCGCCAAACTTCGCAACCTTCATGTTTGAGACACTTCCTTACTTTGTTTTTAATATTCGATTATTGTACCATATTTTATCAAGTAGAAAAGCTTATCTATCTAACTTTTCTAAAAATTAAAGGAATACTANCGTAATTGTACTCTCATAAAGAACAAATGTCTACCNNAAAAANACAAAAAGACTGATTTTACATCATGTAAAATCAGTCTNTATTTGTTATTCTGCTTTTGGCTTTTTTAATACACCTACAAGGACCGCTGTTACAATTGCACCAATTAAAATTGCTAGTGCATATAAAAGAGGATTTCCTTGTACAATTCCGATAACGAATACGCCGCCGTGTGGTGCTGGTAAACCGATGTGGAACATCATTGTTAAAGCACCTGCTACTGCAGCACCGATAACCGATGCGGGAATAACACGGCCTGGGTCAGCTGCTGCGAATGGAATCGCACCTTCTGTAATAAATGAAAGACCCATTACATAACACGTTTTACCTGTTTCACGCTCTTGGCGAGTAAATTTGTTTTTGAACAAAGTTGTCGCAATAGCCATACCTAATGGTGGAACCATACCGCCTGCCATAATCGCTGCGTGTGGTGCATAGTTTCCAGCATCAATCATTGCAATACCAAATGTAAAGGCTGCTTTATTAATAGGACCACCCATATCAATAGCCATCATACCGCCTAAGATAATACCTAATAATACTAAGTTACCTGTACCAAATCCACTTAACCAGTGCGTTAATCCTTTGTTAATTGCACTAACTGGCTCATTTACAACATAAAGCATAATCAATCCTGAGATAAAAATCCCAAATAGCGGATAAAGAAGAACTGGCTTAATTCCATCAAGCGCTTGCGGTAAACCGCTGAATAATTTCTTTAACCCCACTACTACATAACCCGCTAAGAAACCAGCGATTAAACCACCTAAGAAACCGCCTCCGCCAGAAGCTGCTAAAAGACCTGCAACCATACCGGGAGCTAAACCAGGACGATCAGCAATACTCATTGCAATAAACCCTGCTAGTACTGGTACTAGTAAGAAGAATGCATTATCTCCGCCAATTGTTTTTAGCGCCGCTGCAAATGCATTGTACGTCGGATCTTTCGGTTCTGCTGAGTGAATGCCAAACATAAATGAAATAGCAATTAAGATCCCGCCCCCTACAACAAACGGAAGCATTGCTGATACACCGCTCATTAGGTGCTTGTAAAACCCTGTACGCTCTGATCCTTTACTTTCTCCGCCTTCTTTGCTGCCACCGCCGCCGCTGTATACAGGAGCATCTCCTTTTAACGCGCGGTTAATTAATTCTTCAGGCTTGCGAATTCCTTCAGCTACTGGAACTTGAATGACTTTTTTACCTGCAAAACGTTCCATTTCTACTTGCTTGTCCGCTGCAACGATAATAGCGGTAGCGTTTTCAATTTCTTCCTTCGTCAACGCGTTTTTAACCCCGCTGGAACCGTTTGTTTCAACTTTTAGCGTGACATTCATGTCTTTCGCTTTTGCTTTTAAGCTGTCCGCTGCCATATATGTGTGGGCAATTCCCGTTGGACAAGCCGTTACAGCAAGCACTAATTGATCTGAAGCTGTATCTACTTCCTCTTCCGGCGCTTCATTTTCAGTTTCTTTATCATCAATTGCTTTAATGACTTCATCAATTGATGATGCTGTTAGCAACGTTTTTCGGAACGATTCGTCCATTAATAACGTAGACAAACGAGATAGTGTTTCTAAGTGAGCATTATTCGCGCCTTCACTCGCTGCAATCATGAAGAATAAGTGTGCAGGCTGTCCGTCTAATGATTCATAATCGATACCTTCTGTTGAGCGTCCAAATGCAATGGCCGGTGTTTTTACCGAGCTTGTTTTCGCATGCGGAATGGCAATGCCTTCTCCAATTCCCGTTGTACTTTGAGATTCACGATTTAAAATTGCTTCTTTATAGCCAGCTCGGTCGCTTAAGCGACCAGCTTCGTCTAATTTTCCAACTAATTCATCAATAACATCAGCTTTTGACGTGCTTTTTAAATCAAGAATGATTGTATCTTTTTTTAATAATTCTGTAATTCTCATTCTCGTTTCCCCCTACTCTACCTTTGTGATTGACACTTGTTCACGAAGCGTCTTTACATCTTCTGCTGTACATAATTCAAGTGAGAATGCTGTGGCACTTCCTGAAGCTACTCCTGTTTGAAAAGCTTCTAATAAATCCCCTTGTTTTACATAAGAAGCAATAAATCCAGCTACAAGTGAATCGCCAGCTCCAACAGAATTTTTTACCGTTCCTTTAGGGACTGTGGCACTGTAGACACCGCTTTCGTTAATAAGAAGTGCTCCATCGCCTGCCATAGACACAACGACGTTTTGCGCTCCTTGTTCCACGAGCTTCTTACCGTATACTAGCGCATCTTCTGCACTGTTTACTTCTACATCAAACAATTCTGCAAGTTCATGATGATTCGGTTTGATAAAAAACGGCTTGTGAGACACGACGTCTAGCAANGTTTTTCCACTTGCATCTACTACAACTTTTACTCCGTTCGCTGCTGCTAGTTCAGTTAACGTTTCATACACAGAACTTGGNAGCGTTTTCGGTATACTCCCCGCTAATACGAAGATATCGCCTTCAGTCATTTGCTTTACTTGAGTCAATAAAGACTGAAGCGCTTCGTCTGTAATNGCAGGTCCTTGACCGTTAATTTCTGTTTCTTTTTCTGTTTTTAACTTTACGTTAATACGGGTATCTCCNTCAACTCTTGTAAAAGCNGTTTCNATATTCTCCGCTTTTAAGTAGTCTTCGATATAGGTTCCTGTAAAGCCNGCTACAAAACCGAGNGCTTTATTATCAACACCTAATCGCTTTAAAACGCGAGAGACGTTAATGCCTTTTCCTCCTGGAAACTTGGCTTCATTCGTTGTGCGGTTAAGCCCGCCTTCTTCGAATGCTGAAACATGTACTACGTAATCAACGGATGGGTTCAACGTACATGTATAAATCATGATTTCACAACCTTTATGTCTGTTTTGTTTGCATACTGTATAAGTACATCGCTAGGTACGTCATTTGTTATAATTTTTGCTTCATGTAAATCGGCTATTTTCGCAAAGCTTGTTTCAAAAAACTTAGTGGAATCTGATAAAATATAAGATTCTCTAGACAGCTTCATTGCCGTTTGCTTGATCAATGCTTCTTCTGGATCAGGAGTTGTATATCCATATTGATGATGAATCCCATTCGCTCCCATAAAGCACTTATCAAAACGATATTGCTCAAGACTTAAAAGAGCTCCATTGCCAATTAAAGCGCCCGTTTTATGTTTAACAGATCCCCAATTAAATAGAGGGTGATACCTTGTTCTAGCATCGGGTTTAAATGCATTAAACCATTTGTCACGACAACTACATCTTTTTGCTTTAAAAAAGGAATCATTTCATACGTTGTAGTTCCTGCATCTAAAAAAATACAGTCACCTTCATTTATAATGGAAGCCGCATACTCTGCAATGTTTCGTTTATCTTGAACATTTTTAGCAGATTTTTCGATAACGCTCAGTTCAATTCGTTTACTGCGAATAAGCGAAGCGCCACCGTGAACACGTTTGAGCATTTGCTCTTCTTCTAGTTGACTTAAGTCTCTTCTAATTGTGGATTCCGAAGCGCCTGTAACTTCGATAAACTCTTGCACTTTTACAAGTTCTTTCTCTTTTAAAAGTTTTAAGATTAGTTGATGTCTCTCCGGCGTTAACATGTTCTAGCTCCTTTTTCAAAAAAGCGTTTTCATTTATTTCATGTACTTACTTTATCACGGTTTACATTCAAAATCAATCATAAAAAATCAAAAACATTCATTTTTTTAATTACAAAATAAAGTTTTTTGAACGAACAATTAGGTTTGCATTTGGTTTAATAATAGTTAGTATAAAAGGAAATATGCTGGTAATTCAATAATTTGTCTACTTTTCTCATTATATGTAAAGGTTTTCTTCTACTCAATTAGCTATGACTGTTTTTGACTACTTCTTGACCGATTGAATTTTTCTGACTGAATCAGCCATAGCTTGTCCTGATTTCATAAAAGCCTACACACCAAAAAAGTTGTCCACCTTTTTGGACAACTCGAAGTGACCCATCATTTAAATAAAAACAGAAGCATATATAATATGGAAGCAAGGGCAGAAGAAATAGCTAAACTTGAGATAAAACGAACGAGTCTTTTTTTAATGAACTGCGTTAATTCGATTTCTCTTACTTGAGTTTTTTCATTTTGCATACAATAATCCCTTCTTTAATTAAAATTTCCTAGTAGCTAGAAGTTACTACTCGCAGAATATGCTTTTATGTATTGTATGCATGCGTTAAAAAAAAGATACAAAACGAACAAAAAAGCTACTCTTAGCTAGAGTAGCTTTCATCTTTCCATACATCTGCTTCAATTACTGCATCCGCTCGAATCGAATATGTATAACAAGGGCCTGTAACCATCAGCGTATTCGACTGCAGCGAGACTTTATCAATCGTCACTCGTTCATACCTTTGAATATGTCCTGCTTCATAGACGTGAAGCGTTACTGGATGATGCTCCGAGTAACTGTTCATAATGACATTTTCAATATGCTCAATCTTTTCTTTTTTCAACCCTAAAGGCTGCTTATGCGCATCGGGACTGTACATTTTCTTCATTTTCTCTAAATGCTCGGGCATTACTAACTTCGCATACTGTTTTAATTCATCTTGATACACGTTCATTCTCCCCCTTGACTCTTGCTTCTATTTTACCGAACGAACATTCTCATTGCAAAACTTTTTAATCAAAATAAAAGCAAACAATTCATTTTTTCATACTCCATAAAAACTGTCAAAAGATTTTATGTTAATAGCAGAAACTGATTTAAAAAAAAATAATAATATCCCATCTTTAATTCGGTCTCTAGAGTTGGTATAATACATTGTCATGACTGTGTTTTCGGAGTTTTTGATGATTGGAGGTAACGTTCATGATTAATAAAATAAAAGAAATTATCCTCATTATTCTAGGGAGCCTCATTTTCGCACTGGCCATTAATTACTTTGCTATTCCAAATGAATTAGCAGAAGGCGGCGTAACCGGTGTAACAATGATTACCTATTATGTATTAGGCTGGTCTCCGGGTATCACAAACTTTATATTAAACGGTTTGCTGGTACTGATCGGATACAAATTGCTTCATAAACGTGTGATTGTTTACACAATTATATGTATTATTTTCACGTCTCTATTCCTACATATAACTGAAGGACTGGGAAATCCTCTTGACGATACGCTACTGGGGGCTATTTTTGCTGGTATTTTAGCTGGTGTAGGACTCGGACTTGTGTTTAGAGGCGGCGGAACTTCCGGAGGCTCTGCAGTTATTGCCCGCTTAGCTAATCAATATCTAGACTGGAATATTAGCAAAACGATGCTAGCAATTGATTTATTAGTTGTAGCAAGCGCTTATTTTGTCATCGGTGGAGAAAAGACAATGTATACGGTTATTTCTCTTTACATCGGAACGAAGGTGCTTGATTATATCATTGAAGGACTCAACCCTCGCAAAGCAATCACTATTATTTCACACCGTTCAGCTGAAGTAGCCGAACAAGTCAATAAAAAGATGCAGCGCGGCGTCACTGTCTTTTCTGCTCATGGAAGCTATACAAAAGAAGCAAAAGACGTATTGTACGTAGTTGTGAACAAACAAGAACTGCTAGAATTAAAGCGTATTATTCATAAAGTCGACGAACAAGCTTTTGTGGTCGTACACGATGTGCGCGACGTCTTTGGAGTAGGTTTTACCATTCCAAAAGCCGGTTGAAAACCCGCTATAAAAAAGCGGGTTTTTTCTATTATATATGTTTGCGCTGAAAATACTGCAAACACGCTGTTATAAAAAGAAAAACTTTCTTGGAACGACAATAAAAAGCTCTGTAATGAAAAAGAAAAAAGCTAAAAGGCGACGCCTTTTAGCTTTTTTCTTTACACGTCCATTTAATTAACAAGCCGCAGTGCGTTAATCCTCCCCCAAACCCATAAAGAATAAGGAGGTCATTACCCTGTACTTTTCCTGTCATTATTCCTTCGTTTAAAGCAAGCGGAATAGAAGCTGAAGATGTATTTCCGCAGTATTGCA
>Ga0058693_1000917_pt1 | contig 10835 bp, 8 predicted proteins | sample AgamicOrMarz_FD_55217 | JGI IMG/M metagenome (GOLD analysis project Ga0058693, IMG submission 55217) | Agave microbial communities from Guanajuato, Mexico - Or.Ma.rz | ecosystem: Host-associated > Plants > Phyllosphere > Phylloplane/Leaf | place: Guanajuato, Mexico | collected 2012-06-04 | reverse complement strand
GATTGAGCCAGCCACCAGGGTAATGCCGAATTCCCTGGCCAACCCACCAAACAACGCCTGGTAGTCACGCGCCATGCGCTCGGCGTGCATACGCAGGTAGGCGTCCTCCAGTCGGTCAGAACCCTGTGCACTGACCAGCGCCTGGATGAACGCCAGCGGGTTGCTGACCGCCAGCCAGTACATGGCTTCCTTCATTGTGCCGGCCTGGTACAACTCGTCTTTTTCACCGCTGACCATCAGCCAGGTGCCGATATGCTCAGGCAGCACCACGACGGTCTTGTCGTTGAGAAAGCCTTGGTCACGGGCGCTCTGCAGATAAGCCGCGAGTTTGCGATGCAGGCGTTCGGGGCTCTGGTAGTCAGTGGGGAACAACTCGGGCTGGATGCCCAGCAGATTGCCGCGGTCGGCAGGCGTGCCCTGGTCGACCGCCAGGTTGATCCGCAGGTCTGACAGGTAATGACCCGTCGGACGATCCGTCGTCCACAGTGCATAGCTGATCAAGATGGCGATCAGGGCCGTGGACAACAACACATAGAAAAATTTACGCATGGAAAAACTGTCAGCGGCCTTTTGCGAATTCATTGACTAGGGTAGGGCGCGGGATGGGTGTTGCCAAGGGGCGCTGCGCATTTGGATCATTAAGTTGTCAGTTACGGTCATTGAGCGCCCGCATCGCGACTCTTAGGCTGTTGGGCATGACTGAGGGAAGCCGCAGAGCTTCCGTATTTTTCCGTGATCGCCCGTTGTGGAGTTACCGATGACCGCCTCCCATTATCCGCACCTGCTGGCTCCGTTGGACCTGGGTTTCACCACGTTGCGCAACCGGACCCTGATGGGGTCGATGCACACTGGCCTGGAAGAAAAGCCTGGCGGTTTTGAACGCATGGCGGCGTATTTTGCCGAGCGCGCCCGTGGTGGCGTGGGCCTGATGGTCACCGGCGGGATCGGGCCGAATGACGAGGGTGGCGTTTATTCCGGGGCAGCCAAGCTGACCACGGAAGAAGAAGCGCTCAAGCATCAGATCGTAACCCGGGCCGTACACGAGGCCGGCGGCAAGATCTGCATGCAGATCCTCCACGCTGGGCGCTACGCCTATAGCCCCAAACAGGTTGCCCCGAGCGCGATCCAGGCTCCGATCAATCCGTTCAAGCCCAAGGAGCTGGACGAAGCGGGCATCGAGAAGCAGATCAGCGATTTCGTCACCTGTTCGCTATTGGCCCAGAAGGCTGAATACGACGGGGTCGAGATCATGGGGTCGGAAGGTTACTTCATCAACCAGTTCCTCGCGGCCCACACCAACCACCGTACCGATCGTTGGGGCGGCAGCTACGAAAATCGCATGCGCCTGCCGGTGGAAATCGTGCGTCGGGTCCGCGAAGCGGTGGGGCCGAATTTCATCATCATTTTCCGACTGTCGATGCTCGACCTCGTGGAGGGCGGCAGTTCGTGGGATGAAATCGTCCAACTGGCCAAGGCCATCGAGCAGGCCGGAGCGACCATCATCAACACCGGTATCGGCTGGCATGAGGCGCGCATTCCGACCATCGCCACCAAGGTGCCACGGGCGGCGTTCAGCAAAGTCACGGCCAAGCTGCGTGGCTCGGTGAGCATCCCGCTGATCACCACCAACCGTATCAACACCCCGGAAGTGGCCGAGCAGATCCTGGCCGAAGGCGATGCCGACATGGTCTCCATGGCGCGTCCGTTCCTGGCCGATCCGGAGTTCGTCAACAAGGCGGCAGCCGGGCGCAGCGATGAGATCAACACCTGCATCGGCTGCAACCAGGCCTGTCTCGACCATACCTTTGGCGGCAAGCTCACCAGTTGCCTGGTGAACCCGCGGGCGTGTCATGAAACCGAGCTCAATTACCTGCCGGTCACCCAAGTGAAGAAGATCGCCGTGGTCGGCGCCGGTCCGGCCGGATTGTCGGCGGCCACTGTAGCGGCCGAGCGTGGGCATCAAGTGACGCTGTTCGATTCGGCTGGCGAGATCGGTGGTCAGTTCAACGTTGCCAAGCGTGTACCCGGCAAAGAGGAATTCTACGAAACCCTGCGTTACTTCAAGCGCAAGTTGCAGACGACCCATGTCGAGGTGTGCCTCAACACTCGGGTGGATGTGGCGAAACTGGTGGAAGGCGGGTACGACGAGATCATCCTCGCCACCGGTATCGCGCCGCGGGTGCCGGAGATTCCTGGCGTGGAGCATGCCAAGGTCCTGAGCTACCTGGACGTGATCCTGGAGCGCAAGCCGGTGGGCCGCAGCGTGGCGGTGATCGGTGCGGGCGGTATCGGTTTCGACGTTTCGGAATTCCTGGTGCATCAGGGCGTCGCCACCAGCCAGGACCGTGAAGCGTTCTGGAAAGAGTGGGGCATCGACACTGCACTGCAGGCCCGCGGCGGTGTGGCCGGGATCAAGGCCGAGCCTCACGCCCCGGCGCGTCAGGTGTTCCTCTTGCAGCGCAAGACCTCCAAGGTCGGCGATGGCTTGGGCAAGACCACTGGCTGGATTCACCGCACGGGGCTCAAGAACAAGCAGGTGCAGATGCTCAACAGCGTCCAGTACCTGAAGATCGACGACGAGGGCTTGCATATTCGCATCGGCGAAACCGGCGAGCCGCAAGTCCTGCCGGTGGACAACATTGTGATCTGCGCGGGCCAGGATCCGCTGCGTGAATTGCAGGATGGCCTGGAGGCGGCGGGGCAGAAGGTCCACCTCATCGGGGGCGCCGACGTGGCGGCAGAGTTGGACGCCAAGCGGGCGATCAACCAGGGTTCGCGGTTGGCGGCGCAGTTGTAAGGCGCAAGCCTGTAGACGCCAGGGTCCCCTGTGGGAGCGAGCTTGCTCGCGATTGCGGTGGGTCAGCTGCAGAAGTGCTGGCTGATTCATCGCAATCGCGAGCAGGCTCGCTCCCACAAGGGCATGGGTGAGCCTGGATTCGCCGGGCTGTTAAGATGCCGGTAACGTCCCCCATGGCCTGCCGCAATGCTTGCTCTTGCCCTCGACTGGCACCCTCAGCCCCTGCTTGAACCCCTTCATCTGGATTGGCTCGCCCGAGCCGGTGTCGAGGTGGCGGTGTTGCGTCTGGACCGGATCGATCCGCTGATCAGCGGCAACAAGTGGTTCAAGCTGGTTCATCATTTGCGCGCCGCCCATTTGGCCGGCGCCGATGGTCTGATGAGCCTGGGTGGCGCCTATTCCAATCATTTGCATGCCCTGGCGGCGGCGGGTAAGCGCTTCGGATTTCCCACGGTCGGGCTGTTGCGTGGACACCCTCAAGACACGCCAACGGTGCTCGACCTGCAAACCTTCGGCATGCAGCTGCATTGGTTGGGTTATGGCGGATATCGAGAGCGGCACGCAGCGGGTTTCTGGGAGCCTTGGCGGGTGCGTTACCCGAATGTGTATCCGATGCCCGAGGGCGGTTCAGGTTTGTCCGGTGCGCAAGGCTGCATGGCCTGGGTGGCGTGTGTCCGAGTGCAACTGTCGGTGTTGGGATGGGCTGATTATCACGGTTGGTGGCTGGCCTGCGGCACGGGAACGTCACTGGCCGGGCTGGTGCTCGCCGAAGCGGGACAACACCCGGTTTATGGCGTGCTGGCGGTGCCTGAGGGCCATGGTGTGGCGCAGCAGGTCGAAAGCATCGTGAGGGAAGCGCGGCTTGGCAATCCGCTTTATGAATTGTTGGATGGCAGCCGGGGCGGTTTCGCCCGGGTCGATGCCGAGCTCACCAATTTCATTCAAAGCACGGGCGCCATCGAACTGGAGCCGTTGTATACCGGCAAAGCGTTGCTGGCGCTCAAGGCGCGGGTCGAGGCCGGAGGATTTTCCCGGGGGACGCGCTTGATCTTCGTTCACACCGGCGGCCTGCAGGGCCGCCGGGGGTTCGAATAAGCGTCATCAACCGCGTTTGGGCATCATCCGCAACAGCGTGTTATCGCGCACCACATAATGGTGATACAGCCCCGCCAGCGCGTGCAGGCCAATCAGCCAGTAGCCGATAGTGCCGCCCAGCACATGCCAGCCTTCCAACTGCTTGGCGAAATCCTTGTCCTGATTGACAAGCAATGGCAGGTCGAAACCATAGAACATCACCTGGTGGCCTTCGGCGCTGGTGGTCAGCCAGCCCAATAGCGGCATGGCGATCATGAACAGGTACAGCGCCCAGTGCATCAGCCGAGCCAGGATGGTTTGCCAGACAGGCGAAGCCGGGAATATCGCCGGCGCCTTGCCCATGCTCCGGGCGAACAGGCGCAGCCAGACCAGCAGGAACACCGTCAGGCCGAGCATGAAATGCGCTTCCTTGATCAGGGTCCGGCCGCCGCTGCCCTTGGGGAAAATCCCACGGAACTCGATGCAGGCGTAAACCACGGCCAGCAGAACCAACATCAGCCAATGCAGGGTCACCGTGACGGTACTGTAGCGGCTTTCTGAGTTTTTCCAGGGCATTGCGTGTATCTCCAACAATCAGGATAGAGCGCCGTCTTGAGCAGCGTTGTTTTTACTTTAAGCCCGTTTCGTTGGGTTTGCTTGTGCCAGATCAGCTTTATCGAATGGAAATGCCCAACCCGGCATGACTCGACCCGTGGCGAGGAAGTTTTCTCCCGCTGGGCGCGAAGCGCCCCGGACGATGTGCCATCCCAATCAGGGGGTCGTATCCGGCGGGTTCAGGAGCCAGTTGAACAACAACCCGCAGTCGCTGCTGCGCCGCGGCGTCATCGGCGGCACGGCGGGTAGACCTGCACCGGTATCGACTGCCCCGGGACATAACACGGGGCGGTCGGGATCGCCATCAAGAAAGCTCACCAGCACTTCGCTGCCTGCTATCAGGCAGGGATTGTCCCCCAGCGCCAGTCGCGATACGGGCAGCGTGATGCCTTCCCGAGCCGGCGACCACAGGCTGACGCTGATCTGGCCTTGCTCATCCGGATGCACCGGCTGTCCGGCCCGACCCAGCACATGGGCCAGGTGATACCCAGGGATACGGGGTTTGGGATGCCTGACGGCCGGCCTGAACACGGTGGACCATGAAATGGCGGTGAACCGGTTGCGATAGTCAGGGGCCGACGGAGCGATGGGTAGGTCTGCTTCAAGGATCGAGAATTGTCGTGCGCGATGCCGGACCTCGGTAATCAGCCATTGATCGTTGAAGGCTGAGACCGGATGGCCATCAACTTGCACGATGTGGCCGCCGCGCAGGGCCGGTTGGGTGCTGTGGCCGTGGATCTCCCGTTGCCGGCAGCGCAGCCGCTCAAGTTGACGGCGCCCGATCTGGTAACGATGGGCCAGGACCGGATCGCCACGCAGTGTCTCGTGGTCGATCTGTTCAACGGCTTGATTCGCCGCCTCGGTTGCGGTGCCGGGAATCGCCCGCTCGTTGATCCCGCCAGATAGACCCGGCACCGTCGCGTGATGACGCAGGTACAAGCGCTTGATGGCCGGTTCCAGGCCGTCGCTCGGGTGCCCTTTCAATTCGACTGGCTGCGAGGGGAAGCTTTGCGGATCGTCGGCGAACACCAGGACGTGACCCTGGGGGTCATGTTCAAAATGGTAATGAATGCCTTCTTCCTCGCACAGGCGTTGCAGGAAGGCCAGGTCGCTTTCCTCGTACTGGATGCAGAAGGGGCGTCGCGGATACTGCCCTTGGGCCAGTTCGAAGCGGTAGCTGTCGGCGGGTAACGCGTGCTCTTCCAGAATACGTTGCAACATCTGCACGGTACTGAGCCGGTGCAATACCCGCCGTCGCGGGCCTTGTTCCAGACGCTGGAGATGAGGAACCAGCGCCAGGCGATAACCGATTCGGTGGGAGGGGTGAGCGGTCAGGCTGATGCTGTGGACGATGCCATGGATGCCCGATTCGCCGGCCAGGCGCAGGAACGCCGGTTGTCCCAGCAGCGTGTCGGGGTGCATCGGCGGAGCGAGGCTGATCAGCTCCAGGTCAAAGCGGTAAGGTTGATTGAGGGCTTCCCGGCCATTGAATCGCAGTACATGCAGTTGCAGATCGATTTGCGTGAGGGTCAGGCTGAAGGGGCTTTGCGTGTCGTTGTGCATGGCGGCTCCTGCTTGCAGGGAGAGAGGCGCAGAGGGTACGAAACCTCAGGGCGCAGCGGGGCCTGCGAGCCGCTATTTCAGAAATGCCCTACAACATGCTGTGAAATTGTCGATCCGGCGCCCTGAATTTTTTGGTCGATCAGCCGGTTTAGGCCGTATAAACTGGCGCCACAGCGCCGGCCGGCAGATGTCTCGGCGCGTCAGACAAGAGAGTGAGTAATGGGCGCACAGTGGAAGGTTAAACACAAAGAAGCGGCTGCCAACGCCAAGGGCAAGATTTTCGGCAAGCTGGTGAAGGAAATCACCATTGCCGCACGAAACGGCGCCGATACCGCGACCAACGCGCACCTGCGCCTGGTGGTCGAGCAGGCCAAGAAGGCCTCGATGCCTCGTGAAACCCTGGAGCGAGCCATCAAGAAGGGCTCCGGCCAGCTCGGTGAGACCGTGCAGTACCACCGCGTGACCTACGAAGGGTTCGCACCGCACCAGGTGCCGCTGATCGTTGAATGCGTGACCGACAACATCAATCGCACCGTTGCCGAGATTCGTGTTGCGTTCCGCAAGGGGCAACTGGGTGCTTCCGGTTCGGTGGCCTGGGACTTCAACCATGTCGGCATGATCGAAGCTTCGCCTGACAGCCCGGACGCCGATCCGGAAATGGCCGCTATCGAGGCCGGTGCCCAGGATTTCGAACCGAGCGAAGAGGGCGCGACGCTGTTCCTCACCGACCCTGCCGACCTCGATGCGGTGCAGAAGGCATTGCCGGAACAGGGCTTCACCGTGTTGTCGGCCAAGCTGGGCTATCAGCCGAAGAACCCGGTGAGCGGCCTGACCGACGAGCAGATGGCTGAAGTCGAAGCGTTCCTCGAAGGCCTCGACAACCATGATGACGTGCAGGATATGTTTGTCGGGTTGGCGGGTTAAACACAGTAGTCCCTTTGCTCCTGGGACACAGTCTGTGGCGATTTTTTTTGTGGCGAGGGGATTTATCCCCGTTGGGCTGCGCAGCAGCCCCCAGCATTTTCCGGTGCTGGCTGGAGGGTCGCTTCGCGCCCCAACGGGGATAAATCCCCTCGCCACAAGGGTGTGTTTGCTCAATGGGATGTGGCAATACCCTGGAGTTCGCCAAGCACACCCTCAACCTCATCAAACCCCGGCCGAGCCAGTACCTCTGGCTGACAGCAGCGCGCCTGTAGTTCCCACAGGGTTCCAAGGTCCCCACCGGCAGGTTCGATTCTCTCCAGCAACTCCCCCAGCAGAATCCCGAAGGCCCGCACTTCGATGCGCTGCAGCGCCTGTGTCTGCAAGGTGTCCGTGGTGGCGTGGAATGACGCGGCGCCGAAGTCTCCCAACAGGCAGTCGCCTTGCTCATTGAACAGAATGTTGTGCCCGTACAGATCGCCATGGGTGATGCCCTGGCGATGCAGGTGCGCGGCCACCGAGGCAATGCCGTGGGCGATGCGCAACGCCACGGGCAAGCTCAAGCGCAGCTCATCGGCATAGACGTCGCGGCTGCATGAGGCCAGGCTCGGTAACCCCGCAAGGTTGCGGTAGCTGGGCTCGATCAAGGCCATCACCAGCCCGGCCTGTGCGTCGGGGTGGCCGACGACCTGACCCAATACCTCGATCAGGTTCGGATGTCGTCCCGCGGTGATGCAGGCGTGCATTTCATGCAATGGCGAGCCGTCACTGGTGATCTGGCCTTTGTACATTTTTACCGCGACGTTGCGTGCAGCCTGACCCGGCGCCTGCCAGAGCGCCTGGGAAATCACCCCCGATGCGCCTTCACCCAGCTGCTGTTGCAGGCTCAGTTGCTGCCAGACGATGGGTGTTGTGACATTCAGTGCGGCGGCTTCGGCCTGGGTCTCCAGCGGGTTGCCGGCATAGGCCAGCCAACTGAGGCCTGGCAGCTCCAGCAACCATTGCGGCAGCTCGGTCAGCTGATTGGCGGCGATGCGCAGCAGTTCGAGACGCTGGCACTGGCCCAGGCTCGATGGCAGTTGCTGCAACCGGTTGCCGGCCAGCATGAGTTTTTGCAGGTGCGCACGTTGGCCCAGTTCATCGGGCAGTTGGCTGATGCAGTTGTCGGTCAGGATCAGCCAGCGCAGCAGCGGCGGCAGGGCCGCGCCGGTCACGCGCTCGATGCGGTTGGCCTTGAAGCCGACCATGGTCAACGCGGCGCAGCGGCCCAGGCATTCGGGCAGTTCAGTAAAGCGGTTGTCCGAACAGAACAGCACCCGCAGGTGGGTCAGTCGATGCAGGTCCTCGGGCAGTGCGTCCAGCTGATTGCCGCTGAGGTTGAGTATTTCGAGGGAATCGGCCAGGTCGAAGATTTCCCGGGGGAACTGCGTCAGGCCACAGGCCAGGTCCAGCCGGGTGATGCCTGACAGCTGGCCGGCGCGCAGTTGGGCGAGGGTATGCATGGGAAGAGTCGCCGTTGAAGAAGGCTGATACAAAACCTGAAGCCAACATAGCACCTGTGGCGAGGGAGCAAGCTCCCTCGCCACAGGTTTGGCTCAGTTCATTTGTATCGGGCACAAGCCCGAACATGTTCGGCATGATACCGGATGTTCGATCACCCTAGCGTTCGATACTGCGGTTCCAGCGGGCATTCCAGGCCGGGCGTTGTTCGTTGACCTGGTCCCAATCCACGGCGATGGCGGTCTCCAGATATTGCTTCATCGCTTCCACCTGGCCACGGGTTTTATCGGTGGTCGGGGTGTTGGGGTTGGACGGGATCTGGTCGCCTTCTTCCAAGGCGATGGCCTGGGCCTCAGGGGTCAACAGGAAGGCCGCAAGCTTTTGCGCCAGTTCAGGTTGGGTGTTCTGGGCGATGGCGCATTCGGCGACGTTGAGCACCACGGCACCTTCCTTCGGCTGCGCGTATTCCACCGGCATGCCCTTGAGTTTCAGCGCGGTGACCTGGGTGGGCGTCAGTGGGAACAGCGCCGCCTCGTCGGTTTGCAGCATCTCGGAAATCTTCGCCGAGCTCGGAATGTACTCCAGCACGTTGCGTCCGATTGTGTTCGGCCAAGCCTTGAAACCTGGCTCGACATCGGTCTCGCTGCCGCCCTGGATCCGGTTGAACATCAGGAAACCGTGCAGGCCGAAGGTCGAGGACGCCATCGACTGGAACACCACTTTGTCCTTGAAGCGCGGATCGGCCAGGTCCATCCAGGACGTCGGTGCGCTCCAGCCTTTTTCCTTGAACAACCGGCTGTTGTAGGCCAGCCCCGTTACGCCGAGGCTGACCGCCACGGCCTGATCCTTGATGCGACCCTTGGCCGGAATCTGCGCCAGCGGCGGGCTGTCTTCGAGCTTGTCGCACAGGCCCATGGAGATGGCGCGGTACATGATGCCGTCATCCAGGAACATCACGTGCATTTGCGGATTGCCTTTGCTGGCCTGGACTTTGGCCAGGATATCAGCCGAGGTGCCGGGCACGATCACCACTTTGACGTTGTTGGCTTTCTCGAAGGCCGGCAAGACCTTGTCGGCATAGAGGCGCTCCATGGTTCCTCCATTCATGCCCAGGTAAAGCGTCGGCTCAGCCAACGCCTGGGTGACCGGGAGCAGGGCGCCGAAGCTGGCGAAACCCAGCGAGCAGAAACCGAACAATGCACTGCGTTTGACGTTATTCATTGGCACGACCTTCCTCTATCAAGCAACGGAGATGGAGTGAAACCGGGTGATGGAAAACGCATCCAGCGGCGTGGTTGAGGCGCCGCAGCAGATGATCTCGGTGAGCGCCTGGCCCACCGCCGGGCCGATCTGGAAGCCCGCGCCGGCAAAACCGAACGCGTGCAACAGGCCGGGTTGGGTGCTACTGGGGCCGATCACCGGCTGGCGATCGGGCAAGTAGCCTTCGGTGCCGCTCCAGGTGCGAATCGCCTGGGCGCCTTGCAAAAACGGATACAGCTCGACCGCCTGACGCAGGATCTCGATTACCGCGTTCTGTCCCGGTCGGGCGCGTGCCTCATCCAGGGCGTAGCCTTGGCCGCCCCCCAGCACGCAATTGCCGCGAGCAACCTGGCGCGCATAGATGCCGCCGCCCTCGACGCCGGTGCTGGCGTCCATCACCAGCGGCAAAGGCTCGGTGACCAGCATCGCCGGATGTCCGGCCCGCATCGGCACTGCTTCGCCGAACTGCGCGGCGAAATGGCTTGCCCAGGCGCCGGCGCAGTTCAGCAACCAGGGCGCGTGAAACTGCTGGCCCGATTCGGTGCGCACGTCGAAGCGCTGGCCGTCGTGCGTGGCGCTACTGACCGCACATTGTTCGTGGATTTGCGCGCCATGTCGGCGGGCGGCCTGGGCGAAGGCCGGTGACACCAGGCGTGGGTTGGCGTGGCCATCATCCGGGCACAGCGAGGCTCCGACCGCGACGGCGCCGACCCACGGGAAACGGGCGTGCAGTTCGTCGCGGTCCAGCAGTTGCAAATCGAGGCCGAAGCCTTGGCTGTCGCGGGCGTAATCCTGCAACGCCTGGAAGTCCTCGGTGCTGCGGGCCAGTTTCAAATGACCGCTGCGCTGGTACTCACCGTCGATGCCGATCAATTGCGGTAGTCGTCCCCAAATCTCATGGGCTCGTTGCGACAGCGGCAGTTGCGACAACGGCCGGCCCTGGCGACGTACGCCGCCATAGTTCACGCCGCTGGAGTGCGAGCCGCAGAAGTCCCGCTCCAGCAGGGCCACCCGGCGTCCGGCCTGGCTCAGGAACAACGCGGCCGAAGCGCCGACGATGCCGCCGCCAATGATCACTGCGTCCACTTCGATCATGGCTCGACCT